>Ga0209476_10002667_pt1 | contig 11894 bp, 13 predicted proteins | sample KloWWTrecipitate_FD_187179 | JGI IMG/M metagenome (GOLD analysis project Ga0209476, IMG submission 187179) | Active sludge microbial communities from Klosterneuburg, Austria, studying microevolution and ecology of nitrifiers - Klosterneuburg... | ecosystem: Engineered > WWTP > Aerobic digester...
ACCAGCTCTGAGGCGCCGCGGTGCTCGGCTCGCTCTGGCCTTTCCGCCGCGCGCGCGACCTCCCCGAGGAGGCGGCGGCGCGCGTGCGGCGCTGGCGCGCGCTCGCCGAGCACGAGCGCGGCCGGCCGGCGCCCTCCGGGCGCTGGGTGGTGGTCGACGTGGAGTCGAGCGGGCTGGACGCCGTGAACGACAGCCTGATCGCGGTGGGGGCGCTCGCGGTGGTCGACGGCGCCATCGACCTCGCCGACAGCTTCGAGGTGATCCTGCGCCAGCCCGCGCCCAGCGCCGACGACAACATCGAGGTCCACGGCATCGGCGGGGAGGAGCAGGCGGGGGGGGAGGATCCGCGCCTCGCGCTCGCGGGATTCCTGGACTTCGTCGGCAAGGATCCGCTGGTCGCCTTCCATGCGCCGTTCGACTCGACGATGCTGCGCCGCGCGATCGACCGCCACCTCGGCCTCGCCTTCCAGCGGCCGTGGCTCGATCTCGCCGACGTGGCGCCGCTCGCCTGGCCGAAGTACGCGAGCCGGCTCTCCGGGCTGGACGACTGGCTCGAGGCGTTCTCGATCCCCGTGGCCTTCCGGCACCGGGCCATCGCCGATTGCCTCGCCACGGCGCAACTCCTGCTCATGGTGCTGCCGCACGCGTCCTCGATCGGGGCGCCGACGGCCGGGGAGCTGGTGGCGCTGTCGGATTCCAGCCGCTGGCTGTCGCGGGCCTAGCGGGCGCGATTGACAACCGGGCGGCCGCAGCCCTCTACTACGGTCGCCCGCCCCGAGGAAGCCATGAGAAAGCCGAGCCTTCGCGCCTACCGCATCGTGTCCCTGTTCCTGCTCGGGTGCCTCCTCTTCAACTACCCGGTGCTCGCGATCTTCAACGTGGGCGCGACCGCGGCCGGCATCCCCGTCCTCTACGTCTACCTGTTCGTCGCGTGGGGGCTCCTGATCGCGCTCGCCGCGGCCATCATCGAGGGCGGGAACTAGGAGCGCGGGCGTGCTGCAGGGCTGGTTCGTCGTCACCGTCTCCTTCGCCTACATCGGGCTGCTCTTCGCCGTGGCGTGGTTCGCCGACCGGCGCGCGGCACAGGGCCGCTCGATCATCTCCAACGCCTGGGTCTACAGCCTCTCGCTCGCGGTCTACGCCACGGCCTGGACCTTCTACGGCAGCGTCGGGCGCGCCGCCACCGACGGGGTGGGGTTCCTGCCCACCTACATCGGCGCCACGCTCACGATGCTGCTGGGCTGGTTCGTGCTGCGCAAGATGGTGCGCATCACCCGCCTGAACCGCATCACCTCGCTCGCGGACTTCGTGGCCTCCCGCTACGGCAAGAGCGCGCTCATCGGCGGCGTGGTGACGGTGATCGCGGTGATCGGGATCCTGCCCTACATCTCGCTGCAGCTGAAGGCGGTCTCGACGAGCTTCCAGATCCTGCTGGGCTACCCGGCGATCGCGATGCCGGCGAAGGCGGGCTCGCTCGAGGTGATGCAGGACACCGCCTTCTACGTGGCGCTCTTCATGGCGCTCTTCGCCATCGCCTTCGGCACGCGCCAGCTGGACGCGGCCGAGCGCCACGAGGGCATGGTCGCCGCCATCGCCTTCGAGTCGCTCGTGAAGCTGGTCGCCTTCCTCGCCGTCGGCGTCTACGTGGCCTTCTTCATGTACGACGGGCTGGGCGACATCTTCGCCCGCGCCGCGGGCCGCCCCGACCTCGAGGTCCTCATGGCCCCGCTCGGCGGGGCCGCGGGCAGCTACGCCAACTGGGTGTGGCTCACCATCCTGTCGATGTTCGCGATCATCTTCCTGCCGCGCCAGTTCCAGGTGGCCGTGATCGAGAACACCGACGAGCGGCACCTCAAGCGCGCGGCCTGGCTCTTCCCCCTCTACATGCTCGCCATCAACGTGTTCGTGCTGCCCATCGCCTTCGGGGGGGCGCTGCACTTCCCGGCGGGCGAGGTGGACGCCGACACCTTCGTGCTCACGCTGCCGATGGCGCAGAAGGCCGAGGGGGTGGCGCTGCTCGTCTTCATCGGCGGGCTTTCGGCCGCCACCGGCATGGTGATCGTCGAGACGATCGCGCTCTCGACCATGGTCTGCAACGACCTCGTGATGCCGCTGCTGCTGCGAATCCGTGCCTTCCGCCTCACGGAGATGCGCGACCTCTCGATCCTGCTCCTGGACATCCGCCGCGCCGCCATCATCGCGCTGCTCATGGGCGGCTACTTCTACTACCTCCTCGCCGGCGAGGCCTACGCGCTGGTCTCCATCGGCCTCATCTCCTTCGCGGCGGCCGCCCAGTTCGCCCCGGCGGTGATCGGCGGCCTCTACTGGCGCGGGGGCACGCGCACGGGCGCCCTCGCGGGGCTCTGCGCGGGCTTCGCGGTGTGGGCCTACACGCTGCTGCTGCCCGCCTTCGCCAAGTCCGGGTGGCTGGGCGTGGAGTTCGTCGAGCGCGGGCCATTCGGCATCGAGCTGCTGCGGCCGACGCAGCTCTTCGGGCTGGCCGGGCTGGACCAGATCACCCATGCGATGATCTGGAGCATGATCGCCAACGTCGGCGCGTATCTCGTGGGCTCCGTCATCCGCCGCCAGAGCGCGGCCGAGCACGTGCAGGCGACCCTCTTCGTCGACGTCTACCAGCAGACCGGCGAGCCGGGCTCCTCGTGGCGGGGCGCCACCTCCGCCTCGGCCCTGCAGACGCTGGTCGGGCGCTTCCTGGGGCCCGCGCGGGCGGTGGAACTCTTCACCGCGTACGCGCGGCTGCGCGGGGCGAAGAGCGTGGACGAGCTCGAGGGCGACCGCGACCTCGTGCGCTTCGCCGAGCTGCAGCTCGCCGGCACCATCGGCGCGGCCTCCGCGCGCACCATGGTCGCGACCGTGGCGCAGGAGGAGCCGCTGGGGCTCGAGGAGGTGATGACGATCATCGACGAGGCCTCCCAGGTGATCGCCTACAGCCACCGGCTGGAGGAGCAGCAGCAGGAGCTGGAGGCCGCGACCCAGGAGCTCAAGGCGGCCAACGAGCGCCTGAAGGAGCTCGACCGCCTCAAGGACGACTTCATCTCGACGGTGACGCACGAGCTGCGCACGCCGCTCACCTCGATCCGCGCCTTCTCCGAGATCCTGCACGACAACCCCGACCTCGATCCGGCCGAGCGGCAGCGCTTCCTCGGCCTCGTGATCCGCGAGTCCGAGCGCCTCACGCGCCTCATCAACCAGGTGCTGGACCTCGCCAAGATCGAATCGGGCCTCGCGGAGTGGCGCACGGCGGAACTCGACCTGCGCGAGATCGCGCTGGAGGCCGTCAACGCGACGAGCGCGATCTTCAAGTCGCGCGGCGTCACGGTGGAGACGCGCCTCGCGGCGCGCGTGCCGCTGGTGCTGGCCGACCGCGACCGCCTCATGCAGGTGCTGCTGAACCTGCTGTCCAACGCGGCCAAGTTCTGCACTCCCGGCACGGGGCGGGTCGAGGTTCGGCTCGCGGCGGACGGCGGCGCGGTGCGGGTGGACGTGCAGGACAACGGCGTGGGCATCAGCCGCGAGAACCAGGCCCTCATCTTCGAGAAGTTCCGGCAGGTGGGCGACACGCTCACCGACAAGCCCTCGGGTACGGGGCTGGGGCTCGCGATCTGCCGGCGCATCGTCGGCCACTTCGGCGGGCGACTGTGGGTGGAAAGCGAGCCGGGGCGCGGCTCGGTCTTCTCCTTCGACCTGCCGGTGGCCACCGGCGCGCGGGGCGCCGAGCGCCTCGTGGCGAACGCGTGAGGCGGGCCGTGGCCAGGCGCGTGCTGATCGCCGAGGACGAGCCGAGCATCCTCGCCTCCCTCGAGTTCCTGATGCGCAAGGCCGGGCACGAGACGCGCTCGGCCGCCGACGGCGAGGAGGCGCTGGGCCTCGTGGCGACCTTCCGGCCGCACCTGGCCATCCTCGACATCATGCTGCCGCGGCGAAGCGGCCTCGAGCTCTGCCGCATCATCCGGGCCGACCCCTCGCTCGCCGGCACGCGCGTGCTGATGCTCACGGCCAAGGGCGGGATCCGCGACGTCGACCGCGGCGTCGAGGCGGGAGCCGACGACTACGTCACCAAGCCCTTCGCCACCCAGGACCTGGTGGCGCGCGTGCAGGCGCTGCTCGCCGACCCGTTCCTGCGGCCGGCCCTGGACGCGCGGCGCGGGGAGGGCGCATGACCGGCCCCGGCGCCCCCGAGCCGGTCGTCCACGTGATCGACGACGACGACTCGATCCGCGAGCTGCTCACCTGGCTCATGAAGCGCAACGCCATCCGCGCCGAGGCGTACCCCAACGCGAAGAGCTTCCTCAAGGCCTATCGCCCCGGCACGCCGGGCTGCCTCATCCTCGATCTCTACATGCCGGGCATGAGCGGGCTCGACCTGCAGCAATACCTGAAGGAGGCCGGCATCGAGATGCCCGTCATCTTCCTGTCGGGCCGGGCGGACGTGCCCAAGGCCGTGGCGGCCGTGAAGAGCGGGGCCATCGACTTCATCGAGAAGCCCTTCGACTACCGGCGGATCGTCGAGCTGGTACGGGAGTGCCTGCGGCGCGACGCCGAGGCGCGCGCCGGCCGGGAGGCCGCCCGCGGCCGCGCCGAGCGGCTGGCGACCCTCACCCAGCGCGAGCGCGAGGTCCTGGACCGCGTCATCGCCGGCAAGGTGAACCGCCTCATCGCCGAGGAGATGCAGATCTCGATCAAGACGGTGGAGGCGCACCGCGCCCGGATCATGGAGAAGCTCGCGGTCGACTCCGTGGCGGAGCTGGTCCAGGCGACCCTGGGGGCCCGGCCGCCCGGGAGCGCCGGCGGCGGGGCCGGGGGAGCGTCCTCCCCGGGGTAGGGTTAACCCCAATTGCCCCGGGCTGGACGGGCGCATTACGATCCGGCACGTTAAGGAGGAGGGCCACCCAAGAAGAACAATCGGCCGCGCCCGGCCAATCCCCGCCAAGAGGGATGGCCGCGCGCAAGCGCCGGCACGGGTCGCGGTGGCACCTGCATTTCCTCCCTTCCAGGCAGTTCGCGCGACCTGCGCCGCGAAAGCGCCCCTCGCCGGGCGCCCCGGCACTCGACCGGCCCGGACGGACGACCGTTCCGAGGACAACGATCAATTAGGAGGAACGCGATGCAGCTTACGCAGAACCACATCGACTACTGGCACAAGAACCTGAGGCTCACGGCGATCCTGCTGGCGATCTGGTTCGTCGTCACCTACCTGATGGCCTGGTACGCGATCCCGCTCGCCGAGATCAAGGTCTTCGGCTGGCCGCTGTCGTTCTACATGGCCGCCCAGGGCTCGCTCATCGTCTACGTCGCGATCATCGGCTACTACGCGGTGGCGATGCGCAAGGCCGACCAGGAGCACGGCGTGCACGAAGGGGAGGACGAATAATGGCCACCAGCCAGAAGTCATTCACGCAGCAGCTGAAGAAGTACTACACCTTCTACACGGGGGGCTTCGTCACCTTCGTGGTCCTGCTCGCGATCGCCGAGCAGATGGGCATGTCGTCCAAGTGGATCGGCTACTGCTTCCTCATCTTCACGATCCTCCTCTACGCCGGCATCGGCATCATGAGCCGCACGGTGGAGGTCGCGGAGTACTACGTGGCCGGCCGGCGGGTGCCCGCGCTCTTCAACGGCATGGCGACCGGCGCGGACTGGATGAGCGCCGCCTCGTTCATCGGCATGGCCGGCACCCTCTACCTCACCGGCTTCCAGGGCCTGTCCTTCATCATGGGCTGGACCGGCGGCTACGTGCTGGTGGCGCTGCTGCTCGCGCCCTACCTGCGCAAGTTCGGCCAGTTCACGATTCCCGACTTCCTCGGCGCCCGGTACGGCGGCAACATCGTCCGCTCCTTCGGCGTCATCGCGGCGATCCTGTGCTCGTTCACCTACGTGGTGGCGCAGATCTACGGCGTCGGCGTGATCACCAGCCGCTTCACGGGCCTGGAGTTCGGCATCGGCGTGTTCGTGGGCCTCGCGGGCATCCTGGTCTGCTCCTTCCTCGGCGGCATGAAGGCGGTGACGTGGACGCAGGTCGCCCAGTACATCATCCTGATCGTGGCCTACATGATCCCGGTGGTGTGGCTGTCGGTTAAGCACACCGGCGTGCCGATCCCGCAGGCCGTCTACGGCGGCGTGCTCGAGCGGCTCACGGAGCGCGAGAAGCAGCTCACCAACGACCCGAAGGAGCAGGAGGTCCGCAAGATCTTCGCCGACCGCGCCAAGGCGGCCGACGACAAGATCAAGGCCCTGCCGGCGAGCTACGAGACGGAGAAGGCCGCCGTCGCGAAGAAGCTGGAGGACCTGCGGGCCGCCAGCGCGCCCAAGGCGGAAATCGACGCCGCCGAGGCCGCCGTGAAGGGCTTCCCGGCCTCGCCGGACGCCGCCAAGGCCAAGTGGACGGCCGACAAGGGCGCGGCCAGCGGCCGGACGGCGCCTCCCCGCCCGCACGCGACGCCGTACCCCGGCAAGGACGAGGCCGCCCGCGACACCGCCCGCCTCAACTTCATCGGCGTCGTCTTCTGCATGATGTTCGGCACCGCCGCGCTCCCGCACATCCTGATGCGCTACTACACCACGCCCTCGGTGCAGGAGGCGCGCGTCTCGGTGTTCTGGTCGCTCTTCTTCATCTTCCTGCTCTACTTCACGGCCCCCGCGCTCGCGGTGCTGGCGAAGTGGGACGTGTACACGCTCGTGGTCGGCTCGAAGTTCGCCGAGTTGCCAGCCTGGGTGAACGCGTGGCAGGCGGTGGACCGGACGCTGCTCAACATCACCGACATCAACAAGGACGGCATCGTGCAGCTGGCCGAGATCGTGATCGGCGGCGACATCATCGTGCTGGCGACCCCGGAGATCGCGGGCCTGCCGTACGTGATCTCGGGCCTTGTCGCGGCCGGCGGCCTCGCGGCGGCGCTCTCGACCGCCGACGGGCTGCTGCTCACGATCGCCAACGCCCTGTCGCACGACCTGTACTACAAGATGATCAACCCGAACGCCTCGCCGACGATGCGCATCGCCGTGGCCAAGGGGCTGCTGCTCATCGTGGCCATCATCGCGGCGTACGTGACCTCGCTCAAGCCGGGCAACATCCTGTTCCTGGTGGGCGCGGCATTCTCGATGGCGGCCTCGGCGTTCTTCCCGGCCCTCGTGATGGGCATCTTCTGGAAGCGCGCCTCGAAGTGGGGCGCCATCGCGGGGATCCTCGCGGGCCTCGGCACCTGCCTTTACTACATGGTCCACACCTATCCGACCTTCATCCAGTGGTTCGGGACGACGCCCATCCAGAAATGGTTCGGCCTCGACCCGATCTCCGCCGGGATGTTCGGCGTGCCGATCGGCATCATCACGATCTTCGTCGTGAGCCTCGTGACGCCGGCGCCTGAGAAGGAAGTGCAGGAGCTGGTCGACCACGTCCGCTACCCGAACATCGCGGGCGACATCGACACGCGCGGAACCTGATCGCGCGCACCGTGGCACAATGGGCCCGCGCCACTCCGGCGCGGGCCTTTTTCATTCATGGAACCTGAATTCCTCCTGCGGGCCCTCAAGGCCATCGTCGAGGTCGCCGGCTTCGCCTACCTCGGGCAGGGCCTGGTGGCCCTGTTCTCGGGGACGAAGCGCGACCAGAACGTGATCTACCAGGTCTTTTGCATCGTCACGGGCCCCGTCACGCGGGCCACGCGCGCCGTGATGCCGCGCTTCATCCCGGACCGGCACGTCCCTTTCGTGGCCTTCGGGCTGCTGCTCTGGATCTGGATCTTCCTCATCATCGGGCTCGCGAGCCTGCGCCGGGGCGCGTAGCGGCCGCGGGGCCATGCTCTTCCGCTACTTCGCGCGCGAGATCCTCGCCACGAGCCTGCTCGTGCTGGCGGCGCTGCTCGCGCTGTTCGGCTTCTTCGACCTGGTGCGCGAGCTCGACGACGTGGGCCGCGGCGGCTACCGAATGGGCGTGATGGTCGGCTATGTCCTGCTCTCGCTGCCCTCGCACGCCTACGTGCTGCTGCCGGCGGCGGCCCTCATCGGGACGCTCTTCGCGCTGGCCCGGATGTCGGAGCAGTCGGAGCTCACGGTGATGCGCTCCTCGGGGATGTCGATGCGCCAGATGGCCGGGCACGTGGCGGCCACGGGCCTCGTGATCGCCGCGGCCACCCTCGCGATGGGGGAGTTCGTGACCCCGCACACGGAGGAGGCCGCCAAGAGCCTGCGCCTGAAGGCCACCAGCTCCATCGTGGCGCGCGAGTTCCGCTCGGGGTTCTGGGTGAAGGAGGACCGCAGCTTCGTGAACATCCAGGACGTGACGGCGGACACCGTGCTCCTGAACCTGCGGATCTACGAGTTCGACGACGCCTACCGGCTCGCCTCCATCAGCCGCGCGGGCAAGGCGACCTTCGCGGCGGGCGAGGGGTGGTCGCTTGCCGACGTCGAGGTGACGCGCTTCGACGGCGACAAGGCGGTGCTCGAGCGGCGCGCCGCCTCGCGGTGGAACTCCGTCCTCACGCCGGACATCCTCTCGGTGCTGAAGATCGTCCCGGAGCGGATGTCGGTGCTGAACCTCTACGCCTACATCGACCACCTGCGCGAGAACCGGCAGAAGACGACCCGCTACGAGATCGCCCTGTGGCAAAAGGCGCTCTACCCGGCGGCGGCCATCGTGATGATGGTGCTCGCCATCCCTTTCGCGATCCAGTCGCAGCGCGCCGGCGGCCTGGGCGCCAAGATCGTGCTGGGCATCCTCCTCGGGCTGGGATTCCACTTCTCCGGGAGGCTCTTCTCGCACGTGGGGCTGCTGAACGACTGGCCGGCGGCGTTCGCGGCGGGCATGCCGACGCTGCTCTTCCTGGCCGTCGCGGCGGCCGGCCTCGCGTTCGCCGAGCGCCGCTAGCGGCGAGGGTCTCGCAGGTCGGCGAGCCGGGTGCCCGCCAGCCTGTCGTGCAGGAACTGCCCGTCGCGGTCGACGAGCGCCCACAGGTAGCCCAGGCCTGCGGCCGAGGCGCCCAGCAGCGCGAAGAGGAACCGGCGGACCGCCCGCCCCGTGCCGACCGCGCCCCCCTCGGCGGACTCGACGCGGATGCGCCAGGTCTTCATTGCGATGGTCTGCCCCCCGTGCGTCCAGAAGCCGACGAAGTACCCGCCGGCCACGAGGAGGACCCACGCCTGCAGGAGGTGGCGGCGCCACCCCGCGGTCGAATCGCCGGCGAACGCGAGGTACGGGAAGGTCGCGAAGAGGACGAGAGCGGCGAGGATGAGCGATTCGTAGACCGCGCAGGCCAGGCGCCGCCAGGCCCCCGGCGCGCGGGGCGGACCGGCGGCCATCAGGGCGCGCGAGGGGCCGGCCCCGGGGCGGCCTTTCGCTCCAGCCACTTCTCGCGCAGCTCGTGCTGCTTGGAGGGCGGCAGCTTCTTCAGGCCCTGGAACTTCTCGCGGGCGGCCTTGCGCTGGTCGGGGGTCATCGCGGCCCAGTCGCGGATGCGCTCCTGGAAGCGCTCCTGCTGGATGGGGCGCATCTTCGGGTACTGGCGGGCTGCCGACATGAGGCGCTGCTGCTGGTAGCCGGGGAGCTTGTCCCAGTCCGGGGCGAGGGGGGCGAGGACCTGCCGGTCCTCCTGCGGGAGGCGGGACCACGGCGTCTGGGGCGTCTTGAGCCTTTCCGGGCTGGCCGCCTGTGCGGCCACGCAGAAGCAGGCAGCGGCGATGCCTAGAAGGAGGACTCGGAGGCGCTGCGAAGCCACTGGTCGAAATCCTCGTCGAGGAAGGCGTGGATGGGAAGCTCCCCCGTCAGGAGCTGGGCGTCGAGCTCGCCGATGTCGACCTCGGGGCTGAGCGCCTTCGTCGCCAGGGCGGCGAGGAGGACCGCGACCGGGAGGAAGAGGAGCCCCTGCTGGAGCACCCGGTACCAGAGGGTCTGGAGCGTGCCGGCACCCACCGTGACGACGCCCAGCAGGCGCACCGGCTCCTGCCACCGGTCCATCGCCCGCAGGCGGGCCGCGCGCAGGCGGGTGGCCTGCATTTCACCGACCTCCCCGGCCGCCTTGTCGAGCCAGGGGCGGAGCTTTCCGCCAAAGTCTTTCTCATTCATAGGGTTATGCCTTTTGATCTCAGGGTCTTCGCCAGTGCGTGCGCCGCCCGGGAGCAGTGCGTCTTCACGCTGCCCTCCGAGCACCCCATGGCCCTGGCCGTCTCGCTGACATCGAAGTCTTCCCAATAACGCAGCAGGAAGGCTTGCCGTTGACGTTCCGGGAGTCCGGCGATCGCTTCCTCGATGGCCGCCATCACCTGCGACTGCTGCAGCCGGTCCGCGGGGGAGGCCGGCACCGAGGCCGACTCGGCCACCTCGAAGGTCTCGAGCGGGTCGGCCTCGTCGTCCTCCCCGGTGAGGCCCAGGGATGCCCAGAGCGAGGTCCACGTGGAGCGGACCCGGCTGCGCCGGAAGTGGTCGCGGATGCCGTTCTGCAGGATGCGCTGGAACAGCAACGGCAGCTCCTCCGCCGGCCTCGCCGGGTACTTCTCCGCGAGCCGCAGCATCGCGTCCTGGACGATGTCGAGCGCGGCCTCCTCCTCCTGCACCGCGAAGACGCACTGCTTGAACGCGCGCTTCTCGACGCCGGCGAGGAAATCGGAGAGCTCTTTTCGGGTGGCCAGGGGGTCCTCCGCGGGCGCGCGCCCGGCTCGCGCCCATGCCCGCGGGAAGGGGCACGGCGCGCCGCGACTATAGCAAACGGGCATGCGGCGGCCGGGCAGGGCAGGCAAGCGCCTTATCCCGCCATTCGGCTTGACCAATCGGGACCGGCGGGCTAATGTTCTAGGTCCCCCTTCCGGAAACTTCACGAATTACAAGGCCTTATGGAACTCAAGCTCCCCCCGCTCGCGGAAACCGGTGAAACCCTCACGGGCGCCGAGATCGCCATCCGCTGCCTGCAGGAGGAGGGAGTCGAGTTCGTATTCGGCTATCCCGGCGGCGCGGTCCTCTTCATCTACGACGCCCTCTTCAAGCAGAAGAAGGTGAAGCACATCCTGGTGCGCCACGAGCAGGGCGCGCTGCACGCCGCCGACGGCTACGCGCGCGCCACGGGGCGCCCCGGCGTGGCCCTCGTGACGAGCGGGCCGGGCGTGACCAACGCCGTCACCGGCATCGCCACGGCGTACATGGACTCCATCCCGATGGTCGTGGTGACGGGGCAGGTGCCCACGCGCGCCATCGGGGAGGACGCGTTCCAGGAGTGCGACACGGTCGGCATCACGCGACCCTGCGTGAAGCACAACTTCCTCGTGAAGGACGTGAACGAGCTCGCCATCACGATGAAGAAGGCGTTCCACATCGCCACCACCGGCCGGCCGGGCCCGGTGCTGGTCGACATCCCGAAGGACGTCTCCCAGCAGTCGGCGCGCTTCCACTATCCCGAGAAGATCAGCCTGCGCTCCTACAGCCCGGTGGTGAAGGGCCACGGTGGGCAGATCAAGAAGGCGCTGCAGCTGCTCCTTGAGGCGAAGCGCCCCATGATCTACGTGGGCGGCGGGGCCATCCTGGGCGAGGCCTCGCACGAGGTCACGGAGCTCGTCCGCCTGCTCGACTACCCCTGCACCAACACGCTCATGGGGCTCGGCGCCTTCCCGGCCTCCGACAAGCGGTTCGTGGGCATGCTGGGGATGCACGGCACGGTCGAGGCCAACATGGCCATGCAGAACTGCGACGTGCTGCTCGCCGTCGGCGCGCGGTTCGACGACCGCGTGATCGGCAATCCGGCGCACTTCGCGGCCGGCAGCGCCGGCCGCAAGATCGTCCACATCGACGTCGACCCCTCCTCCATCTCCAAGCGCGTCCGCGTGGACGTGCCCATCGTGGGCCACGTGAAGGACGTCCTCGCCGAGCTCATCGCGCTGCTCAAGGCGTCGAA
>Ga0209476_10002668_pt1 | contig 11891 bp, 7 predicted proteins | sample KloWWTrecipitate_FD_187179 | JGI IMG/M metagenome (GOLD analysis project Ga0209476, IMG submission 187179) | Active sludge microbial communities from Klosterneuburg, Austria, studying microevolution and ecology of nitrifiers - Klosterneuburg... | ecosystem: Engineered > WWTP > Aerobic digester >...
CGCGGGTGTGGTTGCCAAAATCATCGCGTAAGGAAATTGCCATAGGGGTATAGCTCAATTGGCAGAGCGTCGGTCTCCAAAACCGAAGGTTGTAGGTTCGATTCCTACTGCCCCTGCCACCAGGCTCGAATAAAAGGTGGCAATCAAGCCCGCTACGCCGTAGCGGGCTTCAGCGTCTTAAGGTCGCTGAAATTGAAGTGAAGAAAAACCGCGCGAAACACAGAAAATATGGCCACGACACAAGTTCAAACCGTCAACACAGGGGCAGAAAAGGCCAAGCTGGCTGCTTCCGCTGTTTTGGTGGTGGCTGCGCTGGCAGCGTTTTACCTCTTGGGCAAGCAAGGGGCGCTGGTGCAGTGGGCTGCGTTGTTGCTGGGATTGGCTGCTGCAGTAGCCTTGTTCTTCACGTCGGAGTCGGGTCGTCAGCTGGTGGCGTTCGGTCGCGATGCCTGGCGCGAAGTCAAAAAGGTGGTTTGGCCTGCCCGTAAAGAGGCAATCCAGATCACTGCGTATGTGTTCGGTTTTGTGCTGATCATGGCTCTGTTCCTGTGGCTGACAGACAAGACGCTTGAGTGGCTCTTTTACGATTTGATTCTGGGGTGGAAAAAATAATGACTGATGTTGTAGCAAGCCCCTCTGCCGAGTTGCCCGCCGCAACTTCGACCAACCCCGATCTGCGCTGGTATGTAGTGCATGCCTATTCCGGCATGGAGAAGGCTGTTGAGCGCAACATCCTGGAGCGCATTGCACGCTCCGGCATGGAAAATAAATTTGGCCGCATCCTGGTGCCCATGGAAGAGGTGGTTGAGGTTAAAAATGGCCAAAAACGGACCACTGAGCGCAAATTTTTCCCTGGTTACGTACTGGTGGAAATGGTCATGGACGATGACACTTGGCATCTGGTCAAGCACACCAACAAGGTGACTGGTTTTGTGGGTGGTGCAAAGAACCGCCCCGCCCCCATCTCGGAAGCCGAGGTGATGAAGATCGTGAACCAGATGCAAGAAGGCACCGACAAGCCGCGTCACAAGGTCGAATTTGTGGTTGGCGAGTATGTTCGTGTCAAGGAAGGCCCATTTACCGACTTCAATGGTTCGGTGGAAGACGTCAACTACGAGAAGAGCAAGGTGCGCGTGTCTGTGACCATCTTTGGTCGTGCGACACCCGTCGAGCTCGAGTTTTCTCAAATCGAGAAGACCTGAAGGTTTTGCGTTCGCATTTTTCAACTCGGTGCGAGCGGTTTTTGTAGAGTTGCTTACCCCGGGGAGCTGCGGTCTGAGTGGTTCAGGTCCAAAGCGCTATTACCCGTAAGGAGAAATCATGGCGAAGAAAATCGTTGGTTTCATCAAGCTGCAAGTGCCAGCTGGTAAAGCCAATCCATCCCCCCCTATTGGCCCGGCTCTGGGTCAGCGCGGCCTGAACATCATGGAATTCTGCAAGGCATTCAATGCCCAGACCCAAGGTGTCGAGCCTGGACTGCCATTGCCCGTGGTGATCACTGCATTTGCGGACAAGAGCTTTACCTTCATCATCAAGACCCCGCCTGCGACGGTTTTGATCAAGAAGGCAATCAAGCTGGACAAGGGTTCCGCACGTCCTCACATGGACAAGGTCGGCAAGATCACCCGCGCTCAGCTGGAGGAAATCGCCAAGACCAAGATGAAAGACATGAACGCAGCCGATCTGGATGCCGCTGTTCGTACCATCGCTGGTTCTGCCCGCTCCATGGGCGTGAATGTGGAGGGCGTGTAAATGTCCAAGCTCACCAAGAAACAAAAGACCCAAGTTGGCAAGATTGACAGCAACAAGCTGTACCCTTTGGGCGATGCGCTCGGACTGGTGAAAGAATTCGCCAACGCCAAGTTTGATGAGTCCATCGACGTGGCCGTGCAGCTCGGCATTGATGCCAAGAAGTCTGACCAGGTGGTGCGTGGTGCTGTCGTGTTGCCCAATGGCACCGGCAAGACCAAGCGCGTGGCTGTGTTTGCCCAGGGTGCCAAGGCTGAAGAAGCCAAGGCTGCTGGCGCTGACGTAGTCGGTATGGATGACTTGGCAGCCATGGTGAAGGCTGGTGACATGCCCTTCGACGTGGTGATTGCTGCTCCCGATGCCATGCGTATCGTCGGTACGCTGGGTCAAATTCTGGGCCCACGTGGTCTGATGCCTAACCCCAAGGTTGGCACCGTGACTCCCGATGTGGCTACGGCTGTGAAAAATGCCAAGGCTGGCCAGGTCCAGTTCCGTGTGGACAAAGCCGGTATCGTGCACAGCACCATTGGTCGCCGTTCTTTTGAATCCGACAAGCTGCAGGGTAACCTGGCGGCTCTGGTGGATGCACTGAACAAGGCCAAACCTGCTTCCAGCAAGGGCGTGTATTTGAGGAAAGTCGCTGTTTCGTCGACCATGGGTGTGGGTGTCCGCGTGGACATCCAGTCCATCGCGGCGTAATCGCAAAAATTGGACTATTCCCTCGGGTGTAGTCCGGTGTGGTGGGCTGTAGAAGCTGAAAGGCAACTACAGGTCATCCAAGACCGTTGGTGTGCGAGCAATCGCACTTAATCATGGGGTCAGAAGGTTCGCCTGAAGACTCTGGCCAACGCAGATGGCGATCCCGCTGCAGATGGAATGTGAGTTCTGTTAACAGTTGGTCGCTGCAATGTGGAGCGTAAAAGCGGCATTTGCTGCCAAGCGCATTTAAAGGAGTAGACCTTGAGTCTGAATCGCAGTGAGAAAGAAGCGGTCATCAGTGATGTGACCGGCCTCGCCGCTAAAGCTCAAACGCTCGTGATCGCGGAATACCGCGGCATCACGGTTGCGGACATGACCAAATTGCGTGTTGCCGCCCGTAGCGCCGGTGTGACCCTGAGTGTGTTGAAAAACACCCTGGCTCGCCGTGCTGTGGCTGGTAGCAGCTTTGAAATCGTGTCGGACCAGATGACCGGTCCCCTGATCTACGGCTTTTCCGAAGACGCAGTAGCTGCCGCCAAGGTGGTGGCCGAGTTCGCGAAAACCAACGACAAGTTGGTGATCCGTGCTGGTGCGTACGGCGGTAAGGCTTTGGACGTGAACGGCGTTAAACAGCTCGCAAGCATCCCTTCCAAGGAAGTGTTGTTGGCGCAGTTGCTGGGCTTGATGCAATCCCCCATTTCGCGTACAGCCCGTGTGCTGGCCGCATTGGCGGAGCAACGTGGCGCTGGCGCAGCAGAAGCTGCACCCGCAGAGGCAGTTCCAGCGTAATTGCTGTCTGTCTGTAGTAACCAATATTGTTAGGAAATCAAAATGGCATTCGATAAAGACGCATTTTTGACCGCGCTGGACAGCATGACGGTCATGGAACTCAACGACCTGGTGAAAGCCATCGAAGAGAAATTTGGCGTGAGCGCAGCTGCTATGGCTGCTCCCGCTGCTGCTGGTGCTGGCGCTGGCGCTGCCGCCGCTGAAGAGAAGACCGAATTCAACGTGATGCTGATGGAAGCTGGCGCCAACAAGGTGTCCGTCATCAAGGCTGTGCGTGAAATCACCGGTCTGGGTCTGAAAGAAGCCAAGGATCTGGTGGACGGCGCTCCAAAGGCTGTCAAGGAAGGCATTGCCAAGGCTGACGCTGAAGCTGCCAAGAAGAAGCTGGAAGAAGCTGGCGCCAAGGTCGAACTCAAGTAATCGACTTTTGCTCACAGGCTGGGGTGCTCCAAAAGGGCCCCCAGCCTTTGCTGCTTGTAAGAGCACACTAAAAAGCAGTGGCCCCACTGTTTTTTAGTGTCTTCTGATCCCGACTGCAGAAGATGCCTTGGTACGGGTTGCGTGCAATGCGCAACCGTCCGCCAATGATTGGTAGTGGCCAATCACCAAGCCTGTTGAGAGTGACGCTCAACCGACAGTCGCCTAGGACCCCCAGGTTCCTTTAGTCTTTGCCCGGAGATCGAATGGCTTATACATACACTGAACGCAAGCGGATTCGCAAAAATTTCGGCAACCGCGATAGCGTGCTCGAAATCCCTTACCTGCTGCAGATGCAAAAAGATGCGTATACCGCATTCCTGCAAGCGGACGTAGCTCCCAAGAAGCGGACCGTCGAAGGCCTGCAGGCCGCTTTTGAAGCGGCTTTCCCGATCGTCTCGCACAACGGTTTCGTCGAGATGAAGTACCTTGAGTACAACCTGGCCAAGCCCGCGTTTGATGTGCGTGAGTGCCAGACCCGTGGACTGACATTCGCCTCGGCCGTCCGTGCCAAAGTTCAGCTGATCATTTATGACCGTGAGTCCTCCACTTCGCAAAACAAGGTGGTCAAGGAAGTCAAGGAGCAGGAAGTCTACATGGGCGAAGTGCCCCTGATGACTGGCAAAGGCTCGTTCATCATCAACGGCACCGAGCGCGTGATCGTGTCTCAGCTGCACCGTTCCCCCGGCGTGTTCTTCGAGCACGACAAGGGCAAGACCCATAGCTCGGGCAAGCTGCTGTTCTCGGCACGCATCATCCCCTACCGCGGATCCTGGCTCGACTTCGAGTTCGATCCGAAGGACCTGCTGTATTTCCGCGTGGACCGTCGCCGCAAGATGCCGGTCACCATTCTGTTGCGCGCCATTGGCCTGAACAACGAATCCATCCTGGCGAACTTCTTTGTCAATGACAACTTCCGTCTGATGGACAGCGGTGGCCAAATGGAATTTGTGGCTGAGCGTCTGCGCGGCGAAGTGGCTCGCTTTGACATTACCGACAAGAGCGGCAAGGTCGTGGTTGCCAAAGACAAGCGCGTGACGGCTCGTCACACCCGCGAATTGGAGCAGTCCGGGACGACGCACATCAGTGTGCCCGAAGACTTCCTGATCGGCCGTGTGGTGGCCCGCAATGTGGTGGATGCTGACACTGGCGAGATCGTGGCAAAAGCCAACGAAGAAGTTACCGAAGCCCTGCTGAAGAAGCTGCGCACCGCTGGCATTCAGGACTTGGCGTGCATTTACACCAACGAACTGGACCAGGGCGCCTACATCTCGCAAACCCTGCGTACCGATGAAACGGCAGACGAGTTCGCCGCACGCGTCGCGATCTACCGCATGATGCGCCCTGGCGAGCCGCCAACAGAAGACGCGGTGCAGGCACTGTTCCAGCGCCTGTTCTACAACCCCGACACCTACGATCTGTCGCGCGTTGGCCGCATGAAGTTCAATGCCAAGATGGGTCGCTCGGAATCCACCGGCCCCATGGTACTGACCAACGAAGACATCCTGGCCGTGGTCAAGATTCTGGTGGACCTGCGCAATGGCCGCGGCGAAGTCGATGACATTGATCACCTGGGTAACCGCCGTGTTCGCTGCGTGGGTGAACTGGCCGAAAACCAGTATCGCACCGGTTTGGCACGGATTGAAAAAGCCGTGAAAGAGCGTCTGGGACAGGCCGAGCAAGAGCCGCTCATGCCCCACGACCTGATCAACAGCAAGCCTATTTCTGCCGCCCTGAAAGAGTTCTTCGGTGCATCGCAGTTGTCCCAGTTCATGGATCAGACCAACCCGTTGGCCGAAATCACCCACAAGCGCCGTGTATCGGCCCTTGGCCCAGGTGGTTTGACCCGCGAACGTGCTGGCTTTGAGGTGCGTGACGTGCACGTGACCCACTATGGTCGTGTGTGCCCCATTGAAACACCCGAAGGTCCCAACATTGGTCTGATCAACTCGCTGGCTCTGTACGCCCGTTTGAACGAATACGGTTTCATTGAAACCCCGTACCGTCGCGTGGTGGACAGCAAGGTGACCAACGACATCGATTACCTGTCTGCCATCGAAGAAGGCAAGTACGTGATTGCCCAGGCCAATGCGGCCTTGGACAAAGACGGCAAACTCACTGGCGATCTGGTTTCTGCCCGTGAAAAAGGCGAATCCATTCTGGTCGGTGCCGAGCGCGTCCAGTACATGGATGTGTCGCCTGCACAGATCGTCTCGGTTGCTGCATCACTGGTGCCCTTCTTGGAGCACGATGATGCGAACCGCGCGCTGATGGGCGCCAACATGTCGCGTCAGGCTGTTCCCGTGCTGCGTCCGGAAAAACCCATGGTGGGTACCGGCATCGAGCGCGTCGCGGCGGTGGACTCCGGCACCGTCGTGACGGCAACCCGCGGTGGTGTGGTCGACTATGTCGACGCTACCCGTATCGTGGTACGCGTGAATGACAGCGAGGCCGCCGCAGGTGAAGTGGGTGTGGACATCTACAACCTGATCAAGTACCAGCGCTCCAACCAGAATACCAATATCCACCAGCGTCCCATCGTCAAGAAGGGCGACAAGCTGGCCAAGGGTGACGTGATTGCTGACGGCGCGTCCACTGACCTCGGCGAAATCGCCATTGGCCAGAACATGCTGGTGGCCTTCATGCCCTGGAACGGCTACAACTTCGAAGACTCGATTCTGATCAGCGAGCGTGTGGTGGCGGAAGATCGCTACACCTCCATTCACATCGAAGAACTCGTGGTGATGGCGCGTGACACCAAGTTGGGCGCGGAAGAAATCACCCGCGATATTCCCAACCTGTCCGAGCAGCAGCTCAACCGTCTGGACGAATCCGGCATCATCTATGTGGGCGCCGAAGTCATGCCCGGCGACACACTGGTCGGTAAGGTCACCCCCAAGGGTGAAACCACACTGACGCCTGAAGAGAAACTTCTGCGCGCCATCTTTGGCGAGAAGGCATCCGACGTGAAGGATACCTCCTTGCGCGTGGACCAGGGCTCTCAAGGTACGGTGATTGATGTGCAGGTGTTCACCCGTGAAGGTATCACCCGAGACAAGCGCGCCCAGCAGATCATTGACGATGAGCTCAAGCGCTTCCGACTGGACCTGAATGACCAGTTGCGAATCGTGGAAGCCGATGCGTTTGACCGTATCGCCAAACTGCTGGACGGCAAGACCGCCAACGGCGGACCACAGAAGCTGGCCAAGGGAACCAAGATCGACAAGGCCTATCTGGCTTCTGTCGAGAAGTTCCACTGGTTCGACATTCGCCCTGCGGATGAAGAAGTGGCAAGCCAGATGGAGAGCATCAAGAACTCTCTGGAGCAGACACGCCACAGCTTCGACCTGGGTTTCGAAGAAAAACGCAAGAAGCTCACACAAGGCGACGAGTTGCCCGCTGGTGTGCTGAAGATGGTCAAGGTCTACATTGCGGTCAAGCGCCGTCTGCAGCCTGGTGACAAGATGGCCGGCCGTCACGGTAACAAGGGTGTGGTCTCCAAGATCACCCCAGTAGAAGACATGCCCTATATGGCCGACGGTACGCCCGTGGACATCGTGCTGAATCCTCTGGGTGTGCCATCGCGTATGAACATTGGTCAGGTGCTGGAAGTGCACCTGGGCTGGGCTGGAAAGGGCCTGGGCCAGCGCATCGGCGATATGCTGCAACGCGAAGCAGCGGCAACCGAGATCCGTGGCTTCCTGGAGCAGGTGTACAACAGTACCGGCCGCAAGGAAGATCTCAAGCAGCTATCCGACGAAGAAATTCGCGACATGGCAGCAGAGTTGACTCTCGGTGTGCCCTTTGCCTCTCCCGTCTTCGATGGTGCAACCGAGCAGGAAATTGGGGACATGCTGCAACTGGCGTACCCAGCCGAAGTAGCCAAGGCCAAGGGCCTGACTGCGACCCGTACTCAGGCCCAGTTGTACGACGGCCGTTCGGGCGACGCATTCGAGCGCACGACCACCGTCGGTTACATGCATTACCTGAAGCTGCACCACTTGGTGGATGACAAGATGCACGCCCGTTCTACCGGACCGTACAGTCTGGTCACGCAGCAGCCTCTGGGCGGTAAAGCCCAGTTTGGTGGACAGCGTTTCGGTGAGATGGAAGTTTGGGCGCTGGAGGCATATGGCGCCTCCTACGTCCTGCAGGAAATGCTCACCGTCAAGTCCGATGACGTGCAGGGTCGTACCAAGGTGTACGAGAACATCGTCAAGGGCGAACACTCCATCGAAGCCGGCATGCCGGAATCGTTCAATGTGCTGGTCAAGGAAATTCGTTCCTTGGGCATCGACATCGAACTCGAACGTTCTTAATTGAAAGGGAAAGAGTCACATGAAATCTTTACTCGACCTGTTCAAGCAGTTCACACCCGATGAGCATTTCGATGCCATCCGGATCGGCATGGCTTCTCCCGAGAAGATCCGTTCCTGGTCTTTCGGTGAAGTGAAAAAGCCGGAAACCATCAACTACCGTACCTTCAAGCCCGAGCGTGATGGCCTGTTCTGCGCCAAAATCTTCGGACCCATCAAGGACTACGAGTGCCTGTGCGGCAAGTACAAGCGTCTGAAGCACCGCGGTGTGATTTGCGAGAAGTGCGGCGTGGAAGTGACCCAGACCAAGGTTCGCCGCGAGCGCATGGGTCACATCGACCTGGCCGCGCCTTGCGCCCACATCTGGTTCCTGAAGTCCCTGCCAAGCCGTTTGGGCCTGGTGCTGGACATGACACTGCGTGATATCGAACGCGTTTTGTACTTTGAAGCATACGTAGTGACCGACCCCGGCATGACCCCGCTGAAGAAGTTCAGCATCATGTCCGAAGACGACTTCGACGCCAAGTTCAAGGAATACGGCGACGAGTTCCAAGCCAAGATGGGCGCGGAAGGTATCAAAGACCTGCTGCAAAGTATCGACATCGAAGGTTCGATCGAGAAGCTGCGCAACGACCTGACCGGTTCCGAACTCAAGATCAAGAAGAACGCCAAGCGTTTGAAGGTCCTGGAAGCGTTCAAGAAGTCCGGCATCAAGCCTGAGTGGATGGTGTTGGACGTGTTGCCCGTGTTGCCACCGGACCTGCGTCCGCTGGTTCCGCTGGATGGCGGCCGCTTTGCGACTTCCGACCTGAACGACCTGTACCGTCGCGTGATCAACCGCAACAGCCGTCTGCGCCGTTTGCTGGAACTGAAGGCACCGGAAATCATTGCGCGCAACGAAAAGCGCATGTTGCAAGAAGCCGTGGACAGCCTGCTGGACAACGGTCGTCGCGGCAAGGCCATGACCGGCGCCAACAAACGTGCGTTGAAGTCACTGGCTGACATGATCAAGGGTAAATCCGGTCGTTTCCGCCAGAACTTGCTGGGCAAGCGCGTGGACTACTCTGGTCGTTCCGTGATTACTGTGGGTCCAACACTCAAGTTGCACCAGTGCGGTCTGCCCAAGCTGATGGCTCTGGAGCTGTTCAAGCCTTTCATCTTTGCGCGCCTGGAGGCCATGGGCATTGCCACCACCATCAAGGCGGCCAAGAAGGAAGTTGAATCCGGCACCCCCGTGGTTTGGGACATCCTGGAAGAGGTCATCAAAGAGCACCCCGTGATGCTGAACCGTGCGCCTACGCTGCACCGTTTGGGTATCCAGGCGTTCGAGCCTATCCTGATCGAAGGCAAGGCCATTCAGTTGCACCCCCTCGTTTGCGCGGCCTTCAACGCCGACTTCGACGGTGACCAGATGGCTGTGCACGTGCCCCTGTCTGTGGAAGCGCAGATGGAAGCCCGCACCTTGATGCTGGCTTCGAATAACATCCTGTTCCCTGCCAATGGCGAGCCTTCCATCGTTCCGTCCCAGGACGTGGTGCTGGGTCTGTACTACACGACCCGCGAGCGTATCAACGGCAAAGGTGAAGGCCTGATCTTCGCTGACACCGGTGAAGTGCAGCGTGCATTTGACGCGGGCGAAGTGGATCTGAATGCCAGCATCAATGTGCGTCTGACCGAGTACACCAAGGACAAGACCACCGGCGAGTTGATCCCGTCCACCAAGCTGTGGGAAACCACTGCCGGGCGTGCGTTGCTGTCCGAGATTCTGCCCAAGGGACTGCCCTTCTCCAACCTGAACAAGGCCCTGAAGAAGAAGGAAATCTCCAAGCTGATCAACGTGTCTTTCCGCAAGTGCGGATTGAAAGAGACCGTGGTGTTTGCCGACAAGCTGTTGCAAGCGGGCTTCCGTCTCGCGACCAAGGCCGGTATCTCCATCTGTATCGACGACATGCTGGTGCCTGAAGAGAAGCACGCCATCATTGGTCGCGCACAAAAGGAAGTCAAGGAAATCGAGCAGCAATATGTCTCGGGTCTGGTGACTTCCGGCGAGCGCTACAACAAGGTGGTGGACATCTGGGGCAAGTCGGGTGACGAAGTGTCCAAGGTGATGATGGCCAAGCTGTCCAAGGAAATGGTCACCGACCGCCATGGCAAGCAGGTCCAGCAAGAGTCCTTCAACTCCATTTACATGATGGCCGACTCCGGTGCCCGCGGTTCTGCAGCGCAGATTCGTCAGGTGGCGGGTATGCGGGGTCTGATGGCCAAGCCAGACGGCTCCATCATCGAGACGCCTATTACCGCGAACTTCCGCGAAGGTCTGAACGTGCTGGAGTACTTCATCTCCACCCACGGTGCCCGTAAGGGTCTGGCCGACACGGCTTTGAAGACGGCGAACTCGGGTTATCTGACCCGTCGTCTGGTGGACGTAACCCAGGATCTGGTGGTGACAGAGCAGGATTGCGGAACCCACAGTGGTTACCTGATGCGCGCCATCGTTGAAGGCGGTGAAGTGATCGAGTCCCTGCGTGACCGCATCCTGGGTCGTACGGCTGCGGATGACGTGCTGCACCCGGAAAACCGCTCTGTGCTGGCTCCCGCCGGTACCATGCTGGACGAAGACCTGATCGAGGAGCTGGAAGCCGCTGGCGTGGACGAAGTCAAGGTGCGCACCGCACTGACATGCGAAACACGTTTCGGTATCTGTGCCAAGTGCTACGGACGCGATCTGGGACGTGGTGGTCTGATCAACCACGGCGAAGCCGTCGGTGTGATCGCTGCGCAGTCCATCGGCGAACCCGGTACCCAGCTAACCATGCGTACCTTCCACATCGGTGGTGCGGCATCGCGTGCTGCCATTGCCTCCAGCGTGGAAGCCAAGTCCAATGGTTCGATTGGTTTCAACGCCACCATGCGTTACGTGACCAACAGCAAGAAGGAACTGGTTGTCATTTCCCGTTCCGGCGAAATCGTGATCCACGACGAGCACGGACGTGAGCGTGAGCGTCACAAAGTGCCCTACGGCGCGGTGCTGACGGTCAAGGCAGACCAGGTGGTCAAGGCCGGCGCCATTCTGGCCAACTGGGATCCGTTGACACGCCCCATCATTACCGAGTTCGCTGGTAAGGCGCATTTCGAGAACGTGGAAGAAGGTCTGACGGTGGCCAAGCAGGTCGACGAAGTGACCGGTCTGTCCACCCTGGTGGTGATCGATCCCAAGCGCCGCGGTGCTGCCAAGGTCGTGCGCCCCCAGGTCAAACTGATCGACGCCTCCGGCCATGAAGTGAAGATCCCGGGTACCGATCACTCGGTGACCATCGGCTTCCCCGTGGGTGCGCTGGTGCAGGTGCGTGACGGTCAGGACGTGGGTCCTGGCGAAGTGCTGGCCCGTATCCCAATCGAAGGTCAGAAGACCCGCGACATTACCGGCGGTCTGCCCCGCGTGGCCGAACTGTTCGAAGCCCGTTCGCCGAAAGACAAGGGCGTTCTCGCCGAAGTCACCGGTACGGTGTCGTTCGGCAAGGAAACCAAGGGCAAGGTTCGCCTGCAGATCACTGACCCTGAAGGCAAGGTCTGGGAAGAGCTGGTTCCGAAGGAAAAGAACATCCTGGTGCACGAAGGCCAGGTCGTCAACAAGGGCGAGTCCGTGGTGGACGGCCCTGCCGATCCGCAAGACATTCTGCGTTTGCTCGGCTCCGAAGAACTGGCACGTTACATCGTGGACGAAGTCCAGGACGTGTACCGCTTGCAGGGCGTGAAGATCAACGACAAGCACATTGAAGTGATTGTTCGCCAGATGCTGCGCCGTGTGGTGGTAGAAGCTGCGGGTGACTCCAATTACATCAATGGTGAACAGGTTGAGCG
>Ga0209476_10002672_pt1 | contig 11873 bp, 11 predicted proteins | sample KloWWTrecipitate_FD_187179 | JGI IMG/M metagenome (GOLD analysis project Ga0209476, IMG submission 187179) | Active sludge microbial communities from Klosterneuburg, Austria, studying microevolution and ecology of nitrifiers - Klosterneuburg... | ecosystem: Engineered > WWTP > Aerobic digester...
ACACGGGCTTTCCGACAACCTGCTGACCCGTGCGGCCGATGTCACGCTGAAGGAGCGGCGGCGCCTCGTTCTGATGGCACGAGAAACTCCACTCAATCTCGCGCATCTGCGCAACATGACCGCTGTCACCGAGATGGGCGGCATCATTTTCCCGCCCCTGCCTGCCTTCTATTTGAAGCCAGTCAGCGTCGACGAAATGGTCGATGAAACCGTGGAGCGGGTACTTGCGTTGATCGGCGTCCAGGCCGCCTCACCCAAAGCGTGGTCAGGCCTCTAGGCCCTTGACCTGGTGTCAGGCAGACATCACATCCCATTGCCGGCGGGCACCAAAGACAAGATTGGGATACTCCGCACGCCCCCGGCTGCCGTTGTAGCGGCCCAACGCAAGGAATTGATCTCCACGCTCGATGTCGAGGTAGTGGCGCAGGATCACACAGCCGAAACGCAGGTTGGTCTGCATGTGGAAGAGGCTGTCCACATTGCCGTCCCCGATCAGACGGGCCCAGAACGGCATGACCTGCATGTAGCCGCGGGCTCCGACGCCGCTGATCGCATATTTGCGAAACCCGCTCTCGACCTGGATCAACCCCAGGACCAGGGTCGGGTCCAATCCCTTGCGCTTGCTTTCGTACCAGACCGTTTCCAGAAACGCGACCCGGGCTTCATAGTCAACCTTTCGCCTTTTCAGGCGATCGCTGGCCGCGCTCAGCCAGCGCAGGTAGGCCAGACGCTGGTCCATCGTGTCGAACGATGGTCTCGGGGGGGCGATATCGCCAACCGCCGCAGAAAGCGCCGTTCGCACCGCATCGGCTAACTGCTCTTCGGCCTGACCGCCCGCCCGTGCCTGCGGGCACCGGACCGCAGCAGCGAGACCGGTCATCAAGAGAGCGCGCCGTCGCAACGTCATGGCACCAGTTTGCCCAGCAGCAGGCCGCGTATGTCTGAAAGCGGCACCGGGGTGGACTGGAGGTCCTGTCGGCCCTGGTACTCGACCATGTTCTCCTTGAGGCTGCGCTCGCCGATCGCGACCCGATGCGGCACGCCGATGAGTTCCCAATCGGCAAACATCGCACCAGGACGTTCGCCTCGGTCATCGAGAACCACGTCGACACCGGCCTCCCGCAACGAAAGATACAAGTCGTCCGCCGCCGCCTTCACGTTGGGAAATCGGTCGTACCCGACCGGGCAGATCACGACAGCAAACGGTGCAATGGCCGCGGGCCAGACCATTCCGCGATCGTCATGCAACTGCTCGACTGCGGCCCCCAGGATGCGAGTCACGCCGATCCCGTAGCACCCCATCTCCATCAGCTTCGGCTTGCCGTTCTCGTCGAGAAACGTCGCCTTCATTGCCGCGCTGTACTTGGTGCCCAGGTAGAAGACGTGACCCACTTCAATGCCTCGCTGGAGGGACAACTCGCCCTGCCCGTCTGGGGACGGATCGCCATCCACCACGTTGCGGATGTCAGCGACGAGATGAGGCTCTGGCAGGTCGCGCACCCAATTCACTCCTGTCAGGTGAAAACCTTCCTCGTTCGCGCCGCAGACGAAATCGCTCATTGCTGCGACCGTGCGGTCAGCGATGACCTTCACCTGACCCGACAAACCGACCGGACCCAGGTATCCGGGCTTGCAGCCGAAATGCTCGCCGATCTCTGCAGCCGTGGCAAAACGATGCCCCGCATTCAGGCCTGCAAGTTTGCTGACTTTGACCTCATTGAGCGCATGATCGCCGCGAATCAACAGCAGCCAGATGGTCGTTCGGGTGCCTGCGTCGGCAGGCAAGACATCGTCCGTCGCGAGCACGAGCGACTTGACGGTTGATTTGAGCGTGATTCCCAGGAAGGCTGCTACGTCTTCACAGGTCGATTTTTGGGGTGTCGATGCCTTGCCCAGCGCCTGCGTCGCGGCAGGGCGAACGTCATTCAACAACACCGCCTCAGCCAGTTCCACATTGGCTGCATAGCTCGACGTGGCGCAATAGGCGATCGCGTCCTCGCCGGTGTCGGCAATCACTTGGAACTCGTGAGAACGGTCCCCGCCGATTGCACCAGTGTCTGCAGCAACTGCGCGAAAGGTCAGGCCCATGCGTTCGAAGATCCGCACATAGGCAGCGTACATCGCGTCGTAACTCTTGGCGGCCGATTCGACATCGCGATCGAACGAGTACGCATCCTTCATCGTGAATTCGCGCCCGCGCATCACGCCGAACCGCGGACGGCGCTCGTCGCGGAACTTTGTCTGAATATGGAAAAAGCTCTTTGGCAATGCGCGGTAGCTGCGCAGTTCCTGCCGGGCGATATCGGTAATGACCTCCTCGCTCGTGGGCTGGATCACGAAATCGCGGTCATGCCGATCTTTGACACGAAGCAGTTCCGCCCCCATCTTGTCAAAACGACCCGTCTCTTGCCACAACTCAGCAGGTTGAACGAGTGGCATCAGCAACTCCACGGCGCCCGCGCGGGACATTTCTTCCCGAATGATGGTTTCGACCTTGCGAATCACTCTGAGACCAATCGGCATGTAGGTGTAGATCCCGGCGCTCAGTCGCTTGATGAACCCGGCCCGCAGCATGAGCTTGTGACTGACGACTTCGGCGTCGGCAGGCGCTTCCTTGAGCGTGGAAATGAAGAACTGGGAAACTTTCATCGAGGCGGCCGCATCGGATTCGGGAAAAAGGTGGGATGGCTGGGCGCAAGGGCCGAGCGCTCGCCGGCACGCAAGTGGAGGGTTTGCGTTACGCCGGCTCGGTGCAATAATGAAAATAACGATAATTTTGGAGTCGATTATGCTCGACCGTGAGGGGTTCAGACCCAACGTCGGCATCGTCCTGCTCAACCAGAGGAATCAGGTGTTTTGGGGCAAGCGGCTCCGTACTCATTCTTGGCAGTTCCCGCAGGGAGGAATCAAGTACGGTGAGACGCCGGAGCAGGCGATGTATCGAGAACTCCACGAAGAAGTGGGGCTAACTTCTGAGCACGTCCGTATCCTGGCCCGCACCCGAGACTGGCTTCGCTATGAAGTTCCAGATCGATTCATCCGGCGCGACGCTCGGGGTCATTACCGCGGTCAAAAGCAGATCTGGTTCTTGCTGCAACTGACTGGCAGGGACAGTGATATGAACCTGCGGGCTACGAGCCATCCCGAATTCGATGCCTGGCGCTGGAACGAATACTGGATACCGCTTGAGGTGGTGATAGATTTCAAGCGCGATGTCTATCAGATGGCGCTGACAGAGCTCGCGAAATTCATTCCGAAGCCTGGAGTCCAAGGCCGGTTCATTCGAGTCGGACCAAAATCTGAAGACCAGCCTGTGGCCTCAACGACGACTCCTCTCGATCAGGGGATCAATGTGCTCAACGATGCAATCCCCCTGGAATTGAAGCCAGTCGCTCCGGGGATCAAGCCCGTAGCTTGATCCTCCGCGCCGCCAGCGCGAACAGGCAACACCCCTCACCAAGCGATCGCGCCAGGACGGGCAGACCTCAAGTAGGCGTCAAAGCAGGACGAGGTTGTCCCGATGAATCATTTCGGGTTCGCCTGAAAAGCCCAGGATCTTTTCGAATTCTGCAGACGGCTTTCGTGAAATCAGACGGGCTTCGCTGCTTGCATAGTTGGCCAGCCCCCGCGCCACTTCGCACCCCTTCGGATCCAGCACGGCGATCACGTCGCCACGATGGAATTCACCATCGACATCGACGACCCCGATGGGCAAGAGACTCTTCCCGCTCTCCTGTATCTTCAAAGCCGCGCCCGCGTCTATGGTCACTGATCCGCGCAGTTTCAGATGATCGATCATCCATTGCTTGCGTGCGGTCAGCTTGGGGGTCTGCGCGTCAAGCGCGGTTCCAATCGACTCTCCGGCGCACAGCCGTATCAACACATCAGGCTCGCGCCCCCAAGTGATGATGGTGCTGGCGCCACTGCTGGCAGCGCGCTTGGCCGCCAGAATTTTGGTGATCATGCCGCCGCGGCCGATGGCGGTCCCGGCACCGCCAGCCATCTGCTCCAACGCCGGGTCGCCCGCGATGGCATGGTGAATGAACCGTGCTGTGGCACTCTTGCGCGGATCCTCCGAGTACAACCCAGCCTGATCGGTCAGGATGACCAGCGCGTCCGCCTCGATCAGGTTGGCTACGAGAGCGCCCAATGTGTCGTTGTCGCCAAACTTGATTTCGTCGTTGACGACTGTGTCATTCTCATTGATGACCGGGATCACCCTGAGCCCCAGCAAGGTCAACAAAGTGGATCTTGCATTCAGGTATCGCTCGCGATCAGCAAGGTCAGCGTGTGTGAGCAGCACTTGAGCACTGCCAACCCCGTGCTCACGGAGCTTGGTTTCGTACATCTGGGCCAACCCCATCTGCCCGACGGCGGCGGCGGCCTGGAGTTCGTGCAGTTGCTTGGGACGGACGGTCCAACCCAGTCGCTTCATGCCTTCGGCGATTGCGCCACTAGACACCATCACGAGTTCACGGCCCTGTGAGGCCAGCGCGGCTAACTGACGACACCAATTGCTGACGGCCTCGGAATCCAGACCTCGCCCGTCGTTCGTGACAAGGCTTGAGCCAACCTTGACAACGATGCGATTGGCAAACTTGAGGGAATCTCTCATGGAATGCTGGGGTTGGATTCGTCACCGGCAAACCTCGGATCCGGGTCGACCGGCACTACGTTCTTGAGCTTTGCGACGTGGTCGTAGATGGCACGTATCAGCGGTTCACATCCCTCGCGGGTCAAGGCCGAGATCTGGAAAACCGGGCCCTTCCACTTGAATCGCTTCACGAAATCATCGACCCGCCGACGACGATCCTCCTGCGGCACCATATCAAGCTTGTTCAGGATCAGCCAACGCGGCTTGTCGAACAGCGATGCATCGTACTTCTGCAACTCACGAACAATCGCCTTGGCCTGTGCAACAGGGTCCACGCCTTCGTCGAAGGGAGCGAAATCGACCAGATGAAGAAGCAGATGCGTGCGTTGCAGATGCCGCAAGAAAAGATGCCCGAGCCCAGCTCCCTCCGCCGCGCCTTCGATCAAGCCCGGAACATCGGCCACCACGAAACTCTGCTCGGGTGCCACGCGCACCACACCGAGGTTGGGGTGCAATGTCGTGAACGGATAGTCTGCAATCTTCGGCTTGGCATTCGAGATCGCCGCGATCAGCGTCGACTTTCCTGCATTGGGCATGCCCAGAAGACCCACGTCAGCCAGCACCCGGAGTTCCAACCGCAATCGAAACTGTTCTCCTGGCCATCCCGGTGTCTTTTGCCGAGGCGCCCGGTTGGTGCTTGTCTTGAAGTGCAGGTTTCCAAATCCCCCGTCACCTCCTTTAGCAAGCAGCACCTTTTCGTCAGGAACCAGCAACTCGGCGATCACCTGGTCGGTATCTGCATTGGTGATGATCGTTCCCATTGGCATGCGCAGAACGATGTCCTCGGCCGCAGCCCCGAACTGATCGGAGCCCCGGCCGTTTTCCCCACGGCGAGCCTCATGCCGACGCGCATAGCGAAAGTCGATGAGCGTGTTGAGATTGCGGTCCCCGACAGCATAGACGCTGCCGCCGCGTCCTCCGTCACCACCGTTGGGCCCACCAAACGGAATGAATTTCTCCCGGCGAAAGCTCATGCAGCCGTTGCCGCCGTCGCCGGCGGCAATATCTATCGTGGCTTCATCGACGAATTTCATGGGAAGGACAAGACTTGTAGTTGCGGCGGGGAAACTCGATCACGCTGACGGGAAGAGTCAATGGCAGGCGTCAGTATGGGTTCGAGATGCCTTGAGCACCATGCCACACATCCATGGTCAGATCGCAAAAAAGAAAGCCCCGGCAAGCCGGGGCCCTTCGATGCGTGAGTACGGTTCAGACCGCCTTGATGCTCACGGTACGACGATTGCGCGGACCTTTGACGGCGAAGACAACCTCGCCATCAACCAAAGCGAACAAAGTGTGATCCTTGCCAACTCCGACATTCGTTCCGGGGTGAAACTGCGTACCGCGCTGGCGAACGATGATGGAGCCAGCAGGGATGGATTCGCCACCAAATGTCTTGACGCCGAGCATTTTCGGCTGTGAGTCACGGCCGTTCCGCGTGGAACCGCCGCCTTTTTTCTGTGCCATGAGTTACTCCTCGATGTATTGGGAATTTCAGCCGTTGACGGCGCGGATTTCGATTTCCGTGAATGCCTGACGATGGCCCTGACGCTTCTGGTAATGCTTGCGGCGGCGCATCTTGAAGATACGGACCTTGTCGTGGCGGCCCTGCGCCGTCACGGTTGCGGTGACCGAGGCGCCCGTCACCAGGGGACTCCCAATTTGCAGGTCGGCGCCACTGCCGATCGCGAGCACATGGTCCAGCGTGATTTCCTGGCCAACGTCCGCAGTGATCTGCTCGATTTTGAGTTTTTCGCCAGCGGCAACCCGATACTGCTTACCGCCGGTCTTGATGACTGCGTACATTTCAGCCCTTTCGATTGGATTTCGCGTTGCGATGCCAAAAACACAGGCAGCGCATTGCACAACCGCGCATTGTATCCGCAAAACACTCGGTAGCGCCAGTGCCTGCCGAAGCGCCTGCCGCCCGGCGCAGTGCGCTCACTGATTTCTATAATTCGCTTTTTTGACAAAAGGACAGCGTGCGCGCCGAACTCCCAGTCTGCTCTGAAGATTGCCACGCCCGCTCCGATGGCGGCATGGACGCAGAGATGCAAGAAGTCGACGCCGTCATCCGGAGACGTCTGGCTTCAGAGGTCGTGCTGATCGACCAGATCTCGAAGTACATCATTGGCGCAGGCGGCAAGCGGATCAGACCCCTGCTGGTTCTGCTGTTCTCGCGGGCACTCGGGTTCCAAGGGGCAGAACGGTTCGAGTTGGCTGCAACGGTCGAATTCATCCATACCGCCACCTTGCTGCACGACGACGTCGTCGATGAATCCGATCTGCGTCGCGGCCGGAAATCGGCCAACGCCATTTTTGGAAATGCGGCGAGCATCCTGGTTGGCGACTTCGTCTACTCTCGCGCTTTCCAGATGATGGTGTCGGTGAACCGCATGAAGGTGCTGCAAGTACTGTCTGATGCCACCAACGTCATTGCCGAGGGCGAGGTGCTGCAACTGATGAACATGCACGACGCGGATTTGCAGGTCGACGACTACCTGAAAGTTATTCGCTTCAAGACGGCGAAATTGTTTGAAGCGAGCGCACGGCTGGGCGCAGTGCTCGCAAATGCGACCGAGGAAATCGAGGAGGCCTGCGCCGATTTCGGACGCTCGCTGGGAACCGCCTTTCAACTCATCGATGACCTGCTCGACTACGAGGGCTCGACCCAGGATTTGGGCAAGAACGTCGGAGATGACCTGCGCGAAGGCAAGCCCACCTTGCCCTTGCTGTTAGCAATGCAAAGAGGAACGTCTGCCGAGCAAGAACTCATTCGCAGCGCAATACAGCGTGGCGAGATTGAGCGGTTGGCGGAGGTCATCGAAGTGGTCCGTCGCACGGGCGCTCTTCAAGCTACGCGCGACGCGGCACGTCAGCAAGTTGAGCATGCCAAGCAGCGTCTGACGTTTCTACCGCAGTCAATTTACCGCGATGCTCTGATAGAGTTATGCACGAACTCGGTGGACCGGTCGTCGTGACAGCTATCGACTGAACGACGATGTGAAATTGAGATCGGGGTGTAGCTTAGCCTGGTAGAGCGCTACGTTCGGGACGTAGAGGCCGGAGGTTCGAATCCTCTCACCCCGACCAACCCACGTGATCCGGGGACGCGAAGCTCCATTCGGCACTTGAATTTCGAGATCGGCATTGAATGGCAGACACCCTCGCTGAATCTCCGCAATCCGCGCTTTCAGGCGTGGCCAGGGTTCTCGTCCACGCGGGAAAGCTGAATGAGAAGGCTGCCGAGGCACTGGTCAAGTCAGCCCGCGAAAGAAAGATCAGTTTCGTTGCTGCAGTGATGGCAGCTGGCACGGTCTCTCCCGCCGACCTCGCGCACACCCTGTCGAATGCCCTGGCGCTGCCGCTGCTTGACCTGAACGCGGTCGACTCCCAGAAGCTCCCCCGCAACATCATCGACGCCAAACTGGCGTCTGAGTATCACTTGGTTGTTCTGGGCAAGCGTGGGGGCCGTCTCTTTATCGGAGGTGCCGACCCAACCGACCAGGAAGCGGTCGAGCGCATCAAGTTCGCCACCCAATTGACACCGGAGTGGGTCATCGTCGAGCACGACAAGCTGGCGAAGATCGTGGAAGCCAACGGGACCAGTGCGACCGAGACTCTGGAGTCATTGACTTCGGGGGATTTCGAGTTCGACGTCACTGACGAGACAACAACCCAGGAAGCCGCTGAAGCGGCGCCAGATGTCGAGGATGCGCCGGTTGTGCGCTTCCTTCAGAAAATGCTCATCGATGCCATCAATGCGCGCGCATCGGACCTGCATTTCGAACCCTACGAGTACCACTATCGCGTTCGATTTCGCATCGACGGTGAATTGCGTGAAATCACGCAGCCGCCGATTGCCATCAAGGACAAGCTCTCGTCCCGAATCAAGGTGATTTCGCGCCTGGACATTGCAGAAAAGCGTGTGCCCCAAGACGGCAGGATGAAGCTGAAATTCGGAAGCAAGTCCATCGACTTCCGGGTCAGCACACTACCTACGCTGTTCGGCGAGAAGATCGTGATCCGGATTCTGGATTCATCGAGCGCCAAACTCGGCATCGAGGCCCTGGGGTACGAGAAGATCGAGCGAGACCGGTTACTTCACTGCATCCACCGGCCCTATGGCATGGTCCTGGTGACCGGCCCGACCGGCTCCGGAAAGACCGTTTCCCTGTACACCTGCCTGAACATACTCAATCAGCCCGGCGTCAACATCTCGACCGTCGAAGACCCTGCTGAAATCAACTTGCCGGGCATCAATCAGGTCAACGTCAACGACAAGGCCGGGCTCAATTTCGCTGTGGCCCTCAAGTCATTCCTGCGCCAGGATCCAGACATCATCATGGTCGGCGAAATTCGCGATCTGGAGACCGCGGACATTGCGATCAAGGCCGCTCAGACAGGCCACATGGTGATGTCTACCCTCCACACCAACGACGCACCGACCACCTTGACCCGCATGCTGAACATGGGCGTCGCACCCTTCAACATCGCATCCAGTGTCCTTCTCATCACGGCCCAGCGACTGGCGCGCAAGCTGTGCGAGAACTGCAAGACCCCAGCCACGTACCCGCGGGAGGCGATGCTGAAGGCCGGTTTCGCGGAAAGCGAGATCAACGGAAGCTGGACGCCCTACCGCGCGGTGGGATGTGCGGCATGCACCAATGGTTACCGCGGGCGGGTCGGCATCTACCAGGTGATGCCGATAACCGACGAGATCCAGCGCATCATCCTGACGCAAGGCACTGCGGTAGACATTGCCGAACAAGCACAGCGTGAAGGCGTGCGCGACCTTCGTCAATCGGGACTGGTGAAGGTGCGCGGCGGGGTCACAACGCTCGAAGAAGTGATTTCTGTCACGAACGAGTGATTGGTGGTGAATAAATCCGCCAACCGGCCGATAACGACCTGGGTGGATTAGTAGCTCCGGAGGTTTCATGGCGACTGCAGCGGCCGCGAAGAACATCAAAGACATTGTTTTCGAGTACGAAGGCAAGGACAAGAACGGCAAGATCGTTCGCGGTGAAATGCGCGCCGGTGGTGAAGCAATGGTCAGCGCCAGCCTGCGCCGCCAGGGGATCCTGACCACCAAGATCAAGAAGCGCCGCATGAGCGGCGGTCGTTCGATCAAGCAGAAGGACATCGCGATCTTCACGCGGCAACTGTCAACGATGATGCGTGCCGGTGTGCCGCTGATCCAGTCGTTCGACATCGTGGCGCGAGGCAGCCCGAACCCCAGGCTCACCAAGTTGCTGACCGACATCCGCTCCGACGTCGAAACCGGCACCAGTCTCTCGTCTGCCTTCCGCAAGCATCCGCTCTACTTCGATGCGCTCTACTGCAACCTGGTGGAAGCGGGCGAGGCCGGCGGTATCCTGGAGGCGCTTCTCGATCGTCTTGCCATCTACCAGGAAAAGACGATGGCGATCAAGAACAAGATCAAGTCCGCCCTGATCTACCCCATCGCCGTGTTGATCGTGGCCTTCATTGTGCTGGCGGTGATCATGATCTTCGTGATCCCGGCCTTCAAGGATGTGTTCACCTCGTTCGGCGCCGACCTCCCTGCGCCCACGCTGGTGGTGATCGCGATGTCCGAGTTCTTCGTCAAGTACTGGTGGGCGATCTTCGGCTTCCTCGGTGGCGGCACCTACTTCTTCTTCGAATCGTGGAAGCGATCCGAAAAGATGCAGAAAGCGATGGACCGTCTGTTGCTCCGCGTTCCCGTGTTCGGCGACCTGGTCAACAAGTCGGCGGTGGCACGCTGGACGCGCACGCTGTCGACGATGTTCGCCGCGGGCGTTCCGCTCGTCGAGGCACTCGATTCGGTCGGTGGCGCCTCTGGCAACGCAGTATTCGCGGAAGCCACGGAAGCCATCCAGAAGGACGTGTCCACGGGCGCGTCACTGACAACGTCGATGCAGACAACCGGTGTATTTCCGAACATGGTGCTGCAGATGTGCGCGATCGGTGAAGAGTCGGGCTCGCTCGACCAGATGCTGGGCAAGGCTGCAGAGTTCTACGAGGATGAGGTCGACGAAGCGGTCAAGGGACTGTCAAGCCTGATGGAGCCGTTCATCATCGTGATCCTCGGCACACTGATCGGCGGCATCGTCGTATCGATGTATCTGCCCATCTTCAAGCTCGGCCAGGTCGTCTGACGCCAGGGGATGGAGACCGAAGTCGTCCAAGCCCTGCTGTCTCCCTGGACCTTGGCGATCCTGGGTCTGTGCATCGGCAGCTTCCTGAATGTGGTCATACATCGGCTGCCTGTCATGCTGGAGCGCGACTGGAAGCTGGACAGCGCGGACATGCTGGGCGTCAAGGTCGACGTCCCGGCACAGATCACGCTCTCCACGCCCCGCTCTCGCTGCCCGTCGTGCGGACACCCCATTGCCTGGCACGAGAACATCCCGGTCCTGAGCTACCTCTGGCTCGGCGGCAAGTGTTCGGCCTGCAAGACCCGCATCTCGGCCCGTTACCCCTCGTTCGAGATCGCAACTGCCGCGCTGTTTGCAGCAGTCGCATGGCGATTCGGTGCACAGCCTTCGACTCTGGCCTGGTGCGCCTTCGCAGCAACTCTCGTTGCGCTGGCCGGAATCGACTGGGATACAACGTTGCTTCCAGACAGCTTGACCCTGCCGCTGCTCTGGGGGGGGCTGATCGCCGCTGCGACAGGCCTGACCGTTCCCTTGTCAACAGCGGTCTGGGGTGCGGTGGCAGGCTACCTCTCGCTCTGGTCGGTCTACTGGCTGTTCAAGCTGGCCACTGGCAAGGAGGGCATGGGGCACGGCGACTTCAAGCTGCTGGCAGCGCTGGGTGCCTGGCTTGGTGTGTCCATGGTTCTGCCTGTGGTGCTCGGGGCTTCGATCATCGGCGCGATCGTCGGCATCGGCATGAAGCTGAACAGCAAGCTGCGTGAGGGGCGTTACGTCCCGTTCGGTCCGTTTCTCGCCGGCTCCGGACTCGCCGTGCTGTTGATCGGCGCCCCGCGCATCCTGGGCTGGCTGGGCTGGGCCTGATCCTCGTCCTGCCGAGCCACGATTCGGCACCGCTGCAGGCATCGCGTGGTCACCTCAGCGCCTTCATCGAGCAAACCCTTGCGCATCGGCCTGACAGGCGGAATCGGCAGCGGGAAAAGTTCGGTGGCTCAACTGCTCGGATCGCACGGAGCAGCCATCGTGGACACCGATGCCATATCGCGTCGACTGACCGCGGC
>Ga0209476_10002673_pt1 | contig 11873 bp, 10 predicted proteins | sample KloWWTrecipitate_FD_187179 | JGI IMG/M metagenome (GOLD analysis project Ga0209476, IMG submission 187179) | Active sludge microbial communities from Klosterneuburg, Austria, studying microevolution and ecology of nitrifiers - Klosterneuburg... | ecosystem: Engineered > WWTP > Aerobic digester...
TGTTCCCGTGTTTTCGACGAGGCCCGCTCGCAGCGATGACGGGGAGCAATCAGATCCGGCACTGTCGGCCATCGACCGCCCTCACGACATGGGCGATGCCGTCTGCAAGGAGGGTCATGGCCAGGAGCAACCTGAAGAAGCGCCCTCGGGGCAGGACCGGCCAGGGCGACCGCAGGTGTGGACGATGACCTCCCGCACGCAGTCGCTCTGCAACATGACGGTTGGCATGGATCTGCGCAAGGCGCGTGACGGCCCGGAATAGCGTCTTGGACGACTTGAACCTGCTGATCGACCTTCACATCGCGGCGGACCGGCAAGGACCCGGAGGCGAAGCGGAAACGCGCCGCGCCATGAACTGTCGGGACTTTCGAAGCAGCGCAGCCTGAAGGTCGCCGACATCGGCTGCGGCATCGGCGCGTCGACACTGGTCCTTTCTCGAGAGCTCGATGCGCAGAACATTGCCGTCGACTCCCTGTCCGATTTTCTCGAGGTACTGGGATCGCGCGCCGCACACGCAGGACTTGCGGACCGCATCAGTACCGCGAACGCGTCCATGGACGCGCTGCCGTTCGAGGCCGGCAGCCTGGACGCGATCTGGTCGGAGGGCGCGATCTACAGCATGGGCTTCGAGAGCGGGGTGAGGCAGTGGCGCCGGTTCCTGCATCCGAACCTGACACCGCCCGAGCGCACGGTGGCCGGTGTTGAAGGCTGGATCCTGGGCGTCGGATGAGCCAGGCCGGCGGCTATCGACCTAGGTACGCCGGCGCAGTCTGCTCGCGCTCGTGGCCCAACTCTTCGCTGATGGTGAGGGGGGGTTCGCGGTCGACCTCGCGCTGCGACGGCGTGAGTTCCAGCGACTGCGGGCCGCCGGACGCCTGTGCCGTCCATCCGGTCAGCTCGCGGTGGCGGGTCTGCGCTTGCTGGTGGCGGTGGCCGTGAATGCGGTGCACGCCGGCCGCGGCGCATTGGTACTCGAAGCGCCGCAACTGCTCGACGTAGCTGCGCTCGGACGGGATGAGGCCGCCCCGCCGGCGGGCGCCTTCGCCTCGTCGAGCACCTGGCGCTGCTCGGCGTTGAGGATCGGGATCTCGCGCGATCGTTCACCCGTGGTCCGACAAGACTGGCTCAGAATGCTCCCGGCCACGTTGCCAACTCCAGGGATCCGGACGATCGTGCCGTAACGTGGTTCCGCAACGCGGGTTCCGCTTGACGGAACCTTTATTGCGGATCAAAATACCGCATGATCCGCTCGTTCGCGTGCGCCGATACCGAGGCCTTGTTCCACAGCCGCGCGGTATCCCGCTTCCGCAACATCGAGCGGGTCGCCAGGCGTAAGTTGCTTCAGATCCACGCCGCCACCGAGCTTGCGACTCTGCGCATCCCGCCGGGCAACCAGCTGGAGGCGCTGAAGGCCGATCGCAATGGCCAACACAGCATTCGCGTCAACGACCAGTGGCGCATCTGCTTCGTCTGGAAGTCGGATGGAGCGCACAGCGTCGAGATCGTGGACTACCACTAGGAGTTCGAAACATGCCCAAGTTGCTCGAGGAGATTCACCCCGGCGAGATCCTGCTGGAGGATTTCATGAAGCCCATGGGCATCAGCGCACGCCAGCTCGCGGCGGACATCGACGTCTCGCCGAGCCGGATCAGCGAGCTGGTGAACGGCCTGCGCCCCATCACCGCGGACACCGCGCTCCGGCTCGGGATGTTCTTCGGCATGGAGCCTCGGTTCTGGCTGAACCTGCAGTCCGAGTACGACATTCGGGTTGCGAATCGGGAGCTTCGCGCGAAGCTCGCGCCAAGGATCCGCGTCTTCCAGCCAGCCGCCCCGTGATAGTCCGCCCTCGATGCTGCGCGCGATCGAAGGGCGAGCGCCGTCCCGCAGTCGGAACGGGGCCTGCTGATCTTCACTGAACAGCAAATATCGCCATCTCGTCGACTATCAGATACGGATTCGACATGCGCGAAGGCGACGAACGCTGCTTTGGCACTCTAACCGCAACGATGTTGTCGTGCGAGCGCTGCGTGATCCGCAAGACGACTGGCGTGGTTACCCATGTAACCGACCAGCCGGATCGACGAGTAGATGAGCCATCGCCCGGCAGCGACAGAGGAATCGTGTCCGCTACTTGGCGCCAACGATGCGGATCATCGATCCGGTGCGCGCGTCGAAGATGCCCACGTCGATCACGATTCCAGGCCGCCGGGGGTCATAGACCGACACTTCGACTTCCTGAGGTCGAGATCCAGGGGCGATCAGCCACCCACCCGGTTCAACCCGACCACGCGCTTCACCGCACTTGAAGGGCGGCGGCTGGTGACCGGCCGGCCTGTCCGGATACCAGATGCGGCACTCGCCCGGAGGGGGCAGGTGACCGTTCGGAATGCGGGTGTGGCCGTGCTGGTGGAAGTACGACGAGCGCTCCTCTTGACGCTGCTTGCCCTTGCCCGACTCGTCCTTGCCCTCGTCGGCGAAGGCTGAGGTGCCCAGCGCCATCAACCCGAAGACGGCAACCATTGCCGTGCGCTTGATCATCCGTACCTCCTGTGAGCAAACCGTCCCTACTGCAACGCATGATCGCGACCATACGCTGACACGGGCACTTGCCGGTCAAGTCATCCTCCTGCTGGCAGTGGCCGTGGCGATCATGGCCGCTTTCCGCGGCTGCACGTTCCGACGAGTCTCGGTCACCTGCTGGTCGGCTTGATCCTAGGGCCGCACACTTGTGCTTTCGGCCGTGATTGGGCTCGTGATGAGCCGCGGGCTGGGTTGGATCTGAGCCACCTCGGCGCGAGCGCTTGTCCACAGGTCCGACTCGAATTCGGGAATCGACGATGCGGGACAACATGACCCAGAGGGGAATGCCGAGCTGGCACGACCGGACGGCGGAATCGGTACTTGCCGACCTGAAGGCCACTGCGTCAGGTTTGAGCCATGACGAGGCCCAGTCACGGCTCGAGACATACGGCCCCAATCGACTGCCCGAACCACCGCGGCGCAGCGCGCTCATTCGCCTTCTGATGCAGTTTCACAACATCCTGATCTACGTGCTGATAGTGTCGGCCGTGATCACGCTCGCGCTGGACCACGTGGCGGACACGGCGGTGATCCTCGCGGTCGTGATCGCGAACGCGATCATCGGATTCGTCCAGGAAGGCAAGGCCGAGAAGGCCATGGAGGCCATTCGCCGCATGCTCGCCCCTCGCGCCGCGGTGTTGCGCGGCGGCGAACGGCAGACGGTGGACGGTGAGGCGCTCGTGCCCGGGGACATCGTGCTGCTCGAGGCCGGAGACAAGGTGCCTGCCGATGTGCGGATTGTCATGACGCACGGCGCATTCGTTCAAGAGGCCATCCTCACCGGTGAATCGATACCGGTGGAGAAGGGCGTCAAGCCGGTTCCCAAGAGCGCGACGCTGGGCGATCGGACCTGCATGGCGTTCAGCGGCACGCTCGTCACCACCGGCCAATGCAAAGGGGTGGTGGTCGCCACGGGAGCGGCGACCGAGATCGGGCGCATCAGCGGAATGCTGTCGACCGTCGAGGCCCTGACGACGCCGCTGGTGAAGCAGATGGACGTGTTCGCCCGGTGGCTGACCGTGCTGATCCTGTTGGTCGCGGCGATCCTGCTCGCGTTCGGCTACTTCGTCCGCCATTACCCCTTTACGGACATGTTCATGGTGGTGGTCGGGTTGTCCGTGGCCGCGATACCCGAAGGCCTCCCGGCCGTTCTGACCATAACCCTCGCCATCGGCGTGCACGCCATGGCACGGCGCAATGCCATCGTCAGGCGGCTTCCTGCCATCGAGACGCTGGGTTCGGTGTCGGTGATCTGCACGGACAAGACCGGTACGCTCACACGCAACGAGATGGCGGTGGCGTCTGTTGCAACCGTTGCTGGCGTCTATGCGATTCAGGACGCGGGCTACGCACCTGCAGGTGAGATCTACCTGGCGGGTCGCGCGATCGCTGCCGTTGAACACCCGATGCTGGCCGAACTGGGCCGCGTCGCTGCCTTGTGCAGCGACGCCTCGCTGCGCGAGCACGAAGGCGATTGGACTGTAGAGGGCGATCCGATGGAAGGCGCGCTCCTTGCATTCGCTGGCAAGACCGGCGTCGACTGGCGCGATGAACGCAGCACCTGGGCCCGCACCGACACCATCCCCTTCGATGCCAAGCATCGTTTCATGGCCACGTTGAATCACGACCACGAAGGCCATGCGTTCGTCTTCGTGAAGGGTGCGCCGGAGCGGATCATTGCCATGTGCAGGGAGCAGCGATCGGCCAAGGGGGTGCAGCCCCTGGAGGATGGCGCCTGGCACGAAGCCGCCAACCGCATCGCTTCCCAGGGCCAGCGCGTGCTCGCGCTCGCGTCACGACCGGTGTTGCCGGAGCACGCCGTGCTCGAGCACGCGGAAGTCGACGGCTCGCTGACCCTGCTCGGACTGGTCGGGCTGATCGATCCGCCGCGCTCGGAGGCGATTGCAGCAGTGGGTGAATGTCACAGCGCTGGCATTCGCGTGAAGATGATCACTGGCGATCATGCGGGAACGGCAAGGGCGATCGGCCGGCAAATCGGTTTGCAGAATCCGGAGAAGGTACTCACCGGCGTCGATCTTGACGCCATGGACGATGCGAGGCTTTCCGTCGCGGTGCTGGAGACCGATGTCTTCGCCCGCACCAGCCCCGAGCACAAGCTTCGACTGGTGATGGCGCTGCAGTCGCACGGCATCAGCGTTGCAATGACGGGCGACGGAGTGAACGACGCGCCGGCGCTGAAGCGGGCGGATGCCGGCATTGCGATGGGCAGAAAGGGCACCGAGGCCGCGAAGGAGGCCGCGGAACTGGTGCTGGCGGACGACAACTTCGCGTCGATCGTCGCAGCCGTCCAGGAGGGGCGGACGGTCTACGACAACATCAAGAAGGTCATCAGCTGGACGCTCCCCACCAACGCAGGTGAAGCCATGACCATCATCGCGGCGCTGCTGGTGGGCATGACGTTGCCGGTGACGCCGGTGCAGATCCTGTGGATCAACCTGGTTACCGCCGTCACGCTCGGCATTGCATTGGCCTTCGAGCCGACGGAGGACAACACCATGCGCCGTCCGCCCCGCGCTCGCAGCGAACCCCTGCTCAACGGCGAACTGGTGTGGCACATCGCGCTGGTGGCTGTCCTGTTCGTGTGCGGCGTATTCGGCATCTTCGCGTACGCGATCGACCGCGGCTATTCGGTCGAACTCGCCCGCACCATCGCCCTCAACACGCTTGTCGTCATGGAGATATTCCATCTGTTCTTCATTCGGAACATCTACGGAACGTCGCTTACCTGGAAAGCGGTGCGCGGTACGAGAGTCGTGTGGCTGACGGTCGTCATCATCACCGTCGCCCAGTTCTCGATCACTTACCTTCCGCCGCTGCAAGCGGTGTTCGCGACCGAAGCGGTGCCGTTCCTGGACGGGCTGCTCATCGTCGGTGTCGGCATCGCGTTGTTTGCCATCATTGAAATCGAGAAGCAGCTGCGGCTGCGTCTTCGTGCGATGCGCGCACCGTGAGGAGGGTACATCGTCGTGAGCTGCTCTGGGCTCTTGTGCCCTTGGAGCGGCGCGGCCGCATTGCGACACAGCCGCTCGGTGTTGGCGCTGGTCCCTGCCTGGGCGGAGTCACGCAGGGCCTGTTTCGCCCGTCGGCGCCGCGCGCATGCAAGGGCTGCAACGACGCTTGGAAGGACGGGCAGCGATGCGCCTGGAGCGATCCAGGCGTGGGCATTCGGCAGAATCCCTTTGACAACCCCAGCGACGATGAAACCGGGACGCCCTGACACCGCCCACCAGCGGCTGTGGAGCGCAATATGGCTGATCGCGGCGGCAGCCATGCTGGTGCTGGTAGCTGTGCTCGGCTGGCTGACGGACACACCGGTCCGCAGCCTCTTTCCATGCGGGATCGCCGTAGGCTTGGCGACCTGGCATCACGGCATGACGGGCGGGCTTGTCTTCGTGGGCCTGGGAACGCTCGCGGCTCTTGCGACCGCCGCTTCCATCCGGTTCGAGTCCGTGGGCGGATTCGTGCTCACTGGGGGGCTGTGGACGCATCCCAGCCGCCACCGAGCGCCTTGTACAGCGCCACCAATTGCATCCCTGCGCTGGTGTGTGCGCGCACGGCCGCGGTTTCGGCTTCGTGCAGTCCACGTTGGACCGCCAGCAGTTCAACCAGAGCGATATCGCCCGCGGCGTAGCGCGTTCTTGCGTGGCCGTGGCTGGCGCGTGCTGCTTCCAGCGCCATCCGGCGGCGCTCGAGCGTGTTGAGTCCCCCGTGATAGTCACCCAGCGTTCGCTCGGCGTCGCCCAGCGCTGCAAGCACAGCCTGTTCGTAGGCGAGTGCGGCCTGCCGCTCGGCCGCCTCGCGCGCCCGAATCTCGGCGCGTACACGCCCTCCATCGAACAGCCGCCAGGAAATCAGCGGCAGGACGGAAAAGCGCGAGCTGGACGCGTCGAACCAGTTTCCCGTGCTGAGCGCCTGAAACCCGCCACCGACGCCGATGGAGAGCTTGGGGAAGAACTCAGCCGTGGCCACGCCGATGTCGGCCGAACTCGCTGCCAGGCGCCGCTCGGCGGCCAGCACGTCGGGACGCCGGCGCAACACGTCGGCGCGTTCGCCTATGGGCAGGGCCGGGAGCGTACGGCGAGCCAAAGTACTGTCGAGCAGTGCCAGTTCGCGTTCTGGCGATGCGCCCAGCAGCACGCCCAGCCCGAGTACCGATGCGCGCTGACGCGCCTCGATATCCGGCAAGAGCGCGTTGACCGCCGCCCACTGCGCGTAAGCAGCGTCCACGTCGGCCGCGGACGCATCGCCCACTGCGCGCCTCAGGCGCACCAACTCCAACGTCTGCTGCAGCGTGTCCAGCGTGGCCTGCTGCGCGTGCAACTCATATCTGGCGCCGACGGCGGTGAGCCAAGTGCGTGCGACTTCAGCGACGATGCGCATGCGTACGCCCTGTGCCTCGATTTCAGTCGCCTGCAAGCGGGCGCTAGCGCCTTCCAGCGCACGCCGCTTGGCGCCGAACAAGTCTGCTTCCCAGGCCGCGTCGAAGCCTGCGTCGTAAATGGTCTGCGTGGGTTCAAGGCCAGGAATGGCGCCAATGGGCAAGGGGCCGTTCTCGCTTTGCCGTCGGCGATTGACGCTAGCGCCAACGCTGGCGGTGGGCAATTTCTCGCCGGCCACGCGGTCGCGCAGGGCGCGCGCCTCGTCAACGCGCGCCGCAGCCAGGCGCAGATCCAGGTTTTGTGACAGCGCCGTCGCCATCAGGCGATCGAGCACCGGATCGTCCAACGCGGACCACCAATGGGTCAGGTCCGCGGACTGCGTTTCACTCGCCAATGGCAAGATCCAGCCGCTGCCGATGTCTACCGACGGTGGCTCGCGGTAGTTGGGGCCGACGGCTGCGCAAGCAGTCAGCAGCACGCAGGACAAGGCCAGCGCGAGCGGACGCAAGCGCTTGGACGCCGACTCTGCGGCTGGCGCGCTCGAGGGGAGGGTGCGGGCTTTGGTTCTCATTGGAGGCGTCCTCGGACGAATGCGGTAGCCATCGTCAGCGTGCTCAGGGCGATGAGGGCCAGCGGCCACAGGCTGGCGAAAATGTCACCGGGCGGCATGGCCTTGAGAAAGCTGCCTTCGACGATGATGAGAAAATGGGTCAACGGAATGGCTTGGGCCAGCCATTGCAGGATGACGGGCATGTTTTCCACCGGCGTCGCAAAACCGGACATCAGCACCGCCGGCACACCGATGGCGAACGCCCCCAGGATGGCCTGCTGCTGCGTCATGCTGACCGCGGAAATCATCAGGCCGATGCCGACCACCGACAGGATGAACAGCACCAGGCTGGCGAGCAGAAGTGCAAACGAGCCGGTAAACGGGATGCCGAACAGGAATACGCCTGCGCTGATCATGAACAGGCCCAGCACGGTGCCAATTGCGAGTGCAGGCAGCGATTTGGAAATGATGATTTCCGGCGTCGAAGTCGGTGACACCAGCAATTGGTCGAAGGTGCCGAGTTCACGTTCGCGTGCAATCGACAGCGAGGTGATCAACAGCGCGCTGAACAGCGCCAGAATGCCGGTGAGGCCGGGCACGATGAACCAGCGGTAGACCAGGTTCGGATTGAACCAGTGGCGCACCACCACCGGGGTTGGCGCTCGAGCGTCGGGTACGACCTCGGCGCCGACATCGGCGGCGATGGTGGACAGATAGGCGACGGTGATCTGGCCCGAGTTGCTGCGCCGACCGTCGACCAGCACCTGCGCGCGGCCGCTATCGCCGGCGGCAATCGAGCGCGAGAAATCCACCGGAATGGAGAGTGCTGCAATCACCTCGCCCCGATCGATCAGCTCGTGCAGGTGCCGTCGACTATCGACGTGCCGCACGCGGGTGATGAATCTTGCGCTGTCCAGGCGCTGTACCAACTCGTGCGACCAGCGCCCCGCATCCTGGTCGTAGACGGCGATATCGACGTTGCGCACTTCCAGCGTCGCGGCGAAGGCGAACACCAGCAACTGCAGGATGGGCGGCACGAACACGACCATGCGACTGCGCGGGTCGCGCAGGACGCTGAGCACTTCCTTGATGAACTGGGCGCGCAGGCGGGTGAACGAGAATGCGGAGCTCAACATCGCTTCACTCCAGGTTCTTGCGCGTGGCGCGCTTGGCGATCACGAAGAACAGCGCCCCGATCGCCGCCATGGCCGCCAGGTTGGGCAGGAATACCGCCCAGATGTCACCGGCCAGGAACACCGTCTTCAGCGAGTCGACGAAGTAGCGCGCCGGAACCACCAGGGTGATGGCGCGGATCGGTGCCGGCATGGCGTCGATCTCGTACAGAAAGCCCGACAACATGAAGGCCGGCAGGAAGCCCGTGAACAACGCGATCTGCGCCGCCAGGAACTGGTTGCGGGCCAGCGACGAGATCAGCAGACCCTGACCCAGCGCCGGCACCATGAACACCGCCGACAGGAGCAGCAGGGCCGGCAAGGAGCCGCGCATCGGGACGCCGAACACGAACACGGCCAGCGCCGCCGCGCCCAGCGTGGACAGCATGCCAAGCACAAAGTAGGGCAGCAGCTTGCCGATCAGGATCTCGGCCACCGAGGCAGGCGTGGACAGCACCGCCTCCATGGTGCCGCGCTCCCATTCGCGCGCCACCACCAGCGCGGTCAGCATCGTGCCGATGATGGTCATAACGATGGCAATGGCACCGGGGATCAGTGCGCGACGGCTTTCCAGCTCGGGGTTGAACCAGTAGCGCGGCTCCAGCACGATGGACTGCGCTGGTGCTGCGACGTCCAGTCCGGCACGCCAGGACTGCACCACGCCGCGGGCGTAGTTTTCGACGTAGTTGGCGGTATTGGGGTAGGAGCCGTCGGTGACGATCTGCACCAGCGGCTCGCTGCCACGCTGGACCAGACGTTGCTCGAAGTCCTGGGGGATCACCACGTAGCCGCGCAGGTCGCCGGAGACCAGTTGATCGGCCACTTCGCGCCGGTCATGGGCGAAGCGCGTATTCAGGAAGCGGGTACCCGAAAACGCCGCGGCCAGCGACTGTGCCGATGCGCCGGGCGACTCCAGGACCACGCCGACACGGACATCCTTGGCATCCAGCGACACCGCATAGGCGAACAGCAACAGCAACACCACCGGCAGCACGAACGCGATCAAGAGCGTCGATGGGTCACGCAACGCCTGGTAACTTTCCTTGGTGACCAGGGCCGCCAGGCGCCCCAGGTCAAAGCGGCGCAAGTCGCCCTGCATCGGGCCAGCGCCGTCCTCGTGTTTCTCAACGGCGTTCATGCGGCGGCCTCCATCTCACGGTCGGCAGACTCCACCAGGTGAATAAAGGCGTCCTCCATGGTCGGGTCGGGGCGCTCGGAATTGGCCGAAATTCGCTTGAGCGCATCGGGCGTGTCCAGTGCGATCAGGCGCGCACGCGAGAGCATGGCGACCCGGTCGCAGTATTCGGCTTCGTCCATGAAGTGCGTCGTGACCATGATGGTCACGCCCTTGCGCGCCAGGCCGTTGATGTGGGTCCAGAATTCGCGCCGGGTGATGGGGTCCACACCCGAGGTGGGTTCATCCAGGAACAGTACGGTCGGCCGATGCATGAGCGAGCAGGCCAGCGCCAGGCGCTGCTTGTGTCCCAGCGGCAGGGAGTCGGGCGTTGCGGACAACCAGTCGCCGAGATCGAAGGTGGCGATCATTTCCTCGATGCGCTCGCGCCGGACGTTGCCTTCCAGCCCGTAGACGCCGGCCGAGAACTCCAGGTTTTGCCGCACCGAAAGCAGGCCATAGAGCGAGAACTTCTGCGCCATATAGCCGAGCTGGCTCTTGGCTGCGCCGGTGGCGTGGCGCAGATCGTGACCCACCACATGCGCTTCACCGGCAGTGGGTTTCAGCAGGCCGCACAGCATCTTGAAGGTGGTGGACTTGCCGGCGCCGTTGGGACCGAGCAGGCCGAAGATTTCACCTTTCTGCACCTCAAAACTGACCTGGTCGGTAGCGGTGAATTCGCCGAAACGCTTGGTGAGATTGCGGCAGGACACGGCAACATCGGAATCCAGTTCGACTGGTGACAGGCGTTCGGCCAAGGTCGACGTGCCGCCGGGCCCGCCGCCGAGCAGATCGATGAAGGCGTCTTCGAAGCGCGCGGGCACCGGCGCCAGTTGCACTTGGGTCCGATCGGCCAGCGCCTGGATTTGCTCCGTTGGTGCACCCTCGCGCAGTACCACGCGCACCCCTGCGCCCTGGATCACGCCATCGCTCACGCTGGGCAGATCGAGTGCCTCGGTCAGAACCGCCCGGCGCTCGGCGCCGACGTCCTCCAGGCGGAAGCTGCGGCCCTCGAGCTGTGCGGTCAGCTTTTGCGGCGGGCCATCGAACAGGAGTTGCCCCTGGTTCAGCAACAGCACGCTTGCACAGCGCTCCGCCTCGTCCAGATAGGCGGTGGACCAGACCACGGCCATGCCTTCATCGGTCAGCGCCTGCACCATGCGCCACAAATCCTGTCGGCTGACCGGGTCAACGCCCACGCCGGGTTCGTCCAGCAGCAGCACCTTGGGCCGCGCCATGAGCGCACAGGCAAGGCCCAGCTTTTGCTTCATGCCGCCGGAGAGCTTGCCGGCCAAGCGCTTCGTAAAAGGCCCCAGCCGCGTGAAGTCCAGCAGCTCGGCAAACAGATCGGCGTTGTGATCCGCATCCATGCCGCGCAACTGCGCATACAGGCGCATGTTCTCCATCACCGACAGGTCTTCGTACAGGCCGAAGCGCTGTGGCATGTAGCCGCTAGCGACGTGAATGGCGTCGTTGTCTTTGACCACGTCATAGCCGGCCAGGGTGACATGGCCGGCATTGGGCACCAGCAGGCCGGTCAGAATCCGCATCAGCGTCGTCTTGCCGGCGCCGTCGGGGCCGACCAGGCCTGTCAGCCGCCCATAGTGGATGCGCGCGCTCAAGCCCCGCAGGGCCTTTGCGTCACCGAAATGCTTGTCCACGCCTTCGATGACGACGGCAGCGTCTTCGCCCGCACCAGCAGGCACGACGGCGATGGCAGGGCTTGACTGCATCTCAACGCTCCCCCGGGATACTGGTGCCGGCTTTCGCATCGACCTCGATCGTCACCGGCATGCCCTGGCGCAAGGCACCGTCGCTGTCGGCCTCGTCGATGACGATGCGCAGGCGATACACCAGATCCGTGCGCAAGTCCGTCGTCTCCACTGTCTTGGGCGTGAATTCGGCGCGCGGCGAGATGAAACCGATCTGGCCGCGATAGACCTTTTCCCCGGAATCGCTCTTGACGTGCACCGCGGTGCCCGGTGCGATGCGGCCCA
>Ga0209476_10002680_pt1 | contig 11861 bp, 9 predicted proteins | sample KloWWTrecipitate_FD_187179 | JGI IMG/M metagenome (GOLD analysis project Ga0209476, IMG submission 187179) | Active sludge microbial communities from Klosterneuburg, Austria, studying microevolution and ecology of nitrifiers - Klosterneuburg... | ecosystem: Engineered > WWTP > Aerobic digester >...
GGGGTGAGGTTGCTGGGCGTCAACGCCACCAACTTCGGTGCCCCGATCGAACAGCTCTCCCTCGACGAACTGCTGGTCGAGGCACCCGCTGCCGAGAAGGATTGGCAGGCGACGGAGGAGACGGTGGACGCAATTCGGTCGCGGTTCGGCAACACGGCCATCGGCCCGGCGAGCGCGGTGAGCAAGGATGGCCTGAGGCTGGTGCGCAAGGGAGCCCAGCAGTGGGGTCCCGACCATGACCCCCAATGAGGCTCGAGTCCTGGCGCGCGTTGTCACCGGCACCGAATTCTGCGATGATGCGCCAAGGCCACGCTGAGGAGCACGCCATGCCGCTCTCGGAAAACGAACAGAGGATCCTCCGCCAGATCGAAGAGCAGCTCCATCACCGACGAGAGCGCTGGGGCTATTCGTACCACGTGTTACAGGCCGACCGGGCGCACGACTTCGCGCCGATCGTCGAACGGCTGACAGGGCGCTGACCGGCGGCACGCCGACTCGCTCGCGACACTCTGGACTACAGTTCGGCCAGACGCATCGCCGGGAGGACCCATGCATTCGAGTTCCATCACGCTTCGCAGCGCCGCGGCACTGGTGGCAGTGTTCACCCTCGGTAGCTGTGGCGGCAGCGAGGACGATGGCACCGCAGCCGTGAGCACGGAGAGCGAACCAACGGTCACCGACGACACGGTTGAGCCAACGTCCACCTCGGCGGCACCAACCACGACGATGTCGCCGACAACCACTTCCACCACCCCACCCGCCGTGCCCGGCGAGGAGTGGCAGCAGCTCGATGCTCCGTTCGAACCCAGCGAGACCGTGGCCGTCGGCGACACGCTGTGGATTGCCGGCCGAGTCGATGACCTACCCGTGTTGGCATCGAGCCTCGACGGATCGACCTGGACGACATACGACCTCGTCGCGCTCGGGCTCCCCACCCAGTCCACACTCAACGCTGCGGGAAGTCTCATCGGGCAGCTCTCACTCGGGTCATGGGACGGCTATCTGTACGCGCTCGTCGCCGTGCCGCCGCAGCCGGGTGCCAGCGTCGACGACGTGGCCGGCGACCTGTGGGTGGTCACGACCGAGGGAGCAGCCGATGGTGTCGTTCGTCTGATCGCGCCTGCCGAGTCGGGACTCGATCAGCGTCTGGCCGGCCCAGAGAACTTCCGCATCATGGATCTCGGCAACGGCATCGAAGGTACACCGCGTCCGACGTTCACTGCCATTGGCCAGTGGTGGCAGCCGTATGCCACCAGCGATGCCGACTTCGCCGCCATCGAACTCGGCGCCAATGGCCGGTGGGCGATCACCAGCGAGGACACTGACGACGGATGGTTCGAATCAGCGCTCGGCGCGCAGCTCGACGGCAACGCCATCGCCATCAGCCAGACGTTCGCATCCGACCAGGAGCTCGTGACCTGGACACGAACGGAGGCTGGTTGGCAGCTCGGTCGAGTACCACTCCCGGCGGGGATCAACCGCGGGTCGGTGGACAGCGCGGCGTCGGCACCCGGTCGCATCGTCGCTGTCGGAGCCATTGCCACTGACAGCAGATCAGGTGACGATCGATTCGTCGCCTGGACCACCACCGACGGGGTCGCATGGTCAGTGGTGGAGCTCGCGGAGGGCACCGGCGCGGCGTACGCAGACATCAGCGTGGCGTGGACCGGCCAGATGTTCGTCGCGGCGAGTAGTGATGGACTCGTCTGGTCGTCGACGGATGGCAACGCATGGGCCATCATCGGCGACGACAGTCTCCGCAATCTCGTTGGCTGGGCCGGGCGGCTGGTCTCGGTCAACTATGGGCTACAGGTCTCGCCACCGCTCGGCTGACAAACCGCCAGCAGCGCGCTCGACGAGTCAGAGGTCTTGGAAGGTTTCGTCCATCAGGTCGACCAGTTCCTGGTCGTGGATGGCCTTGCTACCGGTGGCAGGGCTACCGCTACCGATACGACACACCGAACGCAGGTCGTAGCCCTCCTCCTTGATCCGCCAGAAGCGGGCCTCGACGAAACGCCACGGACCCATGTTGTCGGGCTCCTCTTGCAGCCACACCACTTGCGTGGCGTTCGGGTAGCTCTCCAAAACCTCGCGCATTCTGGTGCCGGGGAAGGGGTACAGCTGCTCGACGCGCACCACGGCAACGGGAGCTGACCGAGCATCACGCTCGCGCATCGCGTCCCACGCCACTTTGCCGCTACAAAAAACGACCCGCTGGACCGCGGAGCGATCGGCGACGAACGGATCGTCGAGGACCTCCTGGAACGAGCCGCTGGTCAGTTCGGCGACCGACGACCGGCTCTCCTTCATCCGCAGCGGACCCTTGGGGGTGAACACCACGAGTGGCTTGCGAACATCGCGGTGCACCTGGCGCCGCAACAGGTGGAAGTACTGCGCTGCGGTGGTGGCGTTGCAGACCTGAATGTTGTCCTCCGCACACAGGATGAGGAAGCGCTCGATTCGCGCCGAACTGTGCTCGGGGCCCTGGCCCTCGAAGCCGTGCGGCAGCAGCAGAACGAGCCCGTTCTCCTGCCCCCACTTGTCTTCAGCGGCCACGAGGTACTGGTCGATGATGATCTGAGCACCGTTGACGAAGTCGCCGAACTGGGCTTCCCACAGCACCAGCGCTGCGTGGTTCTCGTGCGCGTAGCCGTACTCGAAGCCGAGTGCGGCGTACTCACTGAGCAGGCTGTCGTACACCCAGAAGTTGGCTGCCTTGTCCGGCAGCGTGGCGATGGGGATCCACGCCTGCTCGTTCTCGAAATCGATCAGCGCTGCATGGCGCTGGCTGAACGTGCCACGACGGCTGTCCTCGCCCGCAAGGCGCACCGGCGTGCCTTCGACGACGAGTGAACCCATCGCCAGCAGCTCGGCAGTCGCCCACTCCATCTCGCCGTGTTCGTGATACATCTCCGACCGCTTCTCGAACTGGCGGACCAGCTTGGGGTGCGGGGTGAAGCCCTCGGGGTACTCGGTGAAATGATCGAAGATGGCGTCGAGGGTGGCACGATCCACCCCGGTCTCGACGTGGGGCCTGACACCCATCGGCTTGGGTGGTTTGGCGGCCCGCACCAGCTCGGGAGCATGCGAGCGCGTCTGGTCGAGCGCCGTCTGCAACTTGGTGTGGAAGTCGGCGAGCGCGCCTTCGGCTTCCTCCACCGACAGCTCACCACGCTTGACCAGCGCCTCGACATACAGCTTGCGCACGCTGCGGTGCTCGGCAATCGCCTTGTACATCAACGGTTGGGTGTAGCTGGGGTCGTCGCCCTCGTTGTGGCCGAAGCGGCGGTAGCAGACCATGTCGATGACGACGTCCTTGTGGAACCGCTGGCGATATTCGAACGCCAACTCGGCGACTCGCACACAGGCCTCGGGGTCGTCGCCGTTGACGTGGAAGATGGGCGCCTGCACCGTCTTGGCGACATCGCTGCAGTACAACGAACTGCGCGAGTGCTGCGGGCTGGTGGTGAACCCGATCTGGTTGTTGATGATGAGGTGGACAGTGCCGCCGACTCGGTACCCGGCGATGTCGCTCATCGCGAGGCACTCGGCGACGATGCCCTGGCCTGCAAACGCGGCATCGCCGTGGATCAGCAGCGACAGCGACGGGAACGAACCCGGCGGGTCGATGTTGTCCTGAATGGCGCGAACGACGCCCAACACGATGGGGTCGACCGTCTCCAGGTGGCTGGGGTTCGCAGCCAGTTCGAGCCGGATGGATTCTCCGTTCGAGCCCGCATATGTGCCGCTGGCACCGAGGTGATATTTGACGTCTCCCGACCCCTGGACGGAGCTGGGGTCGACGTGGCCTTCGAACTCCTTGAAGATCTGGTCGTAGCTCTTGCCGATCACGTTGGCCAACACGCTGAGCCGGCCCCGGTGGGCCATCCCCAACACTGCCGAATCCATGCCGGCATCGGCGGCCATGGTGAGCACCTGGTCCAGAATCGGAATGGCGCTCTCGGCACCTTCGAGACCGAAGCGCTTCGTGCCGACGTACTTGGTCGCGAGGAACTTCTCGAAGGCCTCGGCCGCGTTCAACCGTTCGACGATGCGACGCTTGCGGTCCTTGTCCAGCGTGTAGGCCGCACCCTCCACCTTGCTCTGGATCCAGCGCTGCTCGGCGAAGTCCTGAATGTGCATGTACTCGACACCAATTGTGCGGCAGTACGCATCACGCAACACGTGCAACAGGTCGCCCAGCTTCAACTTCTCGGTACCACCGACGCCGCCCGTGAGAAACTCGCGATCGAGGTCCCAGATGGTGAGCCCGTAGGTGGCCGGGTCGAGTTCGGGCGGCATGTGCGGCTGCGTCCAGCGCAGCGGGTCGAGATCCGCGATCAGGTGCCCTCGAACGCGGTGCACGCGAATGAGCGTGGCCACTTGCATCTGCTTGTGCAGCATGGTGTCTTCGTGATTGGCCGGGCTCTGGTCGACGTGCCACTTCACTGCCTCGTACGGCACGCCGAGGCTGGCGAAGACATCGGCGTAGAAATTGTGCTCGCCCAGCAGCAGTTCGTGCACCCGCTTCAAGAACGAGCCACTCTCAGCACCCTGCACGATGCGATGGTCGTACGTGCTGGTGATGGTGACGACCTTGCTGACACCCAGCGCACTCAATGTGCTGTTGTCGGCACCCTGGAACTCGGCCGGATAGTCGATGCTGCCCACGCCGACGATCACGCCTTGGCCGGGCATCAGGCGCGGCACACTCTGCACGGTGCCAATGGTGCCCGGGTTGGTGAGTGAGATGGTGGCGCCCTGGAAGTCGCTGACTGCCAGCTTGTTGTTCTTGACCTTGCGGATCAGGTCTTCATATGCGGCCAGGAAGCCAGCGAAGTCCTGCGCGTCGGCGTCGCGCAGCACGGGCACGACAAGCGTGCGACTGCCGTCGGACTTGGTGACGTCGACCGCCAGGCCCATGCTGACGTGCTCGTTGCGGATGATACGCGGCTTGCCATCCGAGCCGGTGGTGAACGAGTTGTTCATGTTGGGCACCGCGTCGGCGATGGCGCGCACGATCGCGTAGCCGATGAGGTGCGTGAAGCTGACCTTGCCCTGCCCGGTACGGCTGCGGTATCCGTTGATGACCGTACGGTTGACCTCCAGCAGCTTGGCCGGCACGTTGCGGAAGCTGGTTGCGGTGGGAACCGTCAGACTGCGCTCCATGTTGTTCGCAATGGCAACGCCGGCACCGCGAATCGGCTCGCCGACCTCCTGCGCAGCAGCGGGGGCAGCAGTGGCGGCGGGTGGTGTCGCCGGCGCGGCGCTGTTGGCGACAGGAACGACAGCCGCAACCGGGGCCGCGGCCGCGGCTGGTGCCTTTGGCGGCGCGATCGTCTTGTAGTCCTCGAAGAACTCCTGCCAGGCTTCGCTCACGGAGCCAGGGTCGGAACGGAACTGCTCGTACATTTCCTCGACGAGCCAAGAGTTCGCGCCGAACTTCCCGGCCGAGGGTTCGGTGGTAGTCATCGAAGGTGACTGTACTTGCGAACGCCACCTTCGGGGTGCCCCAAGACGATGCGAGGCGGACCGGTGGGTATCCGAAGCCGAAACTTCTAGAATTTGGCGGATGAAGACCCGGTTCTTGACCTCCGCCGTAGCGATCACGCTGCTCGCACTCACTGCCTGTGGTGGCGAACACGCCACCGCCGGCACTGCCCCCGCCAACACCGACCTCGAGGTGCGTGCCCTCGATGGCATCGCATGGAACTCGAAGTCGTACACCGCCGCGTCGACCGATGGCAGCATCACACTCTTTGCTGCCAACGACAGCTCACTTCCCCACAACTTGCAGGTGCTCGACAGCACCGGCAAGAAGGTCGGAAAGCAGGTCGACATCGTGAAGGCCGGTTCCAGTGCGACGGTCGAGGTGACCATCGCGCCGGGGAACTACCGCATCGTGTGCGAGGTTCCCGGCCACACCAACATGAACTCGACGCTCACCGTCACCTGACGGTGAGCGGCCCGCGCGGAGGTTGTCAGAACTTGAAGATGATCTCGCTGAGCACCAAGAAGATGGCCCACAAGCCGAACGAAGCGATCAACGGGTTACGCACACCGGGGCCGTCGTAGAGCACGTTGAGGCCCTTGTTGGGCTGTGTCTTCCACGGCATCAGACCGAGCGAGTTGAGCTCGAGCACCACGATGAGCACCAGCGTGATGGCCCAGTAGATGCCCATCTTGCTGGCCGACACCGTGCCACCGGCGTACGGACCGTGGCTGGTGTACACCATGAAGAACAGCATCGACACCGAGAAGATGGTGTTCTGACGGCTGGCCATACCTGCTTTGCGGCCCGCTGCCGCGGCGGCCGGGTCGGGTGCTCCGCCGGCGAGCACGTTGGCGGCGTTGGCGAGCACGACCTTCTGGCAGCGCCAGATGACGCCCCACACGTTGAGCATCATGATGGTGCCCAGCAACATGCCGGTGCTGATGGACAGCCCACGAGCGCTCTTGCCGAAGCCTTCGTTGAAGTACTTCTCGGTGACCACGGTGATGAGGATGCCGGTGACGAAGGTGCTCAGCGCTGACCAACGGAACCACCACAGCGCCTTACGGGCGATCTTGTCGATGGCGATGAGGCGGGCCTTGCCGCCGATCTCCTTGTGCGGGTCCTCCTCGAACTGCGCGAACGCAGCCGTCTGCACGAAGTTGAAGTAGTAGAGGAGGCCGATCCATGTGATGCCGGCCAGGATGTGCAGCCAGCGGAAGCCGAACTGACCGAGACTGGCCCTGCTGAAGAAACCTGTGTAATCCGCAAGCACTTTTGCGTACCCCTCCCTGGTGAAACCGAACTGCTGCGTAACGTAGCACCGCCACGGCAGGCCGCCGCGAGATGCTCAGGGCGACGCCGGCGCGCCGATCAGGCGTGCAACGAGTTGATCGGAGAACGTTCCTGCCGTTGCGAGTGCGACGCGGCAACGGCCCTCGGGAACACCGTGGAAGCCCCGGTAGCGCGCCCTGGTGTCGCAGATGGTGGCACCCCTGCCGGGGCCGTCGGTGCAGTCCACGACCACGTCGATACGGGGGAATACCGTCGGCACGACATCTCCGGTGAGGACCGCTGCCGCAACCGCGTCGTGGCACGGGGAACAGCGCCGGCCATACGAGCTGACGCCGTAGTGGTCGAAGTAGAACTGGCTGATGGCGGCAACGAACGTGGCGACGGGGGTTCCGGCGGCCACCATGCGAGCGACGTGCTGTTCGGTCACGATCTCTGTCATCGTCACGTCGAGGGGCACCAGCGTGGTCGCCCACGCGGCGCCCAGCACTTCGGCCGCAGCCTCGGGGTCGTGCACGATGTTGGCTTCGGCCGCCGGCGTCTGATTGCCTGGCGCGTCGGCAGCGCCACCCATGATGACGACGTCGGCAACCAACCCGGTCAGTGCAGGGTCGGCGCGCAGCGCCATCGCCAGATTGGTCAGCGGGCCGAGCGCCAAGATGCGCAGCGCACCCGGGTACTGCCGTGCCGCTGCGCTGATGAGCTCCACCGCGGTCGACGTGCAGAGCTCGACAGCAACGTCGTCGGGTAGCCCTGCATCGCCGAGGCCATCGGTGCCGTGCACGTGGGTCGCAAGGTACGTCACCTCCCCCACCAGCGGCATCTCAGCGCCGACAGCGACCGGAATGTCGGTACGCCCAGCCAATGTCAGCACGCGCAGCGTGTTGTGCGCGCACCGCTGCGCCGTGTTGTTGCCGAAGACCGAGGTGATGCCCACGATCTCTATGTGGTCGCAGGCCAGCAGGTACAGCAGCGCCATCGCATCATCGATACCGGTGTCGCAATCCACCAGCACCGTGGTACGCCCCGCGGTCACGGTCGCAGGGAAGAACACGTCTCTGGGCAACTCCGCACCGGCCATGCCAGTTAGCCTGCCATCTCGTCATGGCTCACGAATTCATTTACACCTGTTACAAGCTTGCTCGCTTCTATCCGCCCGATCGCACGGTGCTGGAGAACATCTCGCTGTCGTTCTACCCCGGCGCCAAGATCGGCGTATTGGGAAGCAACGGCGCCGGCAAGTCCAGCCTGCTCAAGATCATGGCCGGCCTCGACGACGGCTACACCGGCGAGGCCCGCCTCACACCCGGGTTTACGGTCGGCTACCTCGCTCAGGAACCCCAACTCGACCCCACCAAGGACGTCAAGGGCAACGTCATGGATGGCGTGGCCGAGGTGCAGGGCCTGATCGATCGCTACAACGAAGTGATGGGCATGTGGGCGGACCCCGATGCCGACTACGAGAAGGTCGGCGCGCTGCAGGCCGATCTCGAAGACAAGATCGCCGCTGCCGACGCCTGGAGCCTGGAACGCAACGTCGGCATCGCCATGGACGCGCTTCGATGCCCACCCGACGACGCCGACGTCACCACGCTGTCCGGTGGTGAGCGTCGCCGCGTGGCGCTGTGCCGGCTGCTGCTCAGCCACCCAGACCTGCTGCTCCTCGACGAGCCCACCAACCACCTCGACGCGGAGAGCGTCGACTGGCTGGAGCGGTTCCTCCAGGAGTACACGGGCACCGTCGTGGCCATCACGCACGACCGCTACTTCCTCGACAACGTCGCCAAGTGGATCCTCGAGCTGGACCGCGGTCGCGGCATGCCCTTCGAGGGCAACTATTCCAGCTGGCTGGAGCAGAAGCAGGAACGCATCGCTCGCGAGGAGAAGGGCAACGAAGCCCGCCAACGCACGCTGGCCCGCGAGCTGGAATGGGTGAAGATGTCGCCCAAGGCCCGCCAGGCCAAGGGCAAGGCACGCCTCACCGCCTACGACAAGTTGCAGAACGAGGCCGAAGCTGCCGAGCGCGGCCCCGACAAGCTGGAGATCACCATCCCGGTCGGCAAGCGCCTGGGCGACACCGTGATCGAGGTCAAGAACCTCAACAAGGGGTTCGGCGACAAATTGCTGGTCGAAGACCTCTCGTTCACGCTGCCCAAGGCCGGCATCGTGGGCATCATCGGGCCCAACGGCGCCGGTAAGACCACGCTGTTCAAGATGCTCACCGGCCAGGAAGCACCCGATTCGGGGAGCATCGTGGTCGGCGACACCGTCGAGATGGCGTACGTCGACCAGAGCCGCGACATCCTCGATTCCGACGCGTCGGTGTACGAGGAGATCACCGGTGGCGTCGAACACATGAAGGTCGGCAACCGCGAGATCCACGGCCGGGCGTATTGCGCCAGCTTCAACTTCAAGGGCGCCGACCAGCAGAAGCGTGTCGGCGACCTTTCCGGTGGTGAGCGCAACCGTGTTCACCTGGCCAAGGTGCTCAAGGACGGCGGCAACGTGCTGCTGCTCGACGAACCCACCAACGACCTCGACGTCGACACGTTGCGGGCACTCGAGCTCGCTCTCGACGACTTCCCCGGCTGCGCCGTCGTCATCAGTCACGACCGTTGGTTCCTCGACCGTATTGCCACCCACGTGCTGGCGTTCGAAGGCGACAGCCAGGTTCGTTGGTTCGAAGGCAACTTCAGCGAATACGAGGCGTGGCGTCACAAGGAGCTGGGTTCCAGCGCCGACCAGCCGCACCGGATCAAGTACAAGCCACTGGCCCGCTGAGGGCATGAGCGTCCAGACCGAAACCGACAATGAGCTGGCAACGCGCCTCGCTGTCGAAGCTGGGCAGTTGCTGGTCGCCGTTCGAGAGGAACTGTTCAGTCGCGGTGCACCATCGTGGCAGGTGATGGACACCGGCGACCTCGCCAGTCACCGCTTCCTGCTGAAGGCGTTCACCGAGGCGCGGCCCGATGATGCGGTGTTGTCCGAGGAAGGTGCCGAGGACCCACGCCGCTTCACTGCCGACCGCGTGTGGATCATCGACCCACTCGACGGCACCCATGAGTTCGGCGAACACGGTCGATCGGACTGGGCCGTGCACATCGCCCTGTGGGAGCGCGACCGCTTCGCCGCCGGTTCGGTCAGCCTGCCGGCCCTCGACCTCGTGTTCTCCACCGATCCTGCGCCATCGCTGCCCGTTCCCGAACGCGAACGGCCGCGCCTGATCACCAGCCGCAACCGCAACCCGTATGCAGCTGTCGTGGTCGCGAACGCGCTCGGGTGCGATGCAGTGCGCCTGGGTTCGGCCGGCGCAAAGGCCATGGCCGTCGTCGTCGGCGAAGCGGACATCTATGTCCACGAGGGCGGCATGTATCAATGGGACAGTGCGGCACCAGCGGCTGTGGCATTGGCGGCAGGTCTTCACGTCAGCCGCATCGACGGTTCACCGATGGTGTTCAACGAACGCGACCCTTGGCTGCCCGACTTCCTGGTGTGCCGCAAGGAGTACGCCGAGCCAGTACTCGATGCGCTGTGGAACGGCCGGCGCACCCGCACGTAACCTGCAGCAATGGAGCTGACTGCGGTTCGATTCGAGGTCGCTGATCGCGTGGCGACGGTGTGGCTGCACCGCCCGCACCGCCACAACGCGTGGACGGGTCGCATGCACAGCGAGTACCGCTGGGTGCTCGCCCACCTCGACACACTCGCCGAGGTGCGCGCCGTCGTGGTCACCGGCACTCCCCCGGCGTTCTGCGTCGGCGGTGACAGCGCCGCCCTGGCCGGACACGCTGAGCGCGGTGCGTACGACGCTGGGTTGGCCGACGAACTGGCAATGCCCGGATACGGCGTCGCGCCGGAATTCGACGCCGACTTCGCGTTCCAGTTCGCAATGCGTTTCCCGATCATCGCCGCCGTGAACGGTGCAGCTGCGGGCGTCGGTCTTGCGCTGGCCCTCTTCTGCGACCTGCGTTTCGGCGCCGCGCCGGCACGGTTGACGACCGCAGCACCCAAGCTGGGGCTGCCGGCGGAGTACGGCATGAGCTGGCAGCTGCCGCGCCTGGTCGGCATCACACGCGCCGCAGATTTGTTGCTCTCCGGACGTGTCTTCACGCCTGCCGACACCAGCGACTGGGGCCTGTGGAACGCCGTGGAGACCGACAGTGCAGCAGCACTCGCAGCGGCACAGGCCTATGCCCACCATCTCGCGCACGGCGTCGGGCCGACTGCACTCGCGACGACGAAGGCGCAGCTGTATCGCGACCTGCTGCACCACTCACCGGCCGCAGCGATCAATGACGCGCAGCGGCTACTGGAGCAGGCGATGACGACAGCCGAGTATCGAGAGGGTGTCAGTGCGCTACGCGAGAAGCGCCCACCCTGCTTCGAGTGACCCCTGACACGCCAATTTGGAAGATCGGGCCTACAGTTCCCTCATGGAGAGCGGACATCTCAACCCACCTTTGACGCGACGCCTACCAGGTTTGGCCGTCGCTGGCGTCGCCTCGCTCGGCGCCGGTGCCGTGCATGCGGCCGCAGCCGGCGTTCACGCGGAGCACGCCCGGCTGGCGCAGCTGTTCATTCTCGCGGCCGCGGCGCAGCTGGGTGTCGGCGTGTGGGCGCTCGTGCGTCCCCACCGCCTGGCCGCATGGGCCGTTGCCTACGTCAATGTCATCGCGGTCGGGGGCTGGCTGGTCACGCGACTGACGGGCATCTCCTGGATCGCAGGTCTCGAGGTTCGCGAAGCTCCGCAGTTCGCCGATACGGCCTGCGCGTTGATGGGTGCAATCGCCATCGGCACCGCGGTGAGCGCCAGCCTGGTCGGGTGGCGGCCGGCAAACCCGGCGCGTCTGGCGGTGCCATCGCTGCTGATCGCTGCGCTTGCCGTGCCTGCGATGTGGTCCGGCGGCACGCATGTGCACTCGCACGGTGAAGCGGGCCACTCGCACACCGTCGACCCTGTCACCGGCGACACCGTCGCCCACGACCACCCAGCCGACCCTGTCACCGGCGACACCGTCGCCCACGACCACCCTGCGGACCCCGTCGCCGCCGCTGGCTGGCCACGTCCGTGGGACCC
>Ga0209476_10002681_pt1 | contig 11858 bp, 4 predicted proteins | sample KloWWTrecipitate_FD_187179 | JGI IMG/M metagenome (GOLD analysis project Ga0209476, IMG submission 187179) | Active sludge microbial communities from Klosterneuburg, Austria, studying microevolution and ecology of nitrifiers - Klosterneuburg... | ecosystem: Engineered > WWTP > Aerobic digester >...
GTCGCGGCCGCATCGCCGGCGGGGTGGGGTGCGTCGGTGCACCATGCTGTCGATCGCCAAACTCCGAGTCGGCCAAGAGGCCTACCACCTCTCCGGGGTCGCCCAATCCCTCGATGACTACTACACCGGCGCCGGCGAATCTGTCGGCCAATGGCTCGGCGGGGGAGCGGCACGACTCGACCTGACCGGCGACGTACGACCCGACGATCTGCGCGCCGTGCTCGCCGGACTCGCTCCAGGCACCGGTGGTCTTGATCCGAACGGCAACCCACTCCGCACCTCCGCACGGCGCGTCCCAGGGTTTGATCTGACCTTCAAGCTCCCGAAGTCGGCCAGCGTGCTGTACGCCGTCTCCGACGATCCCCGCGTCCAAGGAGCGATCATCGACGCCGGCGAAACCGCCGTCCGCGAAGCGGTCGCCTGGCTGGAACGCGAAGCGATCCGCGCCAACCGCGGATCACACAACAAGGCCTGGCTCGACAAGCAACAAGCCCTCGACCCGAACAACACCACCCAGTGGCGACCACAACGCATCACCACCCACGGCGTCGTCGCAGCAGGCTTCCGTCACCGCACCTCACGCGCCGGCGACCCGTTGCTGCACTGGCATGTGCTTGTCGCCAACCTCGTCGAAGGCAACGACGGACGCTGGTCGGCGTTCGCTCACCCGGAGATCTACCGCTCCGCCAAGACCGCCGGCCAGATCTTCCAGGCCGTCGCCCGCCGCGAGCTCACCGCCAGCCTCGGTGTCGACTGGATCCGCGGCCGTCACGTGCAAGAAGTCGCCGGTGTGCCCTCGCATCTGCTCGAGGTGTTCTCGAAACGTCGCGCCGAGATCGAATCGTGGCTTGCTTCGAACGCTCGATCCGACACCCCGCAGGCCGCGCAGGATGCCACGTTGGCGACGCGGCGGGGCAAGCCCGAACGCGAAGGCGAGCGGCTCGATGCCGGATGGAAGCGAGAAGCGATCGCCGAAGGGTGGGGCCCGGACCAGGCCGAGCGGCTGATCGTCCAAGCCACCCAGACCGTCGCCGCCGACCCGGTCGGCGAGGTGTGGCGGCTGGCGGCGGTCGGTTTCGATGAGGCCGGCGGTGCCGACCATTTTGAGCGAACCGTCGAACCGGAGGAATGGATCGCTGATCTGCTCCGGCGAGAGCTCACCCAAACCTCGACCACGTTCACCAGGTTCGAGTTGACCGAAGCTGTCGCTGCCCGAATCGGAACGGGTGCGACGGTCGCCACGATCGATCGAGTCGTGGCCCGCGTCCTGGCCAGCGACCAAGTGATCGGGGTTCACGAACCGGACACACCAGCGCCACGCGGCCGTGCCCGCTACACCAGTCGCGACATGCTCAACATTGAGCAACGCCTCCTCGCCGCATTCACCGCCACCAACACCAACCAGCCGATCACCGCCGACATCGTCGAATCGGCGATCGCCGACCGAATCACGATCGGTACCGATCAGGCCGCGGCAGTGCGCACGCTATGCGCCGCCACCGGGCCGCTGGCCGTGCTCGTCGGGCCGGCAGGGACCGGCAAGACCTTCACGCTCGACACCGTCCGCGACGCCTACCAGCGCGCCGGCTACCACGTGATCGGCGCCGCACCATCTGCCCGCGCAGCGATCGAACTGCACGCGGGCGCGAACATCCCGTCACGCACCCTGCACTCGCTACTGGCTGCGTGGGAACGCGGCCACGAGCAACCAACCCCCTCCACCGTTGTGGTCATCGACGAAGCGGGAATGACCGACGTTCGACTCCTCGAGCGGAGCATCAACCTTGTCCGTGCGGCTGGGGGACGGGTGATCCTTGTCGGCGATCACCACCAGCTCCCCGAGATCGACGCCGGAGGCGGGTTCGCCGCCGCAACCACACGCACGAGCACCGTCGCGGAACTGACCGAGAACCGACGGCAGCACGCACCCTGGGAACAGGACGCCCTCGCCGAACTGCGCGCCGGCAACATCACCATCGCCGTGCGTGCCTACCTCGACCACGACCGAGTAGCAGTCGCTGACGACCGTCAACAGATGGTCGAGACCGCGATCGACCGTTGGCAACAGGCCCGTGGCGACGGCCGCCATGTTGTGCTGCTCGCCGGGACCAACGAACTCGTCGACGTCCTCAACGACGCCGCACGCCGACAACTGGTCAACCAGGGTGAACTCGCCGCCGACCTCGACGGGCACTACGGCCATCGCGACTACCGGATCGGGGAGCGGATCGTGCTGCGCCGAAACAGCGACCGGGCGCGCACCCTGGACGCCCAACAAGTCACCGTCGCCAACGGCCAAACCGGCACCGTCACCGGGATCGGCGACGGCGCGCTCTCCGTCATCCTCGACAACCGCGACACGATCATCACCCTCGACGACACGTACCTCGCCCACGGTGGACGCGTCGATCACGCCTACGCCCTCACCACAACACGCGCCCAGGGCGGCACCTGGGAACAAGCGATCACCGTCGGCCTCGACGGCCTCTACCGACAAGCCGCCTACGTCGACATGTCCCGCGGACAACACACCAACCTGCTCGTCATCACAAAGCCCGAGGCCGAACAGATCGACCTCCTCGCCCGCGACCCGCTCGAACGCCACGACCAACACGGCATCCCGCTGCCCACCGAGGAACCCGGAGACATCGACGACGAACTCGTCGAAACCTTCGAACGATCCCGCGCAAAGCACCTCGCCCACATCATCGACCCGCACATCACCACCGTCGACGCCCTCGCCCGGCGACCGCTCGACCAGCTCGAAGCTCGACTCGCCCAATGCCGACACATCGAACGCCTCGCCAACGAACACATCGGCGTCGACGCCACCGAACTCCGACGTGCGATCACCGCGGCGTCGCGCGCGGCCACCCACGCCGCCATCGGACAGACCGTCAAAGCACTCGACCGGCACAACATCGGCACCATCATCGGACTCGACGACACCGCCGGCGAGATACTCGTCGGGTTCCTGTCCGCCGACGGCAAGTGCGCCGAACGCTCACTCGCTTGGCACGAAGTCGAGATCCTCGACGGACACGCGACCCCTCGCTCGCTGCCTGAGACTGCGCGCCTGCGCCTCGCTCAAGTCACCCAAGCAGCCGACGCAACGCTGGCCACCTGGACCAGCTGCCTCGCCCTGCACGGCATCGGACCAGGCGAAGCGGACAACGTTCAACAGGCCATCAGACGCGTCATCGAACGCGCAACGAACACCCTCATTGCCGATCACCCCCAATGGCTCGCCACCCTCGTCGGCTACCAACCCGCCGACCCGGTCGGCACCCAAACCTGGACAACCGCCGTGCGCGACATCGCAACCTGGCGAACCCGGCACTATCACGAGGGAGATGACGTCGGCGTGCTGCCCGTGCTCGGCTACGCGGCGAGTGTGGAGTGGGAAGCGCTCAACACCCGGCTGGTTCACACCAAAGCCTTTCTCGACCACCGCGATCCACCCAACGTCCTCTGGCCCCATCGACGCTCACATCACGAGCTCGTCGCGCGGCGCACCGAACTCGACCAGATCTTCGAGACCGCCCCGGCCGATCAACAGCCGCTCATCGAGCGTCTTCGTCGCGGCGACCCGCAACTGCTCGACGACACCGCCGAGGTGCTCAAGACTGCCATCGACAACCAGCACGCCCGCAGGCACTGGATCCTCGAAAACTGGCCCAACATCGTCGAGTACGCCGAAGTCACCAACTTCCTCACCAACCAGCTGTGGGGCCCCGACACCACCACCATCGTTGGCAACCTTGACCCGACTCCAGGAAGTGCGCTCGACGTCGCAGTCGCTGCTGGCGAACATTGGCTGCGGCTTGCGATCGGCAGTCTCGCTCCGCAATGGGCCACCGAGCTCGAGCCCGAAGCTGTCGCCCAACTGAATGCCATCGCTGACTACCGCCAACGTTGGAGCGTGACCAGCACCCAACCACTCGGTCCAAACCCAACCGCCCCCGACCAGCATCTTGCGCACGAACATCTACGACGGCGGTTCACTCCGACACCGGAAATGCCAGTCTGCTCCAGTTCGAGCGTCAGTAGCGGACTGGATCTGCATTAGCGGACGCGTTTGCCGGAGGCTCCGGGGCCTGAGATATCAACTACGTTCGACGAGCTTCTGAGCCCTGGCGTCGTAGACGAAGCGGACTATGTCTTCGGAGATGATCAGGTCGATCGCCTGGTCGATCACCGTGATGGGGACGACGTACCACTCCGACGGATCATAATCGCGACCCTTGCGGTCGGCCTGGGTGAGGTCCAGCTGAACCTCGGCAAAGACTCGATGCAGCAGGTTCTCCAACGCTGATACACGCATGTTGTACGTGCGGTAGCTGGCGACCACGTCGACGGGAGCCATCAGGTACGTCGGCGACTTCTCGGCGTACTTGACCCGCTTCTCCACGGCGTCACGCGTGAAGCCGATCTTGTGCAGGTCCTTGATGCCGGCGATCTGAGGATCTTCGCTACGGGATCGAAGGACGTAGATGTAGCCGCTCACCTCGTCATCAGTCAGGATCTCGGGTACTGCGGACGGGACGACGATTTGGCCGTCCTCGTCGCTCAGCCTGATCGCAAGCGACTGGCGGTACATCGACGACTCGGTGCCGTTCTCGAAGATGCACCGGAGTCGTTCGCGCTTGTTCTCGCGTAGCGTCGACTTCTTGTACTCGGTCTCGCCGACCTCGGCGATGAACAGCATGACGCCGTTGAGGACGAAGAACGCCCCGGGCACAATTCGGGTCATCCCCGGGTACGGCAGCAGCTTGTTCGTCCCTTCGCGCAGCTCAGCGTGCTTCTGCTTGAAGAGCGGTTCGAACTGTTCGAAGTCCTGCGCCTTGTCCCGGCGTGCGACATGCCCGCCGTCGTAGACCTGGCGGCGTACCGGCAGGTCGGAGACGTCTAGCAGGCCCGACTCGTCCCCAAGTAGGTCGAAGTCGTCGCTGCCGAGCAGGTCGTCGATCGACGCCGGGGCCGCCGGCGCCTCCAGGAGGCCGAACTCGTCCAGCGCTTTGAGCGCGGCAATCTTCTCGTCGTTAGCGAGGATGCCGTCCAGGCGCGCGCCAAGCTTGCGCTCGGCGATCTCCCGCGTCGTCGAACTCGGGATCCGACCGTGGGCACGGCGGAACTCAACTACGTCCAGGAAGGTCCGCTCCAGACGATCGGCGGAGGTGACCTTGGTGAGATTCTCAGGCGTGTCCAGGAGACCGTCGAGGTCAGAGTCGAGGATCGCTTCGATGCTCACCGGGAAGACCTCGTCGGCCGGTCCGATCTCCTCGCTGGCGCTCACGACTCGTCGTCCAAATTTGTCGCGCGTGCGGCTGCGTCGCGCTCCTGCTTCTTTCTCTGCAGAAAGAGCAGCACCTCTGCGTACCGCTTCTCAATCGGCTCCTCAGCGCGCACGCTCGGTTTGCGACCGTTCACCTTGGCCCACTGCTGGATCTTCGGCCACGCCGCCAGCGCCTCCTCCTCGGTGACCTCGACCCGGGTCGCGGTGATCGCATCGGAGATGATCCGCAGCACCGACGGCGTGACCGACTTCGAGATGACCTCGAACGCCCGCTGGAACGGGTTGACGGAATCGATCAGGTTGATGTTGATGTCGTCGATGTTCACGAACTTCTCGGACATCTTGATGAACCGCTTGTCGCCGACCTCGCGGACCTCACCATTCTTGATCACCGAGTCCACCACCACTTGCTGGCGCAGCTCTTCGACCTGCGACTCGTCTAGGTCGGGGTAGCGCTCCCGGATGATCTTCGGGATCAGCACTTTGTTCGTCGTCTCCGGGTCCACCGATCCGGCGGCGGCCTTCGCGAAAGTGTCGTCCTGCAGGATGGTGGCCTTGAGGTCGTTGAGGTCGGTCTCGACGATCTGCTTCACCCGTTCGGTGCTGGGCTCCTTGAAGCCCTTAATCTTGATGACGCCGGGCGGGGTCGGGCCGTCGTCACCGGTGCGCTTGGTCCTGAACTCGAAGTTCTGTGCCAGCACTTGCTCCATCAGCAGCGAGGCCGTGATGGCCTTGAGCATGTTGTTCACAGACACCTTCACCTCGCTCTGGGAGGCGTCGGGCTCGGCGATCAGGTTCGTGAACTGGGCGTGCTCCTTTCCGGGGGAGTCGCGGGTGACGCGACCGATGATCTGGATGACCTCGGTCAGCGATGCCCGGTAGCCGACAGTGAGGGCATGCTCGGCGAACGGCCAGTCGAAGCCCTCCTTCGCCATCCCGAGCGCGACGATCACGTCCACGGCGTCCCGGTCCTTCGAGGCGACCGTGGAGAGGTAGTGCAGGGTGTCGGCGCGCTTCTTCTGGTCCGTGTCGTCCACCAGGTCTGCCAGGCGCAGGATCTGGCCGGTGTCGGCACGGCGGATGCTGATGACTCCGTTGTCGGGGTCAGTGGACTCGACGTGGCCGACCGAGTCGATGATGAACCCGACCTCTTCGACTTTGTCCTTCGTGGACTCGCCCGAGTTCACATTCGGGATGTGGATGATTGTCTTCTTGCTCAGGTCGAAGACCTCGCCGATCGCGTCCGTGTAGCGACCCTGGTAGAAGTGGTGGCCGATGCCCAGCGAGTGCAGGTACTCGTACCCGTTGAGCTGGTCGTAATAGTTGAAGGTGACCGGTGTGAACCGGGCTTCGTCCTCGGCCGAAAGCACTGGGACCGAGTCGCCGCGGAAGTACGAGCCCGTCATCGCAACGATGTGCACGTCCGAGCCGTTCATGACGTCGCGCAGCAGCGCGCCGAGGCGGCTGGTCTCGAGGTCGGCGGACACGTGGTGGAACTCGTCGATCGCCAATACCGTGCCGTCGAACGCATCGGGCGCTACCTTCTCGAACGCGAACCGCAGCGTCGCGTGCGTGCAGATCAGCGCCGCGTCAGGACCGTTCAGGAAGTCGATGAACGCGCCGACCTTGCCCTGCGAGGAGCCGGGGTCGCAGAGGTTGTGCTCCGGCTTGACCTCCCAGTCGGCGAAGAACCCGAACGTGGTGAGATTCGTCGAGGAGAACGACGCGCCGATCGACCGCTCTGGCACTGCGACGATGACCTTCTTGCGGCCCTGGTTGTAGAGCTTGTCGAGCGCGACGAACATCAGCGCCCGCGACTTGCCCGAGGCCGGCGGAGCCTTGACCAGCAGGTGCTGTGCGTCGCGCTTCGCGAAGACGCGCTGCTGCATCTCGCGCATCCCCATCGCGTCGGTGTGCACCGACCCGCCCGTGCGGGCGTAGGTCACTTCGACGATGTTGACCGGCCTCTTGCTTGCGTTCACTTCCGTGCCCCCCTCGTCTTCGAAGCTGAGACCTTCGCGGCCTCCTCCGCATTCATCGCCTCATACATAGCGAACAGTTCCGACAACCGCTGCTCGTCGGTTGCGTAGCTGCGGTTGGAGAAGATCGAGTCGACCAGCAAGTCGACCTCAGCATGCGCCGCACGAAGATCGCCGGGCATCAGATCGGGGTCATACAGCTCCGCGAGAGTCCGTTCGCAGTGGTACTCGCGAACGTCAAGAACTTGCAGCGCTGCGACGGTGAGTCGCTCCTTCACCGAATCACTAATCGGTGGCACTGGAAAGTTGTTGTAGACGATGGTGTTTGAGTATTGATAGTCCTCACGCATTCGCCCACCGACAGCCCGGGTCCAAGCCATGTGCATCGCCGACGTCAACAACGCGAACACCCAGGGCTGAGCGTCGTACACTGCGAAGCCCTTGTTCGAAATGACAACCTCGGGTCCGAGATAGCCGATCGGAATGTATTCGCGGCGGCCTGACGAGATACTCGGAACGATGATCGAGTCTGTCGGCTTGTAACTGATTTGTACAAAACGGTGCGGCACTGCTGCGTACGCTGCGGTACTTGAGGCTTTGCTCTTCGCTCGCTCAGCGGCGACCCGATCTAGCCTTGACGCGATCGGCGCGATCGAACGAGCAAGCGGCGCCAAGTCATCCGGAATCCAGAGGCAATATCGCACGCCGTCATTGATCACCTCAGATGATCCCGTGTACCGCTTAATAAATGCCGCACACCGAGGATCAGTTTCTAACATCTGCTCACGCTCGTTTGGCGAAAGGATCAGGCCCCCTCCGTCGCGAGGCATCGAGCCGAACACCATCTCGGGGCGGCTTGCGCCTAACGGAGTCTTACGCCGCTCGATCACGATGTTCGCACCGTCTGCCAGGTAGCCATTGATATTGCTCGCAGAGATCTGCAGATCGTCGGTGTAGATGTACTTTGGCCCCGATCGCTTCGTCCGGAGCCCAATGACGGCGACGGTGACGCCAGCGTTGCGCTTGGCGTTGTTTTCCCATTTGAAGGAGGTGTAGGCGAAGCCGATCTCGATGCCTTTGGCGAAAATCATCGGAAACATGAGTCCGACGTGTTCGCCCTGGGAGACCGAGTTGGTGGTGACGAACGCCAACTCGGCCTTCGTGCCCTCGATGTAGTCCGAACCCTTGACGAACCAGAGCGCGATGTAGTCCAGATTCTTCGAGTACGGGCGTGGTCCGAAGACGAGGTCGTAGTCGGCCTTCTGATCTCTGGTCTGTGTCTTTGCCCCGGAGTACGGCGGGTTCCCAATGAGGTAGATCTCTCCGCCGTCGTTGGGGCAGACCGTGTTCCAATCGAGTTGATTGGCGTTTCCTTGCTGGATCTGTCCGGTCTCCTTGAGCGGGATCAGCGGGATCGAGAGGTTGAACTTCTCCTTGAACTCGGTGTTCATCTGGTGCTTCGCAATCCAGAGCGACAGGATCGCAGTCTCCGTGGCGAAGTCGGCGAGTTCGATGCCGTAGAAGTTCTCGATGCTGATCCTCGACTCGGCGAACAACACCTGGTGCTTCGCGTCGAGGTCCGCCAGGCGTTCCAAGATTGCATGCTCGAGTTTGCGCAGCTCCTTGTAGGCGATGATGAGGAAGTTGCCTGACCCGCATGCGGGGTCGAACACCTTGATAGCGCTGATCCGCTCAAGCAAAGCCTCGAGTTTCCGAACGGAGTCGAAGCTGGCGTCGAACTGCTCGCGGAGACCGTCGAGGAAGAGCGGCTCGATGGTCTTGAGGATGTTCGGCACTGATGTGTAGTGCTGTCCGAGATCACTTCGTTCGTCTGGGTTGACGACCGCCTGGAACATGGACCCGAAGATGTCGGGGTTGATCTCGCGCCAGATCAACTTCCCGGACTCGATGAGCAGGTCGCGGGCCTTCCTCGTGAACGCTGGCACCACGTGGTCAGACTTGATCGTGAACAGTCGGCCGTTAACGTACGGGAACCCGACCAAATGGCGCGGCTTCTGCCCCGGGTCCTCCGTATCCAACGCCCTGAACAGGTCGGTAAGGAAGTCGGCGAGGTCTGAGCCGTCTGCCAAGGTGTGGGAACCGACGGCGTTGGTGAACTGGCTCTCGTTAAAGATGCCGGTGTCTTCGGCGAAGAAGCAGAACAACAAACGGGTAAAGAAGATGTTGAGGGCGTGACGGCCGTGTGATTCCTCGAGCAGCCCAGGGTTGGCGGCGAGCAGCTCGTCGAAGAGCTTGCCCATCCGCTCTGCGGCCTTGACGTCGGCGTGTGCCTCGGCGACGTACTGCGCCTTCTCCATGCCTGCCCAGGGCAGGAAGAACGTGAAGTGCTGGTCGACGTCCCGGATCGGGATCATCAGGTTCTCGCCGGTCTTGGTGTCGACGGCAAGCAGCTCCGTGTAATCGGTGACGACCACGAAGCGGGTGCGGTACCGCACCACAGTGGGCGAGGTCCTCAATTCGTCGATCACGGCGAGCGGGTCGCCGGTGGTCTCCTTGAAGTAGACGACGTTCTTCTGCGCGATCTCGGTCGACTTGTCGTTGGCGACGTTGAGCGAGCCATTGCGCAGGCGCGTGACGTTGCTCTGCGGCTTCCCGTACGCCAAGAGCAGCTCGAAGATGAACTCGCGGTCGTACGACTCGCGCTCCCCTAGAGGTGCGACACGCTCCTCAACAGCCTTCAGGTTGAGTCTCACCACGTCAGTATCTTGATCGATCCGGTCGCTCTTCGCCCGGACCATTCCCACGGTATCGCCACCCCCACATCATGGCTGGTCCATGGTGGTCGGTCCTTCTCGGCGAGCAAGCCGCTCAGCACTTTCGGGCCGGACCAGTTGCACCGCGGATCGAAGTGTCCCACCCTGGATCGGCGCGAACCTGGTGAGCATCACAACTCGACCCAAGAGGTGCCGCTCCGGGCGGCGCAGCAAGTATGACAATCGACAACACTTTTGAGTTCAGATGGCTGAACTTGGATGGGCCCACCTGCAACCGTCGTTGTATTGGTCGGCCATCTGCCGGACCCAATGTGCGAGGGCGCTGTGACACGCATGCGCCGACGTCGACTGCTCGTCGTCAGCGGGAGGGTTGTGTAGAGCCAACTGGTCGAGCGCGGTGTGCAGCGGGTCTGGGTCGTCCCATGGCAGGTCGACTCGCTCATCCATGGCGGAGAACTCTTCGTAGCCCGAAACGAGCGCATCGATGTGCCATCGGAGCGCCTCTTCAAGTGCGTCGTAGACGGTAAGGCCGGGGCGGTGGCCTCGCGAGAGGTAGTCGACGGCGGATACCACGTCGAGCCAAACTTGGCTTGCCGATGGGCGGTCTCGGTCGAGGGGGCGGTTCATGTCAGAACTCCGGTTGTGCGCGGGCTGTCAGGACTGGCGGGTCCAGTGAGGCGGCTACGAGATTGGCGAGTTGCGTGGCGAGGTCGTCGATGCCTGTTGCGGTCGGCAGTGGCAGTGCCGCTCGCAACCCCGCCCCGGTTGTCAGGTCGATGACGGGTGCGAGCAGGGTCGGCGACTGGTTGAAGTGACGTTCTGCGAGGGCGTCGACGGTGGCGGTGTCGCCGCTGCAGGCGATGGTCAGCGCTTCGATTGCGGTCGTCGGGTGGGTGCCGGCGTCGGCGAGGAGTTGGGCGGCGGTGTCGGGGTCGAGCCCGTAGCGTTCGCCGAGCGCGGCGAGGTCGTCGGGTTGCGCGTGACGAGCGCAGTAGGCGTATGCGGCGATCGGGTCCTCGACGATTGTGAAGACTGCGATAGCGAACGCATCGGGTGTCGGGGCGTGAGCCGCGAGCTGTCGGACTGCGGCGTCAACGGGCATGCCTGATTCGAGCAAGGTCGCGGCGGCGAGTTCCCAGGTGTGCGGGCGGGCGTCAAGACCGCGAAGCACCTCACGAGGGTGAGAGGCGAGCATCTCGGCTGGTGTGCAACCTGCGTCTCGGAGTTCCACCACGGTGGCGCCGAGCATCTGGCCGGCAGCGACTCGATCGACATTCCATAGCTCGTTGAGGGCACGCACACCGTCGGCGATCGGCAGACCGATCGTTGGTATCAACGCCGCAACCTGATCGGCGTCGACGTGTTCGTGGGCCAGCACGGTGATCGTGGTCGGTGGTGTCAGCACACCAGTAGCACCGAGCAACTCGGCGAATTCGGCGGCGTGCACTGTCGGGTCGGCGAGGCGGGCACGATCGGCTGGATCGAGGCGGTGGCCGATGACGTCGACGAGCAGCTCTCGTGTGAGTGTGCCTGCGGCGGCGGCGTCGTGGATGAGTTCGTCGGCGAGCTGCGGGGCCTGGGCGGCGAGCTGCACAATCGTTCGCCGGCCTTCGGTCTCAGCCGCCGACTTGGCTGCGGCGCTGTTGGCTGCGAGTGGGAGCTGCCGGATGTCGGAGTCGGCGAGCACCCAGCTGTCCCATCGCCCGCCAGGGCCCGGCGCGACGACCAAGCGGACACGGTCGGTGAGGTCTCGTTGTTCGGAGCGCTCGTCACGACCGAGGGTCAGCGGCTGCCAGTTGGAGTGCTGACGGTCGAACACACCGCTTGGTGCTGGACCTGCGGCCGGTG
>Ga0209476_10002689_pt1 | contig 11846 bp, 14 predicted proteins | sample KloWWTrecipitate_FD_187179 | JGI IMG/M metagenome (GOLD analysis project Ga0209476, IMG submission 187179) | Active sludge microbial communities from Klosterneuburg, Austria, studying microevolution and ecology of nitrifiers - Klosterneuburg... | ecosystem: Engineered > WWTP > Aerobic digester...
ATGAAGCCCAGGCGCGCTTCGACCTCGCCACGGCGCAGGAACTGTCGGCGCAGAACGAACTGGAGATCAAGCGGCAGGTCCTGCGCCAGGTGATCGGCAAGGTGCCCGAGTCGCTGGCGGCCTTGCGTGCCCAGGTGCAGTTGCAGCGGCCGCAGCCCGACGACATGACGAAGTGGGTGGAAGCCGCCGAAGCCGGCAGCCCGCTGGTGGCGGCCCAGGAAGCGGCACTCGAGATCGCCGACAAGGAAATCAACAAGCAGCGCGCCGGCCATCTGCCCACGCTGGATCTGGTGGCCACCCGCGGCCGCAGCTCGGCCACGGGCGGACTGGCCGCCGGCGTGGTGGCCCCTTTCGGCAGCGACGCGCATTCCAGCACGGTCGGCCTGCAGCTCACCCTGCCGATTTTCGCCGGTGGCGCGGTGATGTCCAGGGATCGCGAAGCGGTCGCCCTGCGCGAGAAGGCCCGGGCGGACCTCGACAATACGCGCCGCAGCGCCGCCCTCGGCGCCCGCCAGGCCTATCTCGGCGTGACCAACGGCATGGCCCAGGTGAAAGCCTACGAGCAGGCGCTGGTGTCCAGCCAGTCGGCTCTCGATTCGAACAAGCTGGGATATGAAGTCGGCGTGCGCATCAACATCGATGTGCTGAACGCCCAGCAGCAGCTCTTCTCCACCCGCCGCGACCTGGCCAAGGCGCGCTACGACACCCTGCTGGCGCAACTGCGTCTGAAGGCGGCGGCCGGCAGCCTGGGCGAAGAAGACGTCCAGGCGATCAACGCATTGCTCGAGAAATAGAGGCAGCTGTCGGGCTGAAGCCCGACCTACAGAGGCGTTCGGAGGCTTTGTAGGTCGGGCTTCAGCCCGACAGCTGCCGCGAGTCAACCGCCCAAGTCGGCCTGAAGGCCGGCCTACGAAGGCCGTCACAGCCAGACCGCATCCCAGTGCGGGTATTCCGACAGCGACGCCACCAGCTTGGCCCGCAGAGGATTAGCCACGATATAGCGGGCGACTTCCCGTAAATCCTCTTCCTCCCGCAGCGCATGGTCATGGAACGCAGTCTGCCAAAGGGCGCCCTCATGGCCCAGATGCCTGTTGATCTGCCGACTGCTGCGGCCCTTCAACATACCAATGGTTTTCTTCAGGCTTGCGCTGTCCCCGAGTTGGAACAGCCAATGAAGATGGTCTGGCATGACAACCCATGCCAGGGAGCTGACCGTTCCTTCGTCGTGCAGCACACGCATTTGTCTGACCAGCATCCTGGCGGTGCACAGATCAGAAAAAACCGGGCGCCGGTCTCTGATTACGGCGGTGATGAAATAGGCGCGGTTCGGCTCAGAGAATCTGCCCTTGCGCAGCGCGTTGTAGGTCATGCGTGTTTAACGCTTGTGTCGGCCTGAAGGCCGACCTACGAAGGCGTCACGGCGAATCACGATTCCCCGTAGGTCGGGCTTCAGCCCGACAACGGCGACAGATACCGTTCGATCATTTCCAGCGTCCTCGCCGTCGCGCCGCGGTGGCGTGCGGCGAATTCCCTTCCCGCTTCGCCCATGCGCCTGAGCGCCGCTTCGTCGCGCAGCAGGGCGTCGGCGACTTCCAGCAGTTCCTCCGCCGAGCCGATTTGCCGCGCCGCGCCGCATTCCAGCGCCTGCTCGGCCGCATGCGAAAAATTGTAGGTCGATCGTCCGATCAACACCGGCTTGCCCGCCGCGCAGGCCTCGATCAGGTTCTGGCTGCCATAGTCGAGCAGGCTGCCGCCGATGAAGGCGACGTCGCAGGCGGCGTAGTAGGCGAACATCTCGCCCATGCTGTCGCCGAGCAGGATTTCCGCAGGAGCGGGCTTGCCCGCGATTTCGGCGCCTGGGATCGCGGGCAAGCCCGCTCCTACAGCGATCTCGGAGCGTCGGATGACAGTAAATCCGGCCCTGCCGGCGAGCGCGGCGACTTCCTCGAAGCGCTGCGGGTGGCGCGGCACGACGACGAGCAGCGTCTCGCCCGGCGGATGCTGCGCCCGCGCCGCGAACAGCAGGGCCTCCTCGCCCTCGCGCGTGCTGGCGGCGAGCAGCACCGGGCGCGGCCCGATTTTCCGGCGCAGGGCTTCGCCGAGCGCGAGCTGCTCCGGCGGCGGCAGCGTGTCGAACTTGACGTTGCCCAGCACCTCGACCTGCGGCGCGCCCAGCGCGCGCAGGCGGTCGGCGTCCTGCCCGGTCTGCGCGGCGATGGCGGCGAGGCCTTGCAGGGCGCCGCGCGTCAGGTTGGGAAAGCGGGCATAGCGGCGCGCCGATTTTTCCGACAGGCGCGCGTTCGCCAGCAGCAGCGGCACGCCTTGCGTCTTGCAGGCCGCCACCAGGTTCGGCCAGAGCTCAGTCTCCATGATGACGCCGACGGCCGGCCGGAAATGCCGCAGGAAGCGACGCACCGCGAGCGGGTAGTCGTAAGGGAGATAGGCCCGCAGAACGCCGTCGCCGAGCAGTTCCTCGGAAGTGCGCCGGCCGGTCGGCGTCATGTGCGTGAGCAGGATGCGATGGTCCGGATAACGTTTTTTCAATGCCGCCACCAGCGGAACCGCGGCGCGCGTCTCGCCGACCGAGACGGCGTGCAGCCAAATTACTCCCTCGCCCCCCCGGGGAGAGGGCTGGGGTGAGGGGAAAAAACCGAACCGCTCGCCGACATGACGAAGATATTCCGCTTGGCGGCGGCTGCGCAGGAGCAGATGCAGGCCGACGTAGGGCAGCAGGAGCAGCAGCGCCAGATTGTAGAAGAAGCGCGCCATCATTCCGCAGGCCGGCCCGTAGGTCGGGCTTCAGCCCGACAGCAGCAGTCGATCGATGGCCAATGTCGGGCTGAAGCCCGACCTACATGGTCCTCGACTGCGCCGATCACCTGTTCGACCGTCGGTGGCGCGCCAACGCCGCCGAGGTTGATCGCCGTTTCTCCGGCGTAGACGCCGGTCAGTTCCGGGTGTGAGCCGGCAAACAGGCAGAAAGTCAGTCTCCCCAGGGCGGCGGCGATGTGGCTGAGGCCGGTATCGACGCCGACGACGAGGCGCGCGCCGGCCAGCAGTTGCGCCAGTTCGGCGATGCCCATCTGCGGGGCGGCGACCGCCTGCGCCATGCCGGCGGCGAGGCGCGCGGCGCGGGCGCGCTCATCGAAGCTGCCGCCGGGCAGCACGCAGGCCAGTCCGTGCGCATTCAGCGCTGCCGCGAGTTGAAGCCAGTCGGTCTCCGGCCACAGCTTGTCGGCGCGGCTGCTGGCGGTGAGCAGCACGCAGTACGGCTGCGCCGGCAGCCAGGGCGCGGCCAGCGGCGCGGCGGCGATGCCGTAGTCGAGCGGCAGGTTCGGCTCATGGCCGAGCGCGGCGGCGGCCAGCCAGCGGTTGCGTTCCACCGCATGCAGGTTCTTCGGGATGACGTAGGTGGCGTCGTAAAAGCGTGCCGCCAGCGGCTCGCGCGCCGCCTCGGCGGCGTAGCCGGCGCGCGGCCCCGCTGCCTGCCGCGCCAGCAGCGCGCTCTTGATCAGCCCCTGCGTGTCCAGCACCAGGTCGTAGCGCTCGGCGCGCACCGCCGTGCGATAGGCGCGCAGCTCGCACCAGGTGATGGCGGAGAACGGATTGCGCCGCCAGCGCCGCACCGCGACCGGAATCACCCTGCCGACGGCAGGATGCAGGCGCGGGATGTCGGCAAAGCCTTCTTCCACCACCCAGTCGATGCGGGCCTGCGGAAAACGCGCGCGGATATCGCTGGCGACGGGCAGGTTGTGCACGACATCGCCAAGCGAAGAGGTTTTGACGAGGAGGATTTTCATTGACGGAGAATTATACCCTGTCAATAAGTTATGCTAGACTTAGTCCATGGACCTAGTCCAAGGAGATGAATATGGCAACAATGGTCAATGTGCACGACGCAAAAACCCATTTCTCGAAGCTGCTGGAGCGCGCCCATGCCGGCGAAGAGATCGTGCTGGCGAAAGCCGGCAAACCCTACGCCAAGCTGGTGCCCTTGGCCACCGAGAAGCCGCGCCGCCAGCCGGGGCGGCTGAAGGGCTCGATCACTGACGCTTTCTTTGAACCGTTGCCGCCTGAAGAACTCAGGTTGTGGGAGGAAGGCTGGCCGGGCGATCCGCTCAACGAGGGCAAATGAAACTGCTGCTGGACACACACACCCTGCTTTGGTGGTTCATCAACGATCGACGTTTGTCCGCGCCGGCGCGGGCGGCGATCCTCGACGAACGCAACGAAATCCACGTCAGCGCCGTCAATGCCTGGGAAATCGCCACCAAGGACCGCCTGGGCAAACTGCCGGAGGCGAAAGATTCTGCACCCCGCTTTATGGAACTGGTGGCCGCCGACGGATTCTTCCTTCTGAATCTGAGTTGCGCACATGGCCTCAGGGCGGGGGGCTACCCAAACAGCCACGGCGATCCCTTCGACCGAATGCTTGCCGCCCAGGCCGAGATCGACGAATTGACCCTGGTCAGCCGCGATCCGGTCTTCCGGGATTTTCCCGTCAAAGTGCTGTGGTAATTCCCAAATTATGAAAGTCCTCATCACCGGCGCTGCCGGATTCATTGGAATGCACGTCGCCCAGCGCCTGCTGGCGCGCGGCGACGAGGTCGTCGGCATCGACAACCTGAACGACTACTACGACGTCGGCCTGAAGGAGGCGCGCCTTGCGCAGATCGCCGGCTTGCCGGGCTTCCGCTTCGTCAAGCTCGACATCGCCGATACGGCCGGCGTTGTCGAACTGTTCCGCCAGGAAAGTTTCGACGGCGCCATCAACCTCGCAGCGCAGGCCGGCGTGCGCTACTCGCTGACCAATCCGCATGCCTACGCGCAATCCAACCTGGTCGGCTTCGTGAACCTGCTCGAAGGCTGCCGCCACGGCAAGGTGAAGCATTTCGTGTATGCCAGCAGCTCCAGCGTGTATGGCGGCAACACGAAGATGCCTTTCTCGGAGCACGACAGCGTCGACCACCCGGTCAGCCTGTACGCCGCCACCAAGAAATCCAACGAGCTGATGGCGCACACCTACAGCCACCTCTTCGGCCTGCCCACGACCGGCCTGCGCTTCTTCACCGTCTACGGGCCGTGGGGGCGGCCGGACATGGCGCTGTTCCTGTTCACCCGGGCGATTATCGAGGGACGGCCGATCGACGTCTTCAACCACGGGAAAATGCAGCGCGACTTCACCTACATCGACGACATCGCCGAAGGGGTGGTGCGCGTGCTCGACCGTCCGGCCGCACCCGATCCGGCCTTCGTCAAGGACCGGCCCGATCCCGCCACCAGTTGGGCGCCCTATCGCGTCTTCAACATCGGCAACCACCAGCCGGTGGAGCTGATGGCCTACATCGAGGCGCTGGAAGAAGCGCTCGGCCGCAAGGCGGAGAAGAATTTCCTGCCCCTGCAGGATGGCGACGTGCCGGCCACCCATGCCGACACTGCGGAACTGCGCGCTGCGACGGGTTTCGCGCCCGCTACGCCGGTGCCGGAAGGCGTGCGCCGCTTCGTCGAGTGGTATCGCGGCTATTACAAGCCGTAGGACGACGTTTCGTAGCGCCGGATCTGCCTGTTGTCGGGGTCAGAGGCGGGCCGGCCGCCGGATGGGGATGCCAAGGGTTTGCGGAACAGCCCTGAAACCCCTTGTTTCGAACATACCAGTTCAGGTATAGTTGGCCATGCCACCCCAAGAAAAACCGCTCGAATGGGTAGGGAGCAGCAAAAAAGACTTGATGGCGCTTCCTGCCGACGTGAGGAAGTTCTTCGGCCATGCCCTGGATTTCGCACAGCGCGGCGGCCAGCATGACGCGGCGAAGACGCTCAAGGGTTTCGGCGGCGCCGGGGTGCTTGAGGTGGTCGAAGACGATGCCGGCGGCACGTATCGTGCCGTCTACACCGTGAAGTTCACAGAAGCCGTATTTGTTTTGCACAGCTTCCAGAAAAAGAGCAAGCGCGGGATCACCACGCCCAAAAAGGATATGGACATCATTCACGCCAGGCTGAAAGTGGCCGAGGCGATCGCGAAGGAGCTACGTAATGAAAAAAAGACTCGTTAAAGGTATCGAGGTTCAGCGCGGCTCCGGCAACGTTTTTGCCGACTTGGGCCTGCCGGATGCCGACAAGCTCAAGATCAAATCCGGCCTGGTGTTCGAAATCACCCAGGCTGTGCGCAAGCTGGACTTGACTCAAGAGGAAGCCGCACGCCGGATGGGGATCACCCAGCCGAAGGTGTCAGGCATGATGCGTGGTGACTTCTCCAACCTATCCGAGCGCAAACTGATGGACTGCCTGAACCGTCTTGGCTACGACATCGAAATCAAGGTGAAGCCGGCTGCCGAGCCGATCGGGCACCTTGTGCTGGCTGTCGCTTGACCGGGCTCAGGCAGTACGCTGCGCTGAATCGCCCCGTCTTGCGCAACTCGATGATGCCATGCTAAATTCGCATCCGTTCAACAAATGAACGGATACCCGTGACCCCCCGCGAAGCCGCCCATTACCGCGTTCTCCGCCTGATCGAAGAGCAACCCGAAGTCAGCCAGCGCGAGCTGGCGCGCACCCTGGGCGTCAGCCTCGGCAAGACCCACTATTTGCTCAAGGCCCTGCTCGACAAGGGCCTGGTCAAGGCCGACAACTTCCGTCGCAGCGACAACAAGCTGGCCTATGCTTACTTGCTCACGCCGAGCGGCATCGCCGCCAAGCTGGAATTGACGCGCGCCTTCCTGCGGCTGAAGGAAGGCGAATACCGGGCGGCGTACGAGGAGATCGAACGGCTGCGCAGGGAACTCGATGCGACAGTCGACGAACACATTTCATGATGCCGGACGGACGACCATGCGCCTGACCGAACAGCTACTGCTTGCCATTCGCGAAACCGCCGCAGAGCTGCTCGGCGCCGATACGCGCCTGCGGCTGTTCGGCTCGCGGGACGGGCCGGTCGCGTCTGATCAATCTATGTGGGAGCGGCGTCCTCGCCGCGATATGGGCGACTGGTTTCAGGAGCGCAATCTGCGTGGCCTCCGCTCGGCGTTCCCGGGAATCTGACTACCGCCTATGGAAGCCTCTGCTCCCACCATGCCCTGCGAAGCCCACCCCACCACAATCATCGTGTTCGGTGCTTCCAACCTGCGCTACATGCGGCCCTTTTACCAGGCAATCCGGATTCGTGACGCACTGCGCCACGAATCGAGCTGGACGGGGGGATTTGCAGCGCCAATGAGCTCCAGTCCCCCAACCGTTGCCATCGTCGGCCTGGGCTACGTCGGGCTGCCGCTGGCCGCGGCCCTCGACAGGAAGTTCCGCACCATCGGTTACGATCTTTCGGAGGAAAAGGTCGCCGCTTGCCGCCGCCATGCTGACCCGACCGGAGAGGTTTACCCCGAAGACCTGCGGGGCGCAGGCGGACTGGACTGCACCACCGACTCGCGCCGTCTTGCCGAGACTGACTTTGTCAAGGAAGAGAAGCAGGAACTGGCGGAAATATTTCACCAGTTCTTGCCAACAGGAAGGCAATGCATCCATGACAAATTGTCACGGCTTGAAGGCTGCTGCCCACTGCTCACTGAAAACTGCCCGTGAAGTCCCGCGACCTCCAACATCTCGTTTCCGCCGGCGAATCGCCAACCATGGAGTTCAAGAAATCCACGGCAGAAAAAGAGCGCGCCTGCCGGACGCTCCGCGCATTCGCTAATTTGCAAGGCGGACAACTGCTTTTCGGCGTGACGCCGGCGGGAAAAGTTCTGGGGCAACACGTGACAGACCGGACGCTCGAAGAACTGGCACAGGAATTCCAGGGTTTCGAACTACCGCTGTTTCCGGAAATCCAGCGGCTGCCGGTCGCCGATGAGCGCGAAGTGCTGGCGCTTCGCGTTGAACGCCCGACGCTCTTGCCCGTCTCGTTCCGTGGCGTGCCCTACGAGCGCGTGCTGAACACCACGCGGGTCATGCTGCGCGCAAACTATCAGCGCCTGCTGCTTGAATCCCTTCATGCCACCGACCGCTGGGAGACCCAGCCGGCTCCAGGCTGGGCTGTCGATATGCTCGACGCGAAAGAAATTGCCGTAACTATTGAAGAATCCATACGCCGAGGTCGCAGCGACGACCCGGGCAGTCGAAACCCGACAGATATCCTGCGTGGTCTGGGCTTGCTCTTGAATGACAGCCGATTGTCGCGGGCCGCCGTGGCCCTGTTCTGCAAAGGTGACAAGCCTATACCCGATTTTCCCCAGCTCACGCTGCGGCTCGCCCGCTTCAAGGGAACCACGCGGAACGAATTCCTCGATAACCGCCAGTACCATGGCAATGCTTTCGAACTGATGCGCCGGGCGGAACGCTTCCTGATTGACTGGTTGCCTGTGGCCGGCCGCATCGTTCCCGGCAAGATGGAGCGCGAAGATACGCCGCTCCTCCCGGTAGAAGCGGTGCGCGAAGCGCTGGCTAATGCATTCGCGCACCGTGATTACGCCAGCGGCAGCGGCTCCGTTGGCGTGGCCCTTTACGATGATCGCCTGGAGATCATTTCTCCCGGCGAGCTTCACTTTGGCCTCACCCCGGAAAAGCTGCTCAAGCCGCATGAATCCAAGCCGTGGAACCCCCTGATCGCCAGTACCTTCTACCGTCGCGGTCATATTGAGGCCTGGGGGCGGGGAACCCTCAAAATTGCCGAACTGCTGCAACAGGCGGGGCTCGATCCATTCACGGTTGCTTCTGATATGGAAACCGTTACGGTCACATTCAAGCTCCCCGGCAAGCGTGAGGAACTAGGTGGCGGAGTAAATGGCGGAGCAAATGGCGGAGCAAATGGCGGAGCAAGTGGCGGAGCAAGTGGCGGAGCAAGTGGCGGAGCAAGTGGCGGAGTAAGTAGCGGAGTAAGCAATCTGTTGGTCCATATCGAATCGCACCCGGGCCAAAAGGCCGCCCAGATCGCTGCAGCGCTGGGCATCCCGCTTCGCACCGCCGAACGCTGGCTCAGGCAACTCAAGGCCGGCGGTAAAATCGAATTCCGTGGCGCCCCCAAGACAGGCGGCTACCACTCATCCTAATGACTGACACTTCCACCATCACCATCGCTGGCTTCGCTCGCATCACCGCCCCGCGCCGTCTTGCGGAGGCTGACTTTGCCGAAGGTGGGCAGCGGAAACCGGAGGAAATTTTCCGCCTGCTCATACAGCCGTCTCCCCCCTTTGAAAAAGGAGGGCGGGGGGAGATTTGCGGCCCAGCACACTACAGGAACGCAGCAGAAATCTCCGCTTTTTGCCACCGGCATTGTCGGGCTTCAGCCCGACTACAGCGCCCATGAGCCCCAACACCGCAACCGTCGCCGTGGTCGGCCTGGGATACGTCGGCCTGCCGCTGGCCGTCGCATTCGGCAGGAAATTCCGCACCATCGGCTACGACCTTTCCGAGGAAAAGGTTGCCGCCTACCGTCGCCACATCGACCCCACCGGAGAAGTGCCCGCCGAAGACCTGCGGGCCGCCAGCGGACTGGACTGCACCACCGATCCGCGCCGTCTCGCCGAGGCTGACTTTGTCGTCGTCGCCGTGCCAACGCCGGTCGATGCCGCACGCAGGCCCGATCTGCGGTCGCTGATCGGCGCCGCGGAAACCGTCGGCACTCACCTGAAACGCGGCGCCACCGTGATCTTCGAATCGACGGTCTACCCAGGTGCCACCGAGGAAGTCTGCATACCTGTGCTGGAAAAGCACTCCGGATTGCGCTGGGCCGGCGCGTTTTCCCCCTCTCCCCTGGTGGGAGAGGGCCGGGGTGAGGGGGATATCTTCCATGTCGGCTACTCCCCCGAGCGCATCAACCCCGGCGACAAGGAACACACCCTCAGCAAGATCACCAAAGTCGTCTCCGGCGACAGCCCCGAAACACTGGACCGTGTTGCGGCGCTCTACGGCGAAGTCGTCGAAGCCGGCGTGCATCGCACATCGAGCATCATGGTGGCCGAGGCCGCCAAAGTCATCGAGAACACCCAGCGCGACCTCAACATTGCGCTCATGAATGAACTGGCCATCATTTTCGGCAAACTCGGCATCGACACCGCCGAAGTCCTCGAAGCCGCCGGCACCAAATGGAACTTCCTGAAGTTCAAGCCGGGCCTGGTCGGCGGCCACTGCATCGGCGTCGACCCCTACTACCTGACCTACAAGGCCGAGACGCTCGGCTACCACCCGCAGGTGATCCTAGCCGGCCGCCGCATCAACGACGGCATGGGCAAGTACGTCGCCGACCAGGCCATCAGGCTGATGGCGCAGTCGGGCCGTCCGCTTGCGGGCGCCCGCGCCGTGGTGCTGGGACTGACTTTCAAGGAAAACTGCCCTGACCTGCGCAACTCGCGCGTGCCGGACATCGTGCGCGAACTGGAGAGCTTCGGGGTTGAGGTGGCGGTGCACGACCCGGTCGCCAGCCCGGACGAGGCAATGCGCGAATACGGCATCCATCTTCAGGAGTGGCGCGACCTGCCGCAGGCCGACGCCGTGATAGTGGCCGTAGCGCACGATGCGCTGCGTCGTGAGGGAACAGGGCGTGTCGCATCCCTGATGAATCCGGGCGGCGTCGTGGCCGACGTCAAGGCTTGTCTGGATGCGGACGGCCTGCGCGACGCCGGATTCAAGGTGTGGCGGTTGTGATGACGGGTATTGCCGGAAGTGCTGCATATGCCTAACGGGCGGGTGCTCATCACAGGAGGCAGCGGCCTGCTGGCGCTGAACTGGGCTTGCGCCATGCGCGGCACATGGGATGTCGTGCTTGGCACCCATGCCCACAAAGTATCGTTGGCAGGCGTTGCCTCGCGACCGCTCGATCTTGAGAATACCGGGCAACTCTCGCGCCAGTTCGAGGATCTGGCTCCGGATATCGTCGTGCATGCGGCGGGGCTGACCAACGTCGACCGCTGCGAGGACGATCCGGCCCTGGCGCGCCACGTCAATGCAGAACTGGCCCGGGATGTCGCCGAAGCGGCAGCAAGCAGAAACATCCGGCTGGTGCATGTCTCGACAGACCACCTGTTTGCCGGCACCCGCAGCGGCTACCGCGAGGACGACATCCCGGAGCCGCTCAACGAGTACGCCCGCAGCAAACTGCTGGCCGAGGAATGGGTTAAACAGGCCGATCCCCGTGCGCTGATCATCCGGACCAACTTCTTCGGCTGGGGCCATGCCGGCCGGCAGTCCTTCAGCGACTGGATCGTCTACTCGCTGCGCGCCGGCAGGGAAATCCCGATGTTCGACGATGTGTACTTCACGCCGATCCTCGCCGATGCTCTTGCGGCAGCTACGCACCGGCTTGTCGACCTGTCTGTCAGTGGAACCTTCAACGTGGCCGGCGATGAGCGCGTGTCGAAATACGAGTTCGCCAAGCGGCTGGCGCAGGCTTTCAGTCTTCCCGATGAATTGGTCCGGTGCAGCAGCGTTAAAGAAGTGGGCCTGCATGCTAACCGCCCTCCCGACATGTCGCTGGACAATGTCAGGGCGCGAGCTGTGCTCGGCTCAAGCCTGGGCCGGCTTGACGACTATCTTTTCGCCTTGCGTCGCCAGGAAAATGAGGGCCGGCGCGAAGAACTCATCCACGCGGTAACGGAGTAATCCATGTCATTTCTGGACGGCAAATCGGTTTTGGTGACGGGGGCGACCGGCTCGTTCGGCAAGCGCTTCGTCAGAAAGGTGCTTGATCGGCACAATCCGAACCGGCTGGTGATCTTCAGCCGGGACGAGTTGAAGCAGTTCGAGATGCAGCAGGTTTTTCGGGATGCCCGCCTGCGCTGGGTGCTCGGAGACGTGCGCGACAAGGAGCGCCTCTACCATGCCCTCGACGGCATAAACGTCGTCGTTCATGCTGCGGCGATGAAGCA
>Ga0209476_10002691_pt1 | contig 11844 bp, 12 predicted proteins | sample KloWWTrecipitate_FD_187179 | JGI IMG/M metagenome (GOLD analysis project Ga0209476, IMG submission 187179) | Active sludge microbial communities from Klosterneuburg, Austria, studying microevolution and ecology of nitrifiers - Klosterneuburg... | ecosystem: Engineered > WWTP > Aerobic digester...
CGACGTACCACGATGATCGGCTTAGAAACGCCCCGGTCGGACATTTCTTCGACGTTATTTCTAATGGTTTTGGCAAGATGAATGGTTACGGTGCACAAATACAGCCCGCGGACCGTTGGGCGATCGTTGCCTACATTCGAGCTCTGCAGGTGAGCCAAAACCCCGACACGAACCTTAAGATGAACAATAGTAATGCGGCAAATACAGCGGCACCGAAATCGGCCGAACCTGCCAACACTAACGGAGGTGGCAAGTAAATGGCTGCACTTGAGAAATATTACGCTCCGGCGGTCGTCAACAAATGGCGAACAATGGCACTAGGTGTCGGCGGCATTGCACTTATCATTTGGGCGGTCGGGTGCTACTTTAATACTGAGCAGGCACTGCGTTCGTGGTTGGTCGGCTTTGTCTTCTGGGGCGGTATCGGGCTCGGCAGCCTTGGTGTATTGATGCTTCAATACCTCACGGGCGGTGCCTGGGGCGTAGTCATCCGCAGAACGGTCGAGGCCGGTTCGCGGACGTTGCCGTTGATCGTACTACTGTTTATTCCGCTGGCGATCGGTGTCTACACTCGCAACGTGTACGAGTTTACACACCTCCCGGCGGATGATCCGGTGATGCTGCATCGAGGCGTATTTATGGCACCTTGGTTCTGGATCGTCAGATCAGCCATCTATTTCGCGATCTGGTACGTAATGGTCCATTTGCTAAATAAATGGTCTGCCGAACAGGACAAAACCGATAATATCCTGGATGCTGAACGCTTTTTGGATCGAGCTTCCCGATTTTCCGGTCCGACGCTCGTCATCTATTCGCTTATCGTTACATTTGCGGTAGTCGACTGGGTGATGATGCTCGACCCGCACTGGTTTTCGACTATGTGGGGATTGCTCTTTGTCGCCGGATGGGCACTGAGTTGTTTCTGCTTTGTCGTCGCAGTGCTGGCCAGCCTGTCGGACAAAGCCCCGATGGATGGAATAGTCGGAAAACGGCATTTCCACGATCTCGGCAAGCTGATGCTGGCTCTGACGATGGTTTGGGCATACTTCAACTTCTCGCAGTTCCTGATCATCTGGTCGGGCAACCTGCCTGAGGAGACGACCTGGTACCTGACCCGAATGAAGGGCGGTTGGGGCTACATAGGTGTGTTGCTCATCATTTTCCACTTTGCTTTTCCATTCCTCGTGCTCTTGCAGCAGGACTTTAAGCGAAAGGCACGGTGGCTGTCGGCCCTGGCGATATTTATACTCGTGATGCGTCTGGTCGATATGTTTTACCAGATCGCACCGACACCGCGGATCACGGAAGGGATCGCAACGGGAGCGTTCCACATCGATTGGCTCGACATTGTCGCACCCGTCGCTATCGGTGGTATTTGGCTATGGTGGTTTTTCGGTGAGCTTTTGAAACGTCCGCTGGTGCCGGTTCAGGATCCGTTTTTTGAAAGTGCTATCGATCACGGCAAGGGGCACTAAGAGAGATCTGGTTTATTTGCTTTTGGTAAAGCTATGTCAAAGAAACATATAGATACCGCAGCCGACTTTGATAAAGGCTACGAGGATAATGAGATCGGCTTGAAAGGCATCGTTTATTTCGGTGTCGGGCTGTTGCTTTTGATCGTTCTGACCTTCGGGTTGATGTGGGCTTTTCTCGGCACGATGAAGGACTATGCGACAGAAACCGCCGGTCCGGCCAATCCCTTGAAATTGTCTGACAAAGAGCGATTGCCGGCAGAGCCGAGATTGCAGTCAGCCCCCGGCTTTGGCGTCGATACGACCAAAGGCCGTGTCAGTCTCGAACTGACGGCCCCGCAGAGCGAGTACTGGGAGCTTCTGAAAGAGTGGAAAGAGCAGTGGGCAAAGGGCGAGACCGATCCAAAAACGGGGACGGTGATTTCGCTGCCGATCGACGAAGCCAAAACAAAGTTTTTGGCTGGGCCGATAAAGGCGAAATCAGGGCCGGATGCCGAAAAGATGTATAAAGAATCGAGGATGTTTATTTCCGATTCGGGCGCGGGCCGTACAGCGTCTGAAACGCAAAGGTAGTGACTAATGAAAAAGGATTCGCCAATATCAGCAGTTTTGATGGTGAAGCTTTGTGCTTTGATAATTATTTTGACTGCGTTCGTCGCGGTGCCTGCTCAGAAAGTTGAGCAATACAATTCACCTTTGTATTCACCGAAGACTTACGATCCGTCGCAAATGACCAACAATGGTATGCCCGAGGCCCTCCAATCGATCGGCATCGACCAGAAGCTTGGTGATAGATTGCCGATGGACGCCGAGTTTAAGAACGAAGACGGGAAAATGGTCAAGCTTGGTGACTATTTTACCAAGGGCAAGCCGGTGATCATTGCGTTCGTATACTATGAGTGCCCGATGCTTTGCAATCAGGTTCTCAATGGCCTCAGCGGAGCCTTAAAGGGGATAAATTTGGAGGCCGGAAAGGACTTTGACATTCTCGCGATCAGCTTTGACGCACGTGAGAATGACAAGCCGGATCTGGCTAAGAATAAGAAGGCAGGCTATGTCGAGCGTTATGACCGCCCGGGCGGTGAGAATGGCTGGCACTTTTTGACCGGCACACAGGCGTCTATCGACCTGGCCACCAAGGCAGCAGGGTTCAATTATAAGTGGGACGAAAAGTCGAATCAGTTTGCTCACGTGGGCGGCGTGATGATAACGACGCCGGACGGCAGACTGTCGAAATACTTTTACGGTATCGACTACGCCCCAAAAGATATTAAGTTCGGGCTGATGGAATCGGCCGAAAGCCGGGTCGGGAATCCGGTAGACCAGCTTTTGCTCTACTGCTATCATTATGACCCTTCGACGGGTAAATATGGCCTAGCGATCCTGAGCGTGATCCGCTTGGCAGCGATCGCAACATTGATAGGAATGGGTGCAATGGCATTCGTTTTTTGGCGGAGGAATAAGCGTAAGGCCGCGTGACGCGCGGGGCTGATCAATGAATACGGCGGTTCGCTGATCATACCGACACCGTAATTATAAGTAGTATCAGGTCCGAAAGAATTTATGCAGAACACTAGTTGGGTACCAATATTTCCAGAACAAGCGTCAACATTCGCCTGGCAGGTCGATGCTTTGTACTTCTACCTCATTTTCGTGAGCGTAGCATTTTCGATACCGATCATCGTCGCGATATTTTTCTTCTCGATCAAGTATCGGGCACGAGAGAAATTTGCTACGCCGGAGGAGATCCACGGGTCGATGGTTTTGGAAACGGTCTGGTCTATCATTCCGTTCGTTGTTTCGATGACGATATTCTTGGGCGGTGCCATTATCTATTTCCAGCAGTACACGCCGCCCGAAGACGCGATGGAGGTCTATGTCGTTGGTAAACAATGGATGTGGAAGATCCAGCACGAGAGCGGTCAGCGAGAGATCAACGAACTCCACGTGCCCGTCGGACGCAAGGTCAAGTTAACGATGACGACCGAGGACGTGCTCCACGATTTCTTCATCCCGGCATTTCGTACGAAGGCTGACGTCGTGCCCGGTCGCTACACATATATGTGGTTCGAGGCGACCAAACCGGGCAAGTATCGACTGCTTTGTGCCGAATATTGCGGGCTCAATCACTCCGGAATGGGTGGTTGGGTCTACGTGATGGAGCAGCGTGATTTTGACAATTGGTTGAGCGGCAACGTTTCCGGCCAAACGCCGGTCGATGCGGGAAAAGACCTGTTTCAAAACAAGCTCGGATGTGCCTCGTGTCACTCCGGCGGGGCGGGCCAACGCGGAGCTAAGCTCGAGGGCATTTTCAATACAGACGTCAAACTCGTCGGCGGACAGACCGTTACGGCGGACGATCAATATCTGAGAAATTCGATCCTGAACCCGGCGTCACAAGTTGTCGAGGGCTATCAGCCGATAATGCCTACTTTCAAGGGGCAGGTCACTGAGGAACAGTTGAATTCGCTGGTCGCCTATATTAAGTCGTTGAGCCCGGGAGCGGCATCGCCGTCGGCGATGGCTCCGCCTGCTGCACCGGCAAGTGCAAATTCGGCGGCAACAACCAAAACGGAGCCTGTTAAACCGGCAGCGAACAGTAATAAGTAGAGTAGTAAAAGATTATGCAAACGCAAGATGCAATGAATGCGGAGATGGCGGCCAAACCGAAGTTGAATTATCTAACTAACGGCACGTCACTCAAGTCGTGGCTTTTGACCAAAGATCATAAGCGCATCGCCATTATGTATTTGATCTCGGTGTCGGTGTTCTTCTTTATGGGAGGACTCTATGCCGCCGCGATCCGACTCGAACTTCTGACGCCGGCCAGTGACCTGCTCGAATCAGGCACCTATAACAAGGTGTTTACTCAGCACGGGATCCTGATGGTCTTCTTCTTTTTGATCCCGGCTATCCCTGCCATCCTCGGTAATTTTTTATTACCGTTGATGATCGGGGCAAAGGATCTGGCACTGCCGCGTATCAATCTGTTGAGCCTCTATATTTACTGGGTCGGCGGAATATTTACTTTGTATGGCCTGATGCAGGGCGGCGTCGATACGGGCTGGACGTTTTACACCCCGTACAGCACGACCTTTTCAAACACTTATGTGATGGCGGTCGGACTCGGTATCTTTATCAACGGATTCTCTTCGATCCTGACCGGGCTTAATTTTATCGTTACGATCCATACGATGCGTGCGCCGGGGATGACCTGGTTTCGCCTGCCGCTATTCGTCTGGGCGCACTATGCGACCAGCCTCGTAATGATCCTCGGCACACCGGTGGTTGCAATTACCATCCTGATGCTCGCACTCGAACGCGTTGGCCACGTCGGCATATTCGATCCGTCGATCGGCGGCGACCCGATTCTTTTCCAGCATCTGTTCTGGTTCTATTCGCATCCGGCCGTCTATATTATGATCTTGCCGGGAATGGGCGTGATCAGCGAATTGATCTCGAGCTTCTCGCGAAAGAAGATCTTTGGATATGAGTTCATCGCGTTCTCAAGCATCGCGATCGCTGTTTTCGGCTTTTTGGTATGGGGCCACCATATGTTCGTTAGCGGACAGTCGGTCTATGCCAGCCTTGTTTTCTCATTCCTGACTATGGTCGTTGCGGTACCGTCTGCGATCAAGATGTTTAACTGGACGGCGACGCTGTTCAAGGGGTCGATCACGTTCGACACGCCGATGCTTTATGCGATCGGTTTTATGGGACTGTTCCTTATCGGCGGCCTGACGGGGCTTTTCCTCGGGTCGGTCGGCCTGACGGTTCACCTGACGGATACTTACTTTGTCGTGGCCCACTTCCACTATGTGATGGTCGGCGGGCAGGTCATCGCATATCTTGGCGGGATTCATTATTGGTGGCCGAAGATAACCGGACGAATGTACTCGGAGTTTTGGGGCAAGATATCGGCTATGCTGGTGTTTGTCGGGTTTAACCTAACGTTTTTCCCACAGTTCATCCTCGGTTATATGGGAATGCCTCGGCGTTATGCGTCGTATCCGGAGGAATTTCAGGTTCTGAATATCTTCTCCACAGCTGGAGCCTCGGTGCTTGCTATCGGATTAAGTATGCCGGTGTTGTATCTTTGCCATTCGCTGCTTTATGGCAAAAAGGCGGCCGACAATCCGTGGATGCTGCCCGGACTCGAATGGCGTACAAGTTCGCCGCCACCGACGGAAAACTTTGAAACGATGCCCGTTGTCACTTGGGAAGCGTACGAATACGGCGAGGAAAGCGGCCTCGATCTTGAAGAAGCGAGGCGGAGCGAAGCACCCGCCACATTGGCATAGAATTGAACACGACGGTCCGGGCGGCGAAACGTTTATCGTCGTCGGAGACCGATCAAACTATCTTGTTTGAATTCTCAATAGATAAATAATGTCGACACACGCAGATACACACGAACATCATCACGCTCCGGGTCTTCAACATCAGTTCGAAGACATGAAGCAGCAGGAAGAGTCCGTCTCGATCGGGATGTGGCTGTTCCTCGCCCAGGAGATCATGTTCTTTGGCGGGCTGTTTACGGCCTATTTGGTATTCCGTTCGCGGTACCCGATGGCATTTGCCGCGGGCAGTAACCACCTCGACGCATTTCTCGGCGGACTAAACACGCTCGTGCTTATCGTCAGTTCGCTGACAATGGCCCTAACCGTGTATTACGCGCAGAAAGGCAACCGGAATATGCAGGTCATTCTGATCGTGCTGACTATGCTCTTTGGCACGATGTTTCTGGGCGTTAAGGCCGTTGAATACAACGACAAATACAACAACGGCCTAGTGCCCGTCGCCGGACTGAACAAAAAGACCAAAGCGGGTGTACCGGCAGCTGAACACAAGGCATTTGTGCTTCCGTTCGAAACCGTCGCATCAGCGTCAGAGAGTACACCCGGAGCACCGGAGCACGTCTATGTAAATCCGCACGGCGAGTTTCAGTGGCACGAGTACGATCTGATCCGCCATACCATCGAACTCCAGGCTAAGGAACCTAACGTCCAGCATCTGACGGTGGCCGAGAAGATCGGTTATTTTACAAGCGGGCAACTGGACGAAAACAAGTTTCGGGACAAGGTCAGGATATTTTTCTGGATATATTTCGTCATGACGGGGCTTCACGCCCTGCATATGATCATTGGCCTTGGGCTGATGACCTGGCTCTTGTGGAAGGCGTGGAAGAATACCTACAGTGCCGAATATTATATGCCCGTTGAAATGTCGGGCCTATATTGGCACTTTGTCGATATTGTTTGGATTTTCCTGTTTCCGCTGCTCTATTTGCTCGGCAGGCACTTTATACATTAGGGAGAATTGATGTCGGATAATCATTCAGAAGAACAACATATAGGCATCCCGGGCTACTTGACCATTTTCGGGATATTGTTTGTCGGCACCATCGTGACGTATCTCGTGGCTTTGACCGATCTCGACAGTATATTTGTCGGAGCAAATACATTGGTCGCGTTAGGCATCGCATTTTTCAAGATGCTGTGCGTGATGCTGTTTTTTATGCACGTCCGGTGGAGCCCTAAAATGGTCTGGATATCGGCTCTAGCTGCCTTTTTCTGGCTGGCGATAATGTTCTCGTTTACGATGGGCGATTATTTCACACGCGGAAACGGTGTGTTCGGGCAGTAGCCGGCGGCATTTTATTGATCAGACACGCGGTGCGAGAGACACGTATTACTCTCGGCACCGCGTCTTTGCGCAATTAGGACATCGATCTTTGCGCGTGATATTATTTTCGGTTTAACAACCACGAGATCCGCGGTGTTCCATACATTGCCGGACAACGGTTAAGTCAAGGTTGGCCATCAGAAAAGGATGATATTTTCCCGGCACAAATTATTGAGGATCAGTCAATGGACCGCCGTTGTAGCGATTATTTTTATAAGCAGCTGCAACATCGTAAAGACCGATCAAAAGACCGCGCGACTGCTCAAGACAGAAGATGCCGGACAGGCCGACCTCATCAAGGAGATAAATAGGTTTGCGAAGGTCAATTCTATCTATGCCAAGATGCGGCTCAAGTTCGAAGATAACTCGTTTGCCGAGTTTGGCAGTAAGGAAGTTTATCGTTCTGCCGACGGCGAAGTAGTTGTACAGCGGCCCGCGAGCATCTATATGAAGGTCAGCGTTCCGGTTGTAAAGTCGGACGTTGCTCAGATGACCTCGGATGGTAAGAATTTTCGCGTAGCGATCCTGAATGACGGCGGCTCGGGCAAATACAAAAAGTTCGTCAAGGGCACTAATAGTGCCAATTATTCGAAGCTCAGTAAAAATCTGAATTCGACCGATCTGGACAATGGTGCCGCGATCAAAGAAAGCGTAAACGCCTTTGCACAATTGCGTCCCCAGCACTTTACCGACGCGATGCTCGTCAGGCCGATCGACGCTGCAAATGTCTATATCACGAGTACCATTTTTCAAACCGAAGAAGACTCGACCCAAGCCAAAAAATCGCCGCTTCGGACCGTAATGCGGGGTTACTATCTGCTGGACGAATTGGTGAAACAGACGGATGGCTCGCTGCGGATCGAGAGGCGGTTCTGGTTTGACCGTGTCGGCGGTATCAGATTGGCACGCCAACAGATATTTGACGCCGACGGCGAAGTCGAGTCTGACATTATCTATGGTATGGAGGGCAAATTGACCGCGACCGGCGATTACGGCCATATGCCGCTTGAGATCCAAGTCACAAGGCCTAAGGAAAAGTACTCGATGAAGTTGACCTATCAGACGCCGGAAGACGTCGAGATCGGAGAAACTTATAAGGATTCGGCCTTTGTGCTCAAAAACACTTGGAATCTTGAGGAGGTCGATCTTGATCAGAAATTAAAAGACACTTTGACGGTCAAGTCGCCTTCGGCCAATACAGCGAATTCGTCCGGCAAGCAGTAAATCAACAAATGGCACCGATCTTAAAAGCAGAAAATCTAACCAAATCATACAAGGTCGGCAAGGTCGATGTTCCGGCTTTGCGCGGCGTTTCATTCGAGGTCGAAAAGGGCGAGTTTGTTGCGATAATGGGGCCCTCGGGATGCGGCAAATCGACACTGCTCCATCTACTTGGCGGACTGCTGAGCCCGACTAGCGGCAGCATCTTGATCGACGGCGAAGATCTCGCAAAGGTCAGCGACGCTCAGCGGACCGACATTCGCCGGCGTAAGATCGGCTTTGTGTTCCAACGTTTTAATCTGTTTCCGACGCTTACGGCGGACGGCAATCTAAAGCTTGCGGAAAAGATCCACACCGGCAACGGCGGCGGCAGTGCTGAAAATCGACGAAAGGTATTGAAACTCCTGCAGCTTGAAGATAAAATGCACCACAAACCGCTTGAGCTTTCCGGCGGCGAGCAGCAACGTGTCGCTTTGGCCCGGGCGGTGATCAATAGTCCGGCGATCATACTCGCGGACGAGCCGACAGGTAATCTCGACACTGAAAATTCGGCGATCGTGCTTGAGATGTTTCGCGAGCTTAACGAGGAACTCAATCAGACGATCATTATGATCACGCATAACCCGGAGGCTGCGGCAGTGTGTTCGCGGACGATCCAGATGCGTGACGGGCATATCATCAATTAGGTTTTGGCGTTATGAGAAAGATCATTTGGTGGGATTTTGAGAGAGCTTCGTGGCAGTGGGACGTACTTTGTCTATTGATAATGGCGTTTATCTTTTTGACACCAAAGACGTGGTTCGAAAAGGTAGAACAGAATGCAACCCAATCGCCCTCGGCGGTCGTCAAACCCACTTCGCCGGTTACTAAATAGTATCGGCGTTAAGGTATTGAATATGAAGAGTAGAGCAAAAGTTATCAGACTTGGATTGGCGGCCGTCGGCCTCGCGCTGTTTTTCGGCGTATTTGCGGCGGATGCAACTAACGCGCAGGTTCTGCGCGAGGTTCTCAACCGGATGGATCTCAACTACAAGGGCCTGAGTTCGCTGCAATCAGACGTTACACTTGTTAAGTACAATGATCAGATCGGAAAGAGCGATACGTCCATCGGCAGTACAAGCTATTTGCCGAAAACGCCGAAGCGGGTTATGTACGTCCGCATCGATTGGACCAAGCCTGTCGCTGAGAGCATCGTGGTGATCGGCGAAGATTACGTTATGTACCGCCCGACGCTGAGCCAGGTGATCAAGGGCAAGGCTAACAGTTCGAAAAACTCCAAGGTTCCCGGCAACGCACTTTCGTTCGTGAGTATGTCTAAGGCCCAACTTCAAGCAAACTATGACGTGGGGTATGTCGGCGAAGAAGAGATCAAAGGCGGGATCAAGACCTGGCACGTACTTTTGACGCCTAAGACGGCGACGAGTTACAAAACGGCCGAACTCTGGGTGGATGCCGATGGTATGCCGCGGCAAGCCCGGATCAATGAGAATAACGGCGATACGACGACGATACTTTTGTCCGCGATCAAAAAGAACGTCAAGCTTGATACCTCGGTGTTCAAGCTCTCATACCCGAGCGGCACCAAAGAGATCAAGGGTTAATTCGCCGTTGTTTATTAACAAAATCGAGCCCCGACCGAATCGTTTCGGTACGGGGCGATTTTATTGAATTTGAAATAGAACCGACCAGAATCTATAATCAGAAGTTTAGTTATCGCGGTCAGAAGATCTTATGCCAAAGGCAAGCAGTTTTAGCAGATTCACACGCGGAGTTCGCCACACGGTCCGGGCATTTGCCTCGACGCGGCATCCGGTGCTGGTACATATCGTGCCGATGCGTCGTTGTAATCTCGCCTGTACGTATTGCAACGAGTATGACAAAACGAGCGATCCGGTACCGATCGACGTAATGCTCAAGCGTATCGATAAACTCGCCGAATTCGGGTCGTCGGTGATCACTATTTCCGGCGGCGAACCGATGATGCACCCGGAGATATTCGAGATCATTGCCCGCATCCGCCATCACGGGATGATTGCGGGATTGATCTCTAACGGCTATTACTTTCAGGTCGATAAGATCAAAAAGCTGAATGAAGCAGGCCTCGATTATCTGCAGATCTCGATCGATAATGTGACGCCCGACGACGTTTCGAAAAAGAGCCTCAAGGTGCTCGATTCTAAGCTCGTCAATCTGCACGATCACGCCAAATTTAAGGTTAATATCAATTCTGTGGTCGGTGGCGGCGTTGCCAATCCGGATGAGGCTCTAATCATTGCAAACCGTGCTCTCGAACTCGGGTTTTCGTCTACGGTCGGCATCATTCACGACGGCGACGGCCTCAACAAGGGCCTGACGGACCGTGAAAAAGAGGTTTACAAAGAGATCAAGGCCAAAGGTGCCCGCTCCTATGCCCGTTGGAATTGGTTTCAGGACGAACTCGTGGACGGCGGCGAATACGAATGGCGTTGCCGTGCCGGATCTAGATATCTGTACGTTGACGAAGGCGGGATCGTTAGTTGGTGTTCCCAACAACGCGGAACACCGGGAATTCCGCTGCTCGAGTACACGCACGAAGACCTCAAACGCGAGTACCATACTGAAAAATGGTGCGCTCCGACCTGTACGATCCAATGCGTACATCAGGTCGGCCATCTCGACGCTTGGCGTGACCCGCAAATTTCGCTGGCTGATTATACCAAGCGTAATGGCGGATTGAAGAAGGAAACCGTCGCCAGTGTCATTAATGCGGAGTAGACCTCGACGTATGAACGATACTGTCAGAGCCTGGCACAAGATGGTCGAGTCCCGCGATGTCTCGGGGCTCGATTGGCTTCTGGCGGACGACGTTGTTTTCTATTCACCTGTCGTTCACACGCCGCAGTCAGGCAAGCCGATCACACTTCGATATCTGACGGCGGCTTACGGCGTATTCTTGAATGACACATTTCAATACGTCCGAGAGATTGTCGGCGATCACGATGCCGTACTCGAATTTGTCGTCGAGATCGACGGCATAACCGTAAATGGCGTGGATATGCTCAAATGGAATGAGAGCGGCAAACTCACGCAATTCAAAGTAATGATCCGTCCGCTTAAGGCAGTCGAACTGATTCACCAAAAAATGGCCGCAATGCTCGCTGGCCGTTCTTAAAAATTCCCACAATAGGATATTCTTTCCATAGCGAAGGTAAACGACTATGGTACACAACGAAATGCACCGCACGCATCGCATAGGCTGGTTGCGTGCGGCTGTTTTGGGGGCGAATGACGGCATCGTGTCTACGGCATCGTTGCTGATCGGTGTGGCTGCCGCCGACTCTGGACACAGTGCGGTGATGTTGGCCGGTGTGGCCGGTTTGTTTGCCGGGGCTCTGTCGATGGCCGCCGGTGAATATGTCTCGGTCCATTCACAAGCCGACACCGAAAAGGCGGATATTGAGCTTGAACGCAAGCACCTCGCCGACGA
>Ga0209476_10002692_pt1 | contig 11840 bp, 15 predicted proteins | sample KloWWTrecipitate_FD_187179 | JGI IMG/M metagenome (GOLD analysis project Ga0209476, IMG submission 187179) | Active sludge microbial communities from Klosterneuburg, Austria, studying microevolution and ecology of nitrifiers - Klosterneuburg... | ecosystem: Engineered > WWTP > Aerobic digester...
TCGATGCCATGCCTGAGCAATGCGCGCCGCGTCGTGCTGCCGACGGCAAGCACCGTTTGCCTGCGCGTGTGTTCGAGCCTGTGCAGCGTCGCGGCGATCGCCACCGCGTTCGGGCTGGTGTAGAGCACGATGTCGGCATGCATCGCCAGCGCCAATGCGTTGCGGGCAGCGGGCGTGTTGCGTGCGGCGATCGCCACCGGCGACAAGGCCAGCGTGCCGGCACCGAGCCGTGCGGCGGCGGCACGCAGGCCGGCATGCTGTCCGCGCGGACGCAGCGACAATACGCACCAGTCTTGAAGCGGAAGTGCTTGATCGGTAATGCGTGGCATGCCGCAAGCTTGGCATGCCGCCATCGTTTGCGTCAGGCTTTGCGGATGGATGCACTCACGGATTCCGGCGTCGCGCTCGACGCCCTCAACGCCCACTTCGCCGGGATGCCCCCGGTGGCGGCCCTGCAACCCACGGTCGCCGACTGGCGCGATGGCCACTTGCAGCTGTCCGCGCCGCTGGCGGCCAACATCAACGACAAGGGCTGCGCATTCGGTGGCAGCCTGGTCTCGCTGATGACCATCGGTGCATGGGGCCTGGTGTTCCTGGAGCTGGCGCAGGCCGGCATCGAGGCCGATATCTTCGTTGCCGACAGCCGGGTGCGTTACCTGAAGCCGGTGTTCGAGGACATCGTGATCGATGCGACATTCGACGATGCCGGCGAGCGTGCCCAGTTGGTCGACACGCTGCGCAAGCAGGGGCGCGCCAGCATCCGCCTGAAATCGGAATCGTTGCTGGCCGAGGGCGGGGTGGCGGCCAGTTTCGTCGGTCGCTATGTCGCGATCGTGCGCAACGGGTAGCATGCGGCATCCCCTGCGGAGCTTTCCGATGAGCAAGTTGCTGCTGCGCTGCCTGCTGGCCTGTTGCCTGGTCGTGCTGGCCGGTTGCCCGAAATCCGCAAGCAAGGGCAGTGCGCTGGACGAAACCCAGTACGCGTATTCGGCGGCGATCCGCTGGGGCGATTTCGAAGGTGCGTACAACCTGGTCGATCCCAAGGTGCGCGAAGAGCACCCGCTCACCGATGTCGATTTCTCGCGCTACAAGCAGGTGCAGATCTCCGGTTACCGCGACCTCGGCGGCAGCCCGCTGGCCAGTGGCGAGGTGACGCGCGAGATCAAGATCGGGGTGATCAACCGCAATACCCTGGCCGAGCGCACGGTGCGCTACCGCGAGCGCTGGCGCTATGACGAGGAGGCCAAGACCTGGTGGTTGACCAGCGGCCTGCCGGACCTGTGGAACGACTGACGCCGCGCGACTTTTGCGCGATCGCGGCGCAACGGCGACAATCGCCGCCCCGCATCCGCTGGCAGTTTCCGTGACCCTTGCCGAATTGATGGCCTTCGCCGGCCGCCACCCGATCCTGTCGCTGGCCCTGGCCGGCATCACCCTGGCCCTGCTTTACAACGAGATCGCCGGCCGCATGGGCGGCTTTCGCCGGCTTGGCCCGGCCCAGCTGACCGCGCTGATCAATCGCGACAACGCGCTGGTGGTGGACCTGCGCCCGATCGCCGATTTCGACAAGGGCCACATCGCCGGCAGCAAGAACGTGCAGTTGAGCCAGTTCGATCCCGAGAACAAGCAGCTGGCCCCGGCCAAGGCGCTGCCGGTGGTGTTGGTGTGCAAGCTTGGCGAAAGCGCGGTCGGCGCGGCCAAGCGCCTGCGCAAGGCCGGCTTCAGCAACGTCAATGTGCTGGAAGGCGGGATCCAGGCCTGGCAGTCGGCCGATTTGCCGCTGGTCAAGGGACGTGGCTGAGCCACTGCGCACGCCCCTTGCAAGTCCGCCGGCAGCACCCCAAGTCAGATTCGCCGCACCGTTCGGTGCGATAATTTCCCTCTTGTCCGCACGCAACGCATCTTCTGGAGTCACCCATGTCCGATGAAATCCTGAACGGCGCCGTCGCCGATTCCGCCGCTCAGCCGCAGGCCGCTTCCTTCACCGTCGAGAAGCTGTACGTGAAGGACCTGTCCTTCGAAGCGCCGAATGCGCCGCAGGTCTTCAACGAACAGGGGCAGCCGGATCTGCAGATGAAGCTCAGCCAGAAGGTGAATCGCCTGGCCGAGGCTGCGTTCGAAGTCAGCCTGGGCATCACCATCACCTGCACCCTGAACGGCAAGACCGCCTATCTGGCCGAAGTCGAGCAGTCCGGCGTGTTCGGTCTGGCCGGCTTCGACGAGCAGGTGCTGGACGCGATGCTCGGCACCCAGTGCCCGAACATCCTGTATCCGTATGCCTCCGCGGCCATCGGCCAGTTGATCGTCAGCGGCGGTTTCCCGCCGTTCCCGATGCAGCCGATCAACTTCGATGCGTTGTACGGCGAGAGCCTGCGCCAGCGTGCCGAGCAGCTCGCGCAGCAGGGCGGCGCTGCCGGCCTTGCCAACGCGGAAACCGCCGGCAACGCGTAAGCGGCCGGCTGCACGATGCCGTCATCCGGCACGGCGGTTGCGGTACTGGGCGCGGGCTCCTGGGGCACCGCGCTCGCTGCATTGATCGCCCGCCACGGACATCGCACGGTGTTGTGGGGGCGCGACGCCGCCACCATCGCCGCGATCGAAGGACGTGGCGAAAATCCGCGCTACCTGCCCGGCATCCCGTTGCCGGGCAGCCTGCGCGCGACCACCGCACTGCCCGAAGCGCTGGCCGACGCCGACCTGGTGCTGGTCGTGGTGCCCTCGCACGCCTTCGCCGAAACCCTGCGCGCGCTGGCACCGTGGCGCGCGCCAAACGCGGGCGTGGCGTGGGCGACCAAGGGCTTCGAGCCAGGCAGTGGCCGCTTCCTGCATGAAGTCGCCGGCGACGTGCTCGGCGACGAGGTGCCGCTGGCAGTCGTCACTGGTCCGTCCTTCGCCAAGGAAGTGGCGCAGGGCCTGCCCACCGCATTGACCGTGCATTCGGACGATGCGGAATTCTGCAAGCAGGTCGCCGATGTCCTGCACGGCCCGGCGTTCCGCGCCTACACCGGCGACGACATGCGCGGTGCCGAGCTCGGCGGCGCGATGAAGAACGTGCTGGCGGTGGCCACCGGTGTTGCCGATGGCATGGGCCTTGGCCTCAACGCCCGCGCCGGCCTGATCACCCGCGGCCTGAACGAGATGCTGCGGCTCAACAATGCCATCGGTGGCCGCCCGGAAACCCTGATGGGCCTGGCCGGCCTCGGCGACCTGGTGCTGACCTGCACCGGCGATCTCTCGCGCAATCGCCGGCTTGGCCTGGCGCTGGGGCGCGGGCAGTCGATCGATGACGCGGTACGCGAGATCGGCCAGGTGGTGGAATCGATCCAGACCGCCGACGAAGTGATGCGCCAGGCCGCTGCGCACGGCGTCGAGCTTCCCATCGCCGGCAATGTGCGCGACGTCCTGCATGGCGATATTTCCCCCGCCGAAGGCTTGAAGCGGCTGATGGCGCGCGAACAGAAAGCGGAATACCCGCAGTCGCTGTTCGATTAGCCGGGTACCAGTTCCACCACATCCGGATGCAAGGCGGCCAGGCCCTGGTCGAAGGTGGCGAGCTTGCCGCCGTGGTGGCGCGCCAGCGAGGCCAGATAAGCGTCGGTGACCTGCCTGTGGCCGATGACGCCGCGCAGGTTCACCTGCAGGTAGTCGATGGTGTCCGGCCAGAAGCGGTGGCGCGGATGCTCGGTGAAGGCGCGCAAGGTCTGTATCGCCGCCTGCGCGTCGGCTGTCGCATTGAAGCGCAGCATCAGCCGCATTGCGGTTCCCTGCGTGATCGGGCAGGTGGCGAATGGCGCGTTCGATCCCGCCAACCAGGCTTCCGCAGCATGGTGATGGACGTGGAAACTGTCGAATAACGCGATCAGTACATTGCCATCGAGCAACCAAGCCGTTTCGTCCGGCGATTTCACGGCTCGTCTTCCAGTGCCTTCACATCTTCGTCGGTGATGGGACGCGACGAACGCACCACCGGCAGCCCGGTCACGGGGCTGATGCAATACGGCAGCTGCGGCTCGGCCACGCGATCGACCGGCGGTACCGTGGATTCCAGCCCGCGCCGCATCAGTTCGGCCACGATCTGGCCCAGGCTGCGCTTGTTGTGGCGGGCCAGGCTGGTGGCGATGCGATGCAGATCGTCGGGGAGGTCGAGGGTGGTGCGCATCACTGCATCGTGATGTCGTCGCATCATGATGTCAAGCATGTTCGCGCAAGAAAACGCCCGGCATGGCCGGGCGTTTGGGGTGGGGATCGTGGTGGGGGAACACGATCCCCAGTGCATGCCCGCAGGTCAGGCGGACATGGTCCCGTGCGGAACCGGCGATGCCGGCTTGCTTACCAGGTCAGGCGCGGACCGATGAAGTACTGGGTATCGCCGTCCACCAGCTTGACGTCGGCGTTGACGCCCCAGGTCTGGTTGAACTTCACGGTGGCACCCAGGCGACCATAGGCGTTGCCATCGAGATCGTTGCCGTCCTCGTAACCGAGCAGGGCGTAGCCCTCCAGTTGCGATGCCAGCACGCCGCGCACGCCGGCTTCGGCGCTGTAGCCGTCGAAATCCAGGCCGCCACCGGCGTCGTACTTGTCATAAGCGACATTGGCGATGAAGTCGGCCTTCGGCGAGAACGACTTGTTGAAGCCGACACCCACGCGCCACTGGTCGATGTCGATGCTGGTGTGGTCGATTTCGTGGTTGGCGTAGTTGCCGAACAGGTGGACGTTCGGGTGCACCGCGACCGAACCACCCAGGGCCCAGCCCTTGGTATCGCCGGCGTCGGTATTGGTGGCGGTGTAGCCGCCCTGCACGTAGTTGTAGGACAGGCCACTGCCGGCACTCTGCGCGGAGGCGGCGAACGGAAGGGCGGCGACCAGGGCAAGGGCAATCAATGAACGCTTCATGGGGGAAACCTCGTTGTTGTTATTGGTCACGCCATGGGGGGATGGCGTGGGGCGCATTCTGTCGAGGCGCGCGCAACCCACGCTGAATACAGAACTCTCGAGTACAGGAACTATTCGGGGCTGATTCAGGTCGTGTGCTGCGCCTGAATGGGGCCTCCCGGGCTCGGCCTTCAGTTCCCGCGTGCGGCCCCGACCGAGAGCGCCACCGCGCCGGCGCCGATCAGCAGCACGCCCAGCCACGACAGCCAGGACAGGCGGTCGCCGAGGAAGGCGACTGCGAACAGGGCGACCAGCACCACGCTGCTCTTGTCGATCGCGGTGACCTGCGCGGCATCGCCGAGTTGAAGGGCGCGGTAGTAGCAGAGCCACGAGGCCGCGGTGGCCAGCGCCGACAGCGCCAGGAACAGCAGGGTGCGCGGCGGCAGCGCGAACGGATCGCTCCACTTGCCGGTGGCCCAGACCAACGGCACCAGCAGTAACAAGACGATGGCGGTGCGGATCAGCGTGGCGAGGTCCGGATCCACGCCACTCACGCCGAGCTTGGCGAACACCGCGGTCAACGCCGCGAACACCGCGGACAGCATCGCCCAGGTCATCCAGCTCGCGGTGGTCATGGCTTCATCCCGTTCGTGCGCCGTCGCTCGCATCGGCCGGCAGCGCGAACACGATGCGTCCGGGCGATGCCTGTTCGCAGCGCCAGCCGATCCGCTCCGCCAGCCGCTGCGCCAACGCGCCGAGGCCGCCGGTATCGCTGCGCTGTGCGGTCGATGGCATGTCGTTGCGCGCATGGACTGCGATATCGAGTCGGCTGTCATCGAGGCGCAAGGACAGCGCATCGCCCGACGCCGGCCAGCCGAGCTTGCCGACGGCATGGCGCAGCAACAGCAGGGCTTCGCGGCGCGGCATCCGCAATGCACCGGAAGCGACGATATCCGCCGCGACAGGCGTCGCATCCGTTTGCAGCGGTTCGAGCGCTTCGCGCAGGAAGCCGGCCGCATCGACCGTTTCGAATTGCAGCGCACGTCGCCGCGCCACCGCCAGCAGCATCTCGACCAGGTCGGTCATCTCGCGCACGCCGCGCTCCAGCCGGCGCAGGCGCTCGATGCGGCGCGGGTCGCGTTCCGTATCGGCGGCGTCGAGCATCACTTCGGTCGCGCCCTGCACCACCGCGATCGGCGTGCGCAGTTCATGGCTGGCATCGGCGAAGAACGCCTGTTCGTGCGCCTCCGCTTCGACCAGGCGGCGCTGGTAGTCGTCGATGGCGCCGGCCAGGCGGCCGAGTTCGTCGTCGCTGGCCTGCGCGCGCAGGTCGGTGACGCGCGGCTCCACCGGCAGCGCGTCCACCGCCCGCGCGAAGCGGCCGAGCGGTTTCAGTGCGGTGCCGGCGAAATGCCAGCCGATGATGCCGGCGAGCAGGGTGCCGAACACGACCATGCCGGCCAGCACCCGGTTCAGGTGCACTTCCAGCGCCTCGATGTCGCTGAGGTCGACCACGAACCACAGGTGGCCGGCGCTGGTGTCGAACACGCCGATATGCATGCCGTCCGCGGTTGCGTCCTCGTGCACGCCGGGCGCGAGCCGCGCGTAGTGCGGCGGCACGTCGGCGCGCGCGTAGCCGCTGAGGCGATGCGTCTTGGGCAATTGCGCGGGCAGGCCGTTCGACAGGCGCAGGCCGTAGTCCTCGGCCTGGCCGCGCAGGATCTCGCTGGCGAGCACGTGCTCGTAGTCCTCGGTGACCGCGATGGTGGCGGCGGCGAACAGCGCGCTGAGCAGGAAGCCCAGCGCGGTCAGCGCCAATGCGACGCGGCGACGCAGCGGCAGCGGTGTGCTCATGGCGGCGCGACCAGGCGATAGCCGACGCCGCGCACCGACTGGATCATCGCGTGCGCGAACGGACGATCCACCAGCGCGCGCAGTTCGTAGACCTGGGTCTGCAAGGCGGGCAGGTCGCCGCCCTCGTCGCCCCAGCCGGCGCGCAGCAGCGACTGGTGGCTGCTGATGTTCGGGTGGTTGCGCAGCAGGGTGGCGAGCAGGGCGCCCTGCAGGCGGGTGAGCGGGATGCGCCGGCCTTCGCGGATCGCCAGCAGCGCCTGCGGCTGGTAGCGCAGGCCGCCGACGTCCAGCGCCTGCAGCTGTTGCGCGGCGTGCCGGGTCAGCGCGCGCAGGCGCGCATCCAGTTCGCGCATGGCGAAGGGCTTGACCATGTAGTCGTCCGCGCCTTCCGCATAGCCGCGCAGCTTGTCGTCGAGGGTGTCGCGCGCGGTCAGCATCAGCACCGGCACGCCGTGGCCGGCCTCGCGCAGCCTGCGGCAGAGCTCGAGCCCGTCGAGCCTGGGCAGGCCGAGATCGAGCACGATGGCGTCGAACGGATCGCGCAGCGCGCGCGCAAGGCCGCTGGCGCCGTCCGCGCAATGGTCGACCTGGTAGCCGCGGCGTTCCAGGAAGTCCCAGATGTTGGCGGCGATGTCGTGCTGGTCTTCGATCACCAGCACGCGCAGGCCGGCGACCGCATCGATGGCAGGGGCGGGCATATGGACGGCGACCTCCTGCGCGCAGCCTGCCACGCCACACGGCGAGGGTGTTAACGCGCGCCTGAGAAACGGCTGAGCCGCGCTTACGCCGCGCTGCAGATCCTGCGCCTGCGCCGCACCGGCGCGCCAGGCCGGAATCGCGTTGGAAACCTCTGCGTTGCACTCGCGGCTCCGCCCGCTGCTGTGGCTCGGCGTCGCCTTCGTCGCGGTGTCGACGCTGACCCGGCTGGTCTTGCTGATCGCCGCCGGCAGCGGCGTGCCGGCCACGCTCGGCAACTGGGCTTACCTGTTTGGCGTCGGACTGGGCTACGACCTGCTGGCCTTCGTGTACTTCGCCTGGCCGCTGGTGCTCGTGTTGTGGGTGCTGCCGCGGCGCTGGCTGGCGCGCCGGCCGGGCAGTTTCATCGTCGGTGCCTTGTGCCTGCTGCTGCTGTTCGTGGTGCTGTTCGTGGCGGTGTCGGAATGGACGTTCTGGGAGGAATTCCAGGCGCGCTTCAACTTCATCGCGGTCGACTACCTCGTCTATACCACCGAGGTGATCGGCAACATCCGCGAGTCGTATCCGGTCGGCTGGATCCTGTCCGCATTGGCCGCCATCGGCATCGGCCTGTTCGTGGCCACGCGGCGCTGGCGGCTGGTGCGCAACGATGGCGCCGGCTTCGGTGCTCGCTCACTGGTCGTCGCGGCCTGGCTGGCGATCAGCGTGCTCGGCAGTTGGCTCGTCAGCGGCGACATGAAGGACCGCCGCGACAATACCTACGTCAACGAACTGGCCGGCAATGGCATCTACCAGTTCTTCGCCGCCTACCGCAGCGCCTCGCTGGACTACGGGCGCTACTACCGCACCATCCCCGCCGACGAGGCCTGGGCGCAGGTGCGCGCGCAGCTGGCGACGCCGGATGCGCGCTTTGTCGGCCCGGGCGGGATCGCGCGCTGGATCCGCAATCCGCTGCCGGAACGCCGGCTCAACGTGGTGCTGGTCAGCGTCGAAAGCCTGTCGGCCGAGTATTCCGGCAGCTACGGGCGCAAGGACACGCTGACCCCGCAGCTCGACGCGCTGGCGCAGCACAGCCTGGTGTTCTCCGACCTGTGGGCCACCGGCACCCGCACCGTGCGCGGGCTGGAGGCGCTGTCGCTGTCTGTGCCGCCCACGCCCGGCGAATCCATCGTCAAGCGCGAGCGCAACGAAGGCCTGTTCACCCTCGGCGAGGTGTTCCGCGGCAAGGGCTACGACGCGCAGTTCCTGTACGGCGGCTACGGCGCCTTCGACAACATGAATCATTTCTTCGGCAGCAATGGCTACGAGGTCCACGACCGCACCGAGATCGCCGACAAGGACATCCACCACGCCAACATCTGGGGCGTGGCCGACGAGGACCTGTACACGATGGCGATGAAGCGCTTCGACGCCGATGCCGCCGCCGGCAGGCCGTTCTTCGCCCATGTGATGACCACCTCCAACCACCGGCCCTACACCTTCCCGGCCGGGCGCGGGCCGTGGCCGCAGGGCAGGCGCGAGAGCGCGGTGGCCTACACCGACTGGGCGATCGGCGATTTCCTGCGTCGTGCCAGCACGCATGCGTGGTTCAGGCACACCCTGTTCGTGATCACCGCCGACCATTGCGCGTCCAGTGGCGGCATCGCCGCGTTGCCGGCGTTCCGCTATCGCATCCCGCTGTGGATCTACGCGCCCGGGGGCCAGGTCGAGGCCGGACGCTTCGAGCGCATGACCAGCCAGATCGACATCCCGCCGACCGTGCTCGGCCTGCTCGGCATGGACTACTACAGCCAGTTCTACGGCGTCGACGTGATGCAGCAGCCGCCCGGCCGCGAGCGCGCCTTCATCGGCAATTACCAGCTGCTGGGCTACCTGCGCGGCGGCAAGCTGGTGCAGCTGTCGCCGCACCGCAAGACGGAAACGCTGAAGCCGGCCTACGACCGGGACCAGCCGCAACCGTCGCTGGCGGACGATCCGGCGCTGACCCTGCAGGCGATCAGCAATTACCAGACGGCGGCGGAAGCGTTCGCCAGCGGCGGGATGCGGATGCCGGAACGCCTGCCAGAACCGGCGAGGCCATTGGGCTCGCAGGCGATGGCCCGGGGCAGTGCGCGATGAACGCTTCGGTGGCATCCCCCCATGGCGCGATGGGCAAGGTGCCGCAAGTCACCCTGCTGTTCTGGCTCATCAAGATCGCGGCGACCACGCTGGGCGAAACCGGCGGCGATGCGGTCAGCATGTCCTGGCTGGGCGAAACCACCCCGGGCGCGACCGGCTACGGCTATCTCGTCGGCACCGCGATCTTCGCGGCGGTCTTCGCCCTGGCCGTGTGGGCGCAGATCCGGGCGACGCGATTCCGCCCGTTCCTGTACTGGACGACGATCATCGCCAGCACCACGGTAGGCACCACGCTGGCGGACTACGTGACGCGCTCGCTCGGCATCGGCTATGCCGGCGGCTCGACCCTGCTGCTTGCGCTGGTGCTCGGTTCGTTGTGGTGGTGGAAGCACGCGCTGGGCACGGTGTCGGTCGACAGCGTCGCCGACCCGACGTCGGAAGTCTTCTACTGGCTGACGATCATGTGTTCGCAGACGCTGGGCACCGCGCTCGGCGACTGGGTAGCCGATACGGCGGGCTTGGGCTACACCGGCGGCATGCTGGTGTTCGGCGGCCTGCTCGCACTCATCGCCGCCTTGTACCGCTGGTCGAAGGTCTCGCATACCCTGCTGTTCTGGGCGGCCTTCATCCTCACCCGTCCGTTGGGCGCGGTGCTCGGCGATTTCCTCGACAAGCCGCTGGCGAAAGGTGGGCTGGAACTGAGCCGCTACGGCGCCTCGTTCGCCTTGCTGGCCTGCATCGTCGCCTGCATCGTGCTGTTTCCGCAGCGCGCGGCGCGGCGTGCGCACTGAGCGCGCGTCGGCTCAGGCGCCGCCGTCGAAACCGTGCTGCCGCCAGGCCTCGAACACCATCACCGCGGCCGTGTTGGACAGGTTGAGGCTGCGGTTGTCCGGCCGCATCGGCAGGCGCAGGCGTTGCGCCGCGGGGATCGCATCGAGCACGGCTTGCGGCAGGCCCGCGGTTTCGCTGCCGAACAGGAAGACATCGCCGGCGCGATATTCGATCCGGTCGAAGCGCGTGGTCCCGCGGGTGGACAGCGCGAACACGCGCGGCGGTGCGCCTTCGGCTTGCGTGATCGCGGCAAGTGCGGCATCGAGATCGTCGTGCACCTGCATCGCCGCGTATTCGTGGTAGTCGAGGCCGGCGCGACGCAGTTGCTTGTCGTCGAGGTCGAAGCCGAGCGGGCGCACAAGATGGAGTCGCGCGCCGGTGTTGGCGCACAGGCGGATCACGTTGCCGGTGTTGGGCGGGATTTCCGGGCGGTGCAGGATGACGTGGAACATGCTGCTACTCCCTCCCCTGCTTGCAGGGGAGGGTTGGGGAGGGGTTCGCTCTTCGTGGGAAGAGCACCCCCTCCCGACCTCCCCCTGCTACGCAAGGGGAGGAGACAAGCTCGCTTACCATGGCAGTGCTCCCCCGCGCCAGTCGAGGAAGCTGCCGGATTGCGCCGGCGTCGCGCCATCGACCACCTGCAGCAATCCGCGCACCGCATCGGCCGTCGGCACGGTGGCGTGCTCGCCGCCCATCTCGGTTTGCACCCAGCCCGGATGCAGGGCCAGCACCACGATGCCGCGCGCGGCCACCGCCTGCGCCAGTTGCACCGTCAACATGTTCTGCGCGGCCTTGCTGGCGCAGTAGCTGGGCGAACGGAATTCGCCGCGCGATGCGATCGACGCCATCACCGAACTGAGGTTGGCGATGCGCGCGCCATCGTTGAGGAGCGGCGCCAGCGCCTGCGCCAGCAGGAACGGGCCGATCGCATTGGTGCGGAAGCTGTCTTCCAGGATCGCCGCTTCGACATGGCCGAAGCGCTCGCCGGAATGCAGTACGCCGGCGTTGTTGACCAACAGGTCGAGCCTGTCGTCGCCCAGCACCAGTGGCAGGTCGTGGACCAGGCTGGCGCGGGACTTCGGGTCCGCCACGTCGAGCGGCAGCACATGCAGGCGGCCGGGGTATTCGCCGGCCAGGGCGTTGAGGGCGGTGGCCTTGCCGGGGTGGCGACAGGTGGCGACGACGTGCTCGCCGCGCGCCAGCAACTGGCGGGCGAATTCCAGCCCGATCCCGCGGTTTGCCCCGGTAATCAAGCAGTTACGGCGCATGGCGGTTCCGGGCGTGGCTTCCGGCCTAGTGTATCGATCCGGCCCGGCCGCTAACATCGAATGTCTTTGCCGTCTGCTGGAGTCCCGCATGTCCGTGTTCCGTCCCGCCGCGCTCGCCCTCGCCCTTGCCACCGCGCTGTCCGCCGGTGCCTATGCGCCCGCCGTGCAGGCGGCAAGCACCCCCGCGGTCGACATCGCCTA
>Ga0209476_10002698_pt1 | contig 11833 bp, 11 predicted proteins | sample KloWWTrecipitate_FD_187179 | JGI IMG/M metagenome (GOLD analysis project Ga0209476, IMG submission 187179) | Active sludge microbial communities from Klosterneuburg, Austria, studying microevolution and ecology of nitrifiers - Klosterneuburg... | ecosystem: Engineered > WWTP > Aerobic digester...
GGAGTAAGGCGAAGCAGCAGTTCGCGCGCCAGGATTGCCGGCACGAAGCCCTGCATCCAGTGGCCCAGCCGATCCCACGGATTGCGCATGGTCCCCAGCAGATCCTGCAGCCAGAAACCACCAGGGGTGAGCGAGTAGGTGTACGCGCCGCCGTGGATCAGCACGAGTGCGTGCAACATCAAAAGCCAGCACAGCAGCCGGGTCAGCGGGAAGCGCGACCATCGCCAGCGGATGATGGCCAGCCCCACCATCGCCCAGATCACTTCCAGCAGCCAGGTGAGCCGATCGGTGGCGATGAAGAACGACGCGACCAGCGCGGCCACGGTGATGCCGGCGAGCAGCCAGGCCTCGGCGCGCACGGGTGGTGTTGCGATGGCGTGGGTCATGGTCGTCATGCGGCGATGCTAGCGCGTGGTTCGGGCGCCGTTGCGGAAGTGCGCATTAAGCTTCGCCTTCGCCCGGCGGCCGCGGCCTGTGGTTCGCCCCTTCGAGACCGAAAATTCGATGTTCCTTCGCGCCTTCGCCACCGCCCTGCTGGTCAGCCTGCTCGCCGCCTGTGCCAGCACCCCCGATGTGCGTGCGCCGGTCAGCGTGGTCGCCACCGCTCCGCCGCCGGTCAAGGTCGGGATCGCGCTCGGCGGTGGCGCGGCCAAGGGCTTCGCCCACATCGGCGTGATCAAGATGCTCGAAGCCAATGGCATCACCCCGGTGTTCGTCTCCGGCACCAGCGCCGGCAGCGTGGTCGGCGCCCTCTACGCCAGCGGCATGGATGCGTACGCGATGCAGGAAAAAGCGTTCGCGCTGGACGAATCGAAGATCCGCGACGTCAGCCTGTTTTCCGGCGGCGTGGTGAAGGGCCAGAAGCTGCAGGACTACGTCAACGAGCTGGTCGGCGGCCGCACGCTGGAGAAGATGCGCAAGCCGTTCGCGGTGGTCGCGACCAACCTGGCCAATGGCGAACGTACGGTGTTCGTGCGCGGCAATACCGGCCAGGCGGTGCGCGCCTCCAGCTCGATCCCCGGCGTGTTCGAGGCGGTCGCGATCGGCAAGGCGCACTACGTCGATGGCGGCGTGGTCAGCCCGGTGCCGGTGGATGCCGCGCGCGAACTCGGCGCCGACTTCGTCATCGCGGTCGACATCAGCAGCAAGGCCGATGGCATCGCCAGCACCACCAGCATGCTCGGCAACCTCAACCAGAGCATCAAGATCATGGGCGGCAAGCTCGGCGCGCAGGAGCTCGCACGCGCCGACATCGTGATCCGTCCGAAGGTGAACGAAATCGGTCCGGCCGACTTCGCGGCGAAGAACCGCGCGATCCTGGAAGGCGAACGCGCCACCCAGGCCGCGCTCCCGCAGATCAAGGCGAAGATCGCCGCATTGCAGGCCGCGCGCACCGCGAAGGCGCGACAGGCCGCCGACGCCGACGCGGCGCGCCAGCGCGAGGCCGAACGCAAGGCGCGTTGCGCGCAGCAGCAGGGCTGGATGGACACGTTGCGCCGCGACGAAGACTGCAAGCAGGGCTGAACCGGGGCGTTTGCGCCACATCAAAAACCGCGCAAACCGGCGGGCGTAAGATGTGGCCATGAACAGCAACCAGGCACCGCGCCGCGTCGAGAACGTCCAGACCGATCGGGGTTCGCTGCCGGTGTATGCGACCGGCACCGTCGAGCAGCCGTGGGACAGCTACAGCGAGACCGACCACGACGTCTGGCGCCAGCTGTACCAGCGCCAGCGCGAGATCCTGCCCGGCCGCGCCAGTGATGCCTTCCTGCGCGCGCAGGACACGATGGGGATGACCCCGGACCGCATCCCGAGATTCAGCGACCTCAACCGCGTGCTGGGTGATGCCACCGGTTGGCAGATCGTCGGCGTGGAAGGCCTGCTACCGGAACTGGTGTTCTTCGACCACCTCGCCAATCGCCGCTTCCCGGTGAGCTGGTGGATCCGTCGCCCGGACCAGATCGATTACATCGAGGAGCCCGACCTCTTCCACGACTTGTTCGGGCACGTGCCGCTGCTGATGGACCCGATGTTCGCCGACTACCTGGTGGCCTACGGCAAGGGCGGGGTCAAGGCGCACGGGATCGGCCCGGAGGCGCTGATGCAGCTGGCGCGGCTGTACTGGTACACGGTCGAATTCGGCCTGATCCGCCAGCCGGACGGACTGCGCATCTACGGCGCCGGCATCGTCAGTTCCAAGGGCGAGTCGATCCATTCGCTGGAAAGCGCGGCGCCCAACCGCATCGGCTTCGACCTGGAGCGGGTGATGCGCACCCGCTACCGGATCGACAGCTACCAGCAGACCTATTTCGTGATCGACAGCTACGAAGAGTTGATTGCGGCGACGCTGCCGGACTTCACCCCGATCTACGCGCGCCTGCTCGAACAGGACGCGATCCCGGCCGGCAATGTGCTGGAAGCCGACGCCGTCTTCCAGCGCGGCAATGGTGAAGGCTGGAGCGCAGACGGCGACGTTTAAGGCCATCAAACCGGCGCTCAGCCGGGCGGCAGGGCCTCGCCCACGGACAAGTCGATGGCGGCCTTGGCCTCGCCTACGGCCACCTCGACTGTAATCGCGGTGTCCGGCGGGCACGGCGCGCGGATGCAGCGGATGCGCTCGGCGTGGGCGAACTTCATGCCCGGATCGTCGAGCGCCTGCCCGATGACGACATAGCGGCCCGCGACTACCTCGATGCGATAGGACGCCGCGCCGGCGGCGGTATCGACGCAGGTGGGGTTGCCGCCATCGACCGGATGCGCGCACACCCGCAACCCGGGCGGTGGCCGGTTGCCGTCGCGGATCTCGCCGGCGATGGTGGACGCGGATTGTGCGGACTGCACGGGTTCTGCCGCAGCGGCGCTTGGCACAGAGGCGGATGTGGTGGTCGGCGCGACCTCGGCCGGGGCGACGGTCGCCACCGCAGATGCAGGCGGGGATGACGACGCGGGCGGCTGCGAACACGCGGCCAGCGAGAATGCGATCACGGCGGGCAACAGCAACGGACGTGGCATCGGGGCGCTCCATGGCGGGACTTCGGCGACAATAGCGCCTCCCGTTGCCGCCGGCCTGCACATGTCGAACACGAGCATTTCGCTGACGCGCTTCCTCATCGAGGAACAGCGCGCCGACCGCATCAGCCCCGACCTGCGCCTGCTGGTCGAAGTGGTGGCCCGCGCCTGCAAGACCATCTCGATAGCGGTCGGCAAGGGCGCGCTGGGCGGCGTGCTGGGCGATGTCGGTACCGGCAGCGAGGCCAGCATCAACGTGCAGGGCGAGGCGCAGAAGAAGCTCGACGTGCTCAGCAACGAGATCCTGCTGGAAGCCAACGCCTGGGGCGGCCACCTGGCCGGACTGGCCTCGGAGGAAATGGACACCTCGCAGGCAATCCCGGACAAATACCCGCGCGGCAACTACCTGCTGCTGTTCGATCCCCTCGATGGCTCCTCGAACATCGACGTGAACGTGCCCGTGGGCACCATCTTCTCGGTGCTGCGTTGCCCGGACGGCGTGACCGATCCGCAGGACCAGGACTTCCTGCAACCCGGCACGTCCCAGGTCGCCGCCGGCTATTGCATCTACGGCCCCAGCACCACGCTGGTGCTCACCGTCGGCCACGGCACCCATTGCTTCACCCTGGACCGCGAGGTCGGCAGCTTCGTGCTGACCGTGCGCGGCATGCGAATCCCCGAGGAGACCCGGGAGTTCGCGGTCAACATGTCCAACCAGCGCTTCTGGGACGCGCCGATGCAGGCCTACGTGGGCGACCTGTTGCTCGGTGCGGACGGCCCGCGTGGCAAGGACTTCAACATGCGCTGGGTGGCGAGCATGGTTGCCGACGTGCACCGCATCCTCACCCGCGGCGGCATCTTCAGTTATCCGCTGGACCGCAAATGCGCGGACAAGGGCGGCCGCCTGCGCCTGATGTACGAGGCCAACCCGATGTCGCTGCTGGTGGAACAGGCCGGTGGCGCTGCCAGCACCGGACGCCAGCGCCTGCTCGAGGTGCAGCCGACCGGCCTGCATATGCGGGTGCCGGTATTCCTGGGATCGAAAGCTGAGGTCGAAGCCGCGGTCGGCTACCACGCGGCGGGTTGAGGATCGTCAGTCGCGGCCTCCGCCAATGCCAGGTCTTGCAGCCAGACGTGGAAGGTGGCGCCTTCGCCAGGCGCGGATTCCGCGCGGATGCTCCCGCCATGCCGTGCCGCGATCGTATCGGCGATGGCCAGGCCAATGCCGTCGCCCGCGCCGTCATCGCTGCCGTGCAGGCGCTGGAACGGTTCCAGCATCCGCTCGGCATAGGCCATGTCGAAGCCGATGCCGTGGTCGCGCACGACCAGTGCAAGCCCGTTGGCAGAGCGGGTGCCGCTGACCTCGATCTGCACCTGCGGGCGCGTCGTCGAGAACCGCCAGGCGTTGCGCAGCAGTTGCGCCAGCAAGGTCTTGAGCAGGCGTTCGTCGCCGATGACCTCAAGCCCCTGCTGCACCTCGATGACGGCCGCGCGCGCGGGGTCGGCATCCTGCAATTCGGCAGCGCACCAGTCGGCCAGCAGGCTCATGTCGACCCGCATCGGCCGCAATTCGGCGCGGCCGGCGCGGGCCAGTTCGACCAGTCCATCCACCAGCGTCGCCATCCGTGCGTTGGTCGCGGTGATCCGCGCCAGCGTCTCGACCCCAGCGGGACCACCGCCTGCCTCCAGTTGCCGGGTGAGTCGCGCCGCGAACCCGTCGATTGCCCGCAACGGGGCGCGCAGGTCATGGGAAATCCCGTGCAGCAACGCCTGCAGGCGGTTGTCGGCGGCGGCGAGTTGCTGCTGGAGCCGCGCCTCCCGATCCGTGGTCATGCGGCGCGGCGGGCCGGGCATCCGCCACGCCCATGCCGGGCCCTGCCAAGCAGCATGACCAGCCGGCATCGGGCGTTATCGTGGCGATGTGATGCTGGGGGACACATGGGCAAGGGCTTGTTGTTCTTGCGGAGAGGGTAGCGCCTGCATCCGTAAACGTGATGTGCAAGTTGTCCCGGCCGCAGTCACGATCCGAACAGGCAGAATGGCGCGATGGACCTGCCGCCGCACCTGTTCCAGCAACTCACCTTCGGGCTGATCCTGGCCGGTGGGTTGTATCTGTTCATCACCGAGAAGCTGCGCGTCGACGTCACCGCGATGCTGATCCTGTTGGCGCTGGTGCTGACCGGCGTGCTGGACAGCAAGCAAGCGCTGTCCGGTTTCGCCAGTGAGCCGGCGATCATCGTCGCTGCGGTGTTCGTGATCTCCGGCGCGCTGGCCGCGACCGGCATCAGCGAGCGGCTCGGTGCCTGGGTGGGCCGCGCCGGCGGGCATGGCGAGGCTCGCACGATCGCGGTGGTGATGCCGCTGGTCGCGTTGCTGGCGGCGTTCACCCACCACGTGATGGTGACCGCGATGATGCTGCCGCTGCTGCTGCGGCATGCGCGCGACCGCCAGCTGCCGGCCTCGCGCCTGCTGATGCCGATGTCGCTGGCGGCGTCGCTGGGCACCACCCTCACCCTGGTCAGCGCGCCTGCATTCCTGCTCGCCAGCGACCAGCTGCAACGCGCGGGCGCGGAGAGTCTGGGCATTTTCTCGATCACCCCGATCGGCATCGCACTGGTGGTGGTGGGCACCCTGTACATGCTGGTCGCGCGCTGGCTGCTGCCGCGCCGCAGCGGCGAACGCAACGACGAGGACTACCTGCGGCTGGACCGCTATCGCACCGAGCTGCTGATCGTGAAGGACGGCCGCTGGTGCACGCGGCCGATGTCCGAACTGCAGAAAGCCCTGGGCAGCCGCTTCCGCATGCTCGGCTGGCTGCGCGATGGGCAGCGCCGCGACGACCTCACCGCGGCCAGCCCGTTGCTGGCCGACGACATCCTGCTGGTCGAGGCGGCCGCGGACGAACTGCTGTCGCTGCACGAGGATGCCGGCCTGGACCTCAACGCGATCGTGCGCTTCGGCGACTTGCTGGACGGCGAGGGCGAGCCGCAGCTGGTGCAGGCGGTGGTCGCGCCCGGCTCCGAATTCATCGGCCGCAGCATCCGCGAACTGGATTTCTCCCGGCAATTCCATGCGGTGATCGCCGGCCTGTGGCGACGCGGCGCGGACATGGCGGACCGGCTATCCGATGCGCGCCTGCGCGAAGGCGATCTGCTGGTGTTGTGGGGCAAACCCTCGCGCTTCGCCGAGCTGGCCGCGCACCACGGCTTCCTGATGCTGGTGCCGTTCGCCGGCGAGGCCAAGCGCCGCCTTCGCGCACCGCTGGCATTGATGATCCTGGGGCTGACCATCCTCGCCGCCGCCACCGAATGGCTGCCGGCACCGCTGGCCTTCCTGTTCGGCGCGGTGGCGATGGTGGTGACCCGCTGCCTGAACATCGAGCAGGCCTATCGCGGAATCGACGTACGCATCTTCGTGATGATCGCCGGGGTGATTCCGCTCGGCATCGCGATGGAGCAGACCGGCACCGCCGACTTGCTGGCCCAGGGCCTGTCGCACCTCGTCGCGCACTGGCCACCGCTGCTGATCCTGCTGGTGATGTTCAGTGTCGCGGCGTTGCTCACGCAGGTGATGAGCGATGCCGCGACCACCGCGCTGCTCGGCCCGGTCGCGATTTCGCTGGCGCAGCTGCTCGACCTGCCGCCGACGCCGTTCGTGGTGTGCACGGCGCTGGGTGCGGTGGTCGCCTTCCTCACCCCGATCGGCCATCACGGCAACCTGCTGATCCTCGGCCCGGGCCAGTACCGGTTCGGCGATTTCCTGCGCATCGGCCTGCCGCTGACCGTGGCGATCGCCCTGGTCAGCGCGTGGATGGCACGCTGGTTGTGGTTGGACGGGCCATTGTGGCCGGCCTTCCAATGACTTGCGGAGTACAGCTATGACGATCCTGATCCCACCCCGCGTGCATGATCTTGGCGGGTTCCAGGTCCGGCGCGCGGTGCCGAGCCTGCAGGCGCGCAGCGTCGGTCCGTTCGTGTTCGTCGACCACATGGGGCCGGCGCATTTCGATGCCGGCCACGGCGTGGACGTGCGCCCGCATCCGCACATCGGCCTGGCCACAGTGACCTTCCTGTGGTCGGGCGGGATGCGCCATCGCGACACCCTCGGCAGCCTGCAGGACATCCTGCCGGGTGACGTCAACTGGATGACCGCCGGCCGCGGCATCGCCCATTCCGAACGCACGCCGCCGAACCTGCGCGATGCCGGCAGCTCGCTGCACGGCATGCAGACCTGGGTCGCGCTGCCGCAGGCGGACCAGGAGGTCGAACCGTCGTTCCACCACCACGCCGCGACCTCGCTGCCCGCGCGCGATCACGCGGGCGCGCGCCTGCGGGTGATCGCCGGGCGCGCGTTCGGGATGGAATCGCCGGTCAAGGTCTTCGCCGACACGTGGAACGTCGCGGTCGACCTCGCGGCCGATGCCGAACTCGTCCTCGCGCCGGAGGCGGCGGAACGTGCGCTTTACGTCCTCGAAGGCGAGGCGCAACTGGACGGCACCGACATCCCCGACAAGCACCTGCTGGTGCTGGATCGCGGCGTGCGCCACGTGCTGCGCGCGAAGACGCCGCTGAAGGCGATGCTGCTCGGCGGCGAGCCGCTGGATGGCCCGCGCCACATGTGGTGGAACTTCGTGTCGTCGTCGAAGCAACGCATCGAGCAGGCCAGGCACGATTGGGATGAAGGCCGCTTCGGGTTGATCCCGGGCGACGACCAGGAACGCATTCCTTTACCGGAGCGTTGAGCATCTCGAGCGCCGGGCCGGCGCTTCCGGCATTCCGGCGATGGTTTGTCAAAACAAATCGCCTTGTGGCGAGGGCTTGCGTGGCGCGATGAACATATCCGTGCGCAACGGCTGCACGCCCTCGAACCCCAACCGCTTGCGGGTCTTGGCGAAGCGCATCGCCACCAGGTCGGCGAACGGACCCTGCCCGCGCATGCGGCTGCCGAACGCGCTGTCGTAATCCTTGCCACCACGCATCTGCCGGACCAGGCTCATCACGTGGTCGGCGCGCTGCGGGTAGTGCAGCTGCAGCCATTCGCGCCAGATTTCCTTGAGCTCATGTGGCAGGCGCAGCAGCACATAGCCTGCGGACTGCGCGCCGGCCTCACGGGCGGCTTCGAGGATGTGCTCCAGGTGCATGTCGGTGATCATCGGGATCACTGGTGCCACCAGCACGCCGGTCGGCACGCCAGCATCGCGCAGGGCCGCGATCATCTTCAGCCGGGTGTGCGGCGCGGCGGCGCGCGGTTCGAGTTTCGACGACAGCGTGTTGTCCAGCGAGGTGATCGAAACGAACACGCTGGCCAGGCCGTGCTTCGCCAGTTCGGCCAGCAGGTCGAGGTCGCGCAGCAGGGCGCTGCCCTTGGTCACGATGCTCAGCGGATGCCGGGTTTCCAGCAGCACCTCCAGGCAGGCGCGGCTGATGCCGTGGCGGCGTTCGATCGGTTGCCAGCCATCGGTGTTGATGCCCAGCGCGATCGGCGCGGGGATGTAACCGGGCTTGGCAAGCTCCGCGCGCAGCAGGTCCGCCGCGTTGGTCTTGGCGAACAGCTTGGTCTCGAAGTCGAGCCCGGGCGACAGGTCGAGGTAGGCGTGCGAGGGCCGCGCGAAGCAGTAGACGCAACCGTGTTCGCAGCCGCGATACGGATTGACCGACTGCGAGAACGCGATGTCCGGCGACTGGTTGCGGCTGATGATGCTGCGCGCGCGCTCTTCGGTGACCTGGGTGCGTGGCGACGGCGCATCGTCCATGCCCTCGTACACCGAGCCCCAGCCGTCGTCCTCGCCGCGGACTTCGCGTTTCTCGAAGCGGCCCGCCACCCGTGATGCCGCGCCGCGACCCTTGGTCGGCGCCTGCACGCGGCGGGCATCGTCACCTGGAACGCCATCGTCGCGTGTCATCGTCACGCGTTCACCCTACCCTGTCAGCGTCGCAACGCCCGCAACCACGGAGCATCGATGGCCGACCTGCTGCATGCCTGGGACACCTTCTGGGCGATCTCGCACATCCGTGCCTGGTTGACCGCCGGCTGGCTGCTCTACCTGGCGTGGCTGGGCCTGTGGATCGTGCTGCAGAAGCGCGAACCCGCGGCGACCCTGAGCTGGCTGATCAGCCTGGCCGCGCTGCCGTACATCGGTTTCGGAATCTACTACCTGCTCGGCCCGCAGAAGATCACCCGCCATCGCGCGCGCCGGCGCCGACACCGCGCCTCGCTGGCACCTGAGTCTGATGGCCCCGGCGACGACACGGTGGAACTGCGCACGCTGGCGCAGGCCACCACCGGACTGGCGCCGACCACCGCGAGCGACGTGCGCCTGCTGGTCGACGGCGGCAGCAAGTTCCCGGCGTTGCTGGCGGCGATCGCCGAGGCCCGCGACCACATCCACCTCGAGTACTACATCTACTGTCCGGACCGCACCGGCACCGCGTTGCGCGATGCGTTGGCCGAGCGCGCCCGCGCCGGGGTCAAGGTGCGCCTGCTGCTGGATGCGATGGGATCGAAGCAGGCCAAGCGAAGCTTCTTCGCGCCCCTGCTGGAGGCTGGAGGCGAGCTCGCCTGGTTCCATCCCGCGCAACCATGGACCTTGTGGAAACGGCCGTGGGTCAACCTGCGCACGCATCGCAAGATCGTGGTGATCGATGGCCGCGTCGGTTTCCTTGGCGGCATCAACATCACCGACGAGGAAGACGAGCGCCTGCGCGAGGACGCCTACCGCGACCTGCACCTGCGGGTCGAGGGCGACGTGGTGCGCGCCCTGCAGGAAGTCTTCGTTGAGGACTGGGCGTATGCCACCGAGACCCGCGACTTCGTCGGCGACGTGGTGCGGGCGATGCCCGACAAAGCGCCCGGCCCGATCCGCGCGCAGCTGCTGAGCTCCGGGCCGGATTCGCCGTGGGAGGCGATCCACCGCCTGCATGTCGGCGCGATCCATTCGGCCGGCAAGCGGGTCTGGCTGGCCACGCCGTATTTCGTGCCCGGCGAGGCGGCGATGATGGCGCTGACCTCAGCCGCGCTGGGCGGTCTGGACGTGCGCCTGCTGGTGCCGAAGATGAGCGACAGCACGCTGGTGACGTATTGCGTGCGCTCGTTCTTCGACGACCTGCTCGCTGCCGGGGTAAAGGTGTACGAATACGGCCCGCGGATGCTGCATACCAAGGCCCTGCTGGTCGACGACCACCTGGCGATCATCGGCAGCGCCAACTTCGACCATCGCAGTTTCCGCCTCAATTTCGAGGCCTCGCTGCTATTCGACGATCCCACGGTGGCCGCCGAACTGGCGCAAGTCATCGAGCGCGAATTCGCCGCCGCGCCACGGGTGCGCAACGACCGCGCGCGGCCCCTGCTGGCGTCACGCCTGCCCGAGGCGCTGGCTCGCCTGATGGCGCCCCTGCTCTAGCGCGGGCCGCAGCATTGCCGCTGGCGCTGGCGTTACACTGCGCCCATCCCGCCCGGAGCGCACGCATGCACTGGCTGTTCTTGCTGATCGGCTTCGCCATCCTGGTCATGTCATTCCTGACCACCAACACCGCGGTGATGGTGGTGTGCTGGCTGGTCGCGCTGGTCCTGTTCGGCTTGTGGCTGGCGGCGATGTACTCCGCGCGCGTGTCCAGCCAGGAACGCGACGTCTCGATGATGATCGACCCCGCCGAATTGCGCCGGCTGCGCGAGCAGGCCGAAGCGCGCAAGGCCGCGGCCGACGCCTCCGACCAGGCGCCGTGACGGGACACGCACACTGCATGGCAGGTCGCGGATGACCGCCCTCAGCGTCAACCTCAACAAGATCGCAGTGCTGCGCAATTCGCGCGGTGGCAGCGAGCCCGACATTCTGCGCGCTGGCATCGCTTGCCTCGACGCCGGTGCGCACGGCCTGACCGTGCATCCACGCCCCGACGCGCGCCATATCCGCGAGGACGACGTGCATGCCTTGGGCGCGCTGTGCGACGCGCGTGGCGTGGAATTCAACATCGAGGGCAATCCGTTCGCTCCACCGCGCCCCGGCTACGCCGGGCTGCTGGCACTGTGCGAAGCCCTGCGTCCGGCGCAGGTCACCTTGGTGCCGGATGGCGATGGCCAGCTGACCTCGGACCATGGCTTCGACTTCACCCGCGATGGCGAGGCCTTGCACCCGCTGGTCGCTGCGTTCAAGGCGTTGGGCTGCCGGGTCAGCGTGTTCGTCAATGCCGGCGATCCGCTGGTGGCCCAGGCCGCAGCGGCCGGCGCCGACCGCGTCGAGCTCTACACCGGTCCCTTCGCCGAGGCCTGGGCCAGCGGCGATGCCGGCACCGCCTTGCACTCGGCGGCTGACACCGCCCGGCGTGCGCAGGCCGCCGGACTCGGCGTGAATGCCGGGCACGACCTGAGCCAGGCCAACCTGGCTGATTTCCTCGCCACCGTGCCGGGCGTGCTGGAGGTCTCGATCGGCCACGCGCTGATCGGTGAAGCCCTGTACGCCGGACTGGAGGCCACGGTCCGGGCGTACCGCCGCATCGTGGATGCGGCGGCATGCCGTCCGGTCAACGGCTGATCGGCGATGTCCCGGTAGCCCGCGTTGCGCACAGCGGCCAATGCGAACGCCCTGTACTCCGCCTCGCCACTGCCATCCAGCGACAACGTGGCCTTCGTCAGGTGATCATCCATAAAAAAACGCCGCCCTTGCGAGGCGGCGTCGTCATCCACGACGTGCTCCGGAAACCGGAGCAGGAAATTGTTTCGCAATCAGTTCTGGACGAAGCCGATCTTGACCATCTGCGCATTCTTGGCCGAGGCCAGGACCTTGGCCAGCACGCCATAATCGGCGTCATCGCTGGTATCGATCTCCAAC
>Ga0209476_10002705_pt1 | contig 11818 bp, 19 predicted proteins | sample KloWWTrecipitate_FD_187179 | JGI IMG/M metagenome (GOLD analysis project Ga0209476, IMG submission 187179) | Active sludge microbial communities from Klosterneuburg, Austria, studying microevolution and ecology of nitrifiers - Klosterneuburg... | ecosystem: Engineered > WWTP > Aerobic digester...
TATTAGCGATACCAACCGATACCGGCATAGGCGAGGTTATTCATATCGCTGTTTTAGATGGTAGAATTGACGATGTTATTATATTCATTAAAGACCAGGTAAAACTTGGGCATCGTGAATCAATCGAAAAGGCTATCGGAGCTGAGTTGACGGGGAAGATTGTTGCGGAGTGTGGCGGGGTAAATTTTGCCTAACGATTCGAAATTGCCGCAGTGAATTGCGAAAACATGAGGTACGAATGTTGGAAGCAGTTCACAAGGTTAAAACATCATTCATTTCGGCAATTTCCATGTTGGCCGCCGTCCGAAATGAAAGCAGCACGATTCTTTTTTTTCTGGTCGTTGGAACGCCATCAGTAAGGATGAGAATTTGAGGAACGAAAATGAAATCATTACGTCTTAAAACCCGAAAATATGTCATTCAAATTTTGTTGCGAATGTGGCAGGAAACACAATGAAGAAAGTGAAAGCCCTTTCTGTCCACCATGTGAAGCCTCCTTTGATGAAGATGATTCATTTGATGAGGACTATTATATAGAACAAAGAGAAAATGAATTAGCGGAAAGGGCTGCAATGTGTAAATGTGGTGCATGGCAATTCGCAAAAGATGGAACTGTTATTCATGTGGCTGATTGTTGCTGTGGTGCTGAATAACTGTTCTTTCGGGTTTTAAGGATGGCGGTCCAACGTTTGCGCTTTGTGCAGGTGGGGTTTCAAGGCTCGTCAGCCCAACCATTGCACCACAGTTGAATAAAGATAAAATGACGAGCCTTTAACCGTCTGCCCCCACTTGCACAAAACGTATTGTTGGTGGCAGTGCAAAATTTAAAATTATGGGATTTTTTGGAAAACTTACGAAGCTGGCACTTGATGTAATTGAAACACCTGTTGCCATTGTCAAAGATGTAGCCACTTTAGGCGGTGCATTAACTGACCAAGATAAGCCTTATACTCAAAAAAAGTTAGAGGATATTGGTGATGATTATGATGAATTAAAAGAAAGTTTGGATGATTAGGGTGCTGTCCTGCATTGCCACCAACGAACAGGGCTTGGCGATGGTTTGGAATTTGAAAATCGTCAGCCCGTAACCGAAGTTAAATTAATAACTAAAAGTAAAAATATGGAACAGATGCTAAATAGTATTCCTCCTGATGGAGCAGCAGCACAAAAGCAATATGAAGCTGAAGTATCAATGTCCTGCCAAACTATACGCCAAACCCCTTGTTATACGCCGTGCATTTGCCCCGATTGCGGCGGGACAGGGATTGTAGTTGATTATGTCGCTGGGTGTTGCCGTAACCCTGATGAAGATGGTAATTGTTGCAACTGCCCAATACCTGAACCAATACAAGCCCAATGTTGCAGATGTGAGGCAACAGGTTACTTGCGGTCAGAGCATGGCGTATAACGTACAGGGCTTTGTGTCTGTGCCTGAATTTGAAAAACAGATGCTCAAAATATATTCTAAACTTCAATAAAGATAAAATGAAACAAACAACCACTTCCGCAGGCATAGCACAAAACCCCGTGTTATCGGCTGTTTATCTCTTCCTCGATGATATTCGTCACCCGCACGAAGCCTTTGAATATACGAAGCAGGAAATGTTTGTCAAACTGGATTGGCAAGTAGTTAGAAATTATAACGAGTTTGTAAAATGGATTGAAAATAATGGCTTACCAACTTTCATTTCATTTGACCATGATTTAGCCGATACCCATTATACGCCTGAACCATTGTGGACGGATTACAATGCTTCAAAGGAATGGCAGGATAAACAAGTTCACCAAGAAAAGACAGGCTATGAATGTGCAAAGTGGTTGGTTGATTATTGTATTGAAAAAAACTTAAAGTGTCCAGCGTATTACTGTCATTCTATGAACCCTGTCGGGAAAGATAAGATTGTCGGATTGTTACGGTCTTTCACCAATAGCCGATAACGTTGAAGCATTGCAGCAGGTGGGGAAATAGCGTACCGTCTGCTGATACACATACTAACGCTAAATTGAAAAACAAATGCTCGGATTAAGAACGTCTGCCCCACTTGCTGCAATGCAATGTTAGCTGCCGTTTTTTATCAGAGTGCAAAAAATCAAAAAATGGAAAGACCATCAATTATTAATTTCTTTTCAAAAGGAACAACACTTGAACAAGCTCACGATGCTTATTCTAAAAGCCCTGAATTATATAAATACATGGCTGCGGTGGACAGTTATGCCGATTTTTTAGAATCAAAACTTGATGAAATTGCAAACCCTATTAAGTATATGCGAATGCGATTAGAGGAAGGTCAGCAACTAAATGGGATGTTTGCTAATTCAATGTCTGATAGTGCGAACTATTTAAAAGAAATTGCCCGTGAAGCGTTGTCCGCAAATGGCAGCTAACGAACAGGGCTTTGTGCCGTTTTATTCCACAATTTAATTAAAATACAAAAGATGAATAACATTCAAAAGTCGAATAGCGAAGTGTCTGCTGAAAATGGCACAAAACCCAATGTTATGTGTCAGTTAACGCCTTTGTTGCACCATTACGATACTTGGTGTAAAGAAACAAAACGAAATGGCGGGGTGCTTGTCGGTTCAAGTATTAGAGAACTTATTGAATACTTAGAAGCTAAGACAAATGAGGAAATCCAAAAGGCGTTAATTGCATCATAACGTATGTATTGCCGCAACTAAATAAAAGTAAATTAACTAACAATGGATTATACAATTCCAGATGAACTTTGGGGGCTTCAAAACCCCACCAAAGGGGCAGATACGGCCAGACGAAGATTTACCACAATAGTAGAATCCGAAAAGTTTTTACAGCAGTGTGAAAGGATGGGAATAGACACATCAGCAGTTATTAATCAGGCTTTAATATCTTTTCGTCCAAAGCTGCAACCAGATGGTAACACATGGGAGGGAATTAGAAAGGTTTGCGGTTAGTCATTACACTCCCAAGTCCTTCATTATTGCAGCTACTCCCGGCTGTTTGCTTACTGCATTTGGGTCGTATCTTCCATCAGCAACATACTTGCCTTTTATATATTCTGTTGTGAAACTCCATAGGTAAGGATTAGGTACACCTTTCTTTTTATACCCCAACCCGTTGAACTTTTCAAACAGAATTAAACAGTTCTCAATACTCCAATCTGTTACTTTATCATACTTCATATATTTCAAAGCATCTAAAGCTGACTCTTCCCATGTGTAAGGCTTTCCCTTCCCGGCTTTTGGGTCTGCTATCGGTCTGCCTGATGGCACATGAAAAGTTCTTGCTGTTAACGGATCACCGCAATGCAGATGGTAGTCAAACTGTTTTGGGTACTTATGCCCCGCTTCCATGAAGTGAGTAATCCCGATAAACCACCAAGGGATACCATTATCCAAAGTTTCAGCCACCCCCTCGTATCTTTCCTTCCCTTCCAGTATCCTTTTCGATATTAGTTTTACCTCCTGTTCTTTGGATAGCTTAATTAAGGCTCTGTTATAGATTATAGTATATGCCATAGATTTATTAAATATTTGTCCGAAAATCTTGCCTAATGTTGCACCAATACCCATGTTAACAGGATTGAATATATTATTAAAGGTAGCCACCCGTTATTGCCGAATAGCTTTTTTTCTACTTTATCTACCATAGATTTTGGCTTTTGGCTTACATAATCAATAGGAAGCCCTCTGAATATGTTTAAAGCCGTATTAAAGACGATTCTGGCTACCAAAAGAACAGCGACGGCAATTTGCCAACCTTCAAAACACAAGGCTGTAATAGCCGTTAAAATATGCAATGACCCATTCAGCCAATGATGTATAATCTTACCTTGTTTTATTCTTTTGGAATTATCCCATGCAAGCCAAATGATAAATGGTATGTAGGCTACTAAAATCAAGTATTCCAGATTAAAACCACCCCTGCCACTGCACCTAATCCAAATATAATATTCCACATTGCAGAACCTCGTGGGTTAAATAATTTTAATCCCAAAATATCAGGTACTCCGGCTAAGAAAAAACAACCGGCATAAAATAAAATAGTGCCAACCAAATCACCCGTTGTAAAAGGGTTAAGTCGGCAACTTAAATAGATATTATCCAAGTCGCAAGGTTGACTATGAAAGAAACCAAAGTAGGTGAATAGCACTACTGCTAATCCGATAACCGCCCTACTCATTGTCCATAATGTTTTCTCGTCTGCATCCATTGAACTTGCAAAAGCCATTGGTTTACTCTTTGGTTTAGTAACTAAAGCTACTACCCACTTATAAAACGGAGGGATGGCAAGACCCAATAATATGCCCAAGAATAATGTCCACATAATTGTTTGTTTTTAGAATGAAATAATCTTTTTTATTTTCAGAATTGTATAAGCTCCGATTGCACCAACGGCGATTAAGAACCACCACAAACGCTGTTTTGCTTTTACTTTCCAGTTATCCCGATCTGCTTTTAATATGCCGTTCTCAATCTCCTTATTCCGTAGCTGAATATTAAAATCTTCAATTCTTGCAGTGTTCTCTTTTACTATCGTATCAGTAATGCGGACTGTTTTAGTTACAATCTTAGCAGGAAGTGTTTTAGTAACCACCCTTGTTACTGTATCATTGAAAGTTTTGTAAACCGTATCAAAAATATTCTCACCAACATAAAGAGTATCGAACAATAAAACAGAATCACCTTTTATAAATACTTCCTTTACCGGAAACTCATCTGCACAAATCTTCGCCAAAGCATTTGCAGCTTTCAACACCTGTTCTGCCTTTTGGATTTTGCGTTGAGGGTTGCAACTACTAAGACATCCAACTATCAGCATAGTTGACATGATTACCATTGCTACCAAAAAGAACCATTCTTTTATCTGTTTCATGCTTTTATATTTTATCAGCCAGTTTATCAATTGCGGCTTTACCTTTTTTCTTATAGATAAAGGCGATGTACTGAACGAAACCACCAATAACAAAGGATGCTGTTTTGAAATAGAGTTGCAGGTTTTGTTTCAAACTTTTACCTTCAATAGACTGCAAATCTTTCTTTGTTACTGACAAATCAATAAAGTCTGAAAGCAGAAACAACACAGAAAGAATACCTATAAGTCCAATAATAAAATATCCTATTTCTGCTTTCAGGTATGTCTTTAATGCAACGAGATACGGAACATCTTTTTCCTTTTGATAATTATACACCATTATAGATGTAATTAGCAACTGTGCCAAAATGAAAGCACCGAGCATAATTAAATAATGTTTATTCATTTCTTCTTTCTGTTTAAATATTTTGTTATCAAATGCTTTCCTAACACACCCATACCACCAGAGAAAAGAGCAACGAAGCCAAGCCATAATATCTGTCCTAAACTTTCCCATGCCGATTGCCATGTAATGCCAGCAAGGTTGATTGCAAGTGTAGCACCTGCCAATCCAGAAATAAAGCCTGTCAAGTCATCATATTTCTGCTCCATTGCTTTCATTTAATTATAATGATGTTAACTGCATCCAGTTTGCTTTATTAATTATCCAATAATATATTCTTACCGATGTTTCTTCGCTGCAAGTATTGGCTATTATACGTTGCGTCTATCTGGCCTATATGGTACAACAAGGCTGCATTGTTTATAGCTTTTATCTTGTTACTGATATTAGTGCCTATCGCTTCCGACATACCTATTTGCCTTGATGTAACTGTGCGGTACATTTCCAATACTTCAACACCTCTTATGTTGCTTACTGTCATATTGGTATTCCATGTAGGATTTTGCAATGCCTGAGCAGCCGTTCTTACCTTTCTTACAAAAGCTATTATTGTAGAATCCTTAGCATCAATAAAGGAAACGAGGTAAGCCCAATCACCTGCTTTTAAGGTTAGGTTTTGCACATTAACGGTGTCAATATGCCCTTGCGAAAACGACTGAATGGAGAAGAAAAGACTGATTGCTAAGATTATTTTTTTCATTGTTTTTATTTTAAAATGTTATAACGATACTGCACTACCCACCACATAAAAAGTTGACGGGTCGTTCATGCTGTTAAATTGAGTTAGTAACCAGTCTGATGAATGTGTTACATTAGAAATTCTTACCTCGTCCATTGTGCCAGTGAGTTCAGCTCCTAAACCCGAACTTGCTTTTTTAATGTTTAAAAAAGAGACGGTATTTCTTACAGACGTAAATCCACCACTTCCAAAATCTGAATTATCAACTTGCACACCATCTATGTATATTTTACAGGATGAGTTTGTTGCACCTCCATCATATACAAAAGCTGCATAGTGCCATGTGTTTAATGAATATGATGTGGATGGAGCTCTTCTGCCAACGTAACTGCTGTTTGTACTATCAGTCATCCAGAAAAGAATAGTGTTATTACTCACAATACCAGACATTATTTCTCTCACACTTGCTGTTGTTTTATCTATCATTGTTCCTGCTCCTAATGCGGTTTTATAAAACCAACATTCAATAGTGCCGCCGCTTGATAAGGTGAAGGCTGTTTGGTCAGCAACGGCAAGATAAGTGCCGCCCATACCTCCATATATTTTCCCCGTTTGTGCCGTAGGAGCTGAGTATGGATCTGCATCATAATTATTAGCCGTTGCATCGGTTGAGGTAAGTGTAGTTCCGTCTGGTAAGTGATAAACACCTACATAGCTTGACCGCCATGTATTAGCCACATCTGCCTGACTGGTTGTTATACTTGTATTCCCATAAGCCATATAAATAACCGTTGCGGATGCACTGGTAAGGGTTGGTATTTTTACCCAATATGTTACCTGCCCTGTTGCTGCTACATATTGCTCCCTTTCAAATTTTAACATGGTTGTTAATCCTGCATCTGAGAAAAATGCAATGTCGTAGCCACTTGCATTTGTTACATTGCCACCATTGGCGGTTGTTGCTAAATAGGCGTAAGTGCCTGCAACAAGCACAGGAAAATCAGTTAAATCTCCGGCTGGTTGGTCAAGTGTAATAGTTCTGTAATATTGCCACCCTGCCTGTCCTACATACAGCACACCAATCGGTGGCTGCTGACTGCTTGCATTAAATGAAAACAGTATTGATAATATGATTAGTATTTTTTTCATTATTCCATATCTCCTTGTGTTAAAAAAATATTTGTTGCATACATTATAATTGTAGCGGCTGCATACTGCCCTTTTATTTTTGTGAATGATTGGCGATTATTTACGGTTGTGGATGAAGGTGTAATGGTTACCTGACCTGCTCCTAATTGTACCAATGTGCAATTAAAGCCTGCTGGCAATGATGCAGGCACATTCAATGTAATTGCACCTGCGTTACTAAGTGTTACTATTTTCCCGTTATCAGAGCTTAATAAAGTGTATGATGTGCCTGTCTGGTTATTGTAGGTTGATGTTGTATTTGCCTTAGCATCCAACTGCGTTTGAATAGCACTCGTAACACCACTCACATAACCTAATTCCGTATTGGTAACTGATGAATGAGTAGGCACTCCATTAGCATCACTTACTAAAGCTCTGCTCCCTGTTATCGCTGCATTAGTGCTTAATAAATTACTGCCATCACCTATTGCTAATCGGTATTGAGTGAGGGAAGGTGTGCCGCCCCCTATCAAAGCAGGGTCAATAGTGTACAACCTTCCGTTTTGTGTTGTATCTCCTAATATTACCTTTTTGCCTACCGTTGATGTTGTGGAAGGAACGGGGATTCTTACATCACTCGTTGCAGAGGTAATCGTTAAAATACTTGCTGAGCTAATAACACCGTAGTTTGTAAATATTAAAGCGGGGTCAGCATTCCCGTCTGCTGTTAGTATTGTATAAGGATAAGAACCATTATACAGTGCTAAAGTTCCTCCATTATCATCATCTCTTGTTATTTTTACCGTATCAGTGTTAAAAAAATTAACGCCAAAATCATTGCCATTAATCGTCCTATCCCCTGTAAGCGTTCCATTTGAGTTATAAAGATTTACTCCCGTTATCCCACTTTGCGGATACCATCCTCTTCTTCCTGCTGAATTTCTACCATAGAAGTAATTAGCAGGGTTAGCGGTTGTGTCATTTTCAAGCTGTATCGCACTCCCCGGTGCTACTACTGAATAAGGGAAGGTGTAAGTTGATCCGACATCGCTGTAATTAGCAATCCTTACCCATGCTCCGCCGCTATATACATACAGGTGATTATTAGCGGTATCAACTGCTAATTGACCGTCCGTATTCCAGGCCGATCTCAAACCACTCGGAACGCCGCCATATCTTGGCAAAATCAGTGAGCTATCGAAACCCCCGGCAATCCATTTGTACCTTGCGTTAATGTTAGTATAGCCCGGCTGAGCCGAAACAACCGAACTAATTAACAAGCATAACACTAAAATTATTCTTCCCATATTATAAATATTTTTTCAGGAATTATTGAATCAACGGGTAACCAAGGTGTACCCGTAACCACACTATTAAAACTATTTATAAAAATAAACCTCCCCAGCCAATCATTATATTGAACCTGTCTGCTACCTGGAGTTCCTGTAACAATATCATAACCCAACCCCTCTCGCTTAACTGATATTATCTTTCTATAAGCAAGCTCAGGAATAGTCAACTTAAACTCCCCTGGAGGTGCATCGTATGTTTGTGATCTAACTCCCATCTTCAACCCAAATTACAAAAATTATCTCACCTGCATTAAACGGATTCGCCGGGTCGAAGGTGATTGTACTGCCACCCGTATATTTAGCTTGCCTGTTACCCGGTGTTCCTGTGGTAACAATGTCATGCTCCAAGCCTTCCCTATCAACTTCAATAACATCATGCCCCGCAAATGAACGTCCTGCATGACCAGTACCTGATATACCTGATTCGCCCGGTGTAGTTGTCCACCAATCGCTAAATATCGTTTCGCAAACTACGTCCGGCGGCGGGTCAATGCTGGAAATAACAATTCCCCCCGTTCCTTCAAACTGTAAATCAAATTCCCCAAAAGCCTGAATATCTGAACTGAGGCCAATAGTTGCAATTATAAACAAACCTTGTATTATCTTCACATTTCCAGAAGTATCTTCAAACACAAACTGTAAATCTACTTCCGATCTCCTTATTGCCTCCTGCATGAAATGAAAGATGCTAAGTCTTGTTGCCTCACTTTCTGTTATTATTATTCCCGATACAGAACCCCTACAATCAGATATTCTAACCCTCTTCTTCCTGAACAGACCAGCATTGACATCTGTTTTACCGATTATCTCATTTTCAAACTCAAAAGAGCAACTGGAAGAGCAGCCTATGGTGATGTATTCGCCATCTACATAAGCCCTTATGCTAACCCCTCTACCTGTAACGAAATTGCTCATTTGGTGATGTATTTAAACGTTAAACCTGTGTACTCCTTTGGCTCATTTGAATTTACTACCTCTGTTAAAAAAGCGTTCCATTCGCATAAATAACTATTATAATCATAGTGTAAAAGTAAGAATATCCGGTTGTTTGAGTTTACATTTGCATCGGTTATATAGTATTTGTTAATCAATGCCGGTGCCGGGTTACTGTGATCAATATCAGCCTCAAACCTCACCATCGTTCTATTAACTTGGTTCCAGACATCGTATGCCTGAATCTCAGCATATTTCTTAAACTCTGTTGTTCCGGCGGGGTTTCTGGCCGCATCGTAAAATAATCCTGCTAAAGGATAGCCATAACCAACACCTGTAAAAATCTTGATAGCACCTTTATATATAGGGCTTGGGCTATCCGAAATAAATACATCTTCCTCTCTTGTATTTCTATTTCCAACGGACTGGCTTACTATTGTTTGCTGACCTGTGAATAATTCATACGAACCGTTAATAAAGGGGATCATCTTTACGCCTACCTGTAAAATATATGTATCCCGGTTCCAGCCATTAATGTGAGATTGGTGAGCTAATACCTGAACGATTCCGCCAACCGGCATAGGCGGGGAAATTGTATCACCATATAACGATTCCGGTTCTGTCATATCCCTTGACACATCGCCCTCAAACCACAAGTAATTATTATTTGTTGTAAAATCCGAATTGGATGCAACCCACAATAAAGGATCGCCAACACTCGTTTCTCCTTGTAATGTCCAATAAGTACCGTCATCACCTATAAGACGTACCTGTATGCCGTTATCCCTATAAAACCCACTACCCGCAACGTCAGCAGATAACCTACGGGACATCGTAACTTCTATTTTTTCAGAAGCAACTACAGGTATGTTGCTACTTAAAATCAAGTTTGAAGATACTGCCGCCCAGGGAATCACTACATACCTTTCAGTTTCGTAACCATTAACAAACAGCTTTCTTACAACTATTGAAACCGTTGCAGCAATCAATCCGCTTGTAGGGTAATTTTCTCTATATAAACCCCAGCAATCAAGCTCATAGGTCTTACTGTCTGGGTCGCTGCCGTCAATTAAATCACCCCTTTCAAAATCGGGATTACAAGGAACTTCTTTTGGTGTTTCATACTTGTAATTTAATTTGCTTTCTCTGAATAACTGAGCAATATAAACCACTGCACTATCGTTCATAAATGAATAATCTTCACCTACACCAATGTTTTTCTGGTTCGATTCTGTTCCTTTCTCAATAAAATCACCAAACCAATCCCACTTGTAATAAGTGTTAAGAGGTAAATCATAATCAACCTCATCTATTCTTAAAATAACCCACTCCCCTAAGTGTTGAAATAAAACCGCCTCATGGCCAAGTATTTTTGAAATTACGTCATAGCAGTTTTCGCAAGTGCCTATTTCATCCTCAAAGGTTTTAGCATCCAAAAAGCAATACCTGAAAAAATGCCCGGCTCCTGTTATGTCATCATCAAGATTTGATGCTGTTTCTTCCCTGATATTGAATATTACTTTTAAGTTTAATTGCAGGCTTGTTTTTGAAAGCGCAAATTGAAGCAGATCGAGTATCTCTATCTCATTGGTTGGCACCTCGCCATTCCTGTCAGTTAAAGGTATATCGCTTAATAGTCCAAGCCCATCAACGGCTGTTAATGATATTACATTTGGATCGGGTAAAAACTCCTGTGATATATCCGCAACGGAAAGATGTCCGGTAAAATTCAAAACATCATTTATATACCAATTCGCTTTAAACCTATCATCCCCTCCATCAACGAAGTTTCTTATATTAATATCATTCGATGAATATATTTCAATTTCAAGCTGCCGGGATCTGATCGGAGTAAAAACATTCTCGTCATTATCAATAACCACATCGTTAACTGGATTATCGGTAAATTCTAAAGGCACTATTTGGTTAATATTACTCCAATAAAGCCATCCGCCGGGTATTTGAATAGTAAATGAAAATTCATAATCAAGCGTAGGGAGCGTTATTGATTGCGGAGAGGTAGTTCCCCCCGGTACCAGAAACCAGTTTAACCCGCCATTTGAAGTATATTCTATTGCAGTCCCGATTGCCGTTACTGGTAATGTATCGAAACTGAAAGTATAGATAGTATCAGTCCCAGAAACCTCTTCTGTTAATACTACGTTGAATGGGTTACTACTCATATCAATCAGATCAAGCCTCTTAACAACCTGAGCATTCTCATTAGTTAGTGGGTTGGTTTCAATATCCGTATATGAGCCTCTGTATATTATCATCTTCCCGTTGTTCTTTTTTGTGATCTGCTTGTCCTTGCCTGAACCAAAGCGAGGTTATTACCCCTTACAATCGTTCTCATAACTACTACCTGTGACCCGCCGCCCATTCCGGTAAGCATACCTTTTAATTTATCCAATGGTGCCACTACTTCCGGGTTTGCTTTACTTGTACCTGATCCCTCACCAATCAGTGCTAATTGAGGACCGGTTACAAGA
>Ga0209476_10002708_pt1 | contig 11813 bp, 5 predicted proteins | sample KloWWTrecipitate_FD_187179 | JGI IMG/M metagenome (GOLD analysis project Ga0209476, IMG submission 187179) | Active sludge microbial communities from Klosterneuburg, Austria, studying microevolution and ecology of nitrifiers - Klosterneuburg... | ecosystem: Engineered > WWTP > Aerobic digester >...
AGCGCAAGCAGATCCCGACTGTGCGGCCCCTGCAGGACAATATCCGGTGGCGGCGCTGCTGCACGCGCCCGGCCACCACATCCACATCCACTGGAGCCCGTAACCGATGCCCCTGCATTCCGCCATCGAGCGCGTCACCTCGCGCATCGCCGACCGCAGCCGCCGCCTGCGCGACGACTACCTGGCGCGGATGGACGCGGCACGCGAAATCGGCCCGTCGCGACGCGAGCTGTCCTGCGGCAACCTGGCGCACGCCTTCGCCGCATCCGGCGCGGACAAGCCGATGCTGCGCGAGGGCGCGGGCGGCAACATCGGCATCATCACCGCCTACAACGACATGCTGTCGGCGCACCAGCCGATGGAGCATTACCCGACGCTGATCCGCATGGCCGCGCGCAACGCTGGCGGCAGCGCGCAGGTCGCCGGCGGCGTGCCTGCGATGTGCGACGGCGTCACCCAGGGCCGCACCGGCATGGAGCTGTCGCTGTTCTCGCGCGACGCCATCGCCATGGCCACCGCGATCTCGCTGTCGCACGAAATGTTCGATGCGGTGCTGTGCCTGGGCGTGTGCGACAAGATCGTGCCCGGCCTGCTGATCGGCGCGTTGAGTTTCGGCCACTTGCCGGTGATCTTCGTGCCCGCCGGGCCGATGCCGTCCGGCATCCCCAACAAGCAGAAGGCCGAGGTCCGCCAGCGCTATGCGCTCGGCCAGGCCAGCCGCGCCGAATTGCTGGAGGCCGAGGCGGGCTCGTACCACTCGCCAGGCACCTGCACCTTTTACGGCACCGCCAACTCCAATCAGATGCTGATGGAAGTGATGGGCCTGCACATGCCGGGCACCGCCTTCGTGCCGCCGAACACGCCATTGCGCGACGCACTGACCGTGGCCGCCGCCGAGCAGTCGCTGCGCATCACCGCGCTCGGCAACGACTACCGCCCGCTGGCGCGCACCATCGACGAGAAGGCAATCGTCAACGCGATGGTCGGGCTCGCTGCCACCGGCGGGTCCACCAACCATACGTTGCACCTCGTCGCGATGGCGCGCGCGGCCGGCATCCTGATCGACTGGAACGACCTCGACGAACTCTCGCAGGCCACGCCGCTGCTGGCGCGTGTGTATCCGAACGGTTCCGCCGACGTGAATCACTTCGAGGCCGCCGGCGGCCTGGGCCTGGTCATCAACGAACTGCTGGATGCCGGCCTGCTGCACGGCGATATCGCCTGCGTGCACGGCGGCGACCTGCGCCAGCAGGCGACCCAACCGTGGCTCGACGACCTCACCTTGCGCTGGCGTAATGCGCCGGCGACGTCGCTGGACGACAACGTGGTGCGTGGCGTCGCCGCACCGTTCGACCGCGAAGGCGGCCTGCGCTGCCTGCAGGGCAATCTCGGGCGCGCGGTGGTCAAGATCTCCGCGGTCGCGCCCGAGTTCCGCAGAATCGAGGCACCGGTGCGCATCTTCGAATCGCAGGACGCGCTGCTGGCCGCATTCAAGGCCGGCGCACTCGACAAGCGCGAGGGTTTCGCCGGCGATTTCGTTGCGGTCGTGCGTGGCCAGGGCCCGCGCGCGAACGGCATGCCCGAACTGCACAAACTCACACCCACCCTGGCTGCCCTGCAGGATCGCGGTCAGCGCGTCGCCCTGCTCACCGACGGTCGCATGTCCGGCGCCTCGGGCAAGGTGCTGGCGGCGATCCACGTCACCCCGGAAGCGGCCGACGCAGGGCCGCTGGCGAAGCTGCGCGAGGGCGACATCGTCCGCATCGATGGCGACGCCGGCACGATGGAGGCGTTGGTGGATGCCGACACATGGGCCGCGCGCGAGGCGGTGCGTCCATCACTTGCGGGCAATCATGTCGGCCTGGGACGCGAGCTGTTCGCGATGATGCGCAAGCAGGTCGGCTCCGCGGAGCAAGGCGCCTGCGCATTGTTCCTCGACGAGGACGAGGGCACGCCATGAGCGAGAAGACGCTCGCGCTGGTCGGCGACATCGGCGGCACCAATGCGCGCTTCGCGCTGACCGACCTGTCGTCGCCAACGGTCGAATTGCTGGAAGCGAAATCGCTGCCGAACGCGGACTTCGCCAGCGTGCAGCACGCGATGGAGCATTACCTGTCCGGTGTCACCGCCAAGCCCGCGCGCGCCGCGTTGGCGGTCGCCTGCCCGGTCGGCAACGACGAGATCCGCCTGACCAACCGCGCGTGGTCGTTCAGCCGCAGCGAATTGCAGCGCACGCTCGGCCTCGACGAGTTGCGCATGCTCAACGATTTCGGCGCGGTGGCGTGGGCGATCCCGGCGCTGCAGCGCGAACACTTGGTGACGCTGCATGGAGACCCGGCTCCGCCGTTGCGCGGCCCGATCAGCGTGCTCGGCCCTGGCACCGGGCTTGGCGTCGCGCTGATCGTCGGCTCGCACGATCACGGCTGGCATGCGGTCGAAACCGAAGGCGGCCATGTCGGGTTCTCGCCGGTTGGCGACGAGGAGCGCGCGATCTCCGCGTGGCTCGCCGCGCAACACGGGCGCACCTCCACCGAGCGCCTGCTGTGCGGCAAGGGTCTGTCGGAAATCGATGCGGTGCTGCGCGGTGCCAGTGCGGTGTTGCCAGTACAGGTTCCGCAGCCGGGTGAGGCCTCGTTGCTCAAGCCCGCACTGCGCGAACCTGCGGACATCGTCGCCGCCGCGCTGGAAGGCCACGACCTCGCATCGCGCCGCACGCTCGCGCGCTTCTGTTCGGTACTTGGCAGCGTGGCCGGCGACTGCGCGCTGATCCACGGCGCACGCACGGTGGTGATCGCCGGCGGCATCGTCCCACGCTTCATTCCATTCCTGCGCAGCAGCGCGTTCCGCGAACGCTTCCTCGCCAAGGGCCGGCTGGCCGCATCGCTGGAATCGATCCCGATCCACGTCATCACCCATCCCAATCCCGGCCTGCTGGGTGCGGCGACCGCACTGCACGCCAAGGAGTTCTGATTCCGATGTTCGATACCGCCCGCCACAGCCAGCTGGTCGACGAGGTCTTCGCCCTCGCCCCGGTGATCCCGGTGCTCGCCATCGACCGCATCGAGGACGCGCTGCCACTGTGCCGTGCGCTGGTTGACAACGGCCTGCCGGTGCTGGAAATCACCCTGCGCACCGCCTGCGCGCTCGATGCCATCGCATTGGTTGCGCGCGAACTGCCGCACGCCTGCGTCGGCGCCGGCACCGTGCTGTCCGCCGCCGACCTCGCGAAGGTCACGGAAGCCGGCGCGCGTTTCGCGATCTCGCCGGGTGCCACCGATACGCTGTTCAACGCCGCGAAAACGAGCGCGGTACCACTGATCCCCGGCATCGCCACCGCCAGCGAACTGATGCGCGGCCTGGAACACGGCTGGCGGCGCTTCAAGTTCTTCCCCGCCGAATCCAGCGGCGGCATCGCCGCGCTGAAGGGCTTCGGTGGTCCGTTGCCGATGGCGCGCTTCTGCCCGACCGGCGGCATCGACGCCGCCAAGGCCCCGGCCTACCTGGCGCTGGCGAACGTGGCCTGTGTCGGTGGCTCGTGGATGGTCCCCGTCGATGCCGTCAAGGCTGGCGACTGGGCGCGTATTGGTGCGCTGGCGGGCGAAGCGGCTGCGCTGAAGCGCTGAGGCGTGCGGTGATCGGGGCTGAAGCCCCTCCCACAGAGCAGGATGTCGCCGGCCTAACACCGCGTAAAAGAAAACCGGCCCCTTGCGGGGCCGGCGATGAATCACTCTGCCATCCTTGAAACTTGGATCAGAAGTCGTAGCGAACCGAGAAGCGGAAGCTGCGCGGACTGGTGTAGTACAGCTCCTGTCCATAACGCGGATTGACAGTGGTGCGGCTGCTGGCCGAGCGCTCGTAGTAGCCGGTCGCGGTCTGCGTGTTGAGCAGGTTGAGCACGTCCATCGACAGTGTCAGGCCGTCCATCCAGTTCGGGGTATACGACACGTTGGCGTTGAACGTTGCGGTCCACGGCGTTTCACCCACGCTACCGCGCGGGGAGAACACGTAGTCCGCGTTCGGGGTCACGTTGGGATTGTTGACTGCCGTCTGTGCACCCGGCACGCCGCAGTAGCTGTAGTAGGCATTGTTGTACAGGCCAGGCTTTGCATACGGCCAGTAGCTGTAGCAGCTACGCGGCCGACCGCTCTGCACGATGGCCGAACCACCCACGCGCCATTCATCCGAGAAGCGGTACGTGCCGATCATCTTGATCTGGTGCGTGCGGTTGTTCGGCAGCGACCCACCCACGCCAAACATCAGTTCCGGCAAATCCCAGTCTTGGGTCACCGAGACATCGCCCTGGCCGCCGGCACCCGTGTCCACCGACGAGTTCAACTGGCCTTCCGCATTGCCCCAGTTGTGCGACAGGGTGTAGTCGATCTTGCCGAAGAACGCGCCCTTGCGGTACTGGGCATACATGTCCAGTGCAAGGTACTTGCGCTTCAGCTTCGGGAACGCGGTACCGAAATCCACGGCGAAGTCGTGCGTGACCTGAACCAGGTTGCCGGTGCCATCGTCTTCCCAGAACGTCGCTTCATTGGTACCCGCATTGAAGATGAAGCACTCGGTGGGGCAGATGTCGTCAATCGCGTTCTTGAGGTCGCGGTAGGTCGCCTTGGCGCCCCACGAGAACGATTCGGTCTCGGTCCGCTCCATGCCCAGGATGAACTCATCCTGGTAATGCGGCTTCAGGTCGATCTGGGCGATCGTGCGCGGGTCCTTGTCGTACCCGCATTCGACGTTCGAGGACATGCCGCCGTTTGCGCAGGTGTAGGGGCTGTTGGCATTGGTGTACGGAATGGCGGTCAGGCCTGTCGGCGTACCGTCCGCCGCGATACCGCTATAGGTGTAGTACTGGGCGGAACTCAAGGATGGATTGGAACCACGCACCGACACGTTGTTCGGCAGCGCCAGGTGATAGCGCCCCACGTTACCGAAGACCTTGAACGTGGAGTCGCCGTTCACGTCCCAGCTGAAGCCGATGCGTGGCGCCCAATTGTTCTTCTGCTCCACGTACGCCTGACCCAGGCCGTTGAAATTCGTGAATCCGTCGTTGCGCAGGCCGAGGCTCAGCAGGAAGTTGTCGCTGATGTGCCAGCGGTCCTCGATGTACATCGCCTTCTGCTTCACGGTCGTAAAGCCACCATGCTCCGAATAATTCTTGGTCACGTAGTGACCTTGGGCACCGAGCGCACCACCCGACGCGGGTGAGCCGACGTAGTGGCTGGCGTCCAACGCTGCGTTCGGATTGCTGGCCAGGCCGTAGGACCAGTAATAGCCGGTGGGGCCCACCACGTTGTCGCCGCGGTAGGAAACGGCCTCGAAGTAGTCGTATCCCGCGCGCAACTCGTGATCGCCCAGCATGTAGTTGATGTCGAAGCGACGTGCCTCGGTATCATCTGATCCGATGTAGTTGTAGGTGGGCCCGAACTTCTGCGGGTTGCTGATACCCGCGAATGCGGCGGGCACGACTGCGGAGGAGATACTGACGTAGGTCTTGGTTGGGTCATAGCCCGTCATCGGATTCGGCAGGGAATCGATCTTCTGCTTGCCCCACATGGCCGAAATGCTGAGGTTGTCGGTCAGGTAGCCGGTGTACTTGGCCACGTACATGCGCGTGTTGCTCTCGGTGGTGCTGCCGTTGTAACGGGCGTAGTCTCGTTCGTTCGTCTCGTAGTTGAAGCCGTAGTAGGACGCCTCGGTTTCGTTGTTGTCCTGTACGCCGGTGAACTCGAGGACGTGGTTGTCGGTGATGTTCCAATCGAGCTTCACCGTCCAGCGCGGATCTGTGGATTGCGTGACCCCCCAAGCTTGGGCACGATTCGTGGCACTCACTGCAGGAGCGCCAGCCGCGGTCTTGCCGGTCAGGTTGCCGACGACGCGCGAGCCTTGGCTGGCTGTCCTCGACTGCTCGGCGTTGGCATAGATGAAGAGGCGATCCTTGATGATTGGCCCGCCGAAGTAGAAGCCGACGACCTGCGTTGCAGACTTGTTGTATCGGTTGAGGTCATACAACTTTTCGTCGGTCCAGTTCGCCGGGTTGTTGCCGGCCGTGGTGTTGTAGTGGCTGTCCTGGCTCCACATGCCGGTGTCCGGATAGTGGATGTCATTCGCATCACTACGCAGCGAAGACGGCGTGTACATGGCATACACACCAGCCTTCCACTCGTTGGTGCCGCGCTTGGTGACCAGGCTGACCACGCCGCCAGTGCTGCGGCCGAATTCGGCACCATACCCGCCGAGGAGCACTTGTTGCTGGGCGATGGAGTCGAAGCCCAGACTCGTCGAACCGATGTTGGTGAGCGGATTGGTGACCGGGAATCCGTTGATGTAATAGGCGTTCTCGGAAGCCGCCGCGCCGCCGAAGCTGCCAACGCTGGACGACCGACTGTTGTACGCGGTGGAATTGATCACGCCCGGTGCCAGCAGGGCCACGGCGTTGATGTCGCGAGCGACTGCGATTTCCTGGAGTTGCTCGGCGGTAAACACCGTCCGGCTATCGGTCTGGGAAACGTCGATGGCCTGAACTTGACTCGCGGTGACCGTCATGGTGCCCAAGGTAGTGGCACCGCCGAAGTCGACCTGGGCACCGGACGCAACGAGCACAGTGACGTCACGGGCGTCGCTGCCCGCCGTCACTTTGTAGCGCCCTGCCGGCAGAGACGGCGCACTGTAGCGACCATTGGCGTCTGCGGTGATGTTGCGGGTCAGGCCGGTTTCACTGACGATGGAAATGGCCTGGCCGGGCTCGGCCTTGCCGAAGATGGCACCTGAGGTGCTCTGCGCGTGGACACCGCTGGCAAAGCACATACCGAGCGCTACGGTAAGCGCGCTCCGCTTCAAGCTCTTACCGAAAAAATTGGAAGTCATTGGTTTTGAATCCCCATTCAAAATTGTGAAAAAAAGACACCCCTACGCCTAGCCTGAATCGGCCATGACCACCTGACTATAAGTCACTACACAAATCCTTAACAAGTTTTCCAGCCGAGTGGGTGGGACGGATCGCTTGAGGGCCACAAAAGAAAACCCCCACCTCTTGCGAGGCGGGGGCCGGTTGCCACCCGGGAGGGAAGGCAATCAGAACTTGTAGCTGGCACCCAGCAGGATCGTGCGGCCCCACTCGATGTTCTCGAGCGGACGATCCTTGCTTCCGGCATACGTCTGGTAGGTCTCGTTGCCCAGGTTGCTCGCCTGCAACAGCAGGCTGAGGCCCTTCATGCGGCTGCCCTCGCCGAAGCTGTAGCTGACCTGCGCGTCGGTGATGTTCTCGCCGACCACGTAACGCAGTGAGCGCTCACCCGCGAAGTTGCCGATCTCGCCGATGAAGTCGGAGCGGCGGCGGTTGTTGACCCGGAACTCGAAGCCGTTGCGCTCGTAGTAAGCAGTCAGGTTGTAGACCCGCTTCGACAGGCCCGGCAGCGCGATCGGGGCATTGCCGACGCTGCTCGCGTTCTCCGGTGCCAGGATCTCGATGCTGCTGTCGGTGAAGCTGGCGCTGGCCACGATGCCGAAGCCGCGCATCGGCTCCCACAGCATGTCGAGCGGCAGCGACGCGGACAATTCGAGGCCTTGCAGCATGCCGCCCTTGCCATTGAATGGCGCGGTCATCCGACCGATGTTCTTGACCGGTGCCGAACCTACCGGCGGGACGTAGCCGACCAGCAGGTCGGTGAAGTCGTAGCCATCGCGGCCCTGGGTGAAGATGTAGCTGCGCAGGTCCTTGTAGAAATACGCAGCAGCCACGTAGGCCTTGGTGCCGAAGTACTTCTCGTACGAGATATCGAACGCGTTCGCGCGCCACGGCTGCAGTTGCGGATTGCCGCCGCCCGCACCTGGCTCGCCAGTTGCCGTATTGACACCGAACTCCAGCGACGCGCGCATCTGGTCGACGCGCGCACGCGCCACCTGGCGGGCCAGCGCAACGCGCAGGGTCTGGTCGTTCTCGAACGAGAACGCCAGGTTCATGCTCGGCAGCACGTCGGTGTACTTGTCACCGAGTTCGTACGGGCGGATCTCGCTGCCGGCCGGACGCGAGCTGTCCCACACGCGCGACGCCGACGACTGGTCGGTGTGCTGGATCTGCACGCCGATGTTGCCGCGCACGCCCACCGAACCCCAGGTGGTATCGATGTTGCCCTTGATGTAGCCCGTGCTGATCGTCTCGGACACCGACCAGGCCTTCGGGATCAGGTAGGCGGCGGTGTCGTCGGTCGGATTGAAGGTCATGTACTTGGCGACCACGCCTGGCACGTTCCACGACGGGATCAGGCCGACGCCAGCGAAGCCGAGGTCCACCAGGCCGTACTGGAACTCGGAACCGATGGTGGTGTCGCCCTGTGCGCCGACGTTGATGTTGCCCTCCGGCTGCCACTTCTGCTTCTCGCGATCGGCGTAGTTGAAACCGATGTCGATATCGGAGAAGAAGTTGGCTGCGGCGGCCGGTGCCGGCAGGGAGGCATAGAGCTTGAAACCCTTCAGCTCATCCGCGACCTTCGGGGTCTTGCCGTAGCCGGAACCGTAGATGGTGTTGCGCAGGAACAGCGTGGCCGGATTGGAATAGTCGCGGCCCGGATCCAGTTGCGGGAAACCGCCGCCGGTGAAGTCCAGCACCACCGAGTCCAGCTGCGGCGCGGGCGCCAGCTGCAGGTTGTTCTCCAGGTTCAGCTCATCGCGGTCGGACTTGGACCAGCTGACATCGGCAACCAGCTTGGCGCGACCGACGAAGAACTCGTTGCGCCAGCCGAACGCGTTGATCTCGTCCTTGCGGTTGTTGTACATGCCGCGCACCAGCGGATACACGTTCTGCGCAGTGCCGCCGACGAAGGTGCCGTTGACGATCCGCGGATTGGCCACGTTGAGGCGACCATAGCCGCCGTTGTAGTCGCCGATGTGCACTTCGAACTGGTTGGCGGTGTCTTCCTGCTTCGATTCGGAGTGGAAGACGTCGAGCGTGCTGATCCACGCATCGGACGGCCGGAACTCGAGCGTGCCCATCATGCCGTCACGCTTGGTGGAACCGGTACGGCGCAATGCCTTGATGCCATCGGAGTAATAGGTGCCGGCGGCAACGCCCGGACGCCAGTTGTCGCCGATCGCCTGCCACGGCTCGTACAGGCCGACCTGGTTTTCCTGGATCGGCGTTTCGGAATGCGAATAGCCGATCGAGAAGCCGATCTTGCGGTCCGCGGTCTGCCCGATGTAGCTCACGTTGAAGCGGTTGCCATCCGCGTCGGCGTTGGCCGCTGACCCCAACGAACTGCGCGTCAGGCGGCCGCTGATCGCGAACACGGAGGTGTCGTAGTCCAGCGGGCGCACGGTGCGCATGTCGATGGTGCCCGACAGGCCTTGGCCCACCAGGCCAGCATCCGGGGTCTTGTAGAGGGTGACGCCCGCCACCAGTTCGGACGGGTACTGGTCGAATTCCACGCTGCGGTTGTCGCCCGTGCTCACCATCTCGCGGCCATTGAGCAGCGTGGTGGCGAAGTCGGGCGACAGGCCGCGCACGCTGATCACCTGCGCACGACCGGCGACACGCTGCGCCGCGATGCCGGGCAGGCGCGAGATGGATTCGGCGATGCTGGAATCCGGCAACTTGCCGATGTCTTCGGCGGAAATCGCCTCGACGATCGAGGTCGACTCCTTCTTGATGTCGATCGCGCGCTCGATACCGCCGCGAATGCCGACCACCACCACGGTGTCGAGGTTCTTCGCATCGTCCGCCTTCTTCTTGGCCGACGCTTCCTCTTCGGTTTGCGGCTGGGTCGGCGCGGATTGCGCGTACGCATGTGCGCTCAACATCATCGTCGCCGATGCCAATGCCACGCTCAGCAGGTTTCGCTTCAAATGCACCATCTTCCCCTCCAGGAATAAATGAGGTGTCGGACGGTCCCTCGCCGTCCGATCATCGTGCATGCCGGGTGGGCTCTACACGAACGGCGCGATGGTAGTCGCGTCGATCAACAACCACGCCAAGCTGCATACGTATTCATGGCGATTCATCGAAATAAGCCCGGAAAACCGCACCATTGCTTGCTTTCAGCATCATCCAGAATCGCGGGCGGCACGCATCGCCAGCCAATCTGCACCCATGGATGCAGATTTGCGGCAACGCAACAATCTCCAGCGCGGTCGAAACTGCCGCAATTGTTCCTTCGTGGATCAGCGCGTGATGGGCACCAGTCGCATCGCTGCACCACCACCACCGGCAAGCCAGACATCAAGCACGTCACCGCGCGCGAACGTGCGTTGCTCGCGCACGAAACGGAAACGCGCATCGCCCTTCCAGTCCGCGCCGTCACCATCACGATAGATGTCGGCGCGATAACGTTTTCCGGCTTCCAGGAAATCGAGCTTCAAGGGCACGGTGCGCGCATTGCGATCGTTGATTGCACCGATGAACCAGTCGACGCCGCCACGTTCCTTGCGCGCGATGGCGGCGTACTCGCCGACCACGCCGGCCAGCAGGTGGCTCTCGTCCCAGTCGACCGCGACGCCCTTGATGAACTGGAAGGCGTCGGGCCGCGCGGCGTAATGCTCGGGCAGGTCGGCGGCCATCTGGATCGGGCTGTACAGCGCCACGTACAAGGCCAGTTGCCGCGCAAGCGTGCTGCCGATTTCCTGCCCGTTCTTGCCGGTCAGGCTGACCACGCCGGGGGTGTAATCCATCGGCCCCGCGAGCATCCTGGTGTAGACAAGGGTGACTTCATGTTCCGGCGTGTTCGGCGGATCGCCCCAGGCGTTGAACTCCTGGCCGCGCGCGCCTTCGCGCGAAATCCAGCTGGGATACGTGCGGCGCAGGCCGGTGTCCTTGATCGGTTCATGGGCGTTGATCGCGACATGGTGTTTCGCCGCGTCCTGGACCACGCGCAGGTGGTGGTTGCTCATCCACTGGCCTTCATGCCACTCGCGCAGCACTGGCCCCTTCGCGATGTCCTGCCGCTCGATCTGCCCGGCATCGCAGACATAGCCGGTCTTCACCGCATCGATGCCGAGGGTGTCGAACAGCGTGAATGCCTCGTCCATCTGCCGCTCGTAATGACTGACCGCGCAGCCGGTCTCGTGGTGGCCGATCAGGTGCACGCCCTTCGATTTCGCGTACGCGGCGAGCGCCTTGAGGTCGTAATCCGGCGTCGGCTTGCGGAAATCGAAGTCCCAGCCATTGGCAAACCAGTCGCCATCCCAGCCGATGTTCCAGCCTTCCACCAGCACGCCGCGGAACCCGTTCGCGGCGGCGAAGTCGATGTAGCGCTTGGTGTTCTCGGTCGTCGCGCCGTGCTTCGGACCCGTGCCCCAGGTCTCCGTGTCGAGGTGCAACGACCACCACACGCCCAAGTACTTGTGCGGCTTGAACCAGCTGATATCGCCAAGCTTGTTCGGCTCATTGAGATTGAGGACCAGATTGGATTCGACCAGGTCGGCCGGGCGTTCGCCCAGCTGGATCGTGCGCCACGGCGTGTGGAATGGCGTGGTGCGAACTACGGCTGCTGGCCCACTGCCCGGAGTCAGCGACGCGCGCAGCACCTGGCCCTCGCCCTTCGCCAGGTTCATGCCGGCGTAGTCGACCAGCGCCGCCTCGTGCAGCGTCACATGTAACCCATCGTCTGCACGAATGGTGATCGGCGTCTGCGCCACGCCGACCTGCGACAGTGGTGTGCGGTTGTACAGGTATTCCTCGCGATTCCACTGGTAGGCCGGGATCCACCACGCGGTCGACGGCCGCACTACCGCGAACTCGGTCAGCTCCTGCACGATCTGCGCTTCCGCCAACTTCGGCTGCTTCGGCACCTCGTAGCGGAAACCCACGCCATCATCGA
>Ga0209476_10002722_pt1 | contig 11777 bp, 10 predicted proteins | sample KloWWTrecipitate_FD_187179 | JGI IMG/M metagenome (GOLD analysis project Ga0209476, IMG submission 187179) | Active sludge microbial communities from Klosterneuburg, Austria, studying microevolution and ecology of nitrifiers - Klosterneuburg... | ecosystem: Engineered > WWTP > Aerobic digester...
CACAGTCTCGGCGACCACTTCCGCGGCGGGTTCGACCGCCTCGGCCGCGATGGCGGCCTCAGCCACGACCACCGGGGCCTCACTCACAGGATCGGCGGCAGCGATTTCCGCCCCCTTGCGTCCCCGTCCGCCCCGGCTGCGGGTGCGCTTCTTCGCGCCTTCCGGCTTGGCGGGCGTCGCATCGGTTGTGGCATCACTTTCCGCAACTGCTTCGTCGTCGGACCCATCCTCGTCACCGGCTTCATCGCCAGCAGACTGCGTCCCTTCGCCTTCGCGCGGGCCACCCTTGCGACGACGACGACGACGACGCTTCTTCTTGCGACCGGGATCGCCTTCATCGTCACCCTCGGGGCGCGGCGCCCGTTCGGCGGTGCCCTTCACCTCGGGCACATCCTCCTCGTCGGCTTCCTCTTCCTCGACGATCAGGTCATCCTCTTCGGCATCTTCCATGATCGTCGTGTTCACCGACACAACGGCCGAGGTCACTTCGGGCACGAAGCGCGTGGCCGTCTTGAACTTATCCAGGCTGAAATCGGGGCTGACCAGCGTCGGATCGGCTTCGATCCTGACCGACAGGCCATAGCGTGCCTCGATCCCGGCGACATGTTCGCGCTTCTGGTTCATCAGGAAGTTCACGACCGCGACCGGCGCTTTCAACAGCACTTCGCGCGACCGCTTGCGCGTGCCCTCTTCCTCGATCTGGCGCAGGATCGACAGCGCGAGGCTGTCATCCGACCGGATGATCCCGGTGCCGTGGCAATGGGCGCAGGGCTGGGTCGTGGATTCGAGCATACCTGGGCGCAGGCGTTGACGGCTCATCTCCAGAAGACCGAAGCCCGAGATGCGGCCCACCTGAATGCGCGCACGGTCGGTCTTCAGCTTTTCCTTCAGACGCTTTTCGACCGACGCATTGTTGCGCCGCTCTTCCATGTCGATGAAGTCAATGACGATCAGGCCCGCAAGGTCGCGCAGGCGCAACTGACGCGCCACTTCCTCGGCGGCTTCAAGGTTGGTCCTGAGTGCGGTTTCCTCGATCGAGCCTTCCTTGGTGGCACGACCGGAGTTCACGTCGATCGCGACCAGCGCCTCGGTCACGCCGATGACGATATAGCCACCAGATTTCAGCTGCACCGTCGGGTTGAACATGCCCCCGAGATAGCTTTCGACCTGATAACGCGCGAACAAGGGCAGCGTTTCATTGTAAAGCTTCACGTTCTTGGCGTGGGACGGCATGATCATCTTCATGAAGTCCTTGGCGGCGCGATAGCCCTTCTCGCCCTCGACCAGAACTTCCTCGATGTCCTTGTTGTAAAGATCGCGGATCGACCGCTTGATCAGATCGCCCTCTTCGTAGATCGGGGCGGGCGCGATCGACTTCAGCGTCAGGTCGCGGACCTGTTCCCACAGACGCATCAGATATTCGTAGTCGCGCTTGATCTCGGCCTTGGTGCGCTGCGATCCGGCGGTACGGATGATAAGGCCGGCGCCTTCCGGCACCTCCATTTCGCCCGCGATTTCCTTCAGCTTCTTGCGGTCAGCCACATTTGTGATCTTGCGGGAAATGCCGCCACCGCGCGCGGTGTTGGGCATCAGCACGCAGTAACGACCGGCAAGCGACAGATAGGTCGTCAGCGCCGCACCCTTATTGCCACGCTCTTCCTTCACCACCTGCACCAGCATGATCTGGCGGACCTTGATCACTTCCTGGATCTTGTAGCGGCGCGCACGCGGCTTGCGGGGCTGGCGGATTTCCTCGGCGACATCCTCGTCGGCGACCGATTCAATCTCCGGATCGCTGTCGCTGGCATGGTCGGCGGCCACATAGGGTTCCGAGCCGCCATTGTCGCCGTTCTGATCGGCGCTGGGGGCGACGGCATCGTCAAAGCTGCTCGGCCCCTGGCCCTCTTCCTCGGCCATGTCCAACACGGTCATGCCCGGAATATCGTCCGAAGACCGGATATCGGCACTGTCGGTGGCGGCTTCCGCCTTGCGCTGGGGGCGCTGGCGACGGCGCGAGCGATTGTTCTCCTCGGCCTCTTCGGCTTCGGCATAGGCGCGCTCTTCTTCCAGCAGCGCTTTGCGGTCCGCGACCGGAATCTGGTAGTAATCGGGATGGATTTCCGAAAAGGCCAGGAACCCGTGGCGGTTGCCGCCATAATCGACAAACGCCGCCTGAAGCGACGGCTCGACCCGTGTGATCTTGGCGAGATAGATATTCCCGGCCAGTTGCCGTTTGTTTACGGTCTCAAAATCAAATTCTTCGACCTTGTTGCCGTCCACCACGACGACGCGGGTTTCTTCCGCGTGCGTGGCATCGATAAGCATCTTGATTGCCATTGAAGTGTCCAGACGCACAAAGCCGCCCCGACCCTGGCGGGGCGGAGCGGCTATGGGCGGTTTTTGCTAAGGCGAGCGGCGACGCGGACAGGAAAAGTGCGGCGTCTAGCCTGCCCCTTGCCTCCTGCCCTAGGTGCGCGCGTTGCATCGCGGTTCTCATTTCCGGGGGCATTTCTACCCCCTGTGCGCAGGCCATACCCTTGTCAGGGGCACGGCAATTCCCGGCCTTACGGCCCATTTTCCGCCGTTTCAGCGCCCCGGTGTCTGGTACGACCTCCGGCACGAAACCGCAGCGAAACTCTCGGACGGCCATTGCAAAATGCCAAAGCCGTCGTGAATCTGACATTAGCGGGCTTCGGCAGGCAATGACAATGGCTTTTTGGTATCTGCGTCGAACCAGGGGCAACGCGGGCCCAAGGCGGAATTAACGGGCCGGATTGCCGCTCTTCCGGTTCGGACCTAGACTGCGCCATGCCACAGGAGCGGACCCGACGTGACCCGACCACAGATGCAGACGGGCGATCAGGCAAGACAGACCACGCCGCCGTTTCGCGCCAGACGCTGTCTCGCACCGGGGGTGATCGCGGTCGAGGCCCGGTCAGACCGGGCCTTTCCCCGGCATTCGCATGACCAGTTTGGCATCGGCCTGATCACCGGCGGGGCGCAGACCTCGCTCAGCGGTCGCGGAACCGTGCAGTCGGACCGGGGCGATCTGATCACCGTCAATCCGAACGAAGTCCATGATGGCATTCCGTTCGGTGGCCCCGAACGATCCTGGCTGATGCTCTATATCGACCCCCGGATCGTGTCGGACAGTCTGCTTGATCTGAGCGAAGGCCGCATTGCCCAGGCCGAATTCAACTGGCCAAGCCTGCGCAGCCCGTCGGCACGGGCTTTGTTTCAGGATCTTTATCGGGCGGCAACTGCGGAGATGACGGACCTGGCGCAGTTGGCCTACGAGAGCAACCTGCCCGTCTTGCTGTCCGCGCTCTGCCCCGGATTTAGGACAGACCCCTCCCACTTGCCCGGCCCGGTGATGCGGGCCAAGGCCCTGATGGATGACGACCCGGCCGCCGCCCTGACCCTGACGGATCTGGCGCAGGCCAGCGGCTTGAGCCGCTATCATCTGGTGCGCAGCTTTTCCGCCCGGACAGGACTAAGCCCGCATGCCTATCTGGTCCAGCGTCGGATCGCGCTTGCCCGGCGCCAGATCGCGGCGGGTGCGACCTTGGCAACGGCGGCGGCGCAGGCCGGTTTTGCCGACCAAAGCCACATGACCCGCGCCTTCACCCGCTGCTTCGGCCTGACGCCCGCCGCCTATGCCCGCGCCGCGCGGCAGATCTGAACCTGCGAAAACAGCAATATTGTTCAAGACGCGCCGTAAAAATCGCGCCTAGCCTTTGGCAGACAACCACAGCCAGAGATCCTATTGCCCATGTCACCCGAATTCCTTCTGACCTCTCTTCTGATCATCGCTTCGCCGGGAACCGGGGCGCTTTATACGATGGCCAGCGGGCTGGCGCGCGGGGTCCGTGCCAGTCTTGTTGCGGCATTCGCCTCAACCTTGGGGATCATCCCGCACATGCTGGCGGCCATTACCGGACTGGCGGCCCTGTTGCACACCAGCGCCCTGCTGTTTGAGGTCCTCAAATATCTGGGTGTCCTTTATCTGCTCTATATGGCCTGGCAGACGCTGCGCGACGCAGGCCCGCTGCGCATCAGCCAGGATGATCAGCACCCAACCGTGACCCAGGTCATCCGGGCGGGGGTGGCGATGAACCTGCTGAACCCCAAACTGTCGATCTTCTTTCTGGCCTTCTTGCCGCAGTTCGTCGGCACGGACACTACTGATCCGCTGCGGCAGATGGTCTGGCTCAGTCTGATGTTCATGGTGATGACTTTTATGGTCTTCGCCATCTACGGCCTGCTCGCCGCTATCCTGAGGGAGCGGATCTTGTCGCGCCCCGCCGTGATGATCCTCTTGCGCCGCGCCTTTGCTGCAGGTTTTGCCGCGCTTGGGGTCAAGTTGATGCTGACCCGCCTTTAGGGCCGGGTCGGCATCCGCCGATGGCCTCAGAGATAATCTTGCCGCTGAAGCCCGTATTTGGCCATCTTCTCGTTCAGCGTCCGGCGCGGCAGGCAAAGTTCGTCCATCACGGCGGTGATGGAGCCCTTGTGGCGGCGCATCGTGTTGTCGATCAGCATCTTTTCAAAGCTCTCGACATATTCCTTCAGGGGCTTGCCCTCGGTCGTCATCGTCGCCGCGGTTTCCTCGTTGTCCGCCATGAGAAGCGAGGCGATGGAACCCGACCCCCGGCGATTTTGCAAAACCGCGCGTTCGGCCACGTTGATCAGCTGGCGCACATTGCCCGGCCAGGGGGCCTGTAGCAGCTGGGCGGCCTCCTGCGCCGTCACCTGCGGGGCTTCACAGCCATATTCCTCAGCGAACTGTTCGGTCATGCGGGCAAACAGCGTCAAGATATCCTCGCCGCGCGACCGCAGCGGCGGCAGAAGGATCTTCAGCGCCGACAGACGATAATAAAGGTCGGGGCGCAGCGCATCTTCGGCGGCGCGGCCCTGTTCGTGATCGTTGCAGATACCGACGATGCGGGTTTCCGCGGGGGTGCCCTGCTCATTGATGAAGGTCAGAAGACGCGCCTGCAATGCCTGCGACAGCGCCTCGATATCCTCCAGGACCAGCGTTCCGCCCCGCGCCTCCTCGACCAGCGGGATGTGCCCGCCTTCAGGCATCGGCCCGAAAAGCCGGGTCGACAGCATGTCTTCGGAATAGGCCGCACAACTCAGCACCACGAATTTCTTGCCCGCGCGCGGCCCCACCGCATGCAGAGCATGCGCGACCAGCGTCTTGCCGGTGCCGGTTTCCCCGTCGATCAGCACGTGGCCATCGGCCTGCCCCAGATCGAGGATATCCTCACGCAGGCGGTCCATCGACCCAGAGGCGCCGATCAGTTTCTTCATGATCGTGGTGCCGTCGGACAGTTCCCGCCGGAGCGCCCGGTTGTCGAGCGTCATGCGCCGGGACTGGCTGGCCTTCTTGGCCAGTTCGGTCATCTTGTCGGGGTTGAAGGGTTTTTCCATGAAGTCGAAGGCACCGACGCGCATCGCTTCGACCGCCATCGGCACATCGCCATGCCCCGTGATCATGATGACCGGCAAACCGCTGTCGAGGCTCATGAGCCTTTTCAGAAAGGCCATCCCGTCCATTCCCGGCATGCGGATGTCAGAGACGACGACACCGGGATAGTCGGCCCCGATGGCTTTCAGCGCCTCTTCGGCCGAAGGAAAAGTTTCGGTATCGAAACCCGACAGGGCCAGCCACTGGCTGATCGACTGACGCATATCTTGTTCGTCATCTACAATCGCCACTTTCATCGCACGCGCCATCGTTTCACTCCGCCGCCTTGGTCTTTTCATTGATCAACGGAAGCTGGACCTCGAATACGGCCCCGCCACCCTTTCCGCCATCATCCGACGCATTGCGCGCCGTCAGACGTCCCCCAAGGTCGTTCACGATACCGGACGAAATGGCAAGTCCCAAGCCCACCCCGTCGCCGGGCTTCTTGGTGGTGTAGAAAGGCTCAAACAGGCTTTCCAGATCGGTAATGCCGGTCCCATTGTCCCTGACCGTCAGGACGGCCGTTTCCCCCACGGTCAAAAGAAGATCGATCTGCGGCTGAGCCACATCCTTCGTGGCGTCGAGCGCATTGCGCAACAGGTTGATGATCACCTGTTCCAGCCTGATCCGGTCCGCCAGCACCATGACCGGCAAGCGCGGCAGCGCGCGGGTGATTTTGACCGACCGCGTCCTCAGCGTCGGCTCCATCATCGACAGCGCGCCAGACACGCAAGAACGCACATCTATTGGCTCAAACGCCTCTCCGCCCTTCCGTGCATAACTTTTCAGCTGCCGGGTAATCGCGCCCATCCGTTCGATCAGATCATCAATACGCTGGAAGGATGACATGGCCTCGTCCGGGCGCTTGCGCTGCAGCAAAAGCCGCGCCCCAGCAAGGTAGGTCTTCATCGCCGCAAGCGGCTGGTTCAGCTCGTGGCTGACGGCGGCCGACATTTCGCCCAGCGCGGCCAGCTTGGAAGACTGCGCCAGCGTCAGTTCGGCCACGGCAAGGTCTTTTTGCGCCTTCTCGCGTTCGGCGATTTCCCGCTGCAACCGCGCGTTCAAAAGGCGAAGTTCCGCCGACTCGCGCCGGATCAGCGCGGTCTCCACCAGCGCGCGCCGCGACAGCATATAGAATGCGACCGCCAGAAACAGCGCGAATCCCATGATTTCCAGCGCCAGAACCGCGTTGACCCGGTCGCGGATCGAATCGTAAGTGGTGAAGCTCACCAGCCGCCAGCCTTGAAAGGGAATGCGCAGCTCAGACCGCATCACCCCCACGCCCCGCACATAAGCATCCGGCGGGTGATTGGCCCAATCGGCCGTCGCCTGAAGCGCGCGTTCGATGGCCGAGGGCGCGGACTTGATCGTCAGCGCCTCGTTGATCGGCAAGCCGCGCCACAAGGGCTCGGTCGCCAGAATGATCCGGTTGGTGCTGTCCAGAACCGCCACCGCATCGGTTTCGCCGGCCCAGGCCCGTTCGAACCGGCTGAGATCGACGCTGACCATGATCGTGCCAACCCGGCGCGCATCGGCAAGCACGGCGCGCGAGAAGACGAAATCGAACCCACCGGACGGCAGTTCGGTGATGAAAAAAACCGTGTCGCTACGGCGTTCTGACTGAACAAATGCCGGATCATGGCTGAGATTGACCCCGAGGCGCACCCGGTCCGTGGCCGCGACCACGCGCCCGTCCAGATCCAGAAGCTCGATCGAGGATGCGCCGATTTCACGCTGGGCGGAAATGAGCCGCTGGGAGGTCAGCGTATAGGCCGAACCGTCCAGCGCCTGGATCAGTTCAGGGTCGCGCGCCAGCAACAAAGGCACGACCGAGGTGCGCTGCAATTCGGACAGGATCTGCCCGGAATAGAGCGCCTGACGCACTTCGGCGCGGTTGCGGGTGGCTTCGGTGAATCGCTCGGTCAGAAAGGCATTGGTCGCCCAGATCACCGCGACCGCGGCCGCGACGAACAGAATGAAGATCAGCCGTGTCGACCAGACGCCGCGCCAGATGCGCAGACGCCGCCCTGCCAACCGCATACGTCCGGCCGCAGAGGGGCTGCGCGCAGGTGTCGGCTGGGACGTGGAACCGGGATCGGACATGAGACCAATGTAAAGGCTGGCTTGGCCCGGCTCAAGCCGATGACGTCAGGCGAGCGCGAGCTGATCCACGAGCGCGCGGAAAAGCACCGATCCGTCGGTGCCGCCCTGCACAGGATCGACCACCCGTTCGGGATGGGGCATCAGCCCCAGCACCCGGCGGTTCGCCGACAGGACGCCCGCGATATCGGCCATCGCGCCGTTGGGATTATCGGCATAGGTGAAAGCGATGCGGTCTTCGGCCTGAAGCCGCTTCAGCCCCTCGGCGTCGATCGTGTAATTGCCGTCATGATGGGCGACGGGGAAGCGCACCGCCTGCCCCATTCCCCAGCCCGACGTGAAAGCGCTGTCGGTCGTGGCAACCTTCAACTCGACCATCTTGCAGACGAATTTCAGCCCGGCATTGCGCATCAGCGCACCGGGCAGAAGGCCGGTTTCTGTCAGGATCTGAAAGCCGTTGCAGATGCCGATGGCATAGCCGCCCGCAGCCACATGGGCATTCACGGCGCGCATGATCGGCGACTGGGCCGCGATTGCCCCGCAGCGCAGATAGTCGCCATAGGAAAAGCCGCCCGGAACGCCGACGATGTCGGTGCCTTCGGGCAGCGCCTGGTCCTTGTGCCAGACCCGCGCCACCGTGGCGCCCGCGCGTTCGAAAGCTACTGCAAGGTCGCGGTCGCAATTCGATCCGGGAAAGGTGATGACGGCGGCTTTCATCGGGGTCTCCTCGGGGATTTGTTCGGATTGACCGCCCTTTAGAGCAAGGACGGGATTACGGCCAGAGGGCGATTGGGGCGCTGCCCCAAACCCCGGGATATTTGCGCCAGAATGAAGGGCGGGCGGAAGGGATAGATCAGGCGATTTCGACCGAGTATTTTTCAATCACCGTATTGGCGAGCAGTTTTTCGCACATGGCCTTCACCTCGGCCTCCGCGGCGGCGCGGTCGGTGGCGCTGAGGTCCAGTTCGATCACCTTGCCCTGACGGACGCCGTTCACACCCAGAAACCCGAGCGTGCCGAGCGCATGGCGCACTGCTTCGCCCTGGGGGTCAAGGACGCCGTCCTTCAGCATGACATGGACACGGGCTTTCATAGCATGGCTCCCTTGCGGCAAGATCGCCTGCCCCATACCCGCGTGGCCCAACGCCTGCAAGCCTGCAGCGCCATATTTCAGGCGTTCGCGTCGTCTCTTGGGTCTGACCTAGGGTCCGTGGTGCCCGCCACGTTCAGGGCCGCCTTGCTTACGACATCCGCAAGTGCATCGACCATGCGTCGGAACTGATAGCCGAAATAGAGCGAAAACACCCCAAAGCCAGCGAGAAGAATCGAGGGCCAATGCTGCCAGAGCGCGGTCAGGTTGCCAGCAGTGTCGCGGTGGATTCGCCAACCGGCGACGATCAAGGCGCCGATCAGCATCATCCAGCCGGCACGGAGAAGCTGGTTAGCGGCCGATCCCAGCTGCAAATGAAGCACCTTCACTACGATATAGGCCGCAAGGCGGCTCAACAAACCGGTGCGAGACATGCAGTCAGTTGATCAGCGTCGGCTTCGTCATCGGCGTCGACTGCGTGGGCAGAACGCCCAGGCGCCGCGCGACTTCGGTATAGGCGTCGGTCAGGCTGCCCAGATCGCGGCGGAACACGTCCTTGTCGAGCTTCTGGCCGGTCTTGACGTCCCACAGGCGGCAGCTGTCGGGGCTGATCTCGTCGGCCACGATCAGGCGCATGAAATCGCCATCCCAGATGCGGCCGATCTCGATCTTGAAATCCACGAGCTTGATCCCCGCGCCGTAAAAGACGCCGGACAGGAAATCGTTCACGCGCAGCGCCAGCGAGATGATGTCATCAAGGTCTTGTTGGGTCGCCCAGCCGAAGGCGACGATATATTCCTCGCTCACCATCGGGTCGCCCAGCGCATCGTTCTTGTAGCTGTATTCGACGATCGGGCGCGGCAGGGGCGTGCCCTCCTCCATCCCCAGGCGCTTGGAGATGGAACCGGCGGCGAAATTGCGCACGATCACTTCCAGCGGAATGATCTCCACCTGGCGGATCAGCTGCTCGCGCATGTTCAGGCGACGGATGAAATGGTTCGGAATGCCGATGTTGGTCAGCCCGGTCATGAAGAATTCCGACAGGCGGTTGTTCAAGACGCCCTTGCCTTCGATCGTGGCTTTCTTCTGCGCATTGAAGGCGGTCGCATCATCCTTGAAATACTGGATGAACGTGCCAGGCTCCGGGCCTTCATACAGGATCTTGGCCTTGCCTTCGTAGATCTTCTTTCTGCGCGACATGGCTGAGTGTCCCTTCGCTGGCGGCTGAGGTCGGACGAAAATGCCGCCCTTTTGCGGCCCCTATAGGCCAAGCGGATCAACCCCGCAAGGCACGAAGGCTTTGCAGGCAGGGTGCGGGCCGTTAGTCTGGATCGGGTGAACCGAAAGGCTGTGCCATGGGGCGGGAAATCCTATGCACGATCCGCTGGCAGGGCATCGCCGCCGAAGGCAAGGCGATCCTTGAAGGCGGCGAGTTGATCTTGCGCGGCGAGATCAGGGCGCGGATCGCGCGGGGCCGGATCGGACAGTGGGCCTATGAGGATGGCACGCTGACACTTCGCACCAATGATGGCGTGCTTGAACTCGACATGCCGGAAAAGGATGCCGCCGCCTGGATGCGCGCGTTGGAGAAGACCCCGCCGAGCCTTGCCGCAAAACTCGGGGTCAGCGCCACGGCGCGGGCGTTCCTCATCGGCCAGGCCGAGGACGACGAACTGATGCAAGCGCTGCAGGGCGCACAGGCCGCGCGGGTCGAGGAGGCCGCCATCCTGATTGCGGTGCTGACGGAAGCGGCAGGCATCGTAAAGGCCGCCTTGACCGCGACCCAGGCGGGGCGCCCCGTCTGGTGCCTCTATCCCAAGGGCAAATCCGCCGACCCTTCGGATACGACCGTCAGGGGCGAAATGCGCGCGCTTGGCTTCATCGACGTGAAATCCTGTGCTGTGTCGGACCGGCTGACAGCAACCAAGTACCAGCGCCGCGCCTAGGGCCGGTGGCGCGTCATTCGACAAAAGCGGGGGGCCGCTCTTGCCCAACAGGCTCTAGGGACTTGCAGCGACCTGCCCGGACAGGCATATGAGGGAAAAGCAATCCAATTCAGGGGGCCCCCATGACCACCTTCGATGACCGCGAGAATGCGTTCGAAAACAAGTTCGCCCATGATGAAGAGCTGAAGTTCAAGGCCGAAGCGCGCCGCAATAAGCTTTTGGGTCTGTGGGTGGCCGGGCTTCTGGACAAGTCGGGTGACGCTGCGGCGGCCTATGCCAAGGAGGTCATTGCCTCGGACTTCGCCGAAGCGGGCGACGAGGATGTGTTCCGCAAGGTGGCGGCCGATCTGGGCGACAAGGCCGATGCGGCGACGATCCGTGCCAAGATGGCGGAGCTGATGGCCGAAGCCAAACGCCAGATCATGACCGAGATCTGATCTCTACACCTACGGACACGCACGATCTGAACGCGGCCCCGCCCCCGGCAGGCCGCGTTTTGCTTCAAATGCCGGATTTTATCCCGAACCCATTCAGCCGATCTTAGACCTTTGCTAACCCGCCCCGTGCCAGCGTCCGCCCTGTCATGAAGGACGGGGGAACAGGTGCGGCAGACCAATGTGCGCGCGGTCGCTATGCCCAGCAGATCGGCGGCGGGATGGTTGCCCGACCTGCGGCACCTGCGGCGCGGCGTGCCGTTTGCGATCATCCTTCTCATTCTCTTTCTGGCGCGCGACGGGCTGGCGGCGCTCGATTGGCGCGCGGCTGTAGCCAACGCAGGTGCTATCAGGCCAGGCCAGTGGGTCTTGGCCGCACTGGCCACGGCACTGAGCTTTCTGGCGCTGGGTCGTTATGACGAGGTCGTTCACTCCGCCCTTGGCACCGGGGTGGAGGCGGCGCAGGCGCGCCGGTCGGGAATGGCGGCCATTGCCATCAGCCAGATGACGGGGGCAGGACTTCTGACCGGGTCGCTGACGCGCTGGCGACTGGTTCCGGATCTTTCGCTGACCGATGCGGGGCGCGTCACGCTCGCGGTGACGGTCAGTTTCCTGATCAGTTGGGCGGCGCTGACCGGGACGGCCATTCTGCTCTTTTGGCCGGCCGCGCCCGGACAGGGGCTTTTTGCATGGGCGGGCATCGGGGCGGCATCGGTCTTTCTCGCCTTGTCGCT
>Ga0209476_10002724_pt1 | contig 11775 bp, 7 predicted proteins | sample KloWWTrecipitate_FD_187179 | JGI IMG/M metagenome (GOLD analysis project Ga0209476, IMG submission 187179) | Active sludge microbial communities from Klosterneuburg, Austria, studying microevolution and ecology of nitrifiers - Klosterneuburg... | ecosystem: Engineered > WWTP > Aerobic digester >...
TCAAGCTGCCGGCCGAGGCCGTCAAGGAATACTACGAGAAGAACCGCCAGCAGTTCGAGATTCCGCAGCAGATACGTGCCGAATTTGTCGTGTTGAGCCGCGAAGTCCTGGCTGAGCAGACCACGGTCAGCCCAGAGGAGATCAAGAGCGCTTACGAAAAGAACGCCAGGAATTACGTGGCCCAGGAAGAGCGGCGCGCCAGCCATATCCTCATCCAGTCGCCGACGGATGCGCCAGGGGCCGAACAGAAGGCGGCCCGCACCAAGGTCGATGCGATCCTCCAGCAAGTGAAGAAGAGCCCCGCAGAGTTCGCCAGGCTGGCCAGGGAGCACTCGCAGGATCCGGGGTCGGGTCCGAAAGGCGGCGATCTCGGTTTCTTCCCGCGCGGCGCCATGGTCAAGCCTTTCGAGGATGCCGTGTTCTCCCTGAAGGAAAACCAGGTGAGCGACGTGGTGCGCAGCGAGTTCGGCTTCCACATCATCCGCCTGACCGGCATCAAGCCCGGCAAGGTGCGCAGCCTGGAAGAGGCGCGCGATGCCATCGCGGCGGAGCTTAAACTCCAGGCGGCGGGCAGGAAGTTCGCCGAAGCAGCCGAAACTTTCTCCAATATGGTGTACGAACAAGCCGACAGCCTGAAGCCGGCGGCGGAGAAGTACAGGCTGCCGATCCGGCAGACCGGCTTCTTCGACCCGGTGAATCGCGCCGCGGCCGGCCCCCTGGCGAGCAACGACAAGCTGTTCACGGCCTTGTTCTCCGACGAAGCCCTGAAGAACAAGCGCAACACCGACGCCATCGAAGTGGCGCCGAATACCCTGGTTGCGGCGCGTGTTCTGGAGTCGCGCCCGGCGGAGTTGCGCACCCTGGAATCCGCCAAGGCCGAGATCGAGAAAAAACTGGTGGCGGAGGAGACAGCCCGTCTGGCGCAAAAAGACGGCGAAGCGAAGCTGGCCGGGCTGAGCAAGGGCGAGTCGATTGCGCTCTCCTGGAGTCCGCCGCAGACCATCGTGCGACAGCCGATGCGCGGCCTGGCGGCGCAGGCCCAGCGTGCCATCTTCAAGGCGCCTGCCGACAAGCTGCCGGCCTATGCCGGCGCTGCCTTGCCGAATGGGACATACGTCCTCTACCGTATTTCGCAGATCAGTTCCGGGGCGGCCAAAGGCGTGGGCGATCCGCGCGTCAAGGCGCAGCGGGCGCAGTTGGCCCAGATCAGCGGTACGGAGGATTTCAATGCCTATTTGGCGGCCCTGCGGGAGCGGTACGGAGTGAAGATCGACCAGGCTGCACTGGCCAAGGGCGACGGCGAAGAGGCGTCTGCGCCGGCGTCTGCTCCTGCCCGGCCGGCCAGGAGCGGCAAACTCTGAGCGGCGCTGAACAACAGCAAGCAAAACGGGCTGCCGCGGCAGCCCGTTTTGTTTCTGCGAGGCGGACGCTCAGGGCAGCGGATCGGGATTGCCCAGGGCGGTGGTATTGAGGCCGCCGTCCACGTAGAGGATTTCGCCGGTGATGGCGCTGGCCAGATCGGAGAGCAGGAAGGCGGCGGCATTGCCGACTTCCTCGATGGTTACGTTGCGCCTGAGCGGCGCGTGGTGCGCGTTGTAGGCGAGCAGCTTGCCTAAATTGCCGATGCCGGAGGCGGCCAGGGTCTTGATCGGGCCGGCCGAGATGGCATTGGCGCGGATGCCTTGCGGTCCGAGACAGAAGGCGAGGTAGCGCGTGGCGGCCTCGAGGCTGGCCTTGGCCAGGCCCATGGTGTTGTAGTTGGGCAGGGTGCGTTCGGCGCCGAGGTAGGACAGGCACAGCAGTGCCGGATTGCGCCCGTTCAGCAGCATCGGCCGCGCCGCCTTGGCAAGCGCCGGGAAACTGTAGGAGGAAACATCGTGGGCGATGCGGAAGGCATCGCGCGTGATGCCGTCGAGGAAGTCGCCCTCGATGGCTTCGCTCGGCGCGAAGGCGATGGAATGCACCAGTCCTTCGAGGCCGTCCCAGCGCTTGCCGAGTTCTGCGAAGAGGGCATCGATCTGCGCGTCTTCCGCCACATCGCAATGGAAGACCAGCTTGCTGCCGAATTCTTCGGCGAATTTGGCGACACGTTCCTGGAATCGGTCGTTCTGATAGGTGAAGGCCAGCTCGGCGCCCTCGCGATGGCAGGCCTTGGCAATGCCGTAGGCGATCGAGCGGTTGGAGAGCAGGCCGGTGATGAGGATGCGTTTTCCAGCGAGGAAGCCCATCGTCGAATCCCGTAAAAATGACCGAGCAATTATAGCGGAGCCACACAGATGACGCCAATTCGTCCATCCGCTACACTCCGCGCACGATGCGCGAAATTTCGATGCATGCCTGGCTGCTGGTACTTGCCGCGCTCCTCTCCGGTTGCGGCGAAGTGTGGAACAATCCTTATCCGACGCAGGACGGTGGCGGCAACATCCTCTACAGCGCGTTTACCGAGCGGCCCAAGCATCTCGACCCGGTGCAGTCCTACAGCGAAGACGAGGCCGAGTTCAATTCGCAGATCTACGAGCCGCCGCTGCAGTACCACTATCTGAAGCGGCCCTATACGCTGATTCCGCTGACGGCCGAGGCACTGCCGCAGTCGCGCACCGTGGATGCCGCCGGCCGCGAGGTGCCGACGGATTCGCCCCGCGTGGCCTACACGCTGTATGAGATCCGCATCCGCCCGGGCATCCTCTATCAGCCGCATCCTGCCTTCGCGCGCGAGTCGAACGGCAAGCTGCTCTACCACGACCTCAATCCGGAGGAACTGAAGGACATCTATTCGCTGCGCGATTTCCCGCAGACCGGCACGCGCGAACTGACGGCGGAGGACTACATCTACCAGATCAAGCGCCTCGCCCATCCGCGCCTGCATTCGCCGGTGTTTGGCCTGATGAGCGAATACATCGTCGGCCTGAAGGCGTTCGCCGAGGCGTTGAAGGCGGAGGACGAGGCGCTGGCGGTTTCGGGAACGAGGAATGCCTGGCTCGATCTGTCGAAAACCCCGCTTGCCGGCGTCGAACTGGTCGACAAGTACCGCTACCGCATTCGCATCAAGGGTCGCTATCCGCAGTTCGCCTACTGGCTGGCGATGAACTTCTTCGCGCCGGTGCCGATCGAAGCCGACCGCTTCTACGCCCAGCCCGGCATGGCCGAGAAGAACCTGACGCTCGACTGGTACCCGGTCGGCACCGGCCCCTACATGCTGACGGAAAACAATCCCAATGCCCGCATGGTGCTCGAGCGCAATCCGAATTACCGCGGCGAGGCCTATCCCGCAGAGGGCGAGGAGGATGACCGGGCGGCCGGCCTGCTCGCCGATGCCGGCAAGCGCCTGCCCTTCATCGACAAAGTGGTGTTCAGCCGCGAGCGCGAAGGCATTCCCTACTGGAACAAGTTCCTCCAGGGCTACTACGATTTTTCCGGCATCAGCTCGGACAGCTTCGATCAGGCGGTGCGCATCTCGGTCGAAGGCGAAGCCGGCGTTTCCCCGGAAATGAAGTCAAAGGGCATCAAGCTGGAAGCCTCGGTCGGCACCGCGACGCGCTACTTCGCCTTCAACTGGCTCGACCCGGTTGTCGGCGGTGGCCAGATCGATGCGGCCGGCCGCGAGCGCGCAAGGAAACTGCGCCAGGCGATCTCCATCGCGCTCGACTGGGAGGAGTTCATTTCCATTTTTGCCAACGGCCGCGGCATTCCCGGGCAGGGGCCGATCCCGCCCGGCATCTTCGGCTTCAGGACGGGTGGTGACGGCATCAATCCGATTGTGTACGACTGGGCGGACGCCGTGCCACGGCGCAAGTCGATCGAAGCGGCGAAAAAGCTGCTCGCCGAGGCGGGCTATCCGGATGGGCGCGAGGCGAAGAGCGGCCAGCCGCTGGTGCTCTACCTCGACACGACGGATCGCGGTCCGGGCGACAAGCCGCGCCTGGACTGGTACCGCAAGCAGTTCGCCAAGCTCGACGTGCAACTGGAAATTCGCGGCACCGACTACAACCGCTTCCAGGAAAAGGTGCGCAAGGGCGCAGCGCAGATTTTCGTCTGGGGCTGGAATGCCGACTATCCCGACGCGGAGAACTTCCTCTTCCTGTTCCATGGCGCACAGAGCCGCGCCAAATTCCAGGGCGAGAATGCCGCCAACTATGCCAACCCGGAATACGACCGGCTCTTCGAGCAGGTGAAGCACATGGAGAACGGTCCGGCGCGGCAGGCGCTGATCGACCGCATGCTGGCCATCCTGCGCGAGGACGCGCCCTGGTCCTTCGGCTTCCATCCCAAGGACTACAGCCTGCATCACGACTGGGTGGCGAATCTGAAGCCCAACAACATGGCGAGGAACGGCCTCAAGTACCAGAAGATCGATGCGGCGCGACGGGAAGATTTGCGGGCCGAGTGGAACCGGCCGGTGCTGTGGCCGCTCGGCCTGCTTGCCGTCGTCCTGGCGGTCAGTGCGGCGCCGGCGGTGGTGGGCTGGCGCAGGCGTGAGCAGTCGAAAGGACGCGCCTGATGCTGGCCTACATCATCCGCCGCCTGCTCTATGCCATCCCGATCCTGGTCGGCGTGAACCTCCTTACCTTCGCCTTGTTCTTCGTGGTGAACACGCCGGACGACATGGCGCGCATGCAGCTCGGCATCAAGCGCGTCACGCCGGAAGCCATCCAGAAGTGGAAGGCAGAGCGGGGCTACGACCAGCCGCTGCTCTACAACGCAGCGGCGGAGGGCACGGGAAAAATCACGCGCACCATCTTCTTCGAGAAATCCGTGAAGCTCTTCGCCCTCGATTTCGGCCGTGCCGACGACGGCCGCGACATCGGCCACGAGATTCGCTCGCGCATGGTGCCGAGCCTGGCCATCGCCGTGCCGGTGTTCCTGCTCGGCCTCTTCGTCACGGTGTCTTTCGCCCTCATGCTGGCCTTCTTCCGCGCCACCTATCTGGATTTCTGGGGCGTGGTGATGTGCGTCGCCATGATGTCGATCTCCAGCCTGTTCTACATCATCGGCGGGCAATACCTGGTGAGCAAGATCTGGCACCTGGTGCCGATCTCGGGCTACGCCGGGGGGCTGGATGCCGCGCGCTTTCTTATCCTGCCGGTGCTGATCAGCATGGTGGCCGGCATCGGCAGCAGCACGCGCTGGTACCGCACCATCTTTATCGAGGAGATCGGCAAGGATTACGTGCGCACGGCGCGCGCCAAAGGCCTGTCCGAGATGGCGGTGCTGTTCCGCCACGTGCTGAAGAACGCCATGATCCCGATCCTCACCGGCGTGGTGGTGGTGATTCCGCTGCTCTTCCTGGGCTCGCTGCTGGTCGAATCCTTCTTCGGCATTCCCGGGCTGGGCTCGTACACCATCGATGCCATCAACGCGCAGGACTTCGCCGTGGTGCGCTCGATGGTCTTCATCGGCTCGGTGCTCTACATCGTCGGCCTGCTGCTGACCGACTTGTCGTATACCCTGGTCGATCCGAGAGTGAGGCTGCAGTGATGCCGATCGTCCTGTGGACCGATGCCCTCGTCTTCCTGCTGATCGCCTGCGCGATCGGCTCGGGGGTTTACATCAGCCGTCGCGAATACCTGCTGTCGTCGTGGCGCCGCGTCGGCGAGAGCCGCGCCGGCATGGCGGCGCTGACAGTGCTGGCGGCCTTCATCATCATCGGCCTGCTCGACTCTCTGCATTACCGGCCGCGCCTGGAAGCCGTCGCCGGCCAATCCGCCAACGGCTACGGCAGCGAGGTGCGCAGTGCGCTCGATGCGCTCCTGCTGCCGCTGCGGTCCGGCACCGAGAAGACTTATTCCGCGCCGCTGGCCACCCATCTCTACGCCCGGGAAACGGTGGAGTTGCCGGACGGCACGCAGGCGCGGGTATTTCCCCGCCTCAGGCATGGCGGCGCGCATCTCGGGGATCCCGGCAGGGATTGGGCGGGCGATGTGGCCGGGAGAGTAGTGCGCGGGCTCGTCCTCGCCGTGCTGGCGGGACTGACTTTTGCTGCGATCGCGGTGCAGGCGGCCGCCCTGCGCTGGGGTGTGCGCCGGCCGGCGGCCTGGCGCCGCATCTGGCGTGGCGAGACGCATTTCGCCTGGAACGCGGTGCTCGCCACGCTGGCGGCGCTGCTGCTGCTCGGCGGGCCTGTTGCGGCGCTGGCCGGCGGCTACCACGTCTTCGGCACCGACAAGGTCGGCCAGGACGTGCTCTACCTCACCCTGAAGAGCATCCGCACCGGACTGGTTATCGGCACCATCACCACGCTGGCGATGCTGCCCTTCGCAGTGGCGCTGGGCATCGTCGCCGGCTATCTCGGCGGCTGGGTGGACGACGTCATCCAGTACCTTTATACGACGCTCAACTCGATTCCCGGCGTGCTGCTCATCGCCGCCGCGGTGCTGATGATGCAGGTGGCGATCGACACGCATCCGGACTGGTTCGCCACCTCTGCCCAGCGTGCCGACGCGCGTTTGCTGGCACTCTGCTTCATCCTCGGCGTGACCAGCTGGACGGGCCTGTGCCGTCTGCTGCGGGCGGAAACCCTCAAGCTGCGCGAGCTCGAATACGTTCAGGCGGCGCAGGCCTTCGGCGCATCGGCGGCGCGCATCATGGGCCGCCACATCCTGCCCAACGTCATGCACCTCGTGCTGATCGCGGTAGTGATGGATTTTTCCGGCCTCGTGCTGGCCGAAGCGGTGCTGTCCTACATCGGCATTGGTGTCGACCCGAGCACCATCAGCTTCGGCACCATGATCAACACCGCGCGCCTCGAATTGGCGCGCGAGCCAGTCGTCTGGTGGTCGCTGGTGGCCGCCTTCGCCTTCATGTTCGTCCTGGTGCTGGCGGCCAACCTGTTTTCCGATGCAGTGCGCGATGCCTTCGATCCGCGTGTGGCCGGCCGGCGCCTCGTCCTCTCTGAGCAGGTGAAGACGGCATGAGCCTGCTGCGCATTGAGTCCTTGCGAACTTCCCTTGCGAGTGCCGCCGGTGTCGTGCGCGCGGTCGATGATGTGTCGTTCGGCGTCGAAGCGGGGGAAACCTTCGCCCTGCTGGGCGAATCCGGCTGCGGCAAATCGATGACGGCGCTCTCGCTGATGCGCCTGCTGCCGGACGCCGGCCGCATTATCGGCGGAAGAGTGCTGCTGAACGGGCGCGACTTGATGGCGCTGTCCGAGGCCGAGATGCGCGACGTGCGCGGACGCGAGATGGCGATGATCTTCCAGGAGCCCGCCACCAGCCTGAATCCGGTGCTCACCGTCGGCCGGCAGATCGTCGAGGTGCTGGAACGGCACATGACGATGGAGCGTGCGCCGGCATGCCGGCGCGCCCTGGAACTCGTCGACGCGGTCGGCATCCCCGATCCGGTGCGGCGCCTCGACGAGTATCCCTTCCAGCTCTCCGGCGGGATGAAGCAGCGCGTCATGATCGCCATGGCGCTGGCCGGCGATCCCCGCCTGTTGATCGCCGACGAGCCGACCACCGCGCTCGACGTGACGATCCAGGCGCAGGTGCTCGAACTGCTCGGCCAGTTGCAGCGCGATCGCGGCATGGGCATGCTGCTCATCAGCCACGACCTGGGCATCGTCTCGCAACTGGCGCAGCGGGTCGGCGTGATGTACGCCGGCGAGCTGGTCGAGGTTGCCGCGCGAGAGGCGTTTTTTGCCTCGCCGAAGCATCCCTATACGAACAAGCTGTTTGCCGCGCTGCCCCGGCCGGAGCGTCGCGGCGGCACGCTGGAAACCATTCCCGGCAGCGTCCCGCCGCTGACGACGATTTTTCCCGGCTGCCGCTTCGCCGATCGCTGTCAGAACGCCTGGGCGCGTTGCAAGGCCGAGGTGCCGGCCTGGCACGAAGCGGAAAAGGGTCACGTCGTGCGCTGCCATCTTTACGACCCGAGGTCGGGGATCGTGAATCAGGAAGCAGGACGCAGGAGCCAGCTTGCTGGCGATCAAGTCGCCGACCCGCAGGCAAGCCCGCTTCTGCAGGACGAAGTTCCCTTGCTGGAAGTGGCCGACCTGAAAATGCATTTCCCCATCCGCAAGGGCGTGTTCAAGCGTGTCGCCGGACAGGTCAGGGCAGTCGACGGCGTATCGTTGGGACTGACTTTGGGCCGCACGCTGGCGCTGGTAGGGGAGTCGGGCTGCGGCAAGACGACGGCCGGCAAGGCGATCTTGCAACTGCTGCGGCCGACCGGCGGCAGCGTGCGCTTCAACGGCGAGGAACTCACCACGCTGTCGTCCACGCGCCTGCGCAAGCTGCGCAGGGAAATGCAGATCGTGTTCCAGGATCCTTACGGCTCGCTGGATCCGCGCATGCGGGTGGGCGACATCATCGAGGAGGGCATGGCCGCCCTCGGCACGGCTTCCGGTCGCGTTGAGCGGGACAGGCGGATCGACGAGCAACTGGAACGTGTCGGCCTGTCGGCCGGGATGCGCGGGCGCTATCCGCACGAGTTTTCGGGCGGGCAGCGGCAACGCATCGCCATAGCACGGGCGTTGGCGGTCGCGCCGCGCCTGCTGGTCTGCGACGAGCCGACCAGTGCGCTCGATGTCTCGGTGCAGGCGCAGATCCTGAATCTGCTGAAGGAACTGCAGGCCTCGCTCGGCCTCGCCTATCTGTTCATCACCCACAACATTGCCGTCGTGGAGTACCTGGCGCACGAGGTGGCAGTGATGTACCTCGGCCGCATCGTCGAGCGGGGCACGGTGGATGAAATCCTGCGCGGGCCGAAGCATCCCTACACGGATGCTCTGCTGTCTGCCGTGCCGCGCCTGGATGCCGAGGAGCAGCGCCCGGTGATCGTGCTCAAGGGCGACATGCCCTCGCCGGCCAATCCGCCCGCCGGCTGTCATTTCCATCCGCGCTGTCCGCGCGCCATGCCGCAGTGTGCCGCGGCCTATCCGGCCGAGACGAATCTCGGCACGCGCAGCGTGCGCTGTTTCCTCTACGAATAGACAGGATCAGTTGCGGGGCGGGGGTCGTTTGGCGGCGACTTTTTTGGGCGGCGTCTTGGTGGTTTTCTTTGTGGCGGCGGACTTCTTGCTGCCTTTTCCTGTCGCTGCCTTGCTGCCCTTGACGGGCGGCTTGCGGACGGTGGGTTTGACCACCGGCAGATTGACTGTCAGCAGGTTGTCCGCCGCGGCCTCGCCATTGGCCGGCACAAGTAAAGTGTGGCCCGGCCCGATCCGCATTTTCGCGCTGATGCCGTTGACTTGCCGCAGACGTGCCACGCTCAGGCCGTGCTTCTTCGCCACCGAATCCAGGCTCTCGCCTTTTTTGATGGAATAGGCCCGCCAGTTTGTCAGTGGTTTGCCGTACGCCTCAAGATTGGACATGAAGACATCGACCTTCTCGGCCGGCAGGACGATGTTGGCGCCGCCCTTGTCGGGGATGACCGGACGGTTGTAGGCCGGGTTGAGGGCGAGGAATTCCTCGATGGTCATCTCCGCCAGCCGTGCGGCGATGGCCACGTCCATGTGGGCGGAGACTTCGACGCTGTGGAAATAGGGCCTGTTGGGGATGGGGTCCAGGCTGACGTTGAACAAGGCAGGCTGGGCAATGATGTTCTTCAACGCCTGCAGCTTCGGTACGTACGAGCGCGTTTCGTTCGGCATGCTCAGGCTCAGATAGTCGGTCGGCAGCCCCTTCGCCCGGTTCTTGTTGATGGCGCGCGCCACCGCGTTCTCGCCCCAGTTGTAGGAGGCCAGAGCAAGGTGCCAATCGCCGTGCATTTCGTAGATGGATTGAAGGTACTCCAGGGCTGCACTGGTGGAGGCGATGATGTCGCGGCGCTGATCCATCCACCAGTTCTGGTCGAGCTGGTAGGTCTTGCCGGTGGAGGGAATGAACTGCCACATGCCCGAAGCGTGGGCACGCGAGTAGGCCATCGGGTTGTAGGCGCTCTCGACGATGGGCAGCAGGGCCAGCTCGGTCGGCATGCCGCGCTTTTCCAGTTCCTCGACGATGTGGTGCATGTAGCGGCGGCTGCGCTCGACGACGCGCCGCAGGTAGTCCGGGCGGGCGAGATACCAGGCCTGTTGCTGCTGCACCAGCGGACTGTCGAGGTTGGGCATGCCGAAACCGCGGCGGATGCGCTCCCACAGATCGTCGGGCGGCAGGGTCAGGTCGATCGTTGCCAGGGGCGGCGGATCCTCCTTCAGCTCGATGGTCGGGACGGGTTCGGACGGCGCCGTCTCCGCAGCCGTAGGCACTGAAGCGGCCACAGCCGGTTTGTCTTCATCTGAGGCGGCGGCAACGGCAGAAAACAGGCAGAAGGCGAAGCAGGCAAAGATCCCCGGCAGCGCGGGTATGAACTTGAGCATGGAGCCTGAACGTGCGAAAGCTCAATGCTACCGTTGCGCCTCCCGGGCGTCAATTTCCTGTCCGACATTTCCCTGCCCGGCGTTGTTGACAGCCTGACTATTGGCGGAAGTCGTTCTTCCACTCCCGCAACACGGCAAACACCTCGGCCGCTCCGGCCAGTTTGGCGCCGCAATGGTGTTCGGCGGCGGCGGTCACTTCCGCTTCCCCGCTGCGCAGAAAAGGGTTGGTCTGCCGCTCTTCCGCAAGCGTGAAGGGCACCGTCGACTGCCGGTCGGCACGAAGTTGCGCCACCCGCCCGGCCCGCGCCAGCAAAGCGGTGTTGCCGGGCTCCACGGCCAGTGCGAAGCGGACATTCGACTGGGTGTATTCGTGGGCGCAGTACACCAGGGTGTCGGCCGGCAGCGCGGCAAGCTTGCACAGCGAGGTCCACATCTGTTCCGCTGTTCCCTCGAACAGACGGCCGCAGCCGCAACCAAACAGGGTGTCGCCGCAGAACAGTGCGCCGTGGCCGTAATAGGCGATATGGCCGTGGGTATGGCCGGGCACGTCGATCACCCGGAAATGACCCTGAAAACCGGGCAGGGCGACCGGGTCGCCCTCCCGCAGCGGCACTGTGACGCCGGCGATGGTTTCGCCCGCAGGCCCAAAAATCGGCACCGGATGCCGGGCGAGCAGTCCGGCGACGCCGCCGGTGTGGTCGCCGTGATGATGCGTCAGCAGGATGGCAGCCAGGCCGGCATCCTCTTTCGCCAGATAATCCAGCACCGGGGCCTCGTCGCCCGGGTCGACCGCGACGACGCGGCGCCCGGCCCGCAGCAGCCAGATATAATTGTCTTCGAAGGCACGCAAGGCTTGGATGTCCATGGTGCAATTCTCTGACTTCGGAGCGAAATGTCAATTCCTGGATGCGATGACTGGCTGCAAACCCCGCAGGGGAAGTACATCCTCGACTGGGAGCAGGCCCGCTTCGATCAGATGGTGGCCGACATTTTCGGCTTCAACGCAGTGCAGGTCGGCCTGCCGCAATGCGATTGCCTGCGCGCCAATCGCATGCCGCTGCGCTTTGTCTATGATTCGGCAGGGACACCCGGCGTGCGCGGCGACTTCCATCATCTGCCCCTGGCCGGAAACAGCGTCGATCTGGTTGTTCTGCCGCATGTTCTGGAGTTTTCCGCCGATCCGCATCAGATCCTGCGCGAAGTGGAGCGCGTGCTGGTGCCGGAAGGCCAGGTACTGATCTCCGGCTTCAATCCTTTCAGTCTCTGGGGCATCAAGCGGCGCCTGGCCGGCCGCGGCGCGGCTTTCCCGTGGCAAGGACAGTATTTCGGCGTGCGCCGTCTGAAGGATTTGCTGACCCTGCTCAGTTTCGAGACCCAGGCAGGTTGTTTCGGCCGTTATTCCCCCGCCGTCACACAGGAGAAATGGCTGCGCCGCTGGCATTTTCTGGAACTCGCCGGCGACCGCTGGTGGCCGATCGCCG
>Ga0209476_10002725_pt1 | contig 11774 bp, 12 predicted proteins | sample KloWWTrecipitate_FD_187179 | JGI IMG/M metagenome (GOLD analysis project Ga0209476, IMG submission 187179) | Active sludge microbial communities from Klosterneuburg, Austria, studying microevolution and ecology of nitrifiers - Klosterneuburg... | ecosystem: Engineered > WWTP > Aerobic digester...
CAGCATCTGGACAGTCTACGGCCACTGGCCGAAAGCGCGGGCGTGGTGCTCGAGATTCTGTCGGGCCGCGACAAGGGAACGGAGCGGGCGGCGAAGCTCCGCGCGCTTGCGGCGGGGGATATTCAGATCCTCGTCGGGACCCACGCCGTCTTTCAAAAGGACGTGGCCTTCCGTGACCTGCGTCTGGCCATCACCGATGAGCAGCACCGCTTTGGTGTCGAACAAAGGATGGAGCTGGGCGGCAAGGGCGAGGCGGCCGATGTGCTGGTGATGACCGCGACGCCGATCCCGCGGTCGCTGGCTTTGGCGCAGTTTGGCGACATGGATATCTCGGTTCTCGATGAAAAGCCGCCGGGCCGGAAGCCGGTCAGGACCGCGCTGATTTCCACCGGCCGTTATGACGAGGTGGTCGGCCATCTGAGGCAGGCACTGGCCGACGGGCGGCAAGCCTATTGGGTCTGCCCGCTGGTCGAGGAAAGCGAACTGGTCGATCTGACGGCTGCCGAGGAGCGGTTCGCCGTGCTGCGCGCGACCTTGGGCGAGGGGGTGGTGGGGCTTGTCCACGGCCAGATGCCGCCTGCTGATAAGGACGCGGCGATGGCGGCCTTTGTCGAGGGGCGCACGCGCATTCTGGTCGCGACCACGGTGATCGAGGTGGGGGTGAATGTGCCCAATGCCTCGATCATGGTGATTGAACGGGCAGAGATTTTCGGGCTGGCGCAGCTTCACCAATTGCGCGGCCGGGTGGGGCGGGGGGCAGCGCAGTCGACCTGCCTTTTGATGTATCAGCCACCCCTGTCGGAAACGGCCGAACGCCGCTTGCAGATTCTGCGCGAAAGCGAGGACGGGTTCCGTATCGCCGAGGAAGACCTGGCAATGCGCGGCGCGGGCGATCTGATCGGCACCGCGCAATCCGGTCTACCGCGGTTCCGCGTCGCCGATCTGGAACGGCAGGGCGCGCTGATGGCGTTGGCGCAAAGTGATGCGCGGGCACTTCTGGCGCTGGACCCCGGCCTGACCGGCCCGCGCGGGCAGGCGGCGCGGACGCTTCTGTGGCTGATGGAGCAAGATCAGGCCATCCGGCTGATTGCTGTGGGGTGATTTCCGCTTTGTTCGCGAATGTTCTTAAAAAGTTCTTTACAGACCGCCTTCGATATGAGAACAAACTAGCAACTGATCCGGCAAGGAGGTTGCAATGATCGACACAGTGAAAGAGATCAAGGATGTTCTTCAGCGTTCGCGTGCGACGCTGATCGAAGATTTCGCCGGTGCCATGTCACTGGTCGTTTTGCTGGTTGTCGGTCTGAGCCTGACACCGCTCGCCTGATCCGTTTCTGCCCGCGCGGTTTGTCCCGAAGGGAATGCCTGTCCCGCATGCCGATTCCCCAGTCGGTCCGCCCATCGCCGATAACCGCTTCCTGCCGCCATTGTCCCCCGACGATGGCGGCTTTTTTCTTGCGCAGGTTTTCGCGGAGAGGCGGGGGACGCTGTCCCCCGTGCCCCCTGGGAGTATTTGCGCAAAGAAGAAGGAATCAAAACGCCTTGGCGAAGGCTTCGGCCGTGGCTTCCAGCACCAGAAGGATGGAGGCATGGCGGTTCTTGTACTCACGGGCGGGAGTGAGGGCCTCATACCCGTCGAAGGGGGCGGCGGGCACCGGGCCGCCGTCGCGCAGCATGGCGGCCAGTTCATCGCGGGCGCGGGTGATTTCCGCGGCACTGCGGCCGATCAGTTGGGCACCAGCGATCGCGGCAGAGGCCTGGCCCAGGGCGCAGGCTTTCACATCCTGGCCGAAGTCGGCGATCTTGCCGTCTTGCACCACAAGATCAACCGTCACGGTTGAACCGCAGAGCGGCGAGCGGCGCGTGGCGCTGGCGGTGGGCGCGGTAAGCCGTGCGGCATGAGGAATATCCGCCGCCAGCGCCAGAATGCGCTGCGAATAGAGCTTGATGAGATCGGACTCGCTCATTTGAACCCCGCGCGGTTTGGCAGTAGAGATAGGCGGCTCTCGCGAACTTGCAAAGGGACGATCATGCGCTTTGACCCCGCCAGCCTGATTTTTGACCAAAAAGGCCTGATCCCCGTGATCGCGCAGGATCATCGGACGGCAGAGGTGTTGATGATGGCCTGGATGAATGAAGGGGCGGTGGCCAGAACGCTGGAAACCGGCCGCGTCACCTATTGGTCGCGCTCGCGCCAGAGTTACTGGGTGAAAGGCGAAACGTCCGGCCATGTGCAGCGGCTGGTCGAACTGCGGCTCGACTGTGATCGCGATTGCCTTCTGGTTCTGGTGGAACAGACCGGCCCCGCCTGCCACACGCAGCGCAGAAGCTGTTTTTACACGGCGGTCCGCGCGGGCGAGGAAGCGGAAATCCTCGCGCCCGAGGCCTGAATCGACCGCCCGCCATTGCGCCCCACAGATGGGATAGAGTATAAGAGCGCAGCACAAAATCTAGAAAAAGCCAAAGCGCGGGCAGTTACGTGACAGACGAACCGGAAGTCCCTGAAAAAGAAGAAGAAACGCACGTTCGCATGGCCCATTCCGGGCCGACTATCGCGATCGAGCAGGAAATGCGCACGGCCTACCTCGATTACGCGATGAGCGTGATCGTCAGCCGGGCCATTCCCGACCTGCGCGACGGGCTGAAACCGGTGCACCGGCGCATCCTTTATGCGATGCATGAGACCGGCAATACCCATGACAAATCCTATCGCAAGTCGGCCCGGCCGGTGGGCGACGTGATGGGTAAATACCACCCGCACGGCGACGCCGCGATCTATGACGCTCTGGTGCGGATGGCACAGGACTTTTCCATGTCGCTGCCGCTTCTGGACGGGCAGGGCAACTTCGGTTCGATGGATGGCGATAATGCCGCGGCCATGCGTTACACCGAAGTCCGCATGGACAAGCCCGCCGCCAGTCTCCTGGCCGATATCGAGAAGGATACGGTTGACTTCCAGGACAACTACGACGGCAAGGACCGCGAACCCACGGTTCTTCCAGCGCGCTTCCCCAATATGCTCGTCAATGGCGCTGGCGGGATCGCCGTCGGCATGGCCACCAACATCCCGCCGCACAATCTGGGCGAGGTGATCGACGGAACGCTTGCGCTGATCGACAATCCCGACATGTCGACCGAGGCGCTGATTGAGATCATCCCGGCGCCCGATTTTCCGACGGGCGGTATCATCCTTGGCCGGTCAGGCGCCCGCAAAGCCTATCTGGAGGGGCGGGGGTCGGTCATCATCCGGGCGAAAACCCGGATCGAGGAATTGCGCAAGGACCGTTTCGCCATCGTGCTGGACGAGATCCCCTATCAGGTCAACAAGGCGACGATGATCGAAAAGATCGCCGAACTGGTGCGCGACAAGCGCATCGAAGGCATCGCCCATGTCCAGGACGAAAGCGACCGGATCGGCGTGCGGGTGGTGATCGAGCTGAAGCGCGATGCGACGCCCGAGGTGGTCCTGAACCAGCTGTTCCGCTTCACGCCGATGCAGACCTCGTTTGGCTGCAATATGCTGGCCTTGAACGGCGGGCGGCCCGAACAGCTGACACTTCGCGATTTCCTGAGCTATTTCATTACGTTCCGGGAAGAAGTTGTTGCGCGCCGGACCGCCTTTGAACTCAGGAAGGCGCGTGAGCGCAGCCATATCCTGTGTGGTCTGGCCGTGGCCGTGTCGAACGTGGATGAGGTGGTTGCGACCATTCGTTCCTCTGCCGATCCGGCCGAGGCGCGCGAACGGCTGATGACCCGCCGCTGGCCGGCCCATGCGATCTTGGAATATATCAAGCTGATCGACGATCCGACCCATCCGGTGAACGACGATGGCACCTATAACCTGTCGGAGATTCAAGCCCGCGCGATCCTGGATCTGCGGTTGCAGCGCCTGACCGCGATGGGCGTCAAGGAAATCACCGACGAACTTGAAGAACTGGCCGCCAAGATCAGGGATTACCTCGATATTCTCGGTTCGCGAGAGCGGATCATGGCGATCATTTCGGCGGAACTGCGCGAGGTGAAGGAAGCCTTCGCCGTGCCGCGCCGGACGGAGATTGTCGATTGGGCGGGCGATCTGGACGACGAAGACCTGATCGAGCGCGAGGATATGGTCGTCACCATTACCTCCGGCGGCTATATCAAGCGCACGCCTTTGGCCGAATTCCGTGCCCAGCGTCGCGGCGGCAAGGGGCTCGCCTCGATGCAGACCAAGGAAGATGATGTGGTCACGACGTTGTTCGTCGCCAACACCCACACCCAGCTTCTGTTCTTCACCACGGACGGGATGGTCTACAAGCTCAAATGCTGGCGCCTGCCGCTGGCAGGCCGTCAGGCCAAGGGCAAGGCGATCATCAATATCCTGCCGATTGATCAGGGCGTCTCCATCGCCGCGCTGATGCCGGTCGATGTGCCGGAGGAGGAATGGGACGATCTTCAGATCTTCTTCGCCACCTCCGAAGGTGACGTGCGCCGCAATGCGCTGTCGGACTTCACCAATGTGATGCGCAACGGCAAGATTGCGATGAAACTGCCCGAGGGCGTCAGCTTGGTGAACGCGCGCATCTGTGACGAGAATGACGATGTGATGCTGGTCACGGCCACGGGTCGGGCGATCCGCTTCCCGACGACCGAGGTGCGCGTCTTCAAAGGCCGCGATTCGACTGGCGTGCGCGGGGTCAGGCTGGCGGCGGGGGATGCTGTCGTCTCCATGTCGGTCATCCGCCATTTTGAGGCTGATCCTGCGGAGCGTGCCGCCTATCTCAAACAGCGCCGCCTGATGGCGGGGGCTCTGGAGGAGGAAGGCGAGGCCGACGAAGACGAGGAAGTCGTGGCCGAAGGGCAGCTGTCGCCCGAACGCTATGCTGAAATGTCTGCGGCCGAGGATCTGATCCTGACCATCACCGCAAGCGGTCTGGGCAAACTGTCGTCCAGCCATGACTATCCGGTGCGCGGTCGGGGCGGCCAGGGGGTCAAGGCGATCTCGCAAGGGTCACGTGGTGGGCGGCTGGTGGCCTGCTTCCCGGTCCTTGGCGATGACCAGATCATGCTCGCGACCTCCACCGGCCAGTCGATCCGTTGCCCGGTGGATGGGATTTCCTTCCGGTCGCGGTCGGCGGGCGGAGTGAAAGTGTTCGACACCGGCACTGATGAGGAAGTCGTCTCGGTCGCGCGAATCGCCAGCGAAGGCGACGAGGACGAAACCGAGGCCTGATTTAGCCTGAAAAGCGGCGGATTCCTGGGGGCGTGCGCAACAATGCGCACGTCCCTTTTATTTTGTTTCTTGTCAGGGTGCAGTCAAATTTTGACACATTCTTAACCCACTCGCGCCAAGGTTGCCGTTGAAGAATGGGTCATCGGATGCGGCGTTGGGGCCAAATCCACAACTGGCAGGGAATGAAATGGCTTATACGGACATCTCGGGCAGCTTCGACACCTCCAAGCCGGAAGCCGGTGCGCTCAAGCGTTTCTTCGTGACGTTCTTCGCCGCCCGGTCGGATCGTTCGGCATCGACGACCGCGCCACGCAAGCTGGCCGGCCCGCTGCCCGGCGACAAGCGCGCCCGTGGCTATATGGCCGATCTCGATATTGAAGTGGGCTTCTGACTGAAGCCCACATCAGGTGCCCGGTCTCAGAAGCCGGGCAAAAGATGCGGATAATCGCGCTGACCGAAGGTCGCGCCACCGCCGATCTGATATTCCAGACTTAGGCCGAATACGCTGTCCCGATCGCTGGCGGACACCAGACGGGCCGCGTCAAGTTTTACATTGAACGCCGGGCTGACCGCATAACTGATCCCGACCGAATAGCGCGACAGATCAGTGTCGCCACCCGCGTTGAAAAAGCCCGCGTTCAGGGTCGATCCGCCCGCGAGTCCGAAGGACGCATCCAGCCCCAGTGCGCCAAAGTCGCTGCGCCCCTCGCTGCGGTTGACGCGCATCAGATAGCCCTCGACCGACAGCCGGTCGGTCATCGCGAATTTGCCCTCGACCCCCAGCTTCAGATCGTCGCCGGAATTCGACAGATCATCATAGGTCAGGAACCCGCCGACGGCCGATCCGGTGCCCACACCGCCGACCAGATGCGCCCCAAGCGACAGCGCATCCGTCCCGCCGCTGGAAAACCGCTTGGCCAGATCGCCCTGAAGGGACAGGCGGCCCAGGCCGAACCCGAACGATCCGCCGATGACGGTTTGTGACAGGTGGCGGTCGGCATTGTATCCATAATCAAGCCCGAGGGTCGCCCCGTTCATGCCCTGCGCGACTGCAGGAAATGCGAAGAAAACTGCTGCCGTAGCGCCCATTAGATTGCGGAACATGTCTGCCTGCCTTCTAGATATTGTGGTTTTTCCGTCAGATAGCATGCGCTGCCGCAAGACGGCAAGACCCCAAGGGCTGCATGCCCTTCCCAAAGGGCGCGGCTTGGCCTAAATCCCGCCCCATGAGCAAGGTTCTGAACATCATCGGCGGCGGCATGGCCGGGTCTGAGGCCGCCTGGCAGGCGGCAGAGATGGGCGTGCCCGTCATCTTGCACGAAATGCGCCCCACGGTCGGCACCTTTGCCCACCGGACCGGCAATCTGGCCGAGATGGTCTGCTCCAACTCCTTCCGATCGGATGATGATGAACGCAACGCTGTGGGCCTTCTGCATTGGGAAATGCGGGCGGCGGGCGGGCTGATCATGGAGATGGCCCAGCGTCACCGTCTGCCTGCCGGCGGGGCTTTGGCAGTTGACCGCGATCCTTTCGCGCAAAGCGTGACCGACCGGCTGCGCAACCATCCGCGGATCACGGTGCGCGATGGCGAAATCACCGCATTGCCGGACGAGGGGCAGTGGATCATCGCGACCGGTCCCCTGACCTCGGGCGCGCTGGCCGAAGCGATCCGCGCCGAGACGGGGGCCGAAGCACTGGCGTTCTTCGATGCCATCGCCCCCATCGTCTATGCCGAAAGCGTGGATATGTCGGTCGCCTGGATGCAGTCGCGCTACGACAAGGGCGAGACGGAGGCCGAGCGCACCGCCTACATGAACTGCCCGATGGACCGCGACCAGTATGAGCGGTTCATTGACGCCCTGCTGGCGGCTGACAAGACCGAGTTTCACGAGGGCGAGACTGCCGGCTATTTCGACGGCTGCCTGCCGATCGAGGTCATGGCCGAACGCGGTCGCGAAACGTTGCGCTTCGGGCCGATGAAGCCGGTCGGGCTGACCAATGCCCATCGCCCAGATGTGAAGCCCTATGCGGTGGTGCAACTGCGCCGCGACAATGCACTTGGCACGCTCTACAATATCGTAGGGTTTCAGACCAAGATGAAGTATGGCGCCCAAACCGATGTATTCAAATGCATTCCGGGGTTAGAGAATGCGTCGTTCGCCCGTCTGGGTGGCATCCATCGCAATACATTCATCAATTCGCCGACGCTTCTGGACGACCGGATGCGCCTGAAGTCGCGGCCCCATATCCGGTTTGCGGGCCAGATCACCGGGGTCGAAGGCTATGTCGAAAGCGCGGCGATGGGGCTTTTGGCCGGCCGAATGGCCGCGGCGGAGATCCTCGGCTGTGACCTCACCCCTCCGCCGCCCGACACTGCGATGGGCGCGCTTGTCACCCACATCACCGGGGGCGCAGAGGCAAAGACCTTTCAGCCGATGAACGTCAACTTCGGGCTTTTCCCGCCGATTGACGCCAAGGGTGGCCGCAAGGGGCGCAAGGACCGTTACAAGGCCTATACGGACCGCGCCAAACTGGCCTTCACCGAATGGCTTTCGTAACCCGCTTCGCGCCTTCGCCGACCGGGCCACTGCATCTGGGACATGCCTATTCCGCCATTCTGGCACACGACATGGCGCGGGCCGAAGGCGGCAGGTTCCTCCTGAGGATAGAGGATATCGACCGTGCCCGCGCCCGCCCGGAATGGGAGGCGCAACTCATCGAAGATCTGAACTGGCTGGGCGTCTATTGGGATGGGGAGCCTCTTCGCCAATCCACCCGCATGGCGGCCTACCAAACGGCGCTGGACGATCTTTGGGCGCGGGATCTGCTCTATCCTTGCACCTGCACCCGCCGTGATATTGAGGCGGCCCTGTCGGCCCCTCAGGAGGGCGCAACCGTCATCGGTCCCGATGGGCCGATCTATCCCGGCACCTGTCGGGGCGAGAGCGGTGCAAGGCTTCCTTGTTCTTTCAGTGCGCGCCCGATCGACAAGCACCTGCGGCTGGATATGGCCGCCGCCTGTGGCATGCTGGGCCACCGCATAGACCGGGCAGAAGGCGGAAGCTTTGGACTGCCTTTCTTGGAGACCGGCCCGTCGCACCGGGGTGAGGTGTTCACTTCAGACGACACCTACATGACCCGCATCGGCGATATCGTCTTGGCGCGGCGCGACTTCGGCACCTCCTATCACCTGTCGGTCGTCGTCGATGATGCGGCCCAGGGCGTCACCCATGTCACGCGCGGCGAGGATCTGTTCGAGGCAACCGCGATCCATGTGCTGCTTCAGCGCCTGCTCGGCCTGCCCACGCCCATCTATCACCACCACCGCCTGATCCGCGATGAACAGGGCAAGCGGTTGGCCAAGCGTGACGATGCCCGCGCCATCCGCACATACCGGCAGGAGGGCGCGACCCCCGCGGATATCCGTCGGATGGTGGGCCTTACCTGAGCCCCTTCATTCTGGCCCAAATATCCCGGGGGTGCGGGGGCAGAGCCCCCGTCCGTCAGGCCGCCAGCGCGGCCTTCTTGCGCAAGAGCATCCCATAAAGGTCGCGCGGTTCGTCCGGGTCGGCGATCATGTCGAGATCTTCGCTGAAACGCAGGGCCTTTGGCTGAATTTTCAACTGGCTCAGCACATAGCGCAGGGCCGAAAAATCCTCGATCGCGAAACCGACCGAGTCAAAAAGCGTGATCGCTTTCTGATCCTCGCGCCCGGCAATCTGGCCGGTGATCACCTGCCACAGTTCCTTCACGGGATAGTCGGGGTCGAGCTGTTGAATTTCGCCCTCAATCCGCGTCTGCGGCGGATATTCGACAAAAATGTCGGACCGCAGCAGGATGTCGCCGTGCAGTTCGGTCTTGCCGGGGCAATCGCCGCCGACCGCGTTGATATGCACGCCCGAACCGACCATGTTGTCGGTCAGGATCGTGGCGTTTTGCTTGTCCGCGGTCACGGTCGTGATGATCTCGGCCCCCAGGATGGCTTCCTCGGCGGTTGCACAAGCAACGAGTTTCAGGCCGGAACCCGTCAGGTTCGACACACATTTCTGCGTGGCGACCGGGTCGATGTCGTAGAATCGCACTTCCTTGATCCCGCAGATCGTCTGGAACGCCAGCGCCTGAAACTCGGCCTGTGCGCCATTGCCGATCATCGCCATGGTCGTCGCCCCTTTCGGCGCGAGCCATTTTGCCGCCAGCGCCGACATTGCGGCGGTACGCAGTGCCGTCAGGATCGTCATCTCGGTCAGAAGCACCGGGTAGCCGGTGTTTACATCAGCCAAAAGCCCAAAAGCCGTAACGGTTTGCAGGCCTTCTTTCATGTTTTTCGGATGGCCGTTCACATATTTGAACCCATACATCTGCCCGTCAGAGGTGGGCATCAGTTCGATCACACCCACATCGGAATGGGACGCGACGCGCGGGGTCTTGTCAAACAGCGGCCAGCGGCGGAAATCGGCCTCGATCTCGGCGGCGATGTCGGTCAGCGCCTTGTCGATCCCGACATGAAGAACGAGCCGCATCATGTTGTCGACACTGACAAACGGCACGATATTGAGGTTACTCTTGCTCATCAGAAGCTCCGGGTCGGGCGGTCGAATACCTTGCGCCCCATGAGAGAGCCGACAAGTTCCACCATCAGTTTTGCGGTGCGGCCCCGGTCATCAAGGAATGGGTTCAGCTCCACCAGGTCAAGCGAGGTAACGAGGCCGCTTTCATGCAGAAGTTCCATCACCAGATGCGCCTCGCGGAAGGTGGTTCCGCCGGGCACGGTGGTGCCAACTGCCGGCGCAATGGACGGGTCAAGGAAATCGACATCGAGCGAGACATGCAAAATCCCGTTCGCGGCGCGCACCCGGTCGAGGAATTCGCGCAAGGGCGCAACGATGCCGCGTTCGTCCAGAACCCGCATGTCGCAGATGATCACGTCAGTGTTCAAAAGGCGCGCATGTTCGGCGGGATCGACGGAGCGAATCCCATAAAGACAGATCTGATTTTCCGGTACCGGCACCGGGAAGGGCGGGAAAGCGTCAAACCCCTCATGCCCGGCGATATAGGCGACAGGCGTGCCATGAAGATTGCCGGACTGGGTCGTCAGCGGCGTGTGGATATCGGAATGCGCATCGAGCCACAGCACAAAGAGCGGCTTGCCCTGCGCAGCGGCATGACGTGCGACGCCGGAAACCGACCCCAGCGCGAGCGAATGATCGCCGCCCATGATGATCGGAAAACCGCCGGCATCCAGCGCCTCTTCGGTGCGGGCGGCGAGGGCGCGCGTCCATCCCACCATCTCGGACAGCGAATGGACCGCCGGGTTGGCGCAATGTGCCGGTTCGAGCGGCGGCAGCGCAACATCGCCCCAGTCGGCCACGCTGTGCCCGAGATCCACAATCGACGGGCCGAGGTTCGCCACGCGATAAGCGGACGGCCCCATCAGGCAGCCAGCGCGCTTTTGGCCGCAGTCAATGGGCGCGCCAATGAGGATGCAGTTCTTGGTCATAGGTCTATCCCGTCTGTTCCAGATAATCTTGCCGCCATCTTGCGTCGAATTGCAGGGTAGTTATTGTCAATCCGGGCGGTCAATTTGCCAAAATGGTGGAATGAGATGAGCGAACTGGACGATGTTGATCAGCGATTGATCGCCGAACTGCGCCGCGATGGGCGGGCCTCGCTCTCCGATCTGGCAGACAGGCTCGGGCTGGCGCGTGCGACGGTGCGCGCGCGGATGGAACGGCTGCAGGCGCGCGGCGAAATCGTCGGCTTCACTGTGCTGACCCGCAGCGATGTCAGCGCCCTGCCGGTGCGTGGGCTGATGATGGTCGCCATTGAGGGCCGGGGGCAGGAACGGATCACCGCGCGGCTTGTCGGCCTGCCGGAGGTTCTCGCGGTCCATTCCACCAACGGCCGCTGGGACTTGATCTGTGAGCTTGGGGCCCGCACGCTGGAGGAGTTGGATGCGCTGATCCTGAAGGTGCGGGGCTATGACGGCGTCCTGGCGAGCGAGACCAATCTGCTTTTGTCCACCCGCCGGGCCGGCCGGCGTTAGGCGCGCCGTGCCGCCGCGACCCAAAGCGCCACCAGCACCAGCGACAGGACCGCATTCCACGAGGCCATCGATAGGCCCATCAGGCTCCAGGCGACTTCATCGCAGCGCACCAGCGGCGCATTCAGGATCTGGGTCATCAGCTCGTCCGGCGACAGGCCGGTTACACCGTTTGAGGTGCAGGTGTCCGGTCCCGCGAAAAGGCCGCGCTCTATCCCCGTGTGGTAAATGCCAAGCAGCGCCGTCGTCAGGGCGGCAAGCGCCCCGGCCCAGGCCAGCCCCTGCCAGCCGGTTAACAAAATCAAAGCGCCGATGGCTATCGCTGCCGCATGTGGCCAGCGCTGCCAAAGGCAGAGCTTGCAAGGCGCATAGCCAAGGGCCTGAAAGACGAAAGCGCCGCCCAGAAGAGCCAGTGATCCAGCGGCGGCAAGAAGGACGAAGGTGCGGACGTTCAGCGTCATAGGGCTTTGACCAGGAAATAAAGGGCGGCAAGAGCAGCAAGCACGATCACCACGATGGTGG
>Ga0209476_10002729_pt1 | contig 11758 bp, 11 predicted proteins | sample KloWWTrecipitate_FD_187179 | JGI IMG/M metagenome (GOLD analysis project Ga0209476, IMG submission 187179) | Active sludge microbial communities from Klosterneuburg, Austria, studying microevolution and ecology of nitrifiers - Klosterneuburg... | ecosystem: Engineered > WWTP > Aerobic digester...
TGTGAATACACTTGAATATTTAGAAGGAAACGAAAATGGCTCGATTTTTCAAGAAGAAGGATGACGACAAGAAAAAGAAACGCGGCGGTGGTCTCTTCAAACGCCGTAAGTTCTGCCGCTTCACGGCAGAAAAAGTCGAACAGATCGACTTTAAGGACGTGGATGTCCTGAAGGAATTCATCCAGGAAAACGCCAAGATCATGCCGGCCCGTTTGACCGGTACTAAGGCTGGCTATCAGCGCCAGTTGGGCACCGCCATCAAGCGCGCCCGCTTCCTGGCGCTGCTGCCTTACACCGACAACCACCAATAATCGAGGAGACGAAACATGCAAATCATTCTGCTCGAAAAGGTTATTAACCTGGGTAACCTGGGTGACGTGGTCAAGGTCAAGGACGGCTATGCCCGTAATTTCCTGATTCCGAAGCGCATGGCCAAGCGTGCAACACCGGCGGCAATGGCTGAATTCGAAGTTCGTCGTATCGAACTGGAAAAGATCGCCGCTGACAAGCTGGCTGCTGCTCAAGGCGTTGCTGACAAGATGGCTGGCCTGAACGTTGCTGTCGCCCGCAAGGCAGGCATGGACGGTCGCCTGTTCGGTTCCGTCGGCAATGCTGACATCGCCGATGCACTGAAGACTGCCGGTTTTGACGTCGACAAGTCGTCCATCCGCATGCCGGACGGCCCGCTCAAGGCGATTGGCGAGTTTCCGCTTGACGTTGCGCTGCACACCGATGTGCTGGCCAACATTACCGTGGCGGTTGTTGCCGAGTAATTCGGGCAATCCTTCACGACAAAAGGCCTCGCAGTTGCGGGGCCTTTTTAATTTAAACTTGGCACCATGAATCAGCGTCCTCAGAAACCCAGAATTACCGACTCCTCACTCGACAAATTGCGTGTGCCACCGCATTCCATCGAGGCCGAACAGTCGGTGCTCGGTGGACTGATGCTGGACAATCAGGCTTGGGACCGGATTGCCGACCTGGTCGCCGATACCGATTTTTATCGCGATGAGCATCGGCGAATTTTCCGACAGATCCGCAACCTGCTGGAGCGTGCCAAGCCGGCTGACGTCGTTACCGTGGCAGAAGCGCTGGATGCAGCCGGGGAGGGTGACCAGACCGGTGGTTTGGTCTATCTTGGGGAACTGGCAGCCAACACGCCGTCGGCGGCCAATATCAAGCGTTATGCGGAGATTGTTCGCGAGCGTGCAGTATTGCGTCAGCTGGTGGCAACTGCCGATGAAATTGCTTCCGATGCCTTGAATCCGCTTGGGCGGGATGCTGAATCGCTCCTCGATGAAGCGGAATCGAAAATCTTCAAGATTGCCGAAGCCGGTGCCGGGCATCGCGAGGGCTTCGTACATATCAACCCCTTGTTGACGGAGGTGGTTGAGCGTATTCAGGAGTTGCACGACCGCGATAATCCCTCTGACATTACCGGGGTGCCGACCGGGATGATCGATCTTGATCAAAAAACCTCAGGCTTTCAGCCCGGTGACTTGATTATTGTTGCCGGCCGTCCTTCAATGGGCAAGACAGCTTTTGCCTTGAATATTGCCGAGAATGTCGCGGTTGAGTCTGGTTTGCCGGTGGGTGTTTTCTCAATGGAAATGGGTGGTGCCCAGTTAGCGATGCGGATGCTGGCCTCGGTCGGACGTCTGGATTCTCACCGGGTGCGGAGCGGTCGATTGAATGATGACGAGTGGTCACGGCTGTCGTTTGCTCTCGGTAAATTGCATGAGGCGCCGATTTATATCGATGAAACCGGCGGTCTGACACCGGCCAGTCTGCGCGCTCGGGCGCGGCGTCTGGCGCGCCAGTATGGTGGCAAGCTCGGCTTGCTGGTGATCGACTACATCCAGCTGATGAGTGGCAACCGGCAGGGTGAGAACCGGGCAACCGAGGTTTCGGAAATTTCCCGCTCGATCAAGTCACTGGCCAAAGAGTTGCAGGTACCGATCGTTGCGCTGTCGCAGCTTTCCCGTAAGGTGGAAGAGCGTACGGACAAGCGGCCGATGATGTCCGACTTGCGGGAATCCGGTGCTATTGAGCAGGATGCCGACGTAATTCTGATGATGTATCGCGAGGAGTACTACAAGCCGGATACACCGGATAAAGGTATTGCTGAAATCATTATTGGCAAGCAGCGGAATGGTCCGACCGGTACTGTTCGTATGGCCTTTATCGGCGAGTTCACTCGTTTCGAGAATCTGGCCAGTGGTGGTTTTGTCAACTCAGATAATTAAAGAGTTGACGCACCAACTCACAATTCGATGCGTTTTGCGCTGATTGTGTACTGAATGGCTGTCGGCTGAGTGCCATCAAGGCGGCCGCTTGGAGATTCCAGTTGTGGTAATAGCAGGAAGGGCATTGCTGCATTCTGGCCTGGAAGCGTGACATCAGTGCCGACGTTAAAGGCAATCCAGTTCATCTCCCAGACACCGAACAATATTTTTTTCAGTGAGAGTAGTTTGCTGTCACGGTCAGACAGGCCCTCAATCGCTATGGCACGGCGGACATCGCTGGGGTCGACCGGAATCCAGCTGTAACCGGGAACGTAGAACTCGGCGCGAACATGCTGACTGCGCGTTGTATCGTCATTGGGCAGGCCAAGACTCCGGAACAGGCGTGATGGTGCAACACGCAAGCCGTAAACGCAGCGTGCCGGAATACCAATGGCGCGACAAATACTCACAAACAGGCCGTTGATATCGGCCGATCGGCCACCGTATTGACCGCTGATCAGCTGACTGCGCACGTCGCCGGTACCACACCCCCGTAAGGATGGGTCGTAAGTCGAATTGTCCACCACCCAGTCATACACGGCCTTGGCTTGTGCCACGGGGTCCTTTATCCGACCGAGAATGCGCTCGCCGAGTTGAAAGGCGAGGCCGTCATTCGGAATCAGCTGGGAGGCTTGCAGATTGCGGCGCAGGATATCTTCGCGCTCGGGTGCAACGGTTCGCTTGGTAATGTCGAAGTGGCGATCAGCGGTGGTTACTACGGTTTTGATCTGCAGTTTTCCTTCGCTGCCATTGCGCCATTCGCAATGAAAGACCTCGAGGTCGCCGTCAGGCAATCGCCGCATGCTGGAACTGCTGGGGTTGCCCTCCCAGGTATGGCCCAAAGTTCGCTGGAACAAAGTGTCCTGATTCAGCGGTAGCGGTAGCCAGAGTCGGTTCAGGCCGCTAGCATTTTTCAGATTGACGGTCGTCGTAATTTCGTAGGTTCGCCATTCCGCGGGTGGCTCGGGTGCTTTGACCGGTGGCAGCTTGGCGGCAGTGGTTCCTGCGGGTGGCTTTTCCGTAATCGGATCTTCCGCCGTATGCGTTACCGAAGCGGCAGACGCTGGCGCATATTTTATTTTTTTGCTCTGTTGACTGGCTGGCTTGCTGCCGGGTTTCGACATGCCCGGTTTGCCTTGCCCCGTTTTTGGTTTTGCGGCTGTGGGTTTGGTGGCTGAAGGCTTGACTGCGCTCTTCGTTTTGGTGGCCCAAGCGTCCGAGATGACAAGTGAGAGAGCGGCACACGATGCTAGAAAGTCACGACGTTTCAAAAATTTCCTCCGGCAGAGACAGCCCGTGGCTGAAACGAAAAGGCCGTGTCACTGACACGGCCCCTTTAATCAATGGATGAAATTATAGCACTTCAGCCGCATGGTCAGCCAAGCGGGAACGCTCACCACGTTGTAACGTTATGTGACCGGAGTGTGGCCAGCCCTTGAAGCGGTCGACGACGTAGGTGAGGCCGGAACTGCCTTCGGTCAGGTAAGGCGTATCGATCTGTGCGATGTTGCCCAAGCAGATAACCTTGGTGCCGGGGCCGGCGCGGGTGATCAGAGTTTTCATCTGTTTCGGCGTCAGGTTTTGTGCTTCGTCGATGATCAGGTATTTTTTCAGGAAGGTCCGGCCGCGCATGAAGTTCATCGACTTGACCTTGATCCGGGAACGGATGATGTCATGCGTTGCCGCCTTGCCCCATTCGCCGCCGTACGGGCCGCTGCTGCCTTCGTCAGTGTGGGTCAGTACTTCGAGGTTGTCTTCGAGGGCGCCCATCCACGGCGCCATCTTTTCCTCTTCGGTGCCGGGCAGGAAGCCGATATCTTCGCCCACCGGTACCGTCGCACGGGTCATGATGATTTCGGCAAATTGTTTGCCTTCAAGCACCTGGGTTAGTCCGGCGGCCAGTGTCAGCAGTGTTTTTCCGGTGCCGGCCTGGCCGAGCAGGGTGACAAAATCGATATCCGGATTCATTAGCAGGTTCATGGCGAAATTCTGCTCACGGTTGCGTGCGGTGATTCCCCAGACTGCATTTTTCGGGTTGGTGTAATCGATCAGGGTTTCCAGCACGGCGGTCTTGCCGGCAGATTCCTTGACGATAGCGGTGAATCCATCGTTTTCCAGCCAGATAAATTCATTTACCAACAATTGTGGGCAGAGTGGCCCGGTAATCTTGTAATAAGTCTTGGTTTCCTTTTTCCAGGATTCCATACCCTTGCTGTGCTTGTCCCAGAAATTGTTGGGCAGGGTGCGGGTGCCGGTGTAGAGGATGTCGGTATCCTCCAGCACCTTGTCGTTGAAGTAGTCTTCGGCCAGCAGATTGAGGGCGCGCGACTTGATGCGCATGTTGATGTCTTTCGACACCAGAATGACCGGCCGCTTCGGGAATTTTTTCTGAAGATGGATGACTACCGAGAGGATCTGGTTGTCGACCTTGGAGGTCGGCAAACCCTGCGGCAGTTCGCTGCTGATTGCTTCCGTCTGCAGGAAGAGGCGACCGCTGGCCAACTTGCTGGAAGGCGTATAGAGATCGATGCCTTCATCGATATCATCACCGTTTGAAGCCAGCAGTTCATCCAGCATGCGTGAAGTCTGGCGGGCATTTCGGGCAATTTCGGACATGCCCTTCTTGTTGTTGTCGAGTTCCTCCAGCGTCATGATGGGCAGGAAGATGTCGTGTTCCTCGAAGCGGAAAATGCTGCTTGGATCGTGCATCAGCACGTTGGTGTCGAGGACGAACAGCTTGGTAACGGCGGGCTTCTTGGTGGCTGCGGGCTTGCGCGGCATGGAGTGGGCCTTTGGTTGAGGTTTAGAGGGGTTTGACGAAATCCAGAACTTCCTGAGCGTGGTCGGGTACCTTCACCCCCCGCCATTCACGGCGCAGCACGCCGTTGCGGTCGATGACAAAGGTACTGCGCTCCACGCCTCGCACCTGTTTGCCATACATGTTTTTCATTTTCATGACAGAGAAAAGATTGCACACTGCTTCGTCGGCGTCCGAGCCCAGTTCAAATGGCAAGCTCTGCTTGGCTTTGAAGTTCTCGTGCGATTTCAGGCTGTCACGGGAAATCCCGAGAATTACCGCGTCGACCGCAGCAAACTGATCGTGCAGGTCACGGAATTGCTGGCTTTCCGTGGTGCAGCCTGGTGTGCTGTCTTTGGGGTAGAAATAGATGACGACGACCTTGCCGGCCTGGGCGGCGAGGCTGAAGGTCTGGCCGCTGGTGGCGGGTAGCAAAAAGTCGGGAATTTTCGTATCGAGCATTGGGCTGCCTCTGCGTGGAATTTGAGTCATTGTGGGCAAATCGCGGCGCGGCGGTCAAGCCGTCATTTGCTAAACTTCCACCCATGCGAAAAATTTGCCTCGGTGTTGCCTTGTTGAGTGTGCTGGCTGGTTGCGGTCAGTCCTGGAACGATCCCTATCCAGCAGCCGACGCCGGCCGAAACATTCTTTACACGGCGTTCACCGACCGTCCGAAGCATCTCGATCCGGCTCAGTCCTATACCGAGGACGAGATTGCGTTCACCGCTCAGGTCTATGAACCACCCCTGCAATATCACTATTTGAAGCGGCCGTATGAGCTGATTGCCTCGACGCTGGTGCAGGTGCCGGTACCCCGTTTTTATGCTGCCAATGGTCGTGAATTGCCGGCCGATGCGCCAGTCGAACAGATTGCCGAGAGCGTTTACGAACTCAAGCTCAAACCCGGTATCCACTTTCAGCCGCACCCGGCGTTTACGCTGGATTCCCACGGTCAACCGCTTTATATCGGCAAAAACATTGCCGAAGGGCGTCAGGCGATTGCCGATTTTCCGCAAACCGGCAGCCGCGAATTGACGGCCGATGACTACATCTACCAGCTCAAGCGCCTGGCGCATCCGCGGCTGCATTCGCCAATTTTCGGCATGATGGCGGACAAGATCGTTGGCCTGAAAGGGCTCGGTGAAGCACTGGGAAAGGCGGCGAAAAATATGCCGGCGGATGAGTGGCTGGATCTCGATCAATACCCGCTCTACGGCATCGAGAAGCTGGATAGCCACACCTGGCGGATTCGGCTCAAGGGCAAATATCCGCAATTTCTTTACTGGCTGGCCATGCCGTTTTTTGCCCCGGTGCCGCGTGAAGTCGATCGCTTTTTTGCCCAGCCCGGCATGGCGGCCAAGAACCTGACGCTGGACTGGTGGCCGGTTGGCACCGGACCGTACATGCTGGCCGAAAACGATCCGAATCGCCGGATGGTGCTGTCGCGCAACCCGAATTTCCATGGCCAGACTTACCCCTGCGAAGGTGAACCCGGCGACCGCGAAGCCGGGTTGCTCGCTGATTGCGGCAAGCCACTGCCATTTATCGATCAGGCGATTTTTACTCGTGAGAAGGAATCGATTCCCTACTGGAACAAGTTCCTGCAGGGCTACTTTGATGCTTCCGGAATCTCTTCGGATAGCTTCGATCAGGCGGTGCGGGTCAATGTCGGTGGCGATGTCGGGCTAACCGACGAAATGCGCGACAAGGGCATTCGCTTGCTGACTTCGGTCAAGACCTCCACGTTCTATATGGGCTTCAATATGCTCGATCCGGTGGTCGGCGGCCTATCGCTGCGGTCGACCCAACTCCGGCAGGCAATTTCGATTGCCATCGATCAGGAGGAATACATCTCGATTTTCTCCAACGGTCGGGGTATTGCAGCGCAGGGGCCGTTGCCGCCAGGGATTTTTGGTTATGAAGACGGTGAGCAGGGGATCGATAGCGTGGTTTACGACTGGGTCGATGGCAAGCCGAAACGCAAACCGATTGAGGCTGCCAAAAAACTGATGGCCGAGGCTGGCTATGCCAATGGCCGCGATGGTAAAACCGGTGAGCCGTTGGTCATCAATCTCGACACGACGAGCGGTGGCATGGGCGAGAAGTCCCGGCTTGACTGGCTGACCCGGCAGTTTGCCAAGATCGAGATTCAATTGGTCGTGCGGTCGACCGATTTCAACCGTTTTCAGGACAAGATCCGCAAGGGCAACGTGCAGCTCTACTACCTGGGCTGGAATGCTGACTACCCGGACCCGGAGAACTTTTTCTTTTTGCTCGATGGCAATGAGAGCAAAGTCGCCAAGAGTGGCGAAAACGCCTCCAACTATGCCAACCCGGAATTCGACCGCCTGTTCCTGCGGATGAAAAATATGGAAAACACGCCGGAGCGGCTGTCCATCATCCGGCAAATGAATCGCATCCTGCATCACGATGCCCCCTGGGTTTTCGGCCTGCATCCCAAGAGCTATACGCTGGGGCATCGCTGGTTGAAGAATCGCAAGCCGAACGATGTCGGCAACAATATCCTCAAGTACCAAAGGATCGATGCCGAGGAGCGTGCAACAGCACGGCGTGCCTGGAATCGTCCGGTTTTGTGGCCGATCGGGCTGGGCGCGCTGGTCGTGCTCCTTGCCATCATCCCGGCCATCATTGGCTATCGTCGCCGTGAGCAACGGGCTGCGGTGAAGTGAGGCTAGAGGAGCGCCAGCAGCAACTGGATGCTTTGCTGCCGGTTTTTCGCGATCTCTGGCACCCGCAGCCATTTCGCGAAGTCCGTTCGCCCTGGTGCCAAGACTGGCCGAATTTGGCTGATGAGTTGCTCGCGCTGGCCGATGCCGACGTTGTCTATCTGAATAATGACGGATCAGCTGCGCTGGCCCTGCTTGCCCGCCATGTACCGGCAGTGGCGGAAATCGCCGCACTTGCTGAACTGCCCCGGCAGCAGGGCCGGGCGCTTGTGGTGCAGCGTTCGTCCTGGGCATGGGAGATTCCCGGACGCAAGCAGCAGCAGATCGAAGCCTTTGCCAGCGCCAGCCAATGTGGCGGTACTTCGGTCATCGACTGGTGTGGCGGCAAAGGGCATCTCGGCCGTTTGCTTGCCTTGCAGTGGCAGGTGCCGGTTCATACGCTGGAAATCGACCCTGCCTTGTGTGCCGATGGTTCGGCACTGGCTAATCGTCAACGGCTGAGTCACGAATTTCTCAATATTAACGCGTTGACCGCAGCCGAATGGCCGAAACGAGGGCAGCATGCCGTCGCCCTGCATGCCTGTGGCGATCTGCACCGCCATCTGATTGAGCATGGCGCCGCTGTGGGCGTGGCGCGCTTCGATGTGGCGCCCTGTTGCTACTACCGGGGTGTGGCGAGCACCTATCAATCCTTGTCCGGTAATTTGACGACGAAACTGACTCGGGACGATGTTCGTCTGGCCGTCACCGAGACGGTCACTGCCTCCGCACGGCTAACCGTCCAGCGCGACAAGGAAATGGCCTGGAAGCTGGGTTTTGACGCTTATCGACGCGCTAACTCGGCAGGAGAGTACCGAAACTTCAAGCCCGTTCCAGCCGCCTGGTTTCGCGGCGGTTTTTCTGAGTTCTTGACCTTGATGGCCGGGCGGGAAGGGCTGCCGCCTCCAGGCGCTGGCGTGGTCAGCGAGTTTGAGGCTAATGGCTGGCGACGGCAGCGGGAAGTCATGCGCCTGTCGATCGTACGCCACGCCTTCCGTCGTGCACTGGAAGTCTGGCTGGCGCTTGATCTTGCGGTGTATCTAAAAAACCGGGGTTATGTGGTGGAACTGGGCAGCTTTTGCGAACGCCAGTTGACGCCCCGCAATCTGCTTATTTCGGCCCAACTCGGCTAGCCAGAAACGCCGCCAGTTCGGCCGGGTGATCGATGATCAGATCAGCCCCCCAGGTTGAAACCGGGCCGCTGTCACCGATGTAGCCGTAGGAAACGGCTACCGTCTGACAGCCGGCGGCACGCCCGGCTTGAATGTCGCGCCGGTCATCGCCGACATAAAGTACCCGCTCCGGCGTGCAGCGCAGTAGCTGGCAGGCATGCAGAATCGGTAACGGCGAAGGCTTTGTTTCCGCTGTCGTATCGCCACTCACCACGCAGCGGGTACGCGGGGTGAGGGCCAGCAACTCGACCAGCGGATCGGTAAAACGCATCCGCTTGTTGGTGACGATGCCCCATTGCAGGCCCATGTTTTCCAGTTCATCCAGCAGTTCCGGAATGCCGGCAAAAAGCTGGCTGGCCTCGCACAGCCGTGCCGCATAAATTTCGAGAAAACGAACTGAAAGTCGCCCGTAATCCGGGTGGGTTTTGTCAATGCCGAAACCGGCCTTGAGCAGGCCGCGAACGCCTTGTGAGGTGTAAGGACGCAGTGTTTCCAGCGCTTGCTGCGGTCGACCTTCTTCCTGCAGCAAAATGTTGGCCGCACCGCCCAGGTCGGGCGCGGTATCGGCCAGTGTGCCGTCAAGGTCGAAGAGAACCGCCTCAAACATGCCGGATGGTGCGCATCAGGTAATTGACCTTGGTATCCGGGCCAAGCGTGTATTGCTGGTTGAGCGGGTTATAGCTCATGCCGATCAGTTCTTCCGGTTCCAGTCCGGCCATCTTGGCCCAGCGCGCCAGCTCCGAAGGCTTGATGAACTTGGCGTAATCGTGCGTGCCTTTGGGCAGCATTTTCAGCACGTATTCGGCGCCGATAACAGCGAACAGGTAAGACTTGGCATTGCGATTCAGCGTCGAGAAAAAGACCTGACTGCTGGGCTTGACCAGTCGCGCACAAGCCGAGATGACGCTGGAGGCATTGGGAACGTGTTCCAGCATTTCCAGGCAAGTCACGGCGTCGAAGGCGCCGGGCATTTCGTCGGCCAGTTGTTCGACGGCAATCTTGCGGTAGTCGACCTTCTGCCCACTTTCCAGCAGATGTAGTTTGGCAACCGCCAGCGGTTTTTCGGAAAGATCAATGCCGGTTACCTCGGCGCCATAGGCAGCCATGCCTTCCGACAACAGACCGCCGCCGCAGCCGACATCAAGAATGCGTTTGCCGGCCAGGCCAACATGGCGGTCGATCCAGCCAAGGCGTAGCGGGTTGATATCGTGGAGCGGTTTGAATTCGCTGTTCGGATCCCACCAGCGGTGGGCGAGATCACCAAATTTGTCCAGTTCGGCAGGGTCGGCGTTGAGCATGGTTTCGATCAGTTCAATTTAAGGCAGGAAAAGAAAAAGCCCCGCTGGGCGGGGCTTTTCGTGAAGCAGCGGCAGATTACTTGGTGCCGATGACTTCGATATCAACACGACGATCCGGCTGCAGGCAGTCGATCAGTGCCTTGGTCTTGGCGTTGCCCTTGCACTTGTCGCCGGTGACAGGCTGCTTCTCGCCCTTGCCTTCGGTGTAAACGCGGTTAGCTTCGATACCCTTGGCAACCAGATATTCCTTCACAGCGGCAGCGCGCTTTTCGGAGAGCTTCTGGTTGTAGGCGTCGCCACCGATGCGGTCGGTGTGACCGACGGCGAGGATGACTTCCAGCTTGATGGCCTGGGCCTTGGAAACCAGTTCGTCGAGCTTTTCCTTACCGGCCGGACGCAGGACAGCCTTGTTGAAGTCGAACAGTGCGTCAGCCGCGACGGTGATCTTCTCGCCGGACGGCTTCGGACCAGCAGCAGCCGGGGCCGCAGGGGCCGGGGCAGCGGCCATCTTCGGCTCGCAGACTTCCTTCGGCAGCAGATCCTTGTCGCATTCGCAACCGGCCGGATCCTTGGCTGCAGCAGCCGGGGTCCAGTAGCCGGTACGCCAGCACAGGCCGGTACCGCTCTTGGCGACGACGTCGCGCTGGTCGATGACATAAACGCGCTCTTGCGCCTGGGCAACGGTAGCACCGAAGCCAATACCGGCCAGCATTGCCAGAACTAGCGATTTCTTTGCAATATTTTTGATCATTTTTTTCCCTCGTTGAAGAAAACCTGAAAATTTTTAATCCGCTCGATGACCATCGAAAGGAGTATTTGGGCGGAACTCCAACTTATTCTGCCATAGGGCTATCGCTGCATCCAAGTCATTTTGCGCTGGATTCATCAGGGTTTTGTTGTCTACGCAACACTTTCCGGCAACCCAGACGTGGCTGACCGATTCGCGTCCGGCAACATGGACCAGATGTGACACCGGATCGAAGCAGGGTTTTGTCTCCAGGCTACCCAGATTGACCGCACAAAGATCGGCGGTTTTGCCTGGGGTAATCGAGCCGATTTCATCGCCCAGGCCAAGTGCAACGGCACCGTTCAAGGTGGCCATGCGCAATACCTCTCGAGCCGGCAGCACGGCCGCGTCGCCGGTTGATCCTTTGGCGATCAGCGCAGCCAGGCGCATTTCGCTGAACAGATCAAGCCGGTTGTTGCTGGCAGCGCCATCGGTGCCCAGGCCGACATTGATGCCAAGTTGTCGCATTCTCGCCACAGGGGCGAAGCCGCTGGCCAGCTTGAGGTTGGAGGTCGGGCAATGGGCGATGCTGCTGCCAGTGGCCGCAATCAGGGTGAGTTCGCTTTCAGTCAAATACACGCCATGCACGCCAATGAAGCCCGGGCCGAGCAGGCCAAGCCGTTTTAGGCGTTCAATTGGCGCCTGTTGATGTTGCTGCTGGCTTTCCTCGACTTCATGCCGTGTTTCGTGAAT
>Ga0209476_10002731_pt1 | contig 11751 bp, 11 predicted proteins | sample KloWWTrecipitate_FD_187179 | JGI IMG/M metagenome (GOLD analysis project Ga0209476, IMG submission 187179) | Active sludge microbial communities from Klosterneuburg, Austria, studying microevolution and ecology of nitrifiers - Klosterneuburg... | ecosystem: Engineered > WWTP > Aerobic digester...
CGGCGAGTTCGCCGACGAGATGCTCTTCACCCCCGACGGGCTCGAGCAGGCCTCGCGCCTCGAGGTCGCGGCCACCCACGCCGGGCGGTTCTCCAACGCGAGCCTGGCGACCGTGCACGACCTCGGCTGCGGCATCGGGGCGGATGCCGTGGCGATGTCGGCGCTCGGCGTCACCGTGCAGGGGGTCGACATCGACCCGGTCACCGCGGCGATCGCCGACCACAACCTGCGCCCGTGGCCGGACTCGCGGGCCCGGGTCGGGCTGGCCGAGGAGTTCGAGGCACCGCGCGACCCCCTGCGGGCCCGGGTCGGCGTGTGGCTCGACCCCGCGCGGCGGGTGCCGGGGCACACCGGCCGCCACGGGCGGATCAAGCGGGTCTTCCGCCTCGACGAGATCCGCCCGACGTGGAAGTTCGTGCTCCAGGTCGCGACGGCCGTGCCTGCGACCGGGGCCAAGCTCTCCCCGTCGATGCCGCAGGATGCCATCCCGCTCGGCACCGAGGCGCAGTGGACGTCGTTCGCCGGTGAGGTGCTCGAGTGCGCCGTGTGGTGGGGGCCGCTGGCGCAGCGCCCGGGCCGCAGCGCCCGGATCCTGCGGGCCGGCCGGGCGCCGGTCGAGGTCGACGAGGCAGCGGCCGAGCCCGACCCGCCGGTCGTGGAGTCACTGGCCTCGGTCGGTCCGTGGCTCTACGAACCCGACCGGGCGGTGACCCAGGCCGGGCTGCTCGGCGCCCTCACAGCGGCCACGCTCGGCAGTGAGGTCGACCGCGGCATCGGCTACGTGGTGTCGCAGGCGCAGGTCGACGTCGACTTCGCCCGCCGATACGCCGTGCTCGAGGCGATGCCGTTCACGGTGAAGTCCCTGCGGGCGTGGCTGCGCGAGCGGGGGGTGACCGGGCTGACGATCAAGAAACGCGGCATCCGCCTCGACGACGACGAGTTGCGCCGCCAGCTGCGGATCGGACGCAAGGCCGGCGACGGCGCCCAGGCCACGGTGATCCTGACCCGGGTGGCCGGGCAGCCGACAGTGCTCGTCGTCGACCCCACCTGACCGCGCCCTCGCAGAACGGGGGCAGCCACCGGACAGTGGCTCAGGGCAGCTCGGGGTCGGGCTGGGCCCCCGGATGCCGGACCGCCGCCGCTCCCGCTGCGAGCGCCGCGTCGAGCGCCTCGCCGCGGCTCGCGCCGTGCGCCAGGGCTGCGGCCAGGGCCCCGCAGAACGCATCCCCGGCGCCGGTGGTGTCGACGACCTCTCCCGAGGGGACGACGTGCGCCGGCGTCGTGACCGCGTCCCAGGCAGCCCCGTTGGCACCGAAGGTCACGAGCAGCGAGCGCGGCTCGGCACCCGCCTCGGCCAGCGCAGCCATCTCGTGCTCGTTGGCGACCACCGGATCGGCGAGGGCGACGACGTCCGGCGGGAGCGCGGCATACGGCGCGGTGTTGAGCACGACGCGGGCTCCCCGGCCGGCCGCCCGTCGCACGGCCGCGCACACGACGGCCCGGGGCACCTCGAGCTGCACGAGCAGCACGTCGCCCGGACCGAGCCCGTCGACGGCGGCGACCTCGCGCTCGTCGACGAGGTCGTTGGCTCCCGGGATGACGACGATGGAGTTCTCGCCGCCGTCGGCGACCGTGACGATCGCGTGGCCGGTGGGCACGCCGGCGCTCACCCGCACCCCGGTGACGTCGATGCCGAGCCGCTCGAGCCGGCGCCGGTAGGCCGCGCCGCCGGCGTCGTCCCCGACGCACCCGACCATGGCCACCGACGCACCGGCCGCAGCTGCCGCGACCGCCTGGTTCGCGCCCTTGCCCCCGGCCAGCTGCTCGAGGCCGTCACCGAGCACCGTCTCCCCCGGGCGCGGATGCCGCTCGACGCGCGTCACGAGGTCGACGTTGAGCGACCCGAGCACGACCACCCGCCCGCTCATCGGGCCTCACCCCGCACGGTGCGCACCCACAGGTCGGCGATCCGCGGCCCGTCGATCCCGAGGCAGACCTCGACCTGCGCCGGGGCCAGGCCGTGCGGGTCGTGCGCCAGGTGCCCGGCCCAGTCGCGGCGGTCGACGACGGTGCGCCCGCGGGTCCAGGTGCCGGTGAGCTCGACGCGGACGGGCAGGCGCTCGGTGCGCACGGCATCCGGCTCGATGAGGATGCCGACCGCCCCGGCATCGCCGATCGTCGCCCCCGAGTTGGCGAACCGCCGGTGGTGGAAGGAGATCAGCCCGGCCGCGAGGTCGGCGACCGGGGTGCCGAGCGCACGCAACCCGTCGACGTCGGTGTCGGTGACGAGCGGGTCGTAGAAGACGTCGAGGCCGTACATCGTCACGGGGATGCCGTGGGTCGCGCACGCGTCGAGCACGATGGCGGTGGCCTCGGGGTCGTGGAAGACGTTGAACTCCGCGGCCGCCGTGGCGTTGCTGATGTCGACGCCGCCACCCATGAACACCACGCGGCCGATGCGGGCGAACGCGTCGGGGTGCACCCGGGCGAGCAGCGCGAGGTTGGTCATCGGGGCGAGGGGGACGACGGTGACGGGGTGCCCGGCGGCCGCCGCGTGGTCGATGGTGTCGCGCAGGAGGTCGATCGCGGGGCGAGGGTCCGGCGCGAGGGTCGGGGCCAGCATCCCGAAGTCTGCCATGCCGTCGGCGCCGTGGACGTGGCGGGCGTCGACGGGCTCCTCCAGCAACGGGCGGGCGGCCCCGACCCCGACCGGCACGTCGTGGCGGCCGGCCGTCTCGAGCACGGTGAGGGTGTTGCGCACGACGTCGGGGAGCGGGGCGTTGCCGCCGACACACGTCACGGCGCGCAGGTCGAGGGCAGGGTGGAGCGCGGCGAGGAGCAACGCGCAGGCGTCGTCGACCCCGGTGTCGACGTCGAGGATGACGGGCAGGCTCGGCATGGGCTCGATCATGGCGGATGCCGTGCGATCACGTACCGTCGTCCGGTGACCTCCGTGACGAATCGGCAACCCCGCTCGCGAGCCCGAGTGGGCGCGGGCGTCGGTGTGGGTGCCCTTGCCGTCGTGCTCTCCGGGTGCTCCTCGGCCCCGGCACAGACGGCCCCTGCTCCGCCCGTTGCCTCGCCGACGGTGAGCGCGAGCGCGAGCGCGTCACCGTCGGTGAGTGCGACGGCATCCGCCTCCCCGGCGTCGTGCGTGTCGTCGACGTTCGAGGCACTCTCCCCGGAGCAGCGGCTGGGGCAGCTGCTCATGGTCGGCTTCGACACCAACGCCCCGTTGGGCTCCCTCGACGACCTCGTCGCCGACGAGCACGTCGGCAACGTCATCTACCTCGGCGGGTGGGACGGCGCCGAGAAGGTGACCCGCACGTCGGAGCACCTGCAGGGGCTGGTGTCGCCGGAGGCCACCGGTGGGGTCGGGCTGCTCATCGCGGCCGACCAGGAGGGTGGCGAGGTGCACCAGTTGCGCGGCGCTGGCTTCACCCGGCCCCCGAAGGCGTCGGAGCAGGCCCGGATGGAGCCCGCCGAGCTCACCCGCGCGGCAACCACCTGGGCCACGGAGCTCAAGGCCGCCGGGGTCAACGTCAACCTCGCCCCCGTCACCGACACCGTTCCGACGGAGATCGGCAAGGCCAACGAGCCGATCGGGCGGTGGGGGCGCCAGTACGGCTCGACGCCGGAGGCCGTCTCGCGATCGGCGACGGCGTTCCTCCAGGGGATGCTCGACGGCGGCATCGAGGGCACCGTCAAGCACTTTCCCGGGCTGGGTCGGGTGCGCAACAACACCGACTTCTCGTCGACCGGCATCACGGATTCCGTTGCCACGACGAAAGATCCGTTCCTCCAACCGTTCGCGGACGGCATCGAGGCCGGCGCGGGCCTGGTGATGATGGCCTCGGCCCGGTACCCCAAGCTCGACGACGCCAACCCGGCGATGTTCTCGGAGAAGATCGTCACGGGGCTGCTGCGCGAGCAGCTGGGCTACGAGGGCGTCGTCATCACCGACGACGTCAACGCGAAGGCCCTGGCCGACGTCCCGACCGGGGCCCGGGCGGTGCGCCACGTCGCGGCCGGGGGCGACATCGTGCTGACCGGGGCGGCATCCGATGCCGGCACCATGCTCGAGGCGCTGGCCGCGAAGGCGGCGGCGGATGCCGGGTTCGCCGCCACGGTCGACGCCTCGGTCGAGCGGGTGCTCACCCTCAAGGAGCGGATGGGCCTGCTGCCCTGTTCCAGCACGAAGCCCTGACCGGCTGGAGCGGCCGAGCACAGCCACTGAACCGACGGGAAGCGTCGAGGCGTCAAGGGGGTAGGGAGTCCTCCCCGAACAACCCGGTCTTGGCGACGAACAGAGGTGCAGAGATGGCGAACGACACAGGCTCGACGGAACGCAGCAGCCGACACGGTCGGAAGGCTCTGGTGGGCTCCGGCCTGTGCCTGGGCCTGCTGGGGCCGCTGCTCGCAGGGGCAGCACTGTTCCCATCGGTCGCATCCGGCGAGGTACAGCCCATGGCCCACCACCACGGCAGTCCTGGAGTGCAGGCCGAGCTGGCCCAGGTGCGGGCGGCGACAGCAAGGTTCCACCGGGTGGAGGAGGCGGTCGCGGCCGGCTACGAGCTCGGCTGGGTCAACGGTGCAGGCAACCGAATCGTCGCGGGCAGCGTGTCGCACCCGACGGCAGGGGCGATGGGGTACCACTACTTCAACGCCGAGCTGATGGCCGACAACGCCGTCGACGCCGTCGAGCCCGAGGTGCTGGTGTACGCCCCGGCGGCCGATGGCGGGCTGAAGCTCGTGGCGGTCGAGTGGGTCGTGAGGAGCGACAAGTCCAACCCCGCCGGGGTCTCCGAAGCACCGTCGGTCCTCGGGATGGAGATGCACATCCTCGTGCCACCCCCCGGGCCGGCGTTCTGGCTCACGCACGCGTGGGTGGGGCAGCACAACCCGGCGGGCATGTTCGCGGACTTCAACCCGGAGGTCAGCTGCTGAGGGACGCGACGCCCCGAGGGCGGCGACGCCCGGGGTGGGCGCCACGGCATCCGGGGGTCGCGAGGGGGTGACCCGCTGGTCGGTCCTGGGGCATCCTGAAAGGCAGCCCGAGAATCCCTCGGCCCGGCGACTGAACCTGAACGGCTCGTCGCGGCGTTGACAGGGTGATGCGGCACGGCTGGCCCCTTCCTGAGGAGGCGGGATGCGAGAGAGCGACGAGGAGCGGTTCACCGCCTTCGTGACGGCGCACAGCGCGACGTTGTTCCGCACCGCCTCCCTCATGACCGGCGACCACCAGCGTGCGGAGGACCTGCTGCAGACGACACTCGTCCGCGTCTACCAGCGGTGGTCGCGGGTGGACGAGATGGAGCGGCCGGTCGCCTACGCCCGCAGGATCCTCGTCAACCAGTCCGTGTCGTGGTGGCGGCGGCGCTCGTCGCACGAGACACCCACGCTCCGCCGCGACGAACCCTCGTGGTCGGGCCGCGTGGACGACGTGGCGGAGCACGACCGGGTGTGGCAGGCCGTGCTCAGCCTTCCCCCACGACAGCGGGCGGTGACCGTGCTGCGGTACTACGAGGACCTCTCCGAGGCCGAGATCGCCGCGACCCTGGGGATGGCTCCGGGCACCGTGAAGAGCCACAGCCACGCGGCGGCACGGCGGCTGGCGCTGGTGCTCGCGGAACCCACGCCGGACTCTGCTGGCCGGGAGATGACGGTGGTGACGCCATGATCTCGGAGGACCGCCTGGCCAGGGCACTTCATGACGTCGCCGACGGCGTGGTTGCCCCCGAGGTCGACCTGTCCGCGGTGCGCAGCAGGGCCCGCGCGAGGCGGACCCGGGCGGTCTCGGCCGCGGCCGTCACGACCGCCGTCGCGATGATCGTGGCGGGCACGTCCCTGCTCGGTGGCGGTGACAGGAGTTCGACGCTGCCTGCTGCGAGCCCACTGCCCTCGACAGCGATGAGCGCGGTGTCCCCGGACGGGTACACCTCCGCCCAGTACGGCTTCACCATCGTCCCTCCGCCCGGTTGGCTGGTCGACGCGGCCGACCGGGCATGGATCGAGGAGGACGACGCGCTCGACTGGATGAGTCCGGCGCACGACGTCTTCACCCCTCTCGACGGCGACGTCCGAGTGAGTGCCTGGTCCGTGCCCCTGGCACCCAGTTCGCCAGTGGGCTCGAGGGCAGCCCTCGAAGCATGGATCGAGGAGCACTGCCTGGTCTCCGGGACTTCGCCCTGCACCGGCATCGCCGATCGGGCCGTGGAGGTGTGCCCGCAGCTGATGGACTGCACCGAAGGGCTGCTCGTCCCCTTCTCGGACACCGTGCAGGCGTTCTTCCTCAGCAGCAGCCACGGCACCGACACGATGACCGTTGTCGCGGTGTGGCGATCCGAGACCCATTCTTCCGTGGTCCCGTACGGGGGCGCCCGCACGCTCTTGGAGCGATTTCTGGACTCCATGGGCGTGTGGCCCAGTCCGTCAGGCTGACACGGCGAGTCGGTGTCGCACCACCCTGCGGCGCAGGGTGGGTGACGCCTCGACCTCGTAGCCGGCGTCGAGGAAGACCTGCAGCAGCCCGACCGACGCCTCGTCCCAGATCACGGTCTTGCCCGGCGCCGGCTCGGTGGGGTAGCCCTCGAGGACGTTGGCACCGACCTGCCTGCCGTACTCGACGGTGGCTGCCGCGAGCTCGTACATCAGTCCCTGTCGACGAAAGCCCGGACGCACGACGAAGCAGGTGACCGACCAGACGCCCTCGAGGTCGGGGTCCATTCGCATCCACGACTTCTGCCGGGCCCAGATCCTCGGGTAGTTCTCCCGCGGCTCGACCGCGACCCAACCGGCCGGCTCGCCGTCGACGTACCCGACCAGGCCTGATGTGGGGCCGCTCGTGCCACAGCCGGCCTGCTCCAGGAGCGCTACGTCGCGCTGCTCCTGGGTGGTGTCGCGCCAGATCCAGCCCGGCACCTTGAGCGCCTGGCAGCGGCACTTTCGCGCGCCGCCGGCGTCGAACACGGCCTCGACGTCCTCGTTCGGGGCCTCGTTGGCCGGTCGCCAGCTGAACTCGGGCACAGCGCGAGACTAGTCGCCGGCCGGGACCGTCTCGTCGTCGCGCGGTCCTGCCACGCTCACGAGCATGCCGAGCGTGAAACCGCCGGCCAAGATCCCGGCAAGAATCACGAGCACTCCAAAGCCCATCGGATCAGCCTAGGAAGGAATGGCCGCCGCATGCCCGCTACGGACGGGCGAATGTGGCTGGCCCCGGCCGCGAACGGCACGGCGTGGCATGGTGAGGCATGGCCACCGCTGATGACACCGAGCTCGACGCGTTCTGGGAGGTCGCCCGGGAGCACGCGAACCTGGGCGGCGTGCCCGTCTTCTCCGGCCCGGACACGCTGAGGACGCTGCGGCCCCCGGCATGGGCCTTCGGTGCGACGCCCGAGCAGTCAGACGAGCTGCTCGGGCTGGTCCTGGCCGGCACGAAGACCGCGACCGCCAGCTCCCATGCCGACTACGTGGCGGAGGGTGAGTCGTTGCCCGCGCCCAGGATGCTCGGCATCGTGCTCGACGGGGCGGGCCACCCCCGCGCCCTCGTCGTGACGACCGAGACACGGGTCGTCCCGTTCGACCAGGTGGATGCCGACCACGCCAAGGACGAGGGAGAGGGAGACCGCAGCCTCGAGCACTGGCGGGCCTCCCACGAGCGCTTGTTCACCGACCACGCCGCCGGTGGCTTCTCGCCGGACATGCCGGTCGTCCTCGAGCGCTTCCGCGTCCTCTACCCGTCGACCTGACAGCTGACGACTGCCGCGGCGTGACCGGTCGCGCGCAGCGCAGGCTTTTCTGCCCATTGAGCAATCTTGCCTATTGGGCATGGTTGGTTTAGCGTGAGGGCTCCTACCCGCCCAGCCCCTTGGAGTCACCGTCGTGTCCTCCGTGCTCTACCGCCTCGGGCGGTACGCCTTCGACCACCCGCTGCGCATCCTCGGTGTCTGGCTGCTCGTGATCGCGGCGGTGGTGGGCCTGCTGGTCACGCAACCGCGGGTCATCTCCAGCGGTCTGACACTCGACGACACCCCCTCCCAGCGGGTGATGGACTCGATCAGCGAAGCGATGCCGCAGGCTCAGGGGACCCAGGGGAGCCTCGTGTTCACGAGCGCCGACGGCGCCCGGATCGACAGCCCCGAGCGCGCTGCTGCCGTCGTCGCCGCGCTGAGCGCTGCCCGGGACACCGGCTTCGTCGTCGACCGGGACGGAAAGCTCGAGGACCAACGCGCCGAGGTCGGCGAGCGCATCCGGGAACAGGTCGAGATCAAGGTCGCTGCGGAGCTCGCCCCGCAGCTGGCTGCGCTGGGGTCCTCGCTCGATGCCGCGGCTGCTGCGGTGCCCACCGACCAGCCGGATGCATCAGACCTCGTCGCGCGGCTCGATGAGCTGGCTGACCGGGCGCGGACCCTCTCGACCGCCACGCCGGGCGACCAGGTCGACGGATCCACGGTGCTCTTCGCCGATCTCCAGGAACTCACCCTCCGACTCGAAGCCGCCGGCGCAGCCCAGGCGCTGACGCTGCAGGCCCCGTCCGGCGAGATGTCGGATCCGCGGGCCCGCGTCGACGAGGCGGTGGCGGAGGCGACCACGGCCGCGCTCGCCGACCTCGAGCACCTCACGGCCGGGACCAGCCCCCGAGGCGAACCGCTCACTGTGGGCGGCACCTCCTACGGCAGCGTCCTCGTCTCGACGGACGGACGCACGGCGGTTGCGTCGGTGCATCTCACCGAGCAGGTCTCCGACCTGCCCGAGGGGGCTGTCGACTCGATGCTGGACGAGGTCGGAGCCGCTGCCGGCGCAGCCGGTGTGGAGGTCTCGGCAACCACGTCACTGCTGCCGGCCGAACCGCCGCTCGGGGGACACGAGGCCCTTGGGCTCGTGATCGCCGCGATCGTCCTCATCCTCGCCCTCGGATCGCTCATCGCAGCCGGCCTTCCGCTCCTGACGGCCCTCGCCGGGGTGTTCATCGGCGTGGGCGGGGCCTTCGCCCTGTCGGCGAACTTCCACATGACGACCTCGACGCCCGCCCTGGGGCTGATGATCGGGCTCGCTGTGGGCATCGACTACGCACTGTTCGTCGTGCACAAGCACCGCAGCCTCATGATCCGCTCCGACCTGGCCGCACGAGACGCGGTGGGCGAGGCGGTCGCCACGGCGGGTAGCGCCGTGCTGTTCGCGGGGCTCACGGTGGTCATCGCCCTCCTCGGCCTGCTCACGCTCGGCATCGCCTTCGTCAACACCATGGCGCTCACGGCCGCGACAACCGTCACCCTGGCCGTGCTCATCGCCCTCACCGCGCTCCCGGCTCTCCTCGGGCTCGTCGGCGAGCGCATCGCGACCAACCGGGCCCGCGTGCGAGGGCGCCGACCGGGGCGGCAGCGCATAGCCCACGGCTGGGTCTCGGGGGTCGCTCGCCGACCGTGGCTGACGGTGCTCGGCGTCGTCGCGCTCCTCGGGGTCGCCGCGCTGCCCGCGCCCGGGCTCGACCTCGGGATGCCGTCCGGTGCCGTCGCACAGGTGGACTCGCCGCAGCGCACGTCGTACGACGCCATCACCGAGGCGTTCGGGGAGGGGACGAACGCCCCCCTCATCGTCCTGGCTCGCGAGATCCAGCTGGCGGGTTTCGACCAGGAGACGCTGCTCTCGACGCAGCAGGGCCTGGCCGACACCGACGGCGTGGTGGACGTCGCGCTGATGGGCGTCTCCCCCGACAACACCCTCGCGATCTACCAGGTGACGCCCGAGGGCGGGCCGAACGACGAGTCCACGGCCGACCTCGTGACGCGGCTGCGCTCGGTGCCGCTCCCCGACGTCGGCCTCCTCGGCGTCACCGGGCTGACAGCGATGAACATCGACCTCTCCGAGGCCCTCGCCGACGCGATCCCCGTCTACGTCGTCCTCGTCGTCGTGCTCTCCCTCTTCGTCCTGCTCGTCGTGTTCCGCTCAGTGCTCGTGCCGCTCGCCGCAACCTTCGGGTTCCTCCTGACGATGGCGGCGGTCGCCGGCCTCGTCGTGACCGCGTTCGGCAACCCGGACTGGACCTGGCTCGTCGGCGTGGACCGACCGGGGCCGATCCTGCCCTTCCTGCCGATCATGGCGACCGGAATCCTCTACGGGCTCGCCAACGACTACCAGCTCTTCCTCGGGACCTCGATCCGGGAGGAGTACGCCCGCGGATCCGACGCCCGAACCGCCGTCCGCGGCGGGTTCGTCCACGCGGGACGTGTCGTCGTCGCCGCCGCGATCATCATGGTCTCCGTCTTCGGCGGCTTCGTCCTCAGCAGTGACACGACGATCCGCCAGTTCGGCTTCGCCCTGTCCGTGGGCATCCTCATCGACGCGTTCCTCATCCGCATGACCCTCATCCCCGCGCTGCTGCACATCGCGGGTGAGCGGGCCTGGTGGCTGCCACGGTGGCTCGATGCCATCCTCCCCGCCGTCGACATCGAGGGGGACAGGCTCCGCCGGGGCGGAACGACACGCTCCGACCCGACGGAACTCGCCCCTCCCGAGCCCGCAGGCACTCCCCCCGTGGAGTCCGTCGTGGTCGTCGGGCGGCCGTGACATAGTGCCTGCCATGGGACCGGGGCTTCGGGCACGCAAGCGCGCCGCGCTCGAGCGCGACCTGGCGAATGCCGCCCTGACACTGGTCGAGTCGCGGGGTTTCTCGTCGGTCACGGTCGACGACATCGTCGAGATGACCGGGGTGTCCCGACGGACCTTCTCGAACTACTTCGCGTGCAAGGAGGACGCCGTCGCGGCGGTCGTCCTCCACCGGGCGGGCGACGCACTCGAGAGCTGGTGGCCCACCACGACGCACGACGGCCTCGTACCCGTGGTCCGCTCCCTCATCGCCCACCAGAGGCGCTCGGGGACGTTCGCGACGATGGCCGCCGTGTCACGGCTCGCGCGTGGGCACCACCAGCTCGTCCCGTACCTGCGCGAGGCACAGTGGGCCCTGTGGAGCATGGCCGGTGCCAGGGTGCTCGAAGCCCTCGGCGAGACCGACGCCCGGAGCAGGGCCGAGCTCACGGCCCTCATGGGGGCGGTGTTCGGCGTGGTCACCAGCTCCTTCCTCTCCCCCTCAGGCGATGGCGAGCAGACCGACGTCCCGCTGGCGCCACCCCACCTCGAGCACGTCCTCAACCGACTGGAACACGGCTTCACCACGCGGTAGTCGCCGCTGCTCAGGACTGGACGAGGGTGACCGGCATCGAGGAGTCGGCCGGCAGCGACAGGTCGGATGCCGGGCGACCCTTCAGCACCATCTGGGCCCCCAGCGCCGCGACCATCGCCCCGTTGTCGGTGCACAACCCCGGCCGCGGCACCCGCAACTGGATGCCGGCCGCGTCGCAGCGCTCCTTGGCCATCGCCCGCAGCCGCGAGTTCGCCGCGACGCCGCCGCCGATCTGCAGGTTCTCCACGCCGTTCTCGCGGCAGGCGAGCACCGCCTTGCGCGTCAGCACGTCGGTGACCGCCTCCTGGAAGCTCGCCGCGACGTCCGCGACCGGCACCGCCTCACCAGCGGCCTCACGAGCCTGCACCCACCGCGACACCGCGGTCTTCAGCCCGGAGAACGAGAAGTCGAAGCGGTGGCGCTCCATGTCACGCCCCTGGGTCAGGCCGCGCGGGAAGTCGATGACGACCTGCCCGTCGCGCGCCGCCCGGTCGATGTGCGGACCGCCGGGGAAGGGCAACCCGAGCACCCGGGCCACCTTGTCGAACGCCTCCCCCGCCGCATCGTCGATG
>Ga0209476_10002732_pt1 | contig 11749 bp, 9 predicted proteins | sample KloWWTrecipitate_FD_187179 | JGI IMG/M metagenome (GOLD analysis project Ga0209476, IMG submission 187179) | Active sludge microbial communities from Klosterneuburg, Austria, studying microevolution and ecology of nitrifiers - Klosterneuburg... | ecosystem: Engineered > WWTP > Aerobic digester >...
TCAGGCTTTCTGCGCAGATGCAACTGGTGGCCGACTGGGCGCGTTGGTCGTTCAGCCTGGGCTTGTTCGCGGTCCTGATCGCGACACGCGTGGTGCTGCGCAGGCGCCTGGACTACAACCTGGTCGAGCACCTGGTGCTGGCCCTGTACGTGCAGTTCGTGATGATCGCGGCAAATCTGCTGAACCTGCTGCCGCTGTTGTTCATGGATGCGGCGCGCTGGGCAGCGCCATGGCGACTAGCCTCCGCGTACTACATGACGCCGCTCGAACTCGCCCTGGTGGGCATCGCCTGCGTGCAGTTCTTCCGCCTCGATTGGCGGCGCGACGCGCTGCGCATCGCCGCCGTACTCGCCGTGTTCTTCCTCGCCAAGAAGGCGCTGCTGTTCGCCTACGGGCACTTCATTCGGCAGGTCGTGCTTGCGCACGGCGGCTGATCCGCTTCCCGTCTTCGTACATCCCACTGGATATCCACATGAACATCTCTCGCATGCGTGTTTCCTCGCTGGCATTCGCCGTGCTCGTCGCCGTCGGCTGCGGCAAGGCGCCACCGGCCGAAGCGACGGGCAGTCTGTCGCGCGTCGCCGACAAGGCGGGCAACGCCAACCTGGTCGCCGCGCAGATCGCCGATACCCTGCAGGCCTGTTCCTACGATGGCCGCCCGGTGCAGTTCGGCATCGGTGGCGATGCGCCGCGCGACTGCCGCGACATGATCGAGCAGGTGATGGCCTTCACCGGGTTGCCGCAGAACTTCGACGTGACCGAGGCCGATGTGCCGAATGCGGCCGCCGCGATCCTGCTCGACCAACAGAAGCTGCCGCACCGGGTGATCGCGTTCAATCCGCGATTCATCGAGCTGGTGCGCAGGGAAACCGGCGGCAATCCGTGGTCGGCGGTGAGCATCATGGCCCACGAGGCCGGCCACCATCTTGCCGGCCATACGATCCAGCCCGGCGGAAGCCAGCCGCCGATCGAACTCGAGGCAGACAAGTTCAGCGGTTTCGTCCTCTACAAGATGGGTGCCAGCCGCGAGGACACGCTCAAGGCGATCAACACCCTGGTGCCGGAAGCGGTGCCGGGCGACAGCACGCATCCCGGGCGCCGCCAGCGTGCGACGGCAGTCGCCGATGGTTGGGATTCGGCCTGCCGCCAGACCGGGCGCGGGGATTGCGCCAGCGGCACGCCCGGCGGCGCGCCACCATCCGGCATCGTCAGCACCATCGCGCAATCGCCGGTCGCGCGCGAGCCCGTCGCCGGTGGCGTGATGGCACCTGCACCGGCACCGGCGCCTGCTCCCGCATCCGCACCGGCACCGCTTGCAGGGTCGGCAGGTTCCGCCACGTCCGAACTGCCCGCCGTCGTGGTCATGCCCGTGCCGGATCCGAAGGCGCTGCCCAGCAAGGGGGTGCAGTTCGTGTACGACGAATATGGCGTGCTCGACCCGAAGATCGTCGCGGCGGCCGAGAAGCAAATGTACGACCACGCGAAGCAGACCGGCGTCGAGATCGTGACCATGCTGGTGAAGGACCTGCGTGGCCTGACTGCCGAGGAATACGGCTGGGCGATGATGCGCCAGCTGCGCGTGGGCAAGCTCGATGTCGGCAATGGCGCGGTGCTGGTGGTCGCGCCCGACCAGGGCCAGGCCGCGGCGGTGATGGGGCCGGGCGTGGCGCTGGAGATGGGGTCGCAGGACAAGAGCGCGCAGCTCGAGCGCTGGATCGACTCGGCGTGGACGCTGTGCCGGAAGAAGAGCGCTTGCGGCAATTGGACGGAAAACTTGCTGCTCGCTGCGGACCATGTCCGTCGCGACACCGACGACTGGGAATGGACCGTGCGCTACCAGACGCTGGGTGACATCCAGGCGCAGGTAGCCGCCGATAACGGCAAGTCGGTGCGCCCGCAGGACAGCAAGACCTGGCACAAGATCGTGCGCTTCGGTGGCACCGTGGTCGACCTGGCACCGAAGGCGGGCAACAAGGCGGCGTGGGTGAATGCCGCCCGCGTCGCCGACGGTCGCAGGGCGGTGCACGTCCGCAGTGACGAAGGGCTCACCGCGATGGTCTACCTCGATCCGCGCACCGAGGCGTTGATGCCCGGCGGCGCGCTGCAGGCCGGCAAGCGCTATGTCTTCATCGGGCGCGAAGCGGGCCTGTCGTGGAACCCGAAGGACACGCAGTCCCTTGACCTGCTCAGCTACGACCTGGCGCAATGAGCGCGACAACGACCGGCGATCGCGCGCCACTGCTGTCCGGCGTCGTCGTGGCCATCGCGATGGTGGCCGTGGTCGCGTTCTGGGCGGTGTTCGCCCTGCTCGGCGGCAACGGCTTCAGCGGCAAGGGCGGGGTGGCGTGGTTGGCGGGGAACGTCGGCGCTGCGCTGCTGGCGTGGGTGGTCGCCCCCTGGTGGGCTGCGCGTCGATGCGCGGCCTGGCGCGGCCAGGGCTGGCCTGCAGGTGCGGCGCTCGCGGCCAGTGCGCTGCTGGCGTTGTGCTGCACGGCAGTGGCGTTGTTCGGCATCGCGGTGGTGATGGCCGGTGTGGCGGGTGCGTTGCGATGAGGCTGCGCGCAACCTTGCTGCTGTGCCTGTCCGCATCGGCCCCCATCCAGGCGGCTGAACCGAACTGGTGCGGTTTCACCGAGGCGCATCCCGTGGATGCCGCGTATGCACGGGCGATGGAGCAAAGCGGCGGCGTCACCGCCGACATGCGCGATGCGCAGGGCGAGGCCTTCGCAGCCTGGGATGCCGAACTCAACCGCTTGTACCGCAGGGTGCTGCGCCAGTTCGGCGGCGACCTGCGCGCCACCGCATTGCGCGAGGCGCAGCGGGCATGGCTGGCCTGGGACGTGGCGGAAACGCGCAGCGACCTTGCCCAGCAGGCGGAAACCGGCAGCATCGGCCCGGTGATCGTGTCCGGCCTTGCCCTGCAGCGCCGCCGTGCCCGTGCCTGCACGCTGCACGAGATGCAGGAGCCGGATCCCGCGCCGAATTGACCCTGCCTGCACGCGGGCCGATCATGCGCCGTCCCCCCAACGCCCGCCGCGCATGCTCCCGACGGACGACATCACCCACCTGGTGCAACGCTGGAGCGCTGGCGAACCCGGCGCGCTGGAACACCTGCTGCCCCTGGTCTATGCGGAACTGCGCAGGCTCGCGCGCATCCAGCTGGGCAAGCAGCAGGGGCACGACACCCTGCAGGCCACCGCCCTGGTCAACGACGTGCTGCTCAAGCTGATCGACCGCGATGCCCCGCAGGCACTGGAAAGCCGAGCCCACCTCTACAACACCGCAGCAAGGATGATGCGGCAACTGCTGGTGGATCGCGCCCGCAGTGCCAACGCGGACAAGCACGGCGGCGGCTGGCTGCGCGACGACTTCACCCACGCGCTGGACTTGCCGATCCCCGAACAGACCCGCTTGCCGGAGCTGGACGCCGCACTCACCGAACTGGCGGCGCTCGAACCGCGTATGGCGCAGGTGGTGGAGCTGCGCTACTTCATTGGCCTGAGCGTGGCCGAAGTGGCGGCGATGCTGGAACTGGAGGAACGCACCGTGTATCGGGACTGGGCGGCGGCGCGCGCATGGCTGAAGGACCGGCTGGGCGATTGAACGCGTTGCGCGATGTCATGCTGCGGCGTGGCATTGCGTATCCCCCGCAACCTCGATGATCCGCATGACCACGCCCGACACCACGTTCGAACAACGCGCCCTGCACCTGTTCCGCGACCTGCTGGACATGGGCGCCGATGCGCGCGATGCCGCGCTTGCCGGCATCGAGCCTGCGCTGCGCGCGCGCGTGGTCGCCCTGCTGGCGCGGGTGGTGGACGACGACCTGCGCGATGTGCCGATCGACCAGCACATCGGCCCGTACCAGCTGCTGGAGCGGATCGGCCAGGGCGGCATGGGTGAGGTGTTCAGCGCGCGTCGAGTGGATGGCGCGTTCGACAAGGTGGTGGCGATCAAGCGCATCTGGGCCGGCCATGCGCCATTGGCCGCACGCTTCCTGCGCGAGCGGCAATTGCTGGCGCAGTTGCAGCATCCGCATATCGCGCAATTGTTGGACGGCGGCATCGACGACGCCGGCAAACCGTGGCTGGCGATGGAGCTGGTGCGCGGGCTGGATCTCATCCAGTGGTGCAACCACCACCACGCGCCGCTGCCACGGCGAGTCGAACTGCTTCGCCAGCTGTGCGATGCGGTGGATCACGCGCATCGGCAGTTGATCGTGCATCGCGACCTGAAGCCATCAAACGTGCTGGTGGACGCAGAAGGTAACGCCAAGCTGCTGGATTTCGGCATCGCCCGCCTGCTCGACGACGATAATCGCGAGCACACCCAGACCCTGGCGATGACCCCGGCCTGGGCCACGCCGGAACAACAGTCCGGGCAGCCGGTCACCACCGCCAGCGACATCTATCAACTTGGCTTGCTGGCCCGCGCGCTGCTGTCCGGCTTGCCGCGCGGCACCGCCGGTGCGCGTATGTCGGCGGATTTCCTGCGGCTGCGGCGCGATAACAGCGCGTGCGCCGCCGCGCTTGCTGGCCAACGCGGCGGCAGTGCCGATGCCTTGCAGCGGCAACTGCGCGGCGATCTGGACAGTATCGTCACCCTGGCCACCGCCCCCGATCCGGACGAACGCTACCCCAGCGCGCGGGCACTGGCCGAAGACCTCAAATTGTGGCTGCGCGGGCTGCCGGTACAGGCGCGCAGTGACGAGCGCGGCTACCGCTTGCGCCGCGCCGCGCGCCGCTGGTGGCCGGCGCTCGCCGCAGGCGTCGCCGGCCTGGCATTCCTCGGCTTCCACTTCCACAGCCTGAGCAACGCACTCGGGCATACCGAACGCGCGCGCGCGCGCGCCGTGACCGCGGAGCGACAGGCCGCCGTCGATCGCGCGCAGGCGGAACGCGAGCGCGACGCCGCGCAGGCGGTCAGCGGCTACCTGGTCACCCTGTTCCGCGCCGCAAGCCCGGCCGCCACCCGCGGCGGCGAGATCAGCGCACGGGAGCTCTTGCGCAAGGGCGAGACGCAACTGGAGGAGGCCGTCGCCGGCGCGCAATCGCCGCCTGCGGTCGGCGCGATCTGGCAGGCGTTGGCGCAGGTGCACAACGAGCTCGGCGAATACCCGCGCGCGCTGGAACTGCAGCAGCGCGCCGTCGCCCAGCTGCGTCGCGACGGCAATTCGCAGGCGCTGGCCGAAGCGCTGCGGGTGCAGGCATGGGCGCACTATTTCCAGGACGACCCGCGCCATTTCCTAGAGCACGCGCAGGCATCGCACCGTCTCCTGGTCAGCGCCGGACTTGCCGATGGCCCGACGTTCGCGAAGACGTCATCGGCCCTGGGGTTGGCGTATTTCGTCAACGGCCAGCCCGATCGCGCCTGGCTGCAGTTCGATGCGTCAGTCGCGCTGGGCCGCAAGCTGGGCCCGAACGCGGCCGACGCGCACCTCAAGAACCTGCTGAACGCCATTGCCGCAGCGAACGAAGCCAGCGAGCACGCGCGTGCCTATGCCTGGCTGGCCGAAGCCGAAGCCACCGCGATGCAACTGCGACCGCGCAACACCGACAGCGAATTGATGGTCGGCGCGCAACTGGGCGTCACCCTGCGCCGGCTCGACCGCCTGCCGGAAGCACGCGCGCGTCTCGAACCGATGGTCGCGCGCGCGCGCCAGCATTATGGGCTGGGTCATCCGCGCCTGGCTTTCGCGCAACTGGAGCTGGCCGCGCTCGACCTCGCCCAGGATCGCCCCGAACAGGCACTGGCCCGCATCGACGAACTGGAGCGGTTGGCCGCGCATGCCTTCAGCGCCGGGCACAGCACCCATGCCGACCTTGCCGGACTTCGCGGTGTTGCCCTGCTGATGCTGGGCAAGCCGGACCAGGCACGCGTTGCGCTGGCTCGTGCACGCAGCGTGCGGGGCGCCGGCTATACGCCCGAGGTCCGGGGTGACCTGGAGCAGGTTGCGATGGCGCGCAGCACCTGCGATGCAGGATTGCAGGACAAGGTTGCGCAGTTCACGGACTCCAGGCGGGCCGAGCCCTGGCAGCAGCGGCTCGGACAGCGGTGGCTCGGCGAATGCGCACGCGCGCATTCGCGCAGCTGATCGAGCAGCACAGGCGCTTGCGACGCATGCGGATCGGTCATATCGATGTCAGCCTTTGCCGCATCGCCGCGTATCCCCGGGACCGCGCCAGTCAGGCGCTTTTCCCGGAGATCCCCCGATGCGCCTTCGCCACCGTCCTGTTCCGCTCGCCGCCACCCTCCTGCTGGCCCTCTTGCTGCCACCGCTGGCCATCGCCCATGACGCGCAGAACCAGCAGATCAAGAATGTCGCCGCGGGCACGGACCCCTCCGATGCGGTGAATGTCGCGCAGATGGAAAGCCGCGACCAGCAGGTGCTGGCGGCCGCGCAAAAGCATGCGGAGATCGGTGACGACGCGACCCTCGCCGCCGCGAAGGCGCATGCCAATGCAGGTGACGCGGCGACGCTCACCGCATCGAAGGCGTACACCGACACCACTGCCACGCAGACGCTGAACTCGGCGAAAGCCCATACAGACGTGAAGTTCGCCGCCTGGAACGACACCTTCACCCAATACCAGCAGCAAGTGGACCGCCGCTTCGCGCAGACCGACAGGCGCATCGACCAGATCGGCGCGATGGGCAGCGCGATGACCCACATGGCGGTGAACGCGGCGAACGGCGATTCCGCGAAGGGCCGCATCGCGCTTGGCGTCGGCGCGCAGGGCGGGCAGGGCGCAGTGTCGATCGGCTACGGCAAGCGCATCGGCGACCGCGGATCGTTCTCGTTCGGCGCGAGTTTCAGCAATGGCGAATCCTCGGTCGGCGGCGGTTTCGGCTTCGACCTCTGATTCGACACGGCACAAGGACGTGCCACCTCCGTCCGGCACGACGCCTCGAAAAGGAAACGCCGGCAGCTGCCGGCGTTTCAGTCCCCGTTGCGATGCCCCGGATTACCAGATCTTCACCCGATCTTCGGGAATGAGATACAGCTTCGCGCCGTCCTTGACCTTGAACGTCTCGTACCAGGCGTCGATGTTGCGCACGGTCAGCGCGCGCCAACGCGCCGGCGAGTGGCCGCCGCCGATCACCTGCGCACGCAGCGACTCGTCGCGCTGCTTCGCACGCCATGCCTGCCCGAACGCGAGGAAGAAACGCTCGTCACCGCTCAGCCCATCGATCACCGGCGCCGGCTTGCCGCCAAGCGAGGCGTGGTACGCGGTGTATGCCGCCTGCAGGCCGGCGACATCCGCGATGTTCTCGCCCAGCGTCTGCGTGCCGTTGAGCTTCAGGCCCGGCAATGCCTCGTAGGCGTTGTACTGCGCCACCAGTTTGTCGCTCGCGGTCTTGAAGTGCGCGGCGTCTTCCGGCGTCCACCAATTGCGTAGCCGGCCGTCGGCGTCGAATGCCGCACCGCTGTTGTCGAACCCGTGGCTGACTTCGTGGCCGATCACCGCGCCGATCGCGCCGTAATTCGCGGCAGCGTCCGCATTCGGATCGAAGAACGGTGCTTCCAGGATCGCGGCCGGGAAGTTCATCGCGTTCTGCAGCGGCAGCTGCACCGCGTTGACCCGCTGCGGGTTCATCCACCATTCCTTGCGGTCGGGCGCTTTGCCCAGCTTGGCGGTCTGGTGACGGTACTCGGCCTGCTCCGCGCGTAGCGCGTTGCCCAACGGATCATCCCGCTTCACCACGAGCGACGAATAGTCGCGCCAACGGTCCGGGTAACCCACGCCGACCAGCATGGTTTCCGCCTTGGTCTTCGCGGTCTTTTTCGTGTCCGGCGTCATCCATTGCAACTTGTCCACGCCGTCGCGGAACGCGGCCAGGATGTTGTTGACCATCTCCTCGACCTTGGCCTTGGACGAGGCCGGGAAATACTGCTTCACGTACAGCTGGCCAATGGCATCGCCCAGTGCGCCGTTGGTGTCGGCAATCGCACGCTTCCAACGGTCGCGCTGCTGGACGGTGCCCTGCAATTGCCTGTTGTAGAACCCGAAGCTGAGGTCGGCATAGGCCTTGGGAAGCAGGGCTGCGCTGTGATTGATTGCGTGGAAGTGCAGGTAATCCTTCCAGGCCTGCACGGGTTCGCTGGCGACCAGCGCGGACAGCCTGGTGATCGCCTCCGGTTGCCAGGCGAAGAGCGTCTGCTGGCCCGACAACGTTGCGCCATCGAAGAACGCGGTCCAGTCGATCCCCGGCGCTTTCTTCGCGAAGTCCGCGGTGGCCCACGGGTTGTTGGCCTTGTGCACGTCCTGGCTGTCGATCACGTTGGCATGCGCCTGCGCGATCTTCATTTCCAGGTCGATGATCGTCTTCGCCTTGTTGTCGGCGTCGGCATCGCCGGCGAGCTTGAGGATCGATGCGATGTAAGCCTGGTACGCGACGCGGTTGGCCGCCATGTCGGTGCCGCTGGCGAGGTAATACTCGCGGTCAGGCATGCCCAGGCCGCCCTGCATGAGATAGCCGACGTTCTTCGACGGATCTTCCAGTCCCTGTGCCACGAACAGGCCGAACAGGTTGGCGGTGTAGAAATTGGTGGAATTCAACGGGTCGGTGTCGGCGCGCATGTCGGCGCCGAGGTAGCGCGAGAGCGTGGCGACGTCGCTGATCGCGGACACCTTGTCGAGTTCCGGCTGCAGCGGCGCCAGCCCGCGCGATTCGATGCCGGCGTCATCCATGAACGCGTCGTAGTAGTCCGCGATCTTGCGTTCGTTCGTGCCCGCCGCCGGTTTGGCGGCCTGCAGCCCCTGGATCAGGTCGGACAGGCGTTTCTCGCCCCTCTCGGCGATGTAGAAAAAGGTGCTCACGTTGGCACGATCCGCCGGGATCACGGTGGCTTTCTTCCATGCGCCGTTGGCGTATTCGTCGAAGTCGTCGCCCGGCTGCACGGCCTTGTCGATGCCAGCGAGGTCGATGCCGGAGGTCGGCGCTGCGGCGGCTTGCGTGGCGGCAGGCGTGGTCGCTGCTGGCGTCGATGTGGTGCCGCGGTCGCAGGCGGCGAGCGATGCAAGAACCGCCAGCGCCAGTGTGGCACGTCGAAGGGAAGTGGAACGCATGGGCAGGAGCTCGCGTGGATGACTCGCGCATCGTGCACCGATCCGGGGCAGGAACATGTGCAGGAAGTCAGTCGTCCGCGCATGCGGCGAAGGTCGAATGGTCGTGCGCACAACGCGAGTGCCAGAATCGGAAGATCGCGCCGCGGAGGAGTGCTTCGATGGACGCCGTACCCGGGCTCGACCTCAGCCAACCCCCATTCGACCTGCTGGACGCCGCCGGCCGGGCGCGCCTGTCGGCACGGGTCGACATGGGCTACCACGCGCGCGGCGAGACGATCATCAGCGCCGGTGCGCCATCCGAACACGTGGTGATCCTGATGAAGGGCCAGGTCCACGCGTTCGACCTGGACGGCGCCGGCCACCAGCAGCGCTTCGCTGATTACGGTGCCGGCGACATCTTCGGCGCATGGGCGGTGATGGCCGGCCGCGCCCGCCACAGCTATCGCGCGGACACCGACGTGGTCAGCTTCCTGATCCCCGCCGACGTGTTCCGCCAGTTGCTGGCGGACCAACCCGCGTTCGCCGCGTGGTTCCAGGAAGGGTTGGCGGTAAAGGGCCGGCTCGCGGATCGCGCGCGTGGTTCGGAACTTGCGGAATTGATGGTGACCCAGGTCGGTGCCGCGCAGCTGGCACCGGCGGTGCACGTGCCGGCGACGACCAGCATCGCCGACGCCAGCGCCCGCCTGCGCGAGGAACGCGTGGATTGCCTGCTGGTGGATGATCCCGCGCATCCGCAACCCGGCGTGGTCACCCGCACCGACCTGCTGGATGCACTGACCCAGGCGCGGCTTCCGCTTGAATCGCCGGTCGGGCCGCTGGCCAGCCGTCCGCTGGTCGCGCAGCAGACCACCGACGTGCTGTTCCAGGCCCTGGTGACGATGGCCGAGCGACACATCGAACGCATCGCCGTGCGCGTTGGCGAAGCGATCGTCGGCACCCTCGGCATGGCCGAGGTGCTGTCGCATTACGCCAGCCATTCGCACCTGATCACCCTGCGCCTCGCGCGCGCGCGCAGCCTCGACGAAGTGGCCGACACCGCGCGCGGCATGACCCGGCTGGTACGCAGCCTGCACGCGCAGGGCGCGCGCATGCCGGCGCTGATGGAGCTGGTCAGCGCGCTCAACAGCCGGGTGATGGCGCGGTTGTTCGAGCTGCTGGTGCCGCGCGACATGCAGGGCCGCGTGTGCCTGCTGGTGCTGGGCAGCGAAGGCCGCCGCGAGCAGTTATTGAAGACCGACCAGGACAACGCGCTGGTGGTCGACGACACGCTGGACTGGCCCGAACTCGACGCGACGATGGCGCGTTTCACCGAGGCGATGGGCGAGGTCGGCTACCCGCCGTGCGCCGGCGGGGTGATGGTCTCCAACCCGCACTGGCGGATGAGCGCCGCGCAATGGCGTGCGCGGCTGGACCAGTGGCGCTCGCACTACGACGCACAGGCCGCGATGGACCTGGCGATCACCCTCGACGCGCGGCCGATCGCCGGCAACGCCGCATTGTTCGAACCACTCGATGCACGTCTGCGAGCGCTCGGCGGCGACGAGCGCCTGCTGCATGCGATGGCCGCGGCCGTGCTGCAGTTCGATAGTCCCATCTCGATGTTCGGCCAGCTGCGGCAGGACGAACGCGGCGTTGACCTCAAGCGCGGCGGGATCTTCCCGATCGTGCACGGCCTGCGTTGCCTCGCGCTGAAACACGGTATCGCCCAACGCAACAGCTTCGCGCGCTGCGAGGCGCTGGTGCAGGCGGGTGGGCTGGATGCCACGCTGGCCCGCGACCTCGACCAGACCCTCGCCGTGCTGCAGCGGCTGCGCCTGGATGCGCAACTGGCCACGCTGGACGCCGGCGGCGTGCCCGACAATTTCCTGCACCCCGAGGGCCTGCGCCGCCTGGACCGCGAACTGCTGCGCGATGCGCTGCGCGTGGTCAAGGCGTTCCAGCAGCACGTCCGCGTCGTCTTCCACCTCAGCGACTGAGCATGCACGCGCTGTCGCGCTGGTGGATGCGGCGCCGCCACGGGGCGGGCGAGTGGGCCAGGCTGTTGGCGCCGACGCCCGCAGGCGAATGGATCAGCCTGGACCTGGAAACCACCGGCATGGACCCAGTGCGCGACCACATCCTCAGCCTGGCCGCGGTGCCGGTGCGCGACGGCCGCGTGGTGTTATCCGAACGCTTCGAGCGGCGCGTGCACACCGCGCGCGCGTTCGGCATCGAATCGATCCGCCACCACCGCATCACCCCCGACGAGGCCAGCACCGGCGAGCAAGTCACCGATGTCGTGCGCGAGTTCCTGTGCTGGCTCGGTCCGCGCCGCCTGCTGGGTTACAACCTCGGCTTCGACCTCGACATGCTGGCCCCGCACGTGCGCGCGCTCGTCGGTTTCGACCTGCCGAACCCGACGCAGGATCTTGCCGATGAAGTCGCCGCGCGGCAGCGCCGGCAGCGGCCGGATGCGCCGGTCAATCTCGACCTCGCGCACATCGCCACCCGCCTCGGCGTGCCGATGATCGGGCGGCATAGCGCGTTGGGCGATGCCACCACGGTGGGGTTGTGCTGGCTGGCGTTGCAGCGGCGGGGGTGGCCGGCGGAATAGCCTAGATGCGTATTTCGGCCCATCGTGACCGCCCTTTTCGCTAAGCCGTGACCGGTCGTTTGTCGGAACGCGCTTCTTGCTTGTC
>Ga0209476_10002739_pt1 | contig 11742 bp, 10 predicted proteins | sample KloWWTrecipitate_FD_187179 | JGI IMG/M metagenome (GOLD analysis project Ga0209476, IMG submission 187179) | Active sludge microbial communities from Klosterneuburg, Austria, studying microevolution and ecology of nitrifiers - Klosterneuburg... | ecosystem: Engineered > WWTP > Aerobic digester...
TCACGGCAGCGATTTCTCGCATCATCTGTACTGCCGAAAGGAGGTACGACTGAGTCGTCTGAACTCTGCGAGATCGGCTTGCAGACGCCGGGCAAGGATGCCGAGTGCCTCTCCTTGCGTCGATGTTGCCATCCCCTTGAGCTCGCGCTCACCGGAGAGTGCCAGTTGCAGAACGCCCCGCGCCAGTTCGTCGACATGCGCCACGCTCTCGCGCGCGCCCGCATGGTGCATGAGTTTGCCGACCAGACGCAGCTCGGCCAGGGTTTCGCGCAGTGTTTCGACGCGGCGTTCGAGCAGCGCCCTCACGCCGGCGACGGACATGCGCCCAGCTTCGAGCATCGCGCGCGCGTTCTCGCGCCGCGATGTGGCCACGGCGGTGGCAACCTTCGCGAGCTTCATCGGCCCGGGCTCCGGCGCGGGTGCGCTCGGCGCTGGCTCGCGCTGGCTGCGTTTTCTTGAGGGCGAGACCTTCGCGGCGGCGGTGCGTGGCACCCCCTGCTTCGATGAGCGTGCCTTCGCCCCGCTTGATGTGCGCTGCTTGGTGCGCGCGGGTTCATCGATGACCGGCTTTCCGCGGCTCATGGGGGCCGCCCTCGTGCTTTGCGCCACGAAAGCCCACCGCCATGTCGAACGCCTGGCGTGTGAACGCCAACACCTGTTCGAACTCCTCATCGCGCAGCTTGCGCGCGGCATCGTTGCCGCGGTAGATGTTGGCGAGCTCGCGCTCGCGCGCACCCTGTACCGCGAGCTTGCCGATGCCCAGCGACTCCAGGGTCGTCCACAGTTCGGGGTTGTACTGGCGTGTCAGCGCCATGGCCACCGGGATCGGATCGTTTCGACCCAGGACTCCGGCCAGGCGCAAGACGACGTCGAACGGCAGCGCCGCCACGCCGCCCTCGGCCTCCTCGAGCAGCTTCGCGTCGCCGAGGCCGACGGCCTCGCTCAGTTCCCGCGCCGTCAACCCGGCCGCCTCGCGCCAGCGCCGCAACTGGGTGCCGGCCTTGGCGACCGCCTGCTTCTTCTTGGGGTCCTTGACACGCGCCTGCGCCAGGCTGAGGCCGATATCCGCTGCGTTGCCGGTCACGCTCAGCAAGGTGTCGGCCCATGACCGCACCTGACGCGCCAGCGCAAACAGTGGCAGGTCGGGCGACCCAGTCGACTTGGCGCCATTCACGCGTTTCCTGCTTGCAGGCACAGCGACGGTCTTGCTCGGCATGTCGGGCTTTCCAGCTCAGTGCCGCAGTGCGGCGGTCAGTTCGGGAACCGCCGCGAACAGGTCGGCCTCGAGACCATAGTCGGCGACGCTGAAGATCGGCGCCTCCGGATCCTTGTTGATCGCGACGATGACCTTGCTGTCCTTCATGCCCGCCAGGTGCTGGATTGCGCCGCTGATGCCGCAGGCCACGTACATCTGCGGCGCGACGATCTTGCCGGTCTGGCCGACCTGCCAGTCGTTGGGCGCATAGCCTGCGTCGACGGCGGCGCGGCTCGCGCCGAGCGCGGCGCCGAGCGCGTCGGCCAGCGGCGTGAGCACCTCGCCGAACTTCTCCGCAGATCCAAGGCCACGGCCGCCGCTGACGATGATCCTGGCGGCGGTGAGCTCCGGGCGGTCGAGCTTGGCGATCTCGGCGCCCACGAAGGCCGACGTCCCCGCATCCTCCACCGCCGCCGTCAGCGCAAGGCGCGCATTGCCGCCGCTCGCGGGTGCTGCGTCGAAGGCGGTCGTGCGCACCGTGAGGACCTTGATGCGGTCCTTGCTTCGCACGGTGGCGATGGCATTGCCCGCGTAGATCGGACGCTCGAACGTGTTCATCGACACGACGCGAGTCACGTCGCTGATCTGCGCCACGTCGAGCTGGGCGGCAACGCGCGGCGCCACGTTCTTGCCGTGGGCGGTCGCCGGAAAGACGATGGTGTCGTATTCACCGGCCACCGCGACCACCTGTGCAGCGACGTTCTCGGCCAGCTGGCCGGCGAGCGCCGTCGCATCGGCGTGCAACACGCGCACCACGCCCGGCACGGCGGCAGCCGCCTGGGCCACCGCAGCGGCCTGGTGCCCGGCCACCAGCACGTCCACCGAAACGCCGAACGCGGCGGCGGCCGTGATGGAGTTGAGCGTTGCCGGCTTCAGGGACCGGTTGTCGTGTTCCGCAATGACGAGGACAGCCATGGCAAGCTTTCTCCTGGGTTGGTTGAGGTTGGCGCCCTGCGCCTCACATGCCGGCGTAGTTGGGCCCGCCGCCGCCTTCGGGCGTGACCCAGACGATGTTCTGCGTCGGGTCCTTGATGTCGCAGGTCTTGCAGTGCACGCAGTTCTGGGCGTTGATCTGCAGCCGCTGGCCGCCGCCCGCGTCGTCCACGAACTCGTAGACGCCGGCCGGGCAGTAGCGGCTCTCCGGGCCGGCGTAGGTGGCGAGGTTCACGGTGACCGGCACGCTCGCGTCCTTCAGCGTCAGGTGCGCGGGCTGGTTCTCTTCGTGATTCGTGTTGCTGACGAAAACACTCGACAGGCGGTCGAAGGTCAGCCGGCCGTCGGGCTTGGGGTAGACGATGGGCTGGCAGTCGGCGGCGGGCTTCAGGTACTCGTGGTCGGGTTTGGATCGGTGCAGGGTCCACGGCGGGCTCTTGATGCCGATCTTGGGCAGCAGCCACTGCTCGATGCCGGTCATCAGCTGGCCCATCAGCGCGCCCTTCTTGAACCAGAGCTTGAAGTTGCGTGTCTGCTGCAACTCGTCGGCGAGCCAACTCTTGTCGAACGCTTCCGGGTAGGCAGTCAGTTCGTCGTGCGCGCGGCCGCTGCCCAGCGCCCCGGCCAGCGCTTCGGCACACAACATGCCGCTCTTGATCGCGGCATGGCTGCCCTTGATGCGCGCCGCGTTCATATAACCGGCGTCGCAGCCGACCAGGGCGCCGCCGGGAAACACTGTCTTCGGCAAGGCTTGCGGGCTGCCGTTGTTGATGGCGCGGGCGCCATAGGAGAGGCGCTTGCCGCCTTCGAGGTGGGCGGAGACAGCCGGGTGCGTCTTCCAGCGCTGCATCTCCTCGAACGGGCTCAGGTAGGGGTTCGCATAGTCGAGCCCGACGACGAAGCCGAGCGTGACCTTGTTGCCTTCCAGGTGGTAGAGGAAGCCGCCGCCGAAGGCGGATCTGTCCATCGGCCAGCCGGCTGTGTGCACGACGAGACCGGGCTTGGCCTTCTCCGGCGCGACCTCCCACAACTCCTTGACGCCGATGGCCCAGCTCTGCGGATCCTTGCCTTCGCTCAAGGCGTACTTCGCGAGCAGCTGCTTGCCGAGATGCCCGCGCGCGCCTTCGGCGAACACGGTGTACTTGCCGTGCAGCTCCATGCCAAGCTGGAAGGCGGCGGTCGGCTCGCCGTCCTTGCCGATGCCTTGGTTGCCGGTGGCCACGCCCTTGACGCGGCCTTGCTCGTCGTACAGCACTTCGGCGGCGGAGAAGCCGGGAAAGATCTCGACTCCGAGCGCTTCCGCCTGTTCCGCCAGCCACTTCACCACATGGCCCAGCGCAACAACATAGTTGCCGTGATTGTGGAAGTTTCGCGGCACCAGCCAGTCGGGGATGCGCCTGGCGCCGGTTTCGGTGAGGGTCAGCACATCGTCGCCGGTCACCGGCTGGTTCAGCGGCGCGCCACGCTCCTTCCAGTCGGGGAAGAGCTCGTTCATCGCACGAGGGTCCATCACCGCGCCGGACAGAGTGTGCGCGCCGGGCTCGCTGCCCTTCTCGAGCACGACCACCGCGGCCTCGGGTCGCAGCTGCTTGAGCCGGATGGCGGTGGCGAGGCCGGCCGGGCCGGCGCCGACGACGACCACGTCGTAGGCCATCGACTCGCGTGGCCCGTAGGTCGTTATGAGTTCCTGTGTATTCATGCCCGTTCGGCGCTGAGCATGCTCAGATGACCTTGGCCTCGTTCTTCAGCTTCTCAACCAGCCCTGCGACGTCGGCCACCTTGACCCCAGCCTTGCGCGTCGATGGCTCGCGCACCGAGACCGTCTCGAGCCGCGGTGCCACGTCGACGCCCAGTTCCGCGGGCTTCAGCACTTCGAGAGGCTTCTTCTTTGCCTTCATGATGTTGGGCAAGGTCACGTATCGCGGTTCGTTCAGCCGCAGGTCGGTGGTCACCACAGCCGGCGTCGCCAGGCTGACGGTCTCCAGTCCTCCATCGACTTCGCGCGTGACGCGCACGCGGCCGCCTTCGACCTCGACCTTGCTCGCGAACGTCCCCTGCGGCCGACCCAGCAGCGCGGCGAGCATCTGGCCGGTCTGGTTGCAGTCATCGTCGATCGCCTGCTTGCCGAGGATCACGATGTCAGGCTTCTCCCGCTCGACCAGGCGTTGCAGCAGCTTGGCCACGGCCAGGGGCTGCAGCTCCTCGCTCGTCTCGACCAGGATGCCGCGGTCGGCGCCGATGGCTATGGCGGTGCGCAGCGTCTCCTGGCACTGCGCGACGCCACACGAGACGGCCACCACCTCGGTCGCCATCCCCTTTTCCTTCAGCCGCACCGCCTCCTCGACGGCGATTTCGTCGAAGGGGTTCATGCTCATCTTGACGTTGGCGATGTCCACGCCCGCGCCGTCGGCCTTGACGCGCACCTTCACGTTGTAGTCGACCACTCGTTTGACGGCGACGAGGATCTTCATCAGAACTGCTCCTCGGCGAGTGCCATCGTGCCGGCCGCGGCGTGAATGGCTGCATCTCGCAGGCCGGCGGCGCGCGTGAGATCCTGGTCTGCGAAGAAGCGTGCGGTCGCGATCTTGGCGCGATAGAAGGGCAGGTCCCCGTCACCCGCCGCGAGCTTGCGCTGCGCGGTCAGCGCCGCGCGCGCCATCTGCCAGCCGCCGCACACGACGCCGCACAGGTGCAGGAACGGCACCGCACCGGCCAGCACGGCGTTGAGATCGCGAGATCCCGTTGCCATGATCCACTCGACGGCGTCGGCCATGCACCTGGAACCATCGCGCAGGCGCTGGCCGATCGCCTTCAACTGGGCGTCGCCGCTGCGCTCGAGCTCATCGCAGACGTCAGCGATCTGTCCGATCAAGGCCGCCATGGAGCGCCCGCCGTCGCGCAGCACCTTGCGCCCGACCAGATCGTTCGCCTGGATGCCCGTGGTGCCCTCGTAGATCGAGGTGATGCGCGCGTCGCGCAGGTGCTGCGAAGCGCCCGTTTCCTCGATGAAGCCCATGCCGCCGTGAACCTGGATGCCTGTCGACGCGACCTCGATGCCGGTCTCCGTGCACCAAGCCTTCAGGATCGGAATCAGCAGGTCGACGCCCGCGTGCGCCGAAGCGCGCGCCGCTTCGTCCGGCGCACGATGCGCCTGGTCGATCATGGCGGCCACGACATAGGCGAGCGCGCGCATGGCCTCGACGCGCGACTTCATCGACATCAACATGCGCCGCACATCAGGGTGGCGGATGATCGGCACGCTCGGTCCCTTCGGCGCGGTGGCGTCCTTGCCCTGCACGCGATCCTTCGCCCAGGCCAGCGCGAGCTGGTAGGCGCGGTCGGCCACGGCCAGACCCTGCACGCCGACGCCGAAGCGGGCCTCGTTCATCATGATGAACATGTACTCGAGGCCGCGGTTCTCCTCACCGACGAGGTAGCCGATGGCGCCACCGCCATCGCCGAAGGCAAGCACCGCGGTCGGGCTGGCATGGATGCCCATCTTGTGTTCGAACGAGACACAGCGCACGTCGTTGCGCTCGCCCAGCGAGCCGTCTTCATTGACGAGGAATTTCGGCACGACGAACAGCGAGATGCCCTTCACGCCCTCGGGAGCCGTGGGCGTGCGCGCCAGCACCAGATGAACGATGTTGTCGGTGAGATCGTGCTCGCCGAAGCTGATAAAGATCTTCTGACCCTGGATCAGGTAGTGGTCGCCGCGGGGCGTGGCCTTGCTGCGGATCAGGCCCAAGTCCGAACCGGCCTGGGGCTCAGTGAGGTTCATCGTGCCGGTCCACTCGCCCGACACCATCTTGTGCAGGAAGCGCTGCTTCTGGTCGTCGCTGCCGCGCAGGAACAGCGCTTCGATCGCACCCTGCGTCAGCAGCGGCGCCATCGAGAAGGCCATGTTCGATGCGTTCCACATCTCCATCACCGCGGTGTCGACGAGCTTGGGCAGGCCTTGGCCGCCGAAGTCCGGGTCGAAGCGCAGGCCGTTCCAGCCCGATTCGACGAACTTGGCGTAGGCCTCGATGAAGCCCTTGGGTGTCGTGACCCGGCCATCGTCGTGGTGCTTCAAGCCTTCCTGGTCGCCAACCTGATTCAACGGCCCCCAGATCTCGCTGGCGAAGGTGGCAGCGCCTTCGAGCACCGAGTCGACGAGGTCGGGCGATACCTCCTCGTACCCGGGCAGCCGGGCGATCGCATCCAGGCCCGCGAGTTCGTGCAGCACGAACTGCATGTCCTTCAGGGGCGCGGTGTAGGTGGTCATGGTGGTTCTCCTCGAGTGGGTGTTTCGTCGCCGCCTTCAGCGCTCCATCACGTACGTGCCGGGTGCCGATGCCAGCGGCCGGTGCTTGCGCGATCCGAGCTTGGTCGGCGCGGTCTTCAGCTCACCCGACTTGCTCTGGATCCACTCCCGCCAGTGCGGCCACCAGCTACCCTCCTGCCGGGTCGGCTGAGCCCCCTCCGCCCAGGTCATCGGATCGTCCGTGGCGGCCGGGCTGGCGAAATAGAAGGCCTTCGGCGAACCCGGAGGATTGATCATGCTTTGCAGGTGGCCGGCGTTGACCAGCACGAACATGGTCTTGGGGCCGAAAAGCCGCGCGGTGCCGTAGCAGGCGCGCCACGGCGTGATGTGGTCGGTGATGCCGGCGATCACGTAGGCGCCGAGCTTGATCTGCGCCATGTCGATCGGCACGCCAAGCACTTCGAGTGCGCCCGCATTGACGTACGGGTTCTTCTCGACCATGTCGAGCAGATCACAGTGATACTGGCCGGGCAGCCGGGTGGTGTCGGCGTTCCAGGCCAGTATGTCGTAGGCGGGGGGCTTGTTGCCGAGCAGGTAGTTGTTGACCCAGTAATTCCAGATCAGGTCGTTCGGGCGTAGCCAGGCGAACATCGATGCCATCTCCGCGCCATCGACGAAGCCCTTGCGGCGGGACCGGGCCTTGGCAGCACGGATCGTCGCCGGCGAATTGAACAGCCCCAGCGTGGAGTCCTCGATCGCGGCCTCGGTGTTCAGGACGCACACCGCCCAGGTGGTGTTGACCACCTTGGGTTTGCCGGTGGCAGCGAGCCACGCCAGATAGGCGGCCAGCGTCATGCCGCCCGAGCACGTGCCCCACATGTTCACGTCATGGCTGCCTGTGATCTGGCACGTCGCATCGACGGCCACATCGAGAGCCCGGACGTAGTCGTCCAAACCCCAATGCCGGTGCTCGATCGTCGGGTTGCGCCAGCTGACGACGAACAGCTGGATGCCCGAGTCGGTGGCCCATTTGACGAGACTCTTGTCCGGCGTCAAATCAATGGCGTAGTACTTGTTGACCTGAGGCGGCGACATGACCAGCGGCCGTGCATGCACCTGGGGCGTCGTGGGTGTGAACTGCAGCAGCTCGAACATCTCGTGGCGCAGCACCACCTGGCCGGGCGAGGTGGCGATGGTCTCGCCGACCTTGAACGGCGTGGCGTCGACCATCGACGGCATCATGTGGTTGTGCCGTACGTCATGGATCAGATTCTTCAGCCCCGTGACGAGGTTGTCGCCGCCGGTGTCGACAATCTTGCGCACCGCTGCCGGGTTGCCGAGCACCCAGTTGCTCGGCGCCAGCGCGTCGGTGATCAGCGAGGCGAAGAAATGGGCCCGCCCCTTCTCGATCTTGTTCAGCTCGGACTTGTCGATGAAGTGCGCCAGCTCCTTCTGCGTCGCCAGGTACGCCTGCATCAGGCGGGCGTACAGCGCGTTGTTCTTCCACGCCGCATCGGCAAAGCGGCGGTCCTTCGGATCGGGTGCGAGCGCTGAGCCGCCCTTCACGACCTGCCCAAGCTCTTTCACGTAGCGGCCGACGTGCGTGGTCGCCCGCCGCGGCGTTCGTGCGACGGCTTTCAGCAGCGCGGCAGCAGCGCTCGCTACGTCGCGCCGGTTCAACCCGATCAGAGGGTTGACGGCCAAGGTGTTGCGGCTGGCCTCGGCGACGAGCCCAGTGATGTCGCCGGCAGCACCAAGCGCCGAGAGGCCGGCTTGGGTCGCCTTTTCGGTCAGCGCAGCCGCGGCACTGGCCGCCTGTCGAGCCTTGCCGGCGACCTGGGTTGCGGCGGCCGCCGTCTTGCCCGCAGCACGCTTGGTGCTCGCTGCGACCGTCGTGCGGGTACGAACTCTGGAAGTCTTGGTGGCCATGGTCTGCCCTCGACGTTCAGCCGAATGCCATCGCCAGCGTGATGGCAATCAACGCCGGCTTGTCGCCGCCTTCGATCTCGACCGTGTTCTCGAGCGACAACAACCATCGGCCACCGCCCTTGTCCTCGACCCCTACGAGCTTGATGCGATTGCGCACCCGCTTGCCGGCCAGCACCGGCGCCAGGAAGCGCACCTTGTCGAGGCCGTAGTTGAGGATCTGCTTGGCGCGGATGCGCGGCACGAGAATCTCCATGCCGGTGGGCGCCAACAGCGCGAGCGTCAGATAGCCGTGGGCGATCGTGCCGCCGGCCGGGCTCTCCTTGGCGGCGCGTTCGACGTCGACGTGGATCCATTGCCGGTCTTCGGTGCAGTGCGCAAATTCGTTGATTCGGGTCTGTCCGACCTCGATCCACGATGAGACGCCGAGTTCCTGACCAGCCTTGTCTTGCAGTTCGCCGGGGCTCATGGTTGCGGTGGTGGTCATGTTGGGTATACCGGTTCGTCTTCAGGGCTTGTCGAGAAACTCGTTGATGGCGCGCACCGATTCATCCGGACGCGTCATCAGAAAGAGGTGGCCGCAGTCGAACACCTTCAACTCGCTGTTCGGGATCAGCAACCGCATCAGCCTGGCGTTGAACATATGGATCAGCGGGTCGTCGCGACCCGCCATCACCAGCGTGCGCTGCTTCAGTCGGCTCAACCAGTGCGCGCTGGTCCACCCCGTCGCAGCGGCGATCTGCAGGTAGTAGCCCCAGCGCGACTGCCACTTGACGTGCTTCATGAAGTCGGCGGCCAGTTCGGGCCGGTGGCGGAAGTCGCCGCCGTAGATGTCGCCGCTGATCTTGATGGCGTGGTCCTTGCTCATGTACCGGCGAGGCGTGACCATCTTCGCGATCGCCTTCGGGTGCCCCGGCACCATGAGCATCCCCGTCGCCGTTGCGCACAGAATCAGTCGCCGGCAGCGTGCGCTCGCGAAGCGCGCAAACTCCTGCGCCGCCGCGCCGCCCCAAGAGACGCCCAGCACGTCCGCCTGGGCATGCCCGTAATGATCGAGAACACCCTCGGCCCAGCGCGCCAGCGTTCGCAGCCGGTAGGGGAGACGCGGCATCGGCGAATGGCCGACGCCCGGGACGTCAAACACGATGACCTCGCGCGCGGGCATGCTGCGCGCGAGCGGCTCGAGCAACTCGATGCTGCCGCCGATACCGTTGAACATCAGCAACGGGACCCCGCCCCCTGACCCCGGCTGCCGGCCGACGCGCAACAACTGGCTGCGCACCTTCAGCATCTGGATCGCGAATGCAGGCTCGCCGGGCCGGTTCGCGTGTTCGGCAGGCTGGTGTCCGCGCATCCCCTGGCCGGGGGCGGCTTCCATGACAACGCTGGTCACGATCAGTTCAGTCGACGGTGCGCAGTTCGCGTCGAAGAATCTTGCCGACGTTGGACTTCGGCAGCGCTTCGACAAAGTGCACGATGTGCGGCACCTTGTAGCCGGTCAAGCTGGCGCGACAATGCGCGATCACGTCGGCCTCGGTCAGGCTCGCACCCGGCAGCCTGACGACAAACAGCTTCACAGCCTCACCCGTCTTCGGGTGGGGCACGCCGATGCATGCCGCCTCGGCCACGCCGGGGCAATTGGCCACCACAGCCTCGACTTCGTTCGGATAGACGTTGAAGCCCGAGACGATGATCATGTCCTTCTTGCGATCGACGATTTTCAGGAATCCTTTGTCGTCGAATACCCCGACGTCGCCGGTGCGGAAGTAGCCGTCGTCGGTGAACGATGTGGCGTTGGCGTCGGGCTTCTCCCAGTAGCCGCGCATCACCTGCGGCCCCTTGACGCAGATCTCGCCAGCTTGCCCCAGGCCCACCTCCTGGTCCTTGTCGTCGAGCAGCTTGATGTCGGTCGACGGCATCGGCAGGCCGGTCGTTCCGGTGAACTCGGTGATGTACGCCGGGTTGAACGAGACCACCGGTGAGGTTTCCGAGAGACCGTAGCCCTCGCGGATGAAGTGCCCGGTGATCGTCTTCCAGCGGTCCGACACCGCGCCCACCACCGCCGCGCCACCGCCGACCGCGAGCTTCAGCCGCGACCAGTCCACATCGGCGAGCTTCGGGTGCTGCACCAGCCCGCCATACAGCGTGTTGACCCCCATGAACACCGTCGGCCGGGCCTGCGCCAGCACCGCGACGAAGCCGTCCATGTCGCGCGGGTTGGCGACGAGCCAGTTCTCCGCGCCGACCGAAAGGTAGGTGAGCGACACCATCAGCGCGAAGATGTGGTACACCGGGATCGCCGTCACCAGCACCTCTTCGCCCTCTTTCAACGCGACGGGCATGAACGCCTTGAACTGCTCGGTGTTGGCCACGAGGTTGCGGTGCGACAGGGCGGCACCCTTCGACAGCCCGGTGGTGCCGCCGGTGTATTGAAGGAACAGCAGGTCATCGCCGGTCAGCGCAACCGGCTGCAGCGGCAGCCCGCTGCCCTGGGCGATCGCCTCGGCGAAGGAGACCGAGACACCGAGGCGCGCGTCGACCGGCGGACTCGGCAGGGTGGCGCCGCTGGCATCGCCCACCCCGACCGTGATCACCGTCTTCAAGCGGGTGTTGGCCCGGACTTCGGCCAGCGTCGGCGTCGAGCCGTTGAAGATGACGATCGTCTCGACCCCGGCGTCATTGAGCTGGTGCTCCAACTCGCGCGCCGTGTACAGCGGGTTGACGTTCACCTGGATCGCACCGGCGCGCATGATCCCCAGCAGCGTCACTGGAAACGCCAGGAGGTTGGGCATCATCACCGCGACACGGTCGCCTCGCTCGACGCCCAGCTTGTTCTGCAGATAGGCCGCGAACGACTGCGCCAGCCGATCGACATCGGCGTAGGTCAGCGTCTGGCCGAAGGCCTTGAACGCGGGTCGGCTGGCATGGCGCTTCAGCGCGGCGTTCAGAAGCTCGAACATCGACGGGTAGCGGTCGGCGTCGATGTCGGCCGGGATGTTGCCATACGAATTGAGCCAATGTCGCGTGCCCATGCGTGTCTCCTGTTTCGGCCTCAGCGCACTGTTCCCGGCTCGGTGCTTGGCGCTGCTGGCTAGACTGTCGGGCCGCGCTGCCGCGATGACAATGACGCGAAAGGACAGAGCGCGTATCGCCGAGGACAGCGGACCGAGGAGATTCCCTGGGGTGCCGTACGAGACAAGTCAGGCGACGATGCGGCCTTGGCCGACGACGAACCGTCATGCGAACGACACCCCGATCCAGAACGACACCCCGATCCAGTCGGGCGTTTGCGCTGCGCGAGAAACTCCATCCGCCGCTGAAGATCTTCGCCGTTGTCCGCACACTTGCCGGACTCGGCGTCGAGGCGAAGCCGCTGCTGCTG
>Ga0209476_10002742_pt1 | contig 11738 bp, 7 predicted proteins | sample KloWWTrecipitate_FD_187179 | JGI IMG/M metagenome (GOLD analysis project Ga0209476, IMG submission 187179) | Active sludge microbial communities from Klosterneuburg, Austria, studying microevolution and ecology of nitrifiers - Klosterneuburg... | ecosystem: Engineered > WWTP > Aerobic digester >...
GAAAAATGTAAAGCTACCGGTAGCACTTCCGGAAATAACGAAAACTAAAGAACCCATTGAGGTTCATCAACTCATAAACAAATGTCACTGAATTCATCCAGTCTTGTGTTGGCCGCGCAGAATACGCCGATCAACGCATACAACCAGACCTTTCCTGGTAATCCTTATGCCAACACACCCGGCGTAAGCACTACCCTGTTGTTAGGTCCGGACATCAATCCGAATATCATTGAAAGCTGGAACCGCGAGTACGTAAGTACGCTGTTCATGCTATCATTGGCGAAAAAGGAGTGTAACAACAAAAATCCTATCTGGTACGAAGAGCCGTACCTGAATGCACCACTTCAAGCCCGTACAACGGTTGCTGGTGTTGCCAACGTAGGTACAGGTTCTGTTACGCAGACCTACACTATCACTGACCCATCCATCCCTCTCGTTACTGTTGGGGATAAACTGACCCTTGGAAGTGGTACAACGACTGACGTAGTTGTTACGGCGGTAGTTACTACTCCCGGTGCGGCTACGGTTACGGTTAGTTCGTTCTTCGGTTTTGCACTTCCCACTGTTACGGCGGGCGACTTGATCGTGAATGCAGGTAACCAACGTGCTGATGCCAAAGGAACTGTTGACAGTGTGTACACTGGTCAAGCGGTTCAATTTTACAACACCATGGAAGACATGGGCGATTTCGCCGTTCGTTGGGATCCACAGCAAAAGCAGATCTGGAAGAACACCGGCACCACGGACTTCATGGAGCGCCAATTGAAAGGTGTGTACGATAAGTACATGTCCTCGATCATGCAGCGTATCTGGATGAGCACCGGTGGCACCATCGTACTTCCCAACGGTATGCGTTCGATGTCCACAAAGGGACTGTTGAAGCAGCAAGCGGACGCAGGTGTTACATCGGTAGCAGTTACTCCGGGTAACGCACTTGATGTTATGGGAGAGTTGATCTTCGATATGCAGTTGAGCGGATCTGATGACGTGGTAGTGGCCGGTACAGGTCGTACCCTGTATAAGTTGGGCCTTAACGAACGCTCTGAGCGCCTTCGTTATAAGATCGACGACAAGACCTTCAATATGAACATGACCCGGTACGAGTACTGGGGACATGGTGTGACCCCGCTCCGTATGGATCAGTGGGAGGACCGTGGCATGTACGGAGATTCGATGGCAAATGAACTGGTCATCTTCCGGAAGAGCGACATCAAATTGGCTTACCTGAAAGGCTGGCCGATGATGAGTATGCAGTACAAAATGGCGAACCGTCAGAACTCCGGGGATAAATACCCAGGAGTATTCGATGCGGACGTTGTTTGGTGGAATGCTTTGTTTGCTCCTATCTGGGAGAAAGCAGCATTCAGCGGTCGTATGACCATGAATCCGTAAGAACAATAGGTCTAGCCCCGGTGGATATCCCATCGGGGCAAAAACCCTTACAATAGAACCATGAACCTGAAACAGAAGAAAAAAGAGGTTGAAAGACTTTACGAGCTATGTGGGGAATTTGACCTCAAGCTAACCGCTGAAGTGCCCGAGAGTAACGAGAGAGCGGACGAGCTTATCGCGGAACTCAATGAAAAACTTGCTCCTCACCTTGAGCCAAAAGGTGACGACGAAGTAGCACTTGCAGTTGAGAAGGCAGTAGCAAAGGAGCGTGAAGCGTCCCAGAAAAGAGTGGACGAGTTGGATGCCAAGCTGAGTCAGTTCATGCTTTCTCAATCCACCCAGACCCAAGCTCAGGTACAAGGAAATGGCGGGATAACACCCGACATGCTGAAGGCCATCCTTCAGGCAGCGAACGAAGGCAAGACCAATAAAGCAGGTCTTACCATCAGTGATTGGGTAGAGCCAGAAGACCGGCTCGAAACACCGGTTACGCTGTTCGTTCCATTCGAGAAGCACATGATCACCTTCAAGAAAAGCGGAGGTATCAACGAAGCTATTCCAAACAACAAACCATGGTTCAAGTTTACGAACCACTTCCGTTGGGTACAGGAGACGAGCACTGGTAAGGTGATTCGCAAGATCGCCAGCATTACCATCTACAGTAAGAAGGAACTTGCTTGGCTCAAAGCGCACCAAGATTTCGGACGCATCATGTTCGAAGACGGTGGACAAGCCATTGAAATGACCAAGCTGGGAGAACGCGCACAGATGTACGTGAGGAACCTGGCTACGGTAAACGCTATTCCTACAGGACAGTTGGTTCAAGTAGCGAACAGCGAGGGAATCCCAGTATCCATGGCTTCTACCCCGGACCAGTATCGCGCTGCTCTTGCGGAGAAACGAACAGCAGAACAGGTTGCTAGGCTTGAAAATGCCGAGCAGACCTACATGCAGGAAAGGGTAATGGATAACCAATTGCTTAAAAACGCCGGAATGCCTGTTGCTGGATGATCATTGGAACAGATCTGAGGGACGCAATGACACCTTTGCTTGAGGCAGAGGGAACACAGCGTTTCACGGATGACATAGACTTTCTACCTGCTATCAATAGCGCCCTACGAAGTGCAAACGCATACGTAGGCGCTATTTTTGCTGAGAACAAGGGTGGTGAGGAAATGTTCCGCGACATCACCGTTACAAGGGTGTTCCAAACAAATTCACTTGGAGGGGTCATACTAAGTGAGGCACAACTTGGACATAAGGTTTGGTCCATCAATGCGGTATATGCAGAGCCAAGATTTTTACCAGCAGCAGCAGCGCCGGTTCCATGGCCCCCAGCAGGTAGCTTTCTAAGGAACGATGTAACTATGGCTGCTCCCGGTAGATTCCATGTAAAGCGGATCACACTGGAGCAGGTTGCACAGACCGAAGATAATCCGTTCATGGATGGCAGTGAAAGACTTGCCGCAACTCCCAATAGAAGCTATGCTTACTACTGGGTAGGGAATAGAACATCCACGGCATTTACTCCTGGAGATGTAGAACTTGTGCTTGTTCCGTCAAGTATCACAGCAACCAAGCTGATCGCTATATCATATCTAAGGGGTGTTGACCCAATAACAGCACTTACCCAGAGCATTCCGTATCCATCGAGCATGTTCCAGATCCTTCGCAACCTTGCGTTGAATGAACTTTCGATAAAAATGGGGTCACAGCCACTGTACAATATCAGTCAGCAAAGTTTCCGTGAACTCATAACTGTACAGTCCTGATGCCTACCTATAACGACCTATCAGCGGATATACTTAGCATGGCCGGGTATACCCATGACGATGCTAAAAGGAGTAAGAATTCGATCTTGTTCAATATCGGTATTGCTATTGATCGGTTGAAAAGGGAGCGTCTTGAAAAAGGATTAAGGAATACCGGTTCAAAGGGGTTGACCCAAATGTTGACCACGTTCCTTATACCGGTGAATTACGAATCAACTCTTAACGGAAGGGGGTACTTTGACCTTCCTGGACAGGTGTATGACATTCAGCAGAACGGAGGTATTGACTATATCGTTTACAACAGGGCAAGCGGATGTAAGGATAACCTTGTTGGAAAACACTTCTCCCTTACGAGTCCAAGCGCTGTAGATGGGTTATACCATTCGGTCATGCAGAGGCCACGGCCCGAACTTCCATACTACTACCGAGGTAGGTATAACGACGGAACAACCCTGTATACGGATAGGGTTTGGTTAATGGGAATTGCTCCGGCACTACAAAGCGTGGAGGTTGGTCTTTACTTAACCGTTGGGGATATTCTTATCAAGGATCCAGACGAGGAAATTGACTTACCTCCGGACATGGTACTGTTGGTAAAGAACATGGTGTTGAGTTTGGAGCGGTGGGCAATGGCGGTTCCGGAAGAAAGTCTTAAGAACGATGGTCGTGATAGACCGGTCGGATGGTCCGCAAGGAGCCTTCCTCCGACCACTGTATCGGTAAATGCACCTTCGCTTAACGAGCAATAATGGCAACGCACACAGGATACTTGAGCGCAGGGGAGGTAATGACCGATGCGGCTCAGGCAGCAGGTGATCCATCTTTTAACATCGTTGGAAGAGGGGTATATCTTGCTGTATTGCGCAGAGCCCTTTCCAAGATGTGCCTTGAGATACCATTCGACAAACGGTATTACGATGCTGCTATCCCAACGAACGGAATGGTTCATCTTCCTAAGTGGATGGCCGGAATGAATAACGTTTGGCTATACAACGGAGAACAGTGTGACCCTGCTGCAGCTTCCAACGCTTACGAGAAAGAGAACTTCAACTTCGAAGAAGGGGAGAACTGGCCGAGCAATGGTCTTTCCTATAATATGCAGAACGGGACACCGGATGCCATGCAAGCGAACAGCGGCATAGATGGTTTCTGGATGACCATGGAAAGTCAGTACCTGTATTACTATGGTATTCACAAAGGGAAGATGATGCTTTCCAGTAGCTGCAGGACGTTCTCGCGCATTCGAATAGATTATAACGGTCTTGGGTTTCAGGAATATTGCGGAGAAGAAGACCTACTGGTTCCGTTCTGGGCTTCTGAGGCTATCACCGACTTCATAACAATGAAGGCCGTGGAACAGCGTCAGTACGAAGAAGGAAAAACGCAACTATTCAGGAGTATCCTTGCTGATAAGACCGCAGAGATGAAAGCATTTGACGGTACATGGGCCAAGGCCAAGATGTACTGGGGACAGATGGACGAGAAGGAGCGGAAGGATACAGTGATGTACATCTCCAAAATGGGCCATGCCTTTGAAACATTTTAGGAATGCTAAGGCCGGAACGTGGACCGTTATACAAGTTGATCCAGAAGCTCTTTGGCAAGGGGGCGAATACGGATATTGAACCTGAATTTATTGGTGACGGGGTATACCGCGATGCGCAGAACATGCGCCAAGTATCCGGAACAGGAGCGACAGGCAGTGCGTCCAAGGTCGGAGGGGAACAGGTTCTTTACCCGGCCAACTTCCCGAACTTCCAGAACTACGTTTGTATTGGAGCTTGTGTAGTAACAAGCAGGAGAGTAGAATTTTGGGCTTCACGCCAGCCATTAACAGACCCTGTTATCATCAGGATCAACGGTGTTGTAATGGTGAGCAGTTTACTTATTCCGTATGTATGGGATAAGCCGCTACAGTTCGGTGATGTGAGCAAGTGTACGGGTGGAATTATTTTCCCGGCTGACCACTTTTCCATTCCATTGTTCTGGGATATCAATGATATCGAAACCGCGTACAATAACGGATCGACACTCTATACAACTAGTTTTTCCCTTCAAACCAATACAGTGGGTACGTCTTTCCCTCCGATGTGGCTTGTACAGGATATTCAAGAGCCGCTGATCAATACCAGCGTTGGAGCTCCTGCCGGGCAGTATGCTTTTGCCATTCGCGGAGTAACCATTTCTGGGGACAGGTCGAACACCGGTCCTCCTACGCCATTGATGTCTGTTCCCTTGATATGGGATCAACCAAGAGATAATGCGTATCCCGGAGGCAGGACTACTGGTGGACCAACCGACCTTCTAAATCCTACTCCGTACAGTATTAAGATGCGATACCGCGTGGATAACTATCAAGGTTATGATGCGTTGGAAATTATTGTCAGAAAGTACAATGACGGAGGTGGATTAACCAATGCTGGAGCAGAAGAGGTTTGTGCGAGGATCCAACTTACGCAAGGTCAGTTCGGGGAATACGTATTCATTTATCCGCAAGATGCCAACATTGTTGATCCGATTCCTCCGGACGAGTCTCAAATAGAACAGATCGCCTTTACTGCGCCAAAGACAGTTGAGTATGTTGATAGCAGGGTTGTGTATGGAAACATTCAACTTGAAAGCCGTATTGCTGCACTAACATTCAGAACGAATGCGAGCGGCGACACAATGGTTCCCATCACCAAGAGGATAACCACCAAGCTACCGACAGGCGACATAAACGACGGATACAGCAACCCGTACCATAATACTTACAACAAGAGCGCATGTAGAGGAGAGCGATATGGCATGGGTATTTTGCCATGGGATAGCCTATCCGGAAAGGGGCCAGTTGTTCCCATTACCGGTGCAGAGAACTTCCAGTTCCCTAATCGTAGAGACGTAAAGGCTGGTGATAGCTTGACCTATTCCACTGACCCGATACACGCAGCGAATGTCAATTGCTGGAGCGCAGAACCAGTAACACCAACGTTCGATGCGTTTTCACAGGGCGTATTCAGGAAGAGCGATACATCAACCCTTGTGAATGTTTATAGCGTAAACGGCGCTGGCCCTTATGCTCCATTAAGGCCAACATCTCCTACAGATCCACAAGATTCAGGATACAACATACCTCCACAGACATTTAGGAAATTGAATTTTTCATTAGGAACAGTATACCCGGAAACAGGCAACATACACGCTCCGATGAATCACGCTATTGGTGGGTTGATCTATGGAGTAACAAACCGTCCATCTTGGATGAAGGGGTTTACGGTTATGCGCACAGAGCCAGCGGGGAGGGTTGTTGCCCATGGCATGGGCATGTATCGCTTCCAAGCAAATCCTGTTAATAACGTACTTCCAATAGAGAGGGCTGTCAATGAATTCATTTTCCATTCGAAAGACATGGAAAGTGATGTAATACCACAAACCACTATACAGGATATCGAAGATAATCCGACCAAGTATGAAGTACAGTGTGTTGCTCCTGTTGGTTTTCATACGGACATTTACAACTCACTCCCGTTGACCTTATCTGGAACTCCTCAAAATCCAGGCGCGTTTGGAATTGAGCCCAGTGAATATGCTTCCCTTCTTCAGTATGGCATTTTTACAAACCCATTTACTGACCTTAGAGATATTTGCGTAGGGGCCGAAATGCTTTCTTATGCAGGGATACAGCATGACGAAGGACAGATTAATACAGGAACTACTGCGGCAGGTACAGCCGGGTTTCAGCCAGGTCCGTTGTCCACTTCGCCTCCCGGTAATTGGGTAGGATATTCAAGGTGGAGAAACTCCACTGATGGAGCTAACGCTTATTGGAGTTCACTTGACCCAAACGGTAACCAGAGAAACGGAAACACTGGATTGCTTCTTAGTTCGTTTACTAGAATAAACGAAGGAAGAGGAGTTAATTACCAAATAAGATTCCAGAACATTGTGTACGGAAATCAATCGGTAGGTGGCTCCATAGATTTCAACAATCAGAACGTAAAGGACTTTCACCAACCATTCTATGTTGCGAACATAATTCTTGACGGTAAAAATGTTCCGCAGATCGGATCACAGCAATACATTAGTACGGGTCAGCACATTCGAGAAGAAAGCCCAATTGGTATCATCGGAACAGACCCGATACAAACGTTCAGACTTATCAATGAACGCATAGAAGATTGCCTTGGATTTAGCCCTACTGAATATAGGTATGTCTATATCCTGGATGCAAATGGATCGGAACAGGCGTGGGTATGCAGAACAGGTAACACATTACTTCCTGTAGCCACTGTAATACAGGATATAGCAAACAACGGATTCTGGGTTGGCCCTAATGGTATTCAGGTATACGGATTGTATGAAGCGTATACCGATCAGTACGGAAACAACTTCGTTGAGTTTGGGTCGAATAGTAACGCTCTTCCGGCAATTGATACAAGGGTTATTGTCAAGTATGACGACACCGCCCCTATACGCGCTTTTGGATTTGACCGGGTTATTGGAAGAACTCTATTCATGCCAGTAGACAGGACTTTGAATGTTGGCGGAACAAATAACGCCCTTAGAATAGGAGGTCTTCCGCTTCCATATAATGGGTTTGAGTATAATTCACAGTATAAAATATTCCTAGGTACATCTTTAGCTCAAAGTGTCAACTCTAGGTTTATTTATACATTAAGGCAGTGGGCTGTATTGTGGGATGCCGAAATGCTTACGCCGGGGCCATTGGATCTATTTAGTAGTCCTTATTATACTGCGTTTCCGCGCTCCCATCATAGATTACATCCTTACGGGAATATAGATACAACATCCGCTGTAGCTAACAACTATCACGGACAGTATGACAATGACTATCCAGGCGAGGTTGCTATTCTGGCCGAAGGTGGTCTTAGGTTTACCAGAAGTGTAAACCTTGACTATTCCAAGAAAGACAAGGTTATTGGTGTTGGAGTTCCGATAGGATATATAGAGAAGCTGGATCAGTGCAATGCCCATATAGCATCTGAAAAACTGGATCCGCTTCAGCAGGACGCACCGGGTCTTAGGACATTCGGTAAATCTGGACTGTTCTTTATCTCTGAAGAGAGCGGAGAGATCAAACACATCAAATCACTGAATTCGGGTGGCAATCAGAAGCTGTACGGATGGACAGAGAAGGGATGTTACCTGATCCCATATAACCAGAATATCCTTAGCGGTATCTCCGGAGAGGTTATCGGAACACAGGCCAGTGATGCGTTCTGGCCCAGACAAGAGATGTGGCTTTCTCGTGGACAGAAAGGGATGCCAGCACAGTTCTGGAGACTCGCGGCCAAGGCTCACTCCCCTACCGGGCAAGGCGATAACGACAGTGTTCTTTGGGCTGACAGGTCAGGTGTGTACCGATTGGTAGGGGATAGCATTTCTGACATTGCCAGAAATAAGTACATGAGTGAGTTGTCTCCATTCCTGAATGGTAACGCCGGTAACTATACCGACCCCATGTGCTCCATGTACAATAATGTTCATGACGAGTACTGGTTCAGTCTTATTGGTCCACCGGTTCCTGGACAGACAACACGCGGCGTTCCAACTGTATTCGTTTACAACGTGAGGAACGGAGAATGGACCGGTAAATTCACCTATCAGTTCGATAGGTACTTGATGGACCAGTTCACCATGATGGGTATGCGCCGGGGTGACACCTTTGAACTTGATAAGGGGTTCATTATGAATGGAAACGCAATACCTGCGTGGATCGAAACACCGTACTCTCCGTTTTCTCCGATGCAAAGCGAGGCTGTTACATTCAGGGTATCGCCGGACAAGCCAACAAAGATCGAGATCAGAGATAGCAATGGGTTTACAATGTTCCATACGGACCAAGCAACCAATGGTCAGTACTGGATAAAGTTCATAGACGGATGGCAGCAACAGGTGGGAAGGCGTAATGCTATTTACGACCCAACACAGAAGAGGGTACAGGATAGATTGTTCTATAAGAGAATCCATCACACCGATCCAGTACCATTCAGAATTACCTTTAGCCAGTTAGATATCAAACAAATTCCATAAAAATGGACGAAGTAGGTGGCGGAATTGCATCAGGAGCCGCGTCAGGAGCGGTATTAGGAACAACTATCCTTCCTGGATGGGGAACAGCTATTGGCGCTGTTGCTGGCGGAATAGTCGGTGGAATAAAAGGGGGTCAGGAAAAGAAAAAGCGAGAGGAATACGAAGCGAAAGAAAAGTCCATCCCTCTTCAGGACCCGAACCAAGTAGCGTACTTGGATAAGATCCGCCGCAACCAAAAAGCATTGGCCGCAGGAACGGACCCGATGACCTCTTACCGGATGCAAGAGGCCCGTAATCGTGGACAACAAACGGCGTTGAACCTTATGCGGTCAAGCGGCGGAAGTACACAAGCCCTCACAAGTAATATCCTTCGTGCTAACGAGGGAACGAACAGGGCTATTGCTGGGGCTGGCGCTATGGCGGAACAAAGGTCGGATGCTTGGCTTGCGGCAGAAGGAACGCTTGTTGGTTCAATGGCTGACCGAGCATATCGTAGGCAGTTGTCTCAGGCCCGTATGTTGTTTGCCCAACAGCAGCAAATGAAACAAGCCCGTGTTGACCAAGGTAATGCAGCCCTCGGAAACATGGGAACCGTAGCTGGAGGATTTAGCAAGACGGGCGGGTCAGGCAAGTCATTTGGCGGAGCCCCAAAAGGTGCTCAGATGGGAAGTTTAACAGCAAACAGTTCGTATGTTGAACCAACACTGGGTCAACAAGTTTCAAATCCTTGGAGAAACGGAGGTGGAGACCTTGGAAACAACGGACAATCCATGCAGTGGAATAATTACGGATCAGGTAATTCAGCGTGGTATAATCATCCAGGATGAGAGGAGGACCAGAAACGCCGCTATCCAGAGGGAATGCGGATCTACCATTAGAACAAGCCGTGTCTCCTGCGGACTTGTTGGATACCTCGCTAGAGGACCAGTCTATCGGGCTTGGACCTGATATGGGCCGGACATCACAGAATATGATGGATGACGGTAGTGGAGCATACGATGTCCCAACCCGCGATACACCCGAACAACTCCCTCCTCCTGGTTCTGAAAACCAAGCAGGGGTTGTTCCGCCTTCGGGACAAGTTCCGCCCGATGGACCCGCTCCACAAATTGACCCAATAGACGCACCAGAGGAACAGCCTCAAGGGGGTCAAAGGAACAGCGGTGGTGGGGTCAAGTCCACCCTACGGTATAAGGATGCTGAGTTAAATCCCAACTACCGGTATACGCAAAAAGACTACTACCCTCAGCGTGATCAATTCGTAACGACCGATGCTGTTGGGGAGAGGATGCAACTTGCCTCTGCGGGCGAGATACCATACGCTGTTCTGGCTTCAAGAAAGCAAGCTGTTCAGTCAAAGCGGGATGCGCTGGAGCAGAAGAAAGCCGCCTTGCTTGGGAACGACTACGGAAATACAGCGCCTCAATACCAACAGGAGTACGCCAAGTACGCCAGTGAGAGCCAACAGAAGTTGATCTCTGATGTAGCCAACAGTTTTGATGGGGACAGAAGTGCAGCACTTGAATACCTGACCAACACACAGGAAGGTCAAAGGCAGTGGGCAGAACACAATAGGAATGTTCAGGCCGTAGGCACCGAAGTGAAGGACATGGTGGAGGTAGCAGAAGACCGGCTTATCAACCACGGAAAAGGGTTGATAGGACTTAGTGACGAAGAGTTGAAGTACGCTAGGGATCTAGTGGGTGGATACCGCTCCCTTGGAACAGATAAGGAGGTTGACCTCAACGAACTTATTAAGAACTCCAGGTACTTAAATCAGTACATGGGGCGCGATAAGTACATGAAGGAGTATGGAACGGACTTCGTGAAGAACTTCGCTCAGACGACCAAGGGTATTGACCCAGAGAATCCTCCGTACTGGTCACAAGGGAAACTGTTTATTCCCGTTACCGAAAGGACCACGTATGACGGACTGATCGAGAATATGTCACGGAGCATGACCCAGATGAACATGTTCAAAGATGTCAACGAAGCGAAGGACTGGCTTCAGAACATGATGCCACCTGACGTGAAGACGGAGTACAAGATTGTTGGTCCCAATAGCACCAGCGGAAGTAGCGAAAGTGGGTCCGGAGGTAGCGACGGTGGACCAAAGGTTGTTTCGTCTGTAATGAGTAGCAATCTTCTTCCGAACGGAGCAACAACAAAGCCATTCAAGACAATTGTTTTTGCTTCAATGCAGACCACGGGAGATAAACCACACGAGGTTAAGTCTGCGAGTGTTAGGGTTGGTGGTGAGCAAATTGACTTAAGCAACCTGACCCTACAATATAACAAGCACCATAAGAAGGGTGAGACTGGTTGGTATATTGAGGGGACAGACTCCGGTAACAAAGAGACTGTTACTGATAATGAAAACATTCCAAAAGAAGCGGAGGGAAACACTAGGGTCTTAGCCGGTTCCGGAGGCTCTGGAGATGGCGGAAACAACACAAAGACCAGCCAGAGGTCTGAAAAGAAATATCTAAGAAGGGCTAATATCGAGGATAATGGTGGGGTCATGGAAACATACTTCGGAAC
>Ga0209476_10002746_pt1 | contig 11732 bp, 3 predicted proteins | sample KloWWTrecipitate_FD_187179 | JGI IMG/M metagenome (GOLD analysis project Ga0209476, IMG submission 187179) | Active sludge microbial communities from Klosterneuburg, Austria, studying microevolution and ecology of nitrifiers - Klosterneuburg... | ecosystem: Engineered > WWTP > Aerobic digester >...
CTACGGTCCACGCTTCATCGAGGACAGTGGCCGCCTCGGCATGATCGATCACGTCTACAACCGGCCGCAGCGCATCGTCGATGACGCCTATCCCGACGTTGCCTCCGCCGTGCGCGGCGAGCCGAACTACGACATCCCGTTGATCCACGGCGGCGGCAATTTTCACTTGTTCCGCAATCGAGATGCGTTCATGACGCGGTTGATCGTCAACGAGAACCCCGGCGTGAGCGAGCAACAGATTCGCGACTACTACGCCGTCTACCAGGGCCTTGATGTGACCCTGACCGATCCGTTCCCGAGCAGCTACGACTCGACCCAGCATATCGACATGTGGATGTTGCCGCTTGCCGACAACACGGTCCTGATCGGCCAATATGCTGCGGGCGAAGGCGGTGGTGTGCCGAAGTCGGTGACCGATGCCGTCGCGTCGCAGATGCAGGCACGCGGATATACGGTCTACCGCACGCCTGGCTGGCGCGCGGGCGGCGCCCACTACACCTACACGAATGCGGTCCTGCTCAACGACCTTGCCCTGATCTGTCGTTTCGGCGGCAGTTACGCCGCGCAGGACGCGCAGGCGCTGGCGACCTTCCAGACCGCGCTGCCGGATCGCACCATCGTGCCGGTTGATTGCAGCGGCATCATCGGTTCGGCCGGCGCGATCCATTGCATCGTCATGCATGTTCCCGATCTGCTTTTCCGCGACGAGTTTGAAGGCGTCGAATGAGCCATCGCGCTGGTCGCCAACTCGCATGGATCGAATGACCCTGATCGACACCGCGCCGATTCCCGGTGGCGGCGAGCTGCGCCTGTTTGCCGAGGGCGAGCACTATTCGATCAAGATCGCCGGTGGTGGCGATTTGATGTCGACGCGCATGCACGGCTCCGAAGACGCATTGGCCCGAATCACCTGCGAGCGGATCGCCGGTGTCGCCGAGCCGCGCGTCCTGATCGGCGGGCTCGGCATGGGCTTCACGCTTGCCGCGGCGTTGGCGCAACTGGGCGCAAGAGCACGAATCATCGTCGCCGAACTGGTGCCGGGCGTGATCGCCTGGAACCGCGGCCCGCTCGGCCGGCATGCCGGCCATCCGCTGGACGATGCGCGCGTCGAGGTGCGCGAATGCGACGTGGCCGCCGTGATCAAGGCTGAACACGCGAGTCTCGATGCCATCCTGCTCGATGTCGACAACGGCCCCGACGGTTTGACCCGGCTCGGCAATGACTGGCTGTATGCGAGGCCCGGCCTGGCTGCATCGATGGCGGCGCTGCGTCCAAGGGGAGTGCTGGCAATCTGGTCGGCGCATGCCGATCGCAAATTCTCCGAACGTCTGCGCCAAAGCGGTTTCGCGGTCGATGAAGTGCCGGTGCGTGCGCACGGCAACAAGGGCGCCCGCCATTTGATCTGGCTGGCGAGCAAGCTCTCGAATCCGACCACGACCAAAGTCCGGCGGGCCCGATCGGCCCGGCCCACGCCAACGTCACGGCGATATTGATCGATCCGCATTGACGGCATCGTCCCGAAGAGGCGACAAGGGCATGAATGCGCTGCCTATTCGCTGCGGCTGGCCAAGCCGTCACGGTGTTGCTTGCGCGCATCGACGACGATGTTCCAGCCGCGCTCGGTGAGTTCCTGCTGGCTGCGCAGCGTCGCGGTGCCATTGATCAGCACGGTCTTGCGGGCACCGCGGAATTCCTCACCATCGAGAAAGCGTGCGACCTCGCCGGTCCATGTCAGGTAGTCGATCGGTAGTGGCAGCACGAGTTCACCATCGACGCTGTCGTAGGCGAGCCCGGCACCGACAGTCAGCAGATTGCCGCCCTTGGCGCGCTCGCCGAGGCGTTCGCCGACCAGTTGCAAGGCGTTGACGAGGTAGCGGGCTTCGAGCTCCGAGTGCGCCGTCATCGCAAGTTCAAGCAGGGCCTCGCCGCCCGCTTTCGGCTGCAAGCGTTCGAGCGCGTCGATCAGGGCGGTCTGCAGGCTTGGCGTGAAGGTGCCGCGTCGCAGGAACTGGCGCAGCAGCAGATTGTCGTGGCAGAACTGGCGCAGGCGTTTTGCATTGTGTTCGCGCAACTGCTCGGGATCGAGTTTCCAGACCACCTCGTTGAGTTGCTTGCTCCAGGAAAGGGCAAGCCCGCCGGCGCCGCCAATCGTGCCAAGTGCGGCGCTGGCCGCGAAGTGACCGCCCGAGCCGGCCCAGGCCAACCTGTCCAGGCGTTCGCGCAGGTAGGGGTTGCTCGTGTAGGGATCGATGCCGAGGCGCTCGGCGAGTTCGCGACGCACCTGTCCGTACTTGAGTTGACGCTTGACCTCGCGCCCGGCCTCGTCGCCGACATCGGCGTACCAGCCGGACTGGCCTTCGCTGCCGTTGCCGAGCGCTTCGGCGCGATCGATTTCGCGCGCCTGGGTCATCGGCCCGTCGCCGCGAGGGTGCGGGTTGCCGCTGCTGCCGAACTCGCGTGCGCCGCGATCCGACAAGGCTTGCGCCTGATTGCCCAGACGCTTCAGGCGCTTGCCGAAATAGCGTGCGACGCCGAGCGGAATGCCTGTCAGGGTCTGCACTGGATGGCGCAGGATCTGGCCAAGGCCATGCGCGGTTTTCGTCACCGAGGCATCGGCCGCATCGACAAATGCCTGGCTGCGGCTGACCGCGTCGAGTGTTTCGAGCGCCGGCAGCTCGGCAATGCGCTCGCCGAGTATCTCGACGCTCTCGGCCTGGATCGGCCCGAGCGCGGTGTCGATCGTGAAGCGCGCCATGTAGCCGCGGATCTCGACATGCGGATCGACCTGGAAGCCCGGCCCCGACAACAATGCCGGGCGCACCAGACTGCTGGCACCGAGCACCGGTTCGAGTTCGTATTCCGGCGTCGGCACGGCCTGTGCCGGCAAGCCGAGCAGGGCGCAACAGAGGATGGACAGGCTGGCAGGGCGGAATCCGGGCATGACGTGGCGCGTGATCGCAGGCAATCCCGGCAGTCTAGCCGCAGGGCGATGAACCGCTCGGTATCATGGGGTGAGAACCGCTGGCTGCAGGCTACGCGCCGTGGTCGATCAAGGGATGGCGCAAGGGCAGGGCAATGCAGGCAGCACATTTCATTCATGGAAACCGGCTGGAACTCCTCGCCGAGCGGCTGATCGATGATTTGCAGGCGGGCGGCAGCGGCGATCCGCTGCAACCGCAGGTCGTCGTCGTCGCCCATCCGGCACTGGGGCGCTGGTTGCAGGAACGCATCGCGGCACGTTGCGGCATCGCGATCAATATCGAGTTTCCCTTGCCATCGACCTTTGCCTGGCAGGTGTTGCGGCGTTTTTCCGGCACCTTGCCGCGAGAATCCGCGTTTTCGCGCGAGGCTTTGACCTGGCGCATCCATGCGGCCTTGCCGGAACTGGCCCGGGGCAAGCATTTCGAGCGTGTGTGCGATTATCTCGGCGATCCCGGCGATCAGCGCCAGCGCTACGAGCTTGCGGTGAACCTCGCCCGCCTGTTCGATGAGTACACGATGGCGCGGCCGCAATGGATCCGTGAGTGGACCCACGGCCGCCTGCTGCTCGACGATGCCGACGAGCGCTGGCAGGCGGAATTGATGCGCCATCTGGCGCACTCGGTCGATGAACTGGATCGCGCCAACCTGATGCGCACGGTGCTCGGCGAGATCGAGCGCACGCCGGATTTGCCGCATGGCCTCGCAGCAGGCTTCTCCATTTTCGGTGCCGCGCACCTGCCGCCGCTGTTGCTGGAGTTCTTCCTCGCCCTGGCCCGGTGCGTGCCGCTGCGCTTCTACCAGCCCAACCCCTGTCTGGATTACTGGGGTGACATTGTTTCCGATCGTGAACGCCTGCGCCGCAGCCAGTTGTGGCGGGCGCACGGCCGCCGCGAGGACGAAGCCTACCTGCACAGCGGTCATCCACTGCTGGCTTCATGGGGCGCACTCGGTCGCGAATTCCTCAAGGCGATCCACGCACCTGACCTGGTTGTGCATGACGACGACGCATTCGCCGCGCCGGCCTCGCCCGGGCTGCTCGGCTGGCTGCAGCACGGCATCCTGCTGCTTGATCCGCAGCACGCGCCGCCGCCGATGCTGGAGCCGATACCCTCCGTGCAGTTGCACCGATGCGCGAGTCGGCGGCGCGAGGTCGAAGTCCTGCGCGACCAGTTGCTGCGCCTGTTCGAAACTCTCGATGATTTGCTGCCGCATGAAATCGTGGTCATGTCGCCGCGCATCGAGGAGTACGCGCCCTACATCGCCGCCGTGTTCGGTGATACCGATGCGCTGTCGATTCCGTATGGCATCAGCGACGTGCCCTTGCGCGCGACGCATCCCCTGATCGACGCATTCGCACGCATCCTTGGCCTCGGTGAAAGCCGCATCACGGTCAGCGAGATCCGTGGCTTCCTCGCCGAACCGGCGATCGCGCGGCGCTTCGGTCTCGAAGGCGAAGCGCAGGACTGGTTGCGCACCTGGATCGCCGACAGCGGCATCCGCTGGGGTCTCGATGCGGACTTCCGCGCTGCACTCGGTGCCGCCGCCATCGACGAGACGACCTGGCGCTTCGGCTTCAATCGCCTGTTGCTCGGGTATGCGGTTGGCGATGACGATGCCATGCGTGCGGATGTCGTGCCGGCGGCCAACGTCGAAGGTGCATCGGCGCAATGGCTGGGCCAGTTCGCGCGCTTCGTCGACACGATCGCGGCGACCCGCGCAGGCTTCGCGAAACCCCGCAGCGCGAATGCCTGGAAAGCTTGGCTGATCGAACGCCTCGAGACCCTGCTCGACAGCGAAACCACCGACGTCGCCGAACTCGGCGCCGTGCGCGACCTGCGCGAGGCCATCGCCACCCTGGGCAACGCGGCGGCGCACTGGCTTGGCGACGAGCCGATCGCCTTCGACGTCGTGCGCAGCGCGCTGGATGCGGCAATTGCCGAGCCGCGTGCAGCGCGGGCAGGGCGTTTCGAAATCACCTTCTGCGGCATGGTGCCGATGCGCAACGTGCCGCATCGCGTGGTCTGCGTGCTCGGCCTGGATGCCGGCGAGTTCCCGCGTCGACAAGCGCCTGCCGGTTTCAACCTGATGCGTCGCCATGCGCAGGCTGGCGATCGCACCATTCGCGAGGATGATCGTTTCCTGTTCCTGGAAAGCCTGATTGCCGCGCGCGATGTGTTCTATCTCAGCCACGTTGATCGCGATGCGAAATCGGCGGCGATGAATCCGCCCTCGCCACTGGTCGAGGAGCTCATCGGTTTCCTCGCCGCAGCCTATGGCAAGGAAGCATGGCAAGAGGTACAGCCGCAGATCATCCGCCAGCACCCGATGCACGCGTTTGCGGTAGACAACTTCCGCGCCGACAAGGGCGCGCCAAGCTATGACCGACGCTGGTGGGACGCGGCACGCAAACTGCGCGAAGGCTGGCTTGAAACGGAACCGTTCGTGGCCGATTTCAGCGTGGCGGCAATGGCCGCACCGGCAGCCGATGGGGCGCTCGAATGGAGCGAGGTGTCGATCGACGAATTGCTCGCCTGGCTGCGCCATCCTGCGCGCGCGTACTTCCGCCAGCAGTTGCCATTGCACCTGCACGAAGCCGAGCGCGACGAGGATGTCGAAGCCTTCGCGCTGGATCGCCTTGATCGCTACCAGCTTGGCGATCGCCTGCTCGGGCCGCAATCCGCAAGGCCCGACCTTGGGCGCGTCCAGCGCGAGGGTGCATTCCCGCTTGGCCTTGCCGGGCAGCATGCCTGGGACAAACTGAGCGCCGAGGTCGACGCGCTGGAACAAGAGGCAGCCGACCAGCTTGGCGGCGCGTTCGTGCCGCTCACTGTCGAAGCCGCGGTGATCGAAGTTGCCGACTTGCGTGTGCGCGTGGGTGGGGTGATCCGTCACCTTGTGCAAACTTCCAAAGGCAAGCGTGTCCTGTTGCTGAGCCGGCCGGGCAAGATTCGCGGCGTCGACCTCGCCCGGCTCGCGCTGGAACGCGCCCTGCTTGGCACGGAGGAAGAGGCGACGGCGATGCTGGCGCTTGGCCTGGACAGGGGAGATGTCACGGTGCGTGAACTGAAGCCGGTTGCCGATCCGCACGACTGGTTGCGCAAGCTGCTGCTCTGGCGCGCACGCGGATTGCGCCAGCCGCTGGCGGCCTTCCGCAAGAGTGCCGAAGCATTTGCCGCGAAGTTGCAGGCCACGGGTGATCTGCAGCAGGCGCGCATGGGCGCCCGCGCCATCTGGTCCGGCGAGAATTTCCCCGAGAATGCCGATCCGTACAACGAACTGCTTGCACGCCACCGTGGTGATGCGCTGCTGGATGCCTCGTTCGAGGAGTTCGCCACCGAACTGTTCCTGCCGCTGTATGCCGCTGTCGGAGACAAGCCGTGAAGCGCAAGGCAGGCAATACCGGCATGCTCGATGCGGCGACGCTGATCCTGAGCGGCCAGCACCTGATCGAGGCCAGCGCCGGCACCGGCAAGACCTACAACATCGCCTTGCTCTACCTGCGCCTGTTGCTGGAACGGAAAATCCGCGTCTGCGAAATTGCCGTGGTCACCTTCACCGATGCGGCAACCCGCGAACTGCGCGGTCGCCTGCGTGCGCGCATTGCCGAGGCGATCGGGCGATTGCAGCAGGCCGCGCCGGCGCAGTCCGATGAGCTGGATCGGATTCTGCAAATGCATCGCGTCGACAAGGCTGCGCTGGAGACGGCGCGTGACCTGCTGACTTCCGCACTGGTCGGTTTCGACGAGGCACGCATCGCCACCTTGCATGGCCTGTGCAAGCAGTTGCTTGCCGAGCACGCGTTCGAGACCGGATTGCCGTTCTTCGAACTCGACAACGACGCCGGCAACGAGGCCACGCTGGAACTGGTGCGGGATTTCTGGCGGCGCCATGTCATTGTCGATGCGGACGAGGCCGTGCATGCCATCCTCGAACGTTGGGATACGCCCGAAGCCCTTGCGATGGAACTGCGGCGTGCGCAGGTGCTGGCATTGCCGGCCACGCAGGTCGATCCGGCCGATGTGCGCGCATGGCTGGCGGACAGTCGCGCTGCGCTCGCCAATGCGCAGAAGGACTGGCAGCGTCTGCATGCCGAGGGCGCGGTCGCCGAAGCGATGCAACAGTTGCAGCAGGCGATTGCCGACAAGTTCATTTCCTCGGCTAAGGATGGCCCGCACGGGACGGCTTCGATGCAGATCTGCACGGCTGCCTGCGCAAACGATCCTGCCGAGGTCGATTTGCCCGCACTGCACCCGCTGGGTACGAGTGCAATCACGGTGGCCCTGCTGGCGAAAGCGCGCAAGACGGGCTGGCAGCCCGATGGCGCGCTTGCCGAGGTATCCCGCAAAGTCGAGGCGATGCAGCATGCTCGGCGCGAAATCGATGCCGCCTTGCTTGCCCGCTTCGCGAGTGCGGCCATCGATTTCGTGCGCATGGGCCTTGCCGAACGCCGCCAGCGCCTGCGCCGCTTCGGCTTTGATGATCTCGTCGGCGAGTTGCATGAACGCCTGCGCGGCGAGTCCGGTGAGCGCCTGGCGCGCAGCATCGCGGCGACGATGCCGGTCCTGCTGGTTGACGAGTTCCAGGATACCGATCCGCTGCAATACGCGATCCTGCGTCGCATCCACCGCGCCCGCGCCGATGCCGTGCTGCTGCTGATCGGCGATCCGAAACAAGCCATCTACCGTTTCCGTGGCGGCGACATCCACACCTATCACGCCGCCGCCCGCGATGCCGCTGGCAACCGCCACACCTTGCGCGAGAACTGGCGCTCGGATGCCGCCTTGATTGTCGCTGCCAACAGCGTCTTCGATGGCGTCGCCGATCCCTTCCTCGTCGATTTCATCCCGTTTGAACCGGCGCGATTCCCGTCGAGCAAAGCCGCATCGGCACATTGGCTGGCAAGCGCCAAGCCCTTGACCGTGTGGCGCATGCCGGATCGCATTGACGACAAGGGCGCACGCAAGTCATGGACGGTCGGAAGTTTCGCCGAACGCATGTTTGCCGAAGTCGCCGTCGAGATCCGCGCAATCCTCATGCGCGCACGCGAGGAATCGGTCGACGTGCCGAGCATCGCCGTGCTGGTCAACAGCAACAAGCAGGCCGAACAGGCCGCACGCCATCTCGGCCAATGGAATATCGCCTGCGATTACCTGAGCGCGGCGAGTGTCTACGCCAGCGCCGAGGCAGTCGAGATCGAGCGCCTGCTGGTTGCCCTCGATGCGCCGGCCGATTCGGCCTGCGTGCGCGCCGCACTGGCAACGGAGCTGCTCGGTTTCACCCTGCAGGATTTGCTCGCCGCGCGCGAAGATCCCGGCCGCTGGGAAAGCCAGCTTGGCCACATCGCCAGCCTGCGCCAGCGCTGGCTCGATGCCGGCCCATACGCCACGATTGCGCATTGTGTGCAAATGTCGGCGACCCGCCTGCTGCCGCGCTGGGACGGCCGGCGCCGGGTCACCAACCTGCTGCATCTTGGCGAACTCCTGCAACACGAATCGGCGCGACGCTCGACGCCTGCCGAGTTGCTGCACTGGCTTGGCCAGCGTCGCATGGAAGCCGATGAAAAACGCGGCGAGGGCAATGCCGAACCATTGCGACCGGCCGACGATCCAGGTGCGGTGCAGGTGTTGACCGTGCATCGCAGCAAGGGCTTGCAGTACGACGTCGTCTTCGCGCCATTTGCCATGGCCACGTTCTGGAAAAAGCTGGAAAACCAGGAGGTCGCGGATGAGGCGGTGGCCTGGCATGCCGACGATGAACTGCGCATCGACATTGGCGGCCCGGAGTGGAAGGCGCATGCACTCGCCCAGCGCGACGAGCAGTTCGCCGAAAGCCTGCGCCTGGCTTATGTCGCGATCACGCGAGCGCGTCATCGCGTCTGGCTGGCCTGGGCCTGGGTGAATACAAGGCAAAGCAGCACCAGCCTGACCGGTCCATTCGCCTGGCTGTGGTTTCGCGACGCTGGAATCAAGCGTCCCGATCAACTCGTTGCACTCAAGGATCAAGCCGATCGCATCGACGAAGGGCTGGCCGCCCTGGTCAAGCGTTCGCGGCAGTGCATCGACATCAAGCGGCTGGAAGTCGAAGCGCCGCCGATAACGCGCTTGCCGGACGCGGCCAACAAGGACGATCTGGTCATCGCGGAGTTTTGCGGTCGCATCGAACGCGGCCTTGAAACGCTCAGCTACAGCCGTCTGTTCGCCGGCAGCCAGCAGGCACCGCTGGCTGACCATGACGAGTTCGACACGCCACTGACCACGAGCCCGGCGCGGCCGGTCGAGGATCCCGTTCCGCAATGGCCGCGCGGCGCGGCTTTTGGCGTCTGTGTGCATCAGGTGTTCGAGGATGTCGCCTTTGCCGAACTCGCCGCAGCGGGCGTGCCTGCCGATCTCGCCCGCATCTGCGCCGATCACGGCTATGCCGGCGACGAGATTGAAACCATTGCCGGCATCACCCGCGCCGGCGTGCGCAGCGAACTGCTGCCCGGTTCCGGCTTGCGCCTGATGGATCTCGGCGCGGGCGAGGCGCTGGCCGAGCTCGAGTTCCTGTTTCCGCTGGGTGGATCACGGCTCGACGCCTTTGCACAGGTGCTGGCGGCCTGGCCCGACTACGCCCGCGCGCCGGCTGAATGGATCGTGCGACGCGCCAGCGTGCGCGGCCTGATGACCGGCTACATCGATCTGATCGCGCGCTGGCAGGATCGCTACTACGTGCTCGACTACAAGACCAACCTGCTGGGTCCGGGACGTGCCGACTACGCGGCCGAACGCTTGCCGGCAGCCATCCGCGCCCACGACTACGATCTGCAATACCTGATCTACCTGGTTGCCCTGCAGCGTTTCCTGCGCGCGAGGCTGGGTGGCAGCTACGACTATGAAAAACACATCGGCGGCGCCTTGTACCTTTTTGTGCGTGGCATGCGCGAAGGCGACCGCGCCGGCATCCATCACGATCGCCCACCGGCCGCCTTGATCGACGCGCTCGATGCCTGGTGCGAAGGAGAGGCGCCATGAGTGCATTCGAGTCAGTGCGTGAAGGCGGTTTCAGTGCCCTGGATGCGGCACTCATCGAGGCCTTTGCTTCGATCTGGCCGGACAGCGACAAGGCCGCCTTGCATCTGGCTGCGCTGAACAGCTGGGCGGTCGCGCACGGACACAGCTGCTTCAGCCCGGAGCTGCTTGCCGAATGGCCGACAAGTGTCGAGCCCGGTTCACGCGAGCGCATGACCTTGGCATGGCACGACGCCTTGCGCGCGGGCAACTGGCCACAGGCGGCTTTCATCGGGCCGGCCGCAGGCGATGCGCCGATTGTCGTCGAAGGTCAACGCGCCTGGTTGCGCCGCTACTGGCGCTATGAGCGGGAAATCGAGACCGCCTTGCGCGCGCGTGCGCTGCCGTTCGCGACGCAACCGCCGGCCGATGACGTGGCGTGCGCGCTGGACGAGTTGCTGCCCGGCGCCGATGCCGGGGAGATCGACTGGCAGCGTGTCGCTGCCGTGACCGCCTTGCGCGCGCCATTGACCGTGATCTGTGGCGGCCCCGGCACCGGCAAGACCTTCACCGCCTTGCGCGTGCTCGCCTTGATCCAGCGCTTCGGCGGGCGGCCCTTGCGCATGGCTCTCGCCGCACCAACCGGCAAGGCCGCGCAGCGCCTCGGCGAAGCGGCCCAGTCGGGTCTGCAGAAATTGCCTTTGAGCGAGGATCAGCGCGCCAGCCTGCCCGGCGAAGCGATGACCTTGCATCGCCTGCTCGGCTTCCATCCGCAATCGGTGCAGCCGGCGCGCGATGCCTCGCGCCTGCTTGATCTCGATGTACTCGTCGTTGATGAATGCTCGATGGTCGACCTGCCGTTGATGGCCAAACTGCTGCGTGCGCTGAAACCCGATTGCCGGCTGATCCTGCTTGGCGATCCCGACCAGTTGCCGGCGGTGGAGAATGGTGCCGTGCTGGCAACGCTGGCGGCACAGAACCCGGGCAACCGGCAATCGGCCCAAGCGGCGCAATGGCTGGTGGATACACGCGCCGCCAGCGTGCAGGCGAGCGACGGAATATCCGCCCTCGGTGCGCGCATCGTGCGTCTTGAACGACCGCGCCGCTTCGGCGGTGATTCGGGTATTGCGCGCCTCGTGCGCGCAATTCGCCTAGGCGACGCCGCGCAGGTGTTTGCCAGCCTGTCCGAGAGCGCCGACATCCTCTGGAGCGAACAACCGTGGCGACTCGACAGCGCGGCCACGCGCGCGGCGCTGCGCGAATCCTGGCAAGGTCTGGCGGCGGCCAGCTCGCCGCAGGATGCGCTGGAATGCCTCGGCCGTTACCGCATCCTGTGTGCGCTGCGCGAAGGCCCGCGTGGCGTGGCCGGCATCAACCAGGCCGTCGCCAGCGCCGTGCATGGCACGCAGGCCGCATCGATGTTCATTGCCGGTCGTCCCCTCCTGATCACCAGCAACCAGCACGCGCTGGGACTCTACAACGGCGATGTCGGCGTGCTGCTGGCCGAACAGGCCGGTGCGCCATTGCGGGCGTGGTTCGCGCGGCGCGATGGTGGCGTGCAGGCGCTGCTGCCGGCGCAATTGCCGCCGCATGAAAGCGCCTGGGCCATGACCGTGCACAAGGCGCAAGGCTCCGAATTCGATACCGTCGAACTGGTCCTGCCCGACGAGCCGCATCCACTGCTGACCCGCGAATGGCTCTACACCGCCGCCAGCCGCGCTCGCACGCAATTGCGCATCCATGCCAGCCGCGAAGTGATCGCCG
>Ga0209476_10002748_pt1 | contig 11725 bp, 9 predicted proteins | sample KloWWTrecipitate_FD_187179 | JGI IMG/M metagenome (GOLD analysis project Ga0209476, IMG submission 187179) | Active sludge microbial communities from Klosterneuburg, Austria, studying microevolution and ecology of nitrifiers - Klosterneuburg... | ecosystem: Engineered > WWTP > Aerobic digester >...
ACGACCCCTGCGATGCTCCACAGCAGCGCGCAGAACGCGAGCAGCAGCGCGGCGCGGCGGTGCGAAGCGTGTGGGTCCGGGAACATGGGTAGAATTTGCCGATGAGATTCTACCCATGAGCGCGCCTCGTTTCGTCCACCTTCGGGTCCATTCGGAATATTCGGTCAGCGATTCGATCGTTCGCCTCGACGCGCTGATCGGCGCGGCGCTCGCGGACCAGCAGCCGGCGGTCGCGGTCACCGACCTCGCCAACCTGTTCGGCTGGGTCAAGTTCTACAAGGCCGCGCGCGCGCGTGGCGTCAAGCCGATCTGCGGCGTGGACGCGTGGCTGTCCAACGACGCCGAGCGCGACCGGCCGTCGCGAATCCTGCTGCTTGCGCGCAACCGCGCCGGCTACCTGAGGCTGTGCGAACTGATCAGCCGCGCGTGGATCGAGAACGAGTACCGCGGGCGCGGCGAACTGCGCGCCGAGTGGTTCGACGCAGCGGGCGCCGACGGCGCACCGATGGGCGAGGGCCTGATCGCGCTGTCGGGCGCGCATGCCGGCGACGTCGGCCAGGCGCTGCTGGGCGGCAACGCCGACGCGGCCGAGGCGCTCGCCCGCGACTGGGCGCGCCGATTTCCAGGCGCGTACTACCTCGAGGTGCAGCGCACGGGGCAGCAGGAGGCCGAGGCACAGACGCGCGCGGCCGCGCAGCTCGCGGCGCGTCTCGGCTTGCCGATCGTCGCCACGCATCCGGTGCAGTTCATCGCGCGCGAGGACTACCGCGCACACGAAGCGCGGGTGTGCATCGCCGAAGGCGAGATCCTGGCCAATCCGCGGCGCGCGCGCCGGTTCACTGACCAGCAGTACTTCAGGTCGCAGGCCGAAATGGCCGAAGCCTTCGCCGACCTGCCGGAGGCGCTCGCCAACAGCGTCGAGATTGCGCGGCGCTGCAGCGTGTCGATGGTGCTGGGCAAGGCGCAGCTGCCGCAGTTCCCGACGCCGCCCGGCGTGACGCTCGACGACTACATGCGCCAGCTCGCCCGCGAGGGCCTTGCGCAGCGCATGGCGAGGCTCTTTCCCGAAGCGAGCACGCCTCCCGAAGAACTCGCGGCGCGTCGCGAGCAGTACGGCAGGCGACTCGACTACGAGTGCGACACGATCGTCCAGATGGGGTTCTCCGGATACTTCCTGATCGTGGCCGACTTCATCAACTGGGCGAAGCAGAACGGCGTGCCGGTGGGCCCGGGCCGCGGCTCGGGCGCGGGCTCGCTGGTGGCGTTCGCACTCGGCATCACCGACCTCGACCCGATCCCGTACGCGCTGCTGTTCGAGCGTTTCCTGAATCCCGAGCGTGTGTCGATGCCCGACTTCGACATCGACTTCTGCCAGGACAAGCGCTACAAGGTCATCGAGTACGTGCGCGGACGCTACGGCGAGCAGGCGGTGTCGCAGATCGCCACCTTCGGCACGATGGCCTCCAAGGCAGTGATCCGCGACGTCGGCCGCGTGCTCGACATGGGCTACAACTTCTGCGACCAGCTCTCGAAGCTGGTGCCGGTCGTGCAGAACAAGCCGCTGTCGCTGGCCAGGGCGCGCGAAGCCGAACCGATGCTGGCCGAGCGCGAGAAGCAGGAAGTCGAAGTGCGCGAACTGCTCGCGCTGGCCGAACCACTCGAGGACCTGACACGCAACGTCGGCATGCACGCCGGCGGCGTGCTGATCGCGCCCGGCCGGCTCACCGACTTCTGCCCGCTCTACAAGCCGCCGGGCGCCGAAGCGGGCGTCGTCAGCCAGTTCGACAAGGACGACGTCGAGGCGGTCGGACTGGTCAAGTTCGACTTTCTCGGCCTGCGAAACCTGACCATCATCGAGCTGGCGGTCAGCTACATCAACCGGCGGCATCCGCAGCTCGGCCTGGACCTCGACAAGCTCGGCTTCGACGACCCGAAGGCCTACCAGGTGCTGAAGGACGCGAACACGACCGCGGTGTTCCAGCTGGAAAGCGAGGGCATGAAGAAGCTGCTGAAGAAGCTGCAGCCCGACCGCTTCGAGGACATCATCGCGGTGCTGGCGCTGTACCGGCCCGGACCGCTGGGCTCGGGAATGGTCGACGACTTCATCCTGCGCAAGAAGGGCCAGCAGCAGATCGACTATTTCCATCCCGACCTTAAGCCCTGCCTCGAGCCGACCTATGGCGTGATCGTCTACCAGGAACAGGTGATGCAGATCGCGCAGACCATCGGCGGCTACACGCTCGGCGGCGCCGACCTGCTGCGCCGCGCGATGGGCAAGAAGAAGTCCGAGGAGATGGCGCAGCATCGGGGGCTGTTCGTCGAAGGCGCGAAGAAGAAGGGCTACGCGGTCGACCTGGCGAACAAGCTGTTCGACCTGATGGCGATGTTCGCCGAGTACGGCTTCAACAAGTCGCACACGGCGGCGTACGCAGTGGTCACGTACCACACCGCATGGCTGAAGGCCTGCTTTCCGGCCGAATTCATGGCTGCCACGCTGTCGTCCGACATGGACGACACCGACAAGGTCAAGCTGTTCGTCGACGACGCGCGGGCCAACCGGGTCGAGGTGATGCCACCCGACATCAACGCATCGGCGTACCGCTTCGAACCGGTCGCCGATCGCGCGGTCCGCTACGGGCTCGGCGCGATCAAGGGCACCGGCGAGTCCGCGGTCGTGAACATCCTGCAGGCGCGCGCGGAGCGGCCGTTCTCCGACCTGTACGACTTCTGCGCGCGCATCGACCGCAAGATCGTGAACCGGCGGGCCATCGAGGCGCTGGTTCGCGCCGGCGCGTTCGACACGCTCGACGCGGATCGCGCGAAACTGCTGGCCAACGTCGGCCGCGCGATCGACGCTGCCGAGGCTGCGGTCGTGGCCATCGACCAGGTGAGCCTGTTCGGTGACGAAGCAGGCGGATTGCCGAGCGCGCCCGAGTGGATCCCGGCGCCCGCCTGGGGCGACCGGCAGCGCCTGCAGGAAGAGAAGACCGCGCTCGGCCTGTTCCTGAGCGGCCACCTGTTCGACGCCTTCGAGGCCGAGGTGCGCAGCTTCGTGCGCACCCGGCTCGTCGACCTGCAGCCGGCGCCCCAGCCGGTCTGGATCGCGGGCGTCGTCGCCGCGCAGCGCCCGCAGATGACCCGCCGCGGCAAGATGGTCTTCGTCACGCTGGACGACGGCAGCGCGACGCTGGACGTCGCGGTCTACAACGAGTTGTACGATGCGCAGCGCCGCCTGATCCGCGACGACGAATTGCTGGTCGTGCTCGGCAAGGTGAGCCGCGACGAGTACAGCGGCGGCCAGCGCGTCGTCGCCGACCGCCTGCTCGACCTTGTCGGCGCGCGGCAGGAGTTCGGCAAGCGGCTGCGCATCCGCCTGAACGGCATTGCCGACTCCGCCGCGCTGCGCGGCGCGATCGCCCCGTTCGCGATCGGCGACCGCGAGGACGCGCCGGCGATCCCGGTCGTGGTCGAGTACGGCAATGGCGACGCCGCGTGCGCGGTCGAACTCGGCCGGCGCTGGCGAGTGCAGCCGCACGACGACCTGATCGGCGCGATTCGCTCGGTGCTGCATCCGCTGGCCGCGGAGGTCGAGTATTGAGCGCGCCGCCAGAGGCTGACAAAGGGTCGAAGTCGAGCTGGGCGATCTACCGTCGCCTGCTCGGTTATACCCGTCCCTACCGGGTCGGCTTCGCGGCCGCGTTGCTGGCCATGGTGGTCGCCGCCGCGACCGAACCGCTGTTCCCGGCGATGATGAAGCCGCTGCTCGACCAGGGCTTCGTCGCGAAAACCGACTTCCCGATTTGGTTGGTGCCGGTCGCGCTGATCGGGATCTTCGTCGTGCGCGGGGTCGCCACGTTCACCAGCAGCTACGCGCTGGCGTGGGTCGCCAACCGCGTGCTGGTCGACATCAGGCGCGAGATGTTCGCGCGAACGATGCGCCTGCCGGCGGCCGAGTTCGAGCGCGAGGCGTCGGGGATGCTGATCTCGCGGATCGTATTCGAGGTGACCAACGTGACTGCAGCCGTCACGCGTGCGCTCACCGTGCTGGTTCGCGACTCGCTGGTCATCGTCGGGCTGCTGGGCTGGCTGCTTTACCTGAACTGGAAGCTGACGCTGGTCGCGCTCGCGCTGATCCCGGTGATGACTGCGGTGGTCGCCGTCTACAGCAAGCGGATGCGACAGCTGAGCCGGCGCAGCCTGGAGTACACCGGCGAGCTGACCCGCGTCGTCGAAGAGGCGGTGCACGGCTACAAGGTGATCAAGATCTTCGGCGGCTACGCCGAGCAGGCCGGCCTGTTCGAGCGGACCAGCGAGAAGCTGCGCGGCTTCGCGATGCGCATGACGGTCGCCGGCAGCGCGACGGTGCCGATCACGCAGTTGTGCGCGGCCGTCGCGGTGGCCGTCGTGGTCACGATCGCGCTGTTGCAGAGCATGGAGAACCAGACCACGGTCGGCGGCTTCGTGTCGTTCATCACCGCGATGCTGATGCTGCTGGCGCCGCTCAAGCACCTGGCCGACGTCAACGCGCAATTGCAGCGCGGGCTGGCGGCGGCCGAGTCGGTCTTCCAGCTGCTCGACAAGGGCGAGGAGAACGACCGCGGCACGCAGCGGCTGGACCGCGCCCGCGGCGAACTGGCCTTCGAGCGCGTGTCGTTCCGCTATCCGGGCGCCGCCGCCGACGCGCTTCGCGGCGTCGACGCGCATGTGCGTGCCGGCGAGGTCGTCGCGCTGGTCGGCGCGTCGGGCGCCGGCAAGACCACGCTGATGAACCTGCTGCCGCGCTTCATCGAACCGACCGCCGGCCGGATCACCATCGACGGCGTGCCGTTGCCGCAGCTGCGGCTGGCGGACCTGCGCCGGCAGTTCGCGCTGGTGAGCCAGGACGTCGTGCTGTTCAACGACAGCATTCGCGCCAACGTCGCGTTCGGCTCCGAGGGCGACGTCGACGACGCTCGCATCTGGGCGGCGCTCGAGGCGGCGATGCTCGATGCCGCCGTGCGCGCGTTGCCGGAGGGGCTGGACGCGTCGGTCGGCGAACGCGGCACGCGGCTGTCGGGCGGCCAGCGCCAGCGGCTCGCGCTGGCGCGTGCGATCGTCAAGGACGCGCCGATCCTGTTGCTCGACGAGGCGACGTCGGCGCTCGATTCGGAGACCGAGCGCGAGGTCCAGCTTGCGCTCGAGCGCACGATGCGCGGGCGCACCACGCTGGTGATCGCGCACCGGCTGTCGACGATCGAGCGCGCCGACCGGATCCTGGTGTTCGACCAGGGCCGCATCGTCGAGCAGGGCACGCACGCCGAACTGCTCGCAGCCGATTCGCTGTACGCACGCCTGTACCGGATCCAGTACGGCAACCCGCAATCCTGAAGGAGACCCCCGCATGGCACTCACCGCCGATCGCTACCCGGTCGCCACGCTGGCCGAACTGCCTGACGACATCCGCGAGCGCATCGCCGCGGTCCAGGAGAAATCGGGCTTCGTGCCGACGGTGTTCCTGAAGCTGGCACGCCGGCCGGACGAGTTCCGAGCGTTCTTCGCCTATCACGATGCGCTGATGCTGCGCGAGAACAACCTGTCGAAGGGCGAGAAGGAAATGATCGTCGTGGCCACCAGCGGCGCCAACGGCTGCCTGTACTGCGTCGTGGCGCACGGCGCGATCCTGCGGATCTACGAGAAGAATCCGCTGATCGCCGACCAGCTCGCGACCAACTGGCGAAAGGCGGGCCTGACGCCTCGCCAGCGTGCGATGATCGGGTTTGCGATGAAGGTGTCGCTGCGCTCCGACGAGATCGACGACGCCGATTTCGCCGAACTGCAGCGGCACGGTTTCAACGACGAGGACGCCTGGGACATCGGCGCGATCGCGGCGTTCTTCGCGCTGTCGAACCGCATGGCGAACCTTTCGAACATGATGCCCAACCCCGAGTTCTACCCGCTCGGGCGGGTGCCGAGGTCGAAGACCTGAGACAGGAGGAACCGACGATGGAACCGACCGTTGCCGAAGACGCACGAATCGCCGACGCGAAGCGCCTCGCCACGATCTGCTATGCGCTGTACGCGGTCTCGTGCCTGGTGGGCCTGACCGCGATCGCGGCGATCATCGTGAACTACCTCAAGCGCGACGACGTCGCCGGTACCTGGGTCGCCAGCCACTTCGAGTGGCAGATCAAGACCTTCTGGTACGGGCTGGCCGGTGCAGTCGTGTCGTGGCTGCTGATGTTCGTGCTGATCGGCTTTCCGCTGTTGCTGGCGGTGGGCGTCTGGGTCATCTACCGCATCGTCAAGGGCTGGCTGGCGCTGGCCGACGGCAAGCCGGTCGACGCGTCCAAGCTTGTCTGAGGCCGCTGCGTCGCGACAGGCGGTGGCAGGGGCAAGCGCGTTGCCGTAGCGGGCCGGGGCCGGGCGCCTGGCGCAGGGGGCCGCAGGGCGGGGGCCCGGCGGCGCGGCGCGATGGCGGCGGCGGTCGGTGCTGCGCACCGACTGCCCTTGCGCTGCTCACCGCGGGGTCGTGCGGCGCAACTCGCTGCGCTCGCTCCGCGAGCTCCGCTCGAACAGGGCGCCGCAAGTCAGAAGTACGAAGCGCGCTGCGCGCGCCGACCCCGCGGCTGCGCTGCTCGGCGCCGCCGACATCGCGCCGTGCCGCCGGGCCCCCGCCCTGCGGCCCCCTGCGCCAGGCGCCCGGCCCCGGCCCGCTACGGCAACGCGCTTGCCCCTGCCACCGCCTGTCGCGAGGGCAACGCCGGAGATGCTCGTGCCGCAGTCGGGGACCCTTGCCGCGAACGCCGCAACGGCGCTGCGCCGGGGCGCGCGCTGGTCGGCCCCGCTGGCCGCGCCTTTGCACGCGCGACCGGCCGCGCCTTTGCACGCGCGACCGGCCGCGCCCCGACCGGTTACATCAGCACGATGTCGTAGTGCTCCTGCAGGTACAGCGTCTCGACCTGCAGCGCGATGCGCTTGCCGATCAGGTCGCCTAGCGCGGCGAGCGGCTGCGCTTCCTCCTCGAGGAACAGGTCGATCACGTCCTGCGACGCGACGATGCGGAACTCCCTCGGATTGAACTGCCGCGCTTCGCGCTGGATCTCGCGCAGGATCTCGTAGCACACGGTGCGCGCGGTCTTGACCTGGCCTTTGCCCTCGCAGGTCGGGCAGGGCTCGAGCAGCAGGTGCGCCAGCGACTCGCGGGTGCGCTTGCGCGTCATCTCGACCAGCCCCAGCGACGTGAAGCCGTTGACGCTCGACTTGGTGCGGTCGCGCGCCAGCGCCTTGCGCAGCTCCTGAAGCACCTGCTCGCGGTGCTCGCCGCTGGCCATGTCGATGAAGTCGACGATGATGATGCCGCCGAGGTTGCGCACGCGCAGCTGGCGCGCGATCGCGTGCGCGGCCTCGAGGTTGGTGCGAAAGATCGTGTCGTCGAAGTTGCGTCCGCCGATGTAGCCGCCGGTGTTGACGTCGATCGTGGTCATCGCCTCGGTCTGGTCGATGATCAGGTAGCCGCCCGACTTCAGGTCGACGCGTCGCGACAGCGCCTTGGCGATCTCGCCCTCGACGCCGTGCAGCTCGAACAGCGGACGCTCGCCGGTGTACTGGCGAAGCCGACCGGCCATCGTCGGCATGTAGGTGCGCGCAAACTCGGACAGCTCGGCCAGCGCCTCCGGCGAGTCGACCAGGATCGCGGCGGTGGTGTCGCCGGCGATGTCGCGCAGCACGCGCTGGCCGAGGCTGAGCTCCTGGTAGAGCAGGGCGGGCGCCGAGGACTGCCGGCGACTGCCGTCGAGGATCTGCCGCCAGCGCCGCCGCAGGTATTCGATGTCGGCTTCGAGTTCGGGCTCGGCGGCTTCCTCGGCCGACGTGCGGATGATGAAACCGCCCTTCTCGTCGGCGGGCATCAGCTTCTGCAGCCGGCTGCGCAGCATCTGCCGCTCGGCTTCGTCCTCGATGCGCTGCGACACGCCGATGTGCGGGTCCTGCGGCAGGTAGACCAGCAGGCGCCCGGCAATGCTGATCTGCGTCGACAGCCTGGCGCCCTTGGTGCCGAGCGGATCCTTGATCACCTGCACCAGCAGCGGCTGGCCTTCGAACAACAGCTTCTCGATCGGGGCCAGGTGGCCGACGCCGTTGGTCGACCCGCTGCGCGACTGCCACAGGTCGGCGACGTGCAGGAACGCGGCGCGCTCGAGGCCGATGTCGATGAACGCCGACTGCATACCCGGCAGCACGCGCGACACCTTGCCCAGGCAGACGTTGCCGACCAGCCCGCGGGTGGCGGCGCGCTCGATGTGCAATTCCTGGGTCGCGCCCTGCTGGACGACCGCGACGCGCGTCTCGTGCGAGGTGTGGTTGACGAGGATCTCTTCGGTCATCGCGGGGACGATGGTGGTGTGGCCAAGCCCTGGCCGGCCCCGCACAGCAGCCGGGACGTCTCGTACAGCGGCAGGCCCATGATACCGGAGTGGCTGCCGTCGATCCGTCGCACGTAGCGCGCCGCGTCGCCCTGGATCGCGTACGCGCCCGCCTTGTCCATCGGCTCTCCGCTGGCCACGTACGCGTCGATCCAGCCCGGTGGCAGGCGGGCGAACACGACCCGCGACACGTTCAGCGCAGTCTCGATGCGGCGTCCGCGCACGACCGCCACCGCGCTCAGCACACGGTGCGTGCGACCCGACAGCCGGCGCAGCAGGCGTGCCGCGTCGGCGGCGTCGGCCGGCTTGCCGAGGATCGTTCCGCCGATCGCGACGGTCGTGTCGCTGACCAAGATCGGTGCCGGCGCCAGCGCGCGCCGGGACAGGCGCTCGCGCGCCGCCTCGGCCTTGGCGAGCGTCACCCGCTGCACGTACCGGGTCGGCGATTCGCCGGCGCGCAGCGCTTCGAGTGCTTCGGCGTCCTCGTCGTCGCCGGGCACGAGCAGTTCGAAGCGCACGCCGATCTGGCGCAGCAGCTCCTGGCGGCGCGGGCTCTTCGAGGCGAGGTAGACGAAGGGTTCGGTCACGGCTTCATTCCCGGTGATAGGGATGGCCGGCGAGGATCGACCACGCGCGGAACAACTGCTCGGCCAGCAGGACACGCACCAGTGGGTGCGGCAGCGTCAGGCTGGACAGGCGCAGCGTCTCGTCGGCGCACCGCACCAGTGCGGGGTCGAGGCCGTCGGGACCTCCGATGACGATCGCGACGGGGCGTGTGTCTTCGCGCCAGGCGGCGATGCGCAGCGCGAGCTGCCGGGTGTCGAGATCTCGACCGCGCTCGTCGAGAACGACGATCCTCGCACCCGCGGGCAGCGCGCCGCGGATGCGCTCGGCCTCGCGGTGCATCCACGCGCCGGCGTGGCCCGACGCGCCGCGCGGCTCGGCGCGCATCTCGCGCCACTCGATGCGCCAGTCACCCGGCAGGCGCCGCGCGTAGTCGTCGACCGCCGCACCGACCCAGGCCGGCATCTTCGTGCCGACCGCGACGATGCGGAGCTGCATGGTCAGCGCGTGCTGGCAGGCTTGCGCTTGCGGGCGGTCGGCCTCTTCGCAGCGGAGGCGCCCGCAGCCGGCGCCCTGGCGGACGGGCTCTTCGCAGCCGGCCTCTTCGCAGTCGGCTTGTTCGCAGTCGGCTTGTTCGCAGATGATTTCTTCGCAGATGATTTCTTCGCAGGCGGTTTGCCGGCAGGCGGTTTATCGGCCGGCGGCTTATTCCCGGCCGACCTGGTCGTCGACGGTTTGGCCGAAGCCGGCCTCGTCGGGGCCGCCGCGCGCACGCCGTCGGCCTCGCGGGCGAACGACGCGGCGCGCGAGCCCGCCGGCGGACGCGCCACCTGCATCCGCACCGGCTTGGCGCCCCAGATCTCCTCGAGGTTGTAGTAGGCGCGGATCGCGGGCTGCATGATGTGCACCACGGCGTCGCCGAGGTCGACCAGCACCCATTCGCCGGTGTCGCTGCCTTCGACCGAAATCACGGATCCGCCGGCCTCCTTGACCTTTTCGCGCACGTGCGCGGCCAGCGACCGGGTCTGCCGGTTCGAGGTGCCGGTGGCGATGATCACGCGGTCGAACAGATCGGTCTGGCCGGTGGTGTTGAAGACCCGGATGTCCTGGGCCTTGATGTCGTCGAGGGCGTCGACGACGACGCGCTGCAGTCTTCTGAGATCCATCCGGTTCCTTTGGGCCCGCGCGCCGCGTTCAGTCGGTGCCCGGGGCGGCGCGATAGAGTCGATGCCGTTCAATATAGTCGAGAACCGCCGGCGGCAACAATTCGGCGGGTCGCTCGCCGCGCGCGAGCCGTTCGCGCAGTGCCGTGGCCGACACCGGCACCGGCGGCATCCTGAAGAACACGATCGCGCCTGCCGGCGCGTCGGGCAGCGCGTCGCGGCCGTGCGCGGCGAGCAGCGCCTCGACCCGCGGATCGAGCCCGTCGATCGGGTGCGCGCCGCGCTGCGTGACCGCGATGTGCGCGTGCTGCAGCAGTTCGTCGTAGCGATGCCAGGTGGCGAGGTTGCGCAGCTGGTCGCTGCCCAGCACCAGCACCAGCGCAGGCTCGACACCGAGTTCGGCGCGCAGCTCGAGCAGCGTGTCGATGGTGAAGCTGGCGCCAGCGCGCCGGACCTCGCGGTCGTCGACGACGAACACCGGCGCCGACGCGAGCGCGAGCCGCACCATCTCGAGCCGCGCCGTGGCGTCGACGCCCGCGCCGCCCTTCTGCCACGAGCGGCCGGTCGGTATGAAGCGCAGTTCGTCGAGCTGCAGCGCCTCGCGCGCCGCGCGCGCCAGCGCGAGGTGGCCGACGTGGACCGGATCGAAGGTGCCGCCCAGCAGGCCGATGCGTCGACGCACGTCAGACCCAGTCGCGCGGGACCAGGAATTCGCGCAGCCTCGCTTCGGGCGACCCCGACTCCGGGTGCCAGTCGTAGCGCCATCGCGCCAGCGGCGGCATCGAGCACAGGATCGACTCGGTGCGCCCGCCCGACTGAAGGCCGAACAGCGTGCCGCGGTCGTAGACCAGGTTGAACTCGACGTACCGACCGCGGCGGTAGGCCTGGAAATCGCGCTCGCGTTCGCCGTAGGGTTCGTCGCGATGGCGCTCGACGATCGGCGCGTAGGCGTCGAGGAACGCGTCGCCGACCGAGCGCGTGAGCGCGAACGAGCGCTCGAAGCCGGGCTCGTTCAGGTCGTCGTAGAAGATGCCGCCGACACCGCGCGCTTCGTTGCGATGCTTCAGGAAGAAGTACTCGTCGCACCACTTCTTGAAGCGCGGATGCCAGCCGGGACCGAACGGCTCCAGCGCCTGCCGGCACACGCTGTGAAAGCGCACGACGTCCTTCTCGAAAGGGTAGTACGGCGTGAGGTCCATGCCGCCGCCGAACCACCAGGCCGGCGCCGCACCGCGCTCGCCGTGCGCGACGAAGAAACGCACATTGAGATGTACGGTCGGCACGTACGGGTTGCGCGGATGGAGCACCAGCGACACGCCCATCGCCTCGAACGAGCGCCCGGCGAGCTCGGCGCGATGCGCGCTGGCGGAGGCCGGCAGCCGCGCGCCGCGAACGTGCGAGAACAGCACGGCGCCGCGTTCGAACACACCGCCTTCCTCGATCACCCGCGTGATGCCGCCGCCGCCCTCGGGGCGATGCCACGTGTCGGTGCGGAACGCCTGTCCGTCGATCGCCTCGAGCCCGGCGACGATGCGGTGCTGCAGCCCCAGCAGGTACTCGTGGACCGCAGCGACGTCGACACCCGGCGCCGGTGTGCGG
>Ga0209476_10002749_pt1 | contig 11724 bp, 11 predicted proteins | sample KloWWTrecipitate_FD_187179 | JGI IMG/M metagenome (GOLD analysis project Ga0209476, IMG submission 187179) | Active sludge microbial communities from Klosterneuburg, Austria, studying microevolution and ecology of nitrifiers - Klosterneuburg... | ecosystem: Engineered > WWTP > Aerobic digester...
TTCCCTAATTTAGCTACACCTCTCAGGCTAGTCGACCTTGGGGTTTAAAGTCAAGTCATTTGTCATAAAATACCCATCACCCAATATGACCCCACTCTACTTCTATTACTACTTTAACCTTTCTACATATGATTGATAAACACAATTTATATTAAACATTGCATTTACGCTATCAATCTAGCGGTAGTAAAAATTGTTTTATCTTGCTTTCTGTCTATGCAACATAATTTTATTACAGTGCATATTTGTGTATTATGCTCAATAAACCCTCTGTAGTAAATGGTTTAGTTAAATAATCATTCGAACCTACCATTCGGCCTCGTGCTTTATCAAATAAACCATCTTTACTTGATAGCATAATTACAGGAATAGACTGGTAAATTGGATTTTTCTTAATGAGCATACAAGCTTGATACCCATCCAAACGCGGCATGACTATGTCAATAAAAATGATATCAGGCTGATTATCTACAATCTTGGACATTGCTTCAAATCCGTCTTCAGCTAGAATCACTTCATATCCCGAAGATCTCAAGAACATTTCAGCACTCTTCCGAATTGTATTACTGTCATCAATAATCATGACCTTAATACTTTTTAGTACATTGTCATCGTTCACGCACACTCCTTAGCAATAGATTAGAATAAATAAATTCAGAAGTATCTGATTACACTTTTGTGTAATGGATTATTTGCCATGATTTATTCGATTATATCTGTAGATTTGCAATGTGATTTCCCAGGAAATATCCAATTCCTCCAACACCGCCTTAAAAGATTTAACAATTGATTTTACTTTCTCCAAAAAGCTGGGGTAAATATAACCAGTAATGTAAAAAACTCCAATCTACCCAATAGCATCGCAAAACCACATACCCATATTTGAAAATCTGTCAAGGAAGCATAAGTAGTCGCTGGTCCAATATTACCTAAGCCTGGCCCCAGATTATTCACACAAGCCACTGCCGCAGAAAAGGATGTCATAAAATCCATTCCACTGAGTGTTAGTATCAGTGTCATCAATACAATACTTGCGGTATAAACAAACAAGAATACAAAAACTGCAAAAATGACACGACTTGATACCACACTCCTACCCAATTTAGCTGGAATGATTGCATTGGGATGCATGATAGTGATCATTTCCCGATATACCTGTTGATATAAAATACGAGCACGAATCATTTTAATACCGCCCCCAGTTGATCCCGACGACGTACAGAATCCAGCTAAAAATAACATCCATAATGGAATAAATATGGGCCACAGACTGTAATCAGTACTACTGAATCCAGTTGTCGTAGCAACGGATACAATATTAAAAGTAGCATAGCGAAGTGCGTTCAATGGATCTGGATAGACATTTTCCAACCATAGATAGCATGCCAAGCTAATACAGCTAATCAACACAATCGACAGATATAAAAAAACTTCAGAATCATATTGATAAGCACTAAAACTCTTCGCTCGCCAAGCTAAAAAATGAGTTGAAAAATTTATCCCTGCAATCAACATAAATATAATCGCGATCAATTCAATGCGCGGAGAATTCCAATATCCAAAACTTGCATCATGCGATGAAAATCCTCCCAAACCTAGTGTTGTAAATGCATGCATCACTGCATCAAACCAGTTCATGCCGGCCCATTTGTAAGCCAGAGCACAGATCAGTGTTAGGCTTGCATAGATCGACCATAACCCTTTTGCAGTCTCAGCAATACGCGGGGTAAGCTTATTTTCCTTCATTGGTCCGGGTATTTCGGCATTCAACATTTGTCGCCCGCCCACACCCAGCAATGGCAAGATAGCCACAACCAACACGATAAGTCCCATACCACCAAGCCACACTATTTCGCCCCGCCACAAATTGATTGAGGGCGGAAGTGAATCAAGTCTTGTCAATACCGTTGCGCCCGTCGCAGTCAGTCCTGACACAGCCTCAAAATAAGCCTTGCTCAAATTCAGCTGTGGAAGATGAAGCACTAACGGCAACATAGCGAAAGCTGGCAACACTGACCAGATCAGCACAACCAGCAAGAATCCGTCCCTCGTTTGCAGTTCGCGCTTGTATCGATATGTCGCCACCCACATCATCAAGCCACAACTCATGGTAATCAAAATAGATGCTTCAAACACAAATCGCGCACCATCATTACCCCACATTGCCAGCCCTAACGGGATCAACATCGTAAACCCGAAAACCAGAATCATCTTACCAAGCACATTAACAACAGCAAAAAGTCGACTCATGCCATTATTTATTTACAGAAAACCAACATTAACCTGAAAAAATTTTTCCACTTCCCGGATCATCTTTCTGTCGATTACAAATAAGATAACATGGTCCTCTTGTTCGATGACCGTATCATGATGAGCGATAATGACCTGTATATTTTTATTCGACTCAAGCAAAGTCTTTTCTTGCTCCACAAGAAGATTTTCACCAAATATCCCTTTCGATTTTGGAAACCCCCTAGCGATAGCGCCAATCGTGGCGCCCTTTGGCAATTTGATATCTTCGATCTTTCTCCCTACTACATTGGATGATTTTGCGTCGCCATGCACAACCAGCTCCAAGGCTTCTGCTGCACCACGCCGCAAGCTATGGACCGCGGCAACATCGCCATGCCGAACGTAAGCAAGTAATGAACCAATCGTAACCTGCGCCGGAGAAATCGCGATATCGATACGACTCCCTTGCACCAAATCGACGTAGGCACGCCGATTAATCAGTGAAATAACTTTGTGCGCCCCCATACGTTTTGCCAATAAAGCCGATATGATATTGTTCTCATCATCATTCGTTAATGCACAAAACATATCCATCTCGGCAATATTCTCACTTTCCAACAAGACTTCATCCGTGGCGTCACCATACAATACCAACGCATTATTGAGTTCTGCTGCTAATCGCTTACTGGCCTGATAGTTATGCTCAATGATTCTGACCTGATAATCCTTTTCCAGTGCTTCACCAAGACGCTTGCCTATTTTACCTCCACCCGCAATCATCACGCGCTTGACTGGTTTATCCATTTTCCGTAACTCACGCATCACTTTACGGATATCTTCAGCCGCAGCAATAAAAAACACTTCGTCTTCCGCTTCGACAACTGTATCGCCTTCCGGAATAATCGATCGATCCTTACGAAAAATTGCTGCGACACGCGTATCTACGTTAGGTACATGCTTACGAAGCTCCTGAAGCTGCTGCCCGACAAGCGGACCACCATTCAATGCGCGCACAGCCACCAAACTCACCATTCCTGCAGCAAAATCGAGCACTTGTAATGCTTCAGGAAATTCAATCAATTTCTCAATGTACTCGGTCAGAATCTGCTCTGGAGAAATCGCAAAATCAACACAAAAATTCTCAGTAGAAAAAATTTCTGGATGCTTCAAATAGTCGGCAGACCGAATTCGCGCAATTTTTGTGGGAGTATTAAACAAGGTGGCGGCAAGCTTACAAGCCACCAGATTAGTTTCGTCGTGCTCGGTTACTGCCAGAATCATATCGGCATCTTGCGCACCGGCACTTGCCAACACCGACGGATGAGACGCATTGCCAACGACAGTCCGCAAATCCAGACGCTCCTGCAATAATGCCAGTCGAGTGGCATCAACATCGACAATGGTAATATCGTTAGCTTCGCTGACCAGGCTTTCTGCCACAGATGAACCTACTTGGCCTGCACCTAGAATGATGATCTTCAATTGAGGAACCTACACCGTTCCAAGTGATGCATTTCTAAATTCATACATGAAACTCCTAACGATTTTCGCGCACCCAATCTCGCCACTGCACAAATAATTTGGGATCCAATGCTGCAATCACAGATCGTTGCCAAGGAGAGCCAGCCCAATAATCATCTTGATCAAAGCCACACATATTGCCTCCGGCTTCTTCGAGAATAAGAGAACCTGCCGCATAGTCCCATGGCTTTTGCCCACCGTGCAGATACAAGTCAAAATAGCCAGCAGCGGTATAACACCATTCGAGCGCACAAGCCCCATAATTACGCTGCGACGCATACGGGGGATAGGCGGCTACTTTTGCCGCCAGTTTCCGATCCAGTCGCTTCAAATCAACATTAGCCATTGCACTGGATAAGGCAGGAACATATTTTTTAATCGGTAATGCAACGCCATTGAGAAAAGCCCCTCCTCCCTTGGTCGCATAAAACATTTCATCAGCTACCGGGTTATAAATCACCCCCAGAACACTCCTACCCTGCTCCATCAATGCTACCGAGATTGCGAAATAAGGAAGTCCATTCAAGAAATTAGATGTACCATCAATCGGGTCGACACTCCAAAGGCCGGCTTTGCCTTTAACCCATTGCGCTTCCTGTTCTTGCTTGGTCATTTCCTCGCCCATAGTAGCCGCCGGATAAATTTTCTGTAATTCATGCAATAAAGCTTTTTGCGCAGCCACATCCGCTTCTGTGAAAAAACTGCCATCCGATTTGATCTGTCGATCCACTTGCAAATAGCGTGGCATCACAACTTGCTGCGCAACCTCTTTAACTACCGTAATAACTTTTTCTAGCACTTTTACTCCGTACGCCACTTGATCGAGCAGCCGATACTGGGAATTTGATTTTCCGGACCACGTCCCGTTCTGGCAACCTGCAACATGCCCTCAAACAAATCACGGCGCACATCTGCAGGCGCTGCTTCTTTGCGCGATGCATCCAATCGACCGCGATATTGCAATTCCAGTTGACTATTAAATCCAAAAAAATCGGGAGTGCACACAGCACCATATTGTTTAGCGATGCCCTGGGTTTCATCCCAGACATAAGGAAAGGGATAATTTAATTTATTGGCAATCAATGCCATATTTTCAAATGAATCTTCCGGATAATCTGCCGGATCATTAGACATGATGGCAATGGCATTAATACCATGAGACTTTAATTCATTCACATCACGAATAATCCGATCTTGCACCGCTTTTACATACGGACAATGATTGCAGATAAACATCACCAGCAAACCATTTTCTCCTTTCGCGGAAGCCAAACTATGGCGCTTACCATCAACACCTAACAAATCAAAATCAATCGCTTTCCAACCAAAATCACAAACCGGTGTTTCCAAACTTGCCATATCCTTGCTCTCCCTAAAAACCCTAGATATCTTTAAAAATATTACATCAGACAGTATTGCTGATCTCAAGCGCGGCCAGCCGCAACTTATCATTTATATACAAACCAATTCCAGGTGACACATTTATCGATCAGATTCACGGTCAGACAATGCTGAATACTTATCGTGTTATATTATCATGAGTCCATTTACATAAATGATAACTTGCCCGGACAAGAATCCATCATGCACGCCCGCTTCTACCACCCAGCAGAAATTGCCATCGGGCAAATCATTGAGCTATCAGCTGAGAATAAACATCATGCTGCCCGCGTATTGCGACTCAGAAATGGGGATGCGATCACTCTATTCAATGGAGAAGGCGGTGAATTTTCTGCTCATATCACTCATATCAGCAAATCAAACACCACCGTATTAATTGACGCTTATCAAGCGATTGAATGTGAATCGCCGCTTCAGATAGAGCTCGCACAAGCAATCTGTGTCAACGAAAAAATGGATTGGATCATTCAAAAAGCCGTGGAATTGGGCGTGACTCGCATACAACCCATTACCACCGATCGCAGCATCGTACATTTATCCGATGATCGCGCTTCCAAGCGGCAGCAACACTGGCAAAAAATCATTGTTTCGGCATGCGAACAATGCGGCAGAAATGTTCTACCGCAAATCTATCCTTTGGTCAGCTTGACAGAATGGCTGAGTGAGAAAAAAACCACCCAATCACCGAACAATCTGTATTTAATGCTTTCCACCACAGCCCAGCAAAGCTTAAAAGATTTACCCAAACCGGCAGCAAATGCACATTGGTCACTCGTCGTTGGACCCGAAGGTGGATTTACACAAGTTGAAGAAGCCGCTATGTTACACAGCCACTTCATTCCGCTGCGCTTGGGAAAACGCATTCTGCGCACAGAAAGTGCCGCTTTAGCCACGATCGCCGGACTGCAAGCATTGTGGGGAGATTTCTGATTGCATGAACAGTGTGCAATCGATAACAATGACTTTCTATACTGATAACTATGAACTCCACTAATGATTTCGTTTCCTGGTTCCGCTCAGTAACGCCTTATGTCAATGCGTTCAGAGGTAAAACCTTTGTCATCGGCTTTAGCGGCGAGATGGTCACGGATGAGAAATTTGTTGATTTCATTCACGACATTAATCTGCTTGCCAGTCTGGGCGTAAGATTGGTATTGGTTCATGGTGCACGTCCGCAAATCCAGCTGCGCCTGGATGAATCGCAATTGGAAACGCAATCCATCATGGGCCTGCGGGTAACTGATCCTGCCGCACTACAATGCGTCAAAGAATCGGTTGGGCGCGTGCATCATGAAATTGCGGCACTGCTGTCGATGGGCCTGCCCAATTCACCCATGGCAAATGCTGCCATCCGCGTCACCAGCGGAAATTTTGTCACTGCCTGTCCTTATGGCGTTATCAACGGTGTGGATCTGATGCACACCGGAAAAGTACGCAAGATCAATGCACATGCCATTCACTCCCGCCTGGAGCAAGGCGATGTGATTCTTATCTCTCCCTTGGGTTACTCGCCAACTGGCGAGATTTTTAATCTCATCATGGAAAATGTAGCTACCGAAACAGCCATTGCTCTGAATGCAGACAAACTGATTTTTCTGCTCGATGCGCTCGACATCGAAGCATTCTCTGCTGACAAACCGAAACCATTACCGCGCGAATTGACAATCGCAGAGAGCAAATCATTACTGGATAATAAAATACCGACAGCCACACCGTTAGTTCCTGATGGCATCAGATTGTCGCTGCAATGTGCAACCAAAGCGTGTGAAATGGGCGTCACCCGCACACACTTGATCAGCCGGCATAGCGATGGCGCCATCGTCCAGGAGCTTTTCACGCATCATGGCATCGGCTGCATGATCTCGCAGGAAACCTTGCAAACGCTGCGCAAAGCACGCATCGACGATGTCGGTGGTATCCTGCAACTCATTGAGCCGCTAGAGGCTGAAGGCATTCTGGTGCGACGCAATCGTGAGCTGCTGGAAATTGAAATTGATCGCTTTACGGTTTTTGAACACGATGGTGTAATCCTGGGCTGCGCAGCGTTGTATCCGTTTCCTGAAGAACAAGCCTGTGAGCTCGCTTGCTTGGCAATCCATTCGGATTATCGTGACTTGGGACACGGCAATCGTTTGCTCAAACATATCGAAAGCAAAACCATTGCCCAAGGCATCCATAAATTATTTGTGCTTACAACGCACGCCACCCATTGGTTTATTGAACACGGCTTTACCGAAGCCACCCCTGCTGAATTACCCAAAGCCAAACAGAATTTATACAATTATCAACGCCGCTCGAAGGTATTGATCAAACACTTGTGATTCAACCGGAGTCATTTAAATTCACAGCAATGGTTTACTGATTGCGGTGAACCTTTCATAATGTCGGCTTTTTCTTACCGATTATCTTTATTGACTGATCTGGAGCACAAATGGCAAGAATGGTGAAATGTATTAAATTGGGTCGCGAAGCCGAAGGCCTGGATTTTCAAACTTATCCCGGCGAATTGGGCAAACGTATCTTTGAAAATGTCTCCAAAGAGGCCTGGCATCAATGGATCGAACACCAAACCATGCTGGTCAACGAGAATCGCTTAAATCTTTCAGATATCAAGGCGCGCAAATATCTGGCTGAACAACTGGAAGCGCATTTTTTTGGGGCGGGGGCGGAGAAACCGGTGGGTTATGTTCCTCCTGAGAATTAACCTTAATTTTTGACAGGATACCTAAACAGGTTAAGGGGCGAACTTTAATCCGTCTCAAAGAGCGAAGCGAACGATCTGAACTGCTAATTAGGTACTATTGCCATGTATCTATACGTCTAAATTTCTTTTCTTCATCAAAATATTTAGAATCTTCAATTAACTCTGACGTTTCGCTTGAAGGAGTGTATTTATATGATGCGACAACATCCGCGACACGATAATCCCCGGGAATTCCGCCTTTTTCATATGCCTCTAATTTTTTCTTTAATTCCTCAGGTGCATTTGTATCTTGAATGACAGCATTAACAACTTTTTTCACGTGATCTTCGCGGTAGGTGTTATAGAAAAACTCCGTTGTTTTATCTATTTGATCCTTTGAAACACCAAGATCATGAAGGCTATCTTCTATTTCTTTTATTTGCTCGTAGCGATACTTTAGTGGAATATACTGTAACCTCCGATGGTGCATTGTAACCTCAGTTACAATTGGCTCAGAAAGTTTTACCGCAACAAGTTGCAGTTTTTCTATTGTTGCATAGGCTTCATTTACAGCATCTCTTAACTCAGCTTCAAATCCTGCTCCTTTGAATTTCTTAATTTTTCAATGTATGCAAATGCCAGAATTAAGCATCCCGCAAGAATTGATGCAGTCATTTGGCTAACCTTATCCATAGCGCCAAATACCACAGGCACAATGAAAATATACAACCATGCAAGAAATCTTATAGTTCTCATAGATTCAGCATTTCTCCGATGTTTTATGGATGCTTAACTAGATTGGGTTCTCGAAATGACACAATAGCTTACGTCAAACTGTCATCATAGCAAATCAATTGAGATCCGCAAAACAGGATGAGTCAGCCGATAGAGAAAGACTAAAAATGTACTCTGAATTGAGTTCTGGCGATGCGAATCGGAACGCAAAACTTAGGGAAAACTACAGAATTTTTTAAATTTTAAGCCTATGATAGATTGTGCAAACGTCACAACCCATCATAGGCTTATTGAATACTACTCGTTCTGACTTACTTAATAATCGCGTTTAACTCGCCTTTAGCATAGCGATTCGCCATACTTTCCAGCGAAATCGGTTTGATTTTACCAGCCTGTCCGGCACAACCAAATGCTTCAAAGCGGGCCTTACAAATGTCTTTAGCTGCTGCGGTGGCTTCTTTCAGGAATTTGCGTGGATCAAAGTTGCTTTTATCCTTTTCCAGACTACGACGAATCGCGCCGGTCATGGCTAAACGGATATCGGTATCGATATTCACTTTGCGCACGCCATATTTGATGCCTTGTTGGATCTCTTCCACTGGCACGCCATAGGTTTCTTTGATATCACCACCATATTGACGAATGATTTCCAGCCATTCTTGCGGCACCGAACTGGAACCGTGCATCACCAGATGGGTGTTCGGAATACGTTGGTGGATTTCTTTGATGCGTTGAATAGCCAGAATGTCGCCAGTTGGCTTACGGGTAAATTTGTAAGCGCCGTGAGAGGTTCCAATGGCAATCGCCAACGCATCCACGCCGGTTTTGCGCACAAAATCGGCAGCCTCTTCCGGATCGGTCAACAGTTGATCGTGCGATAACACACCTTCTGCACCATGTCCGTCTTCCGCCTCTCCCATACCGGATTCCAATGAACCCAGGCAACCTAATTCCCCTTCAACGGAAACACCCACTGAATGAGCGATATTTACCACTTCAGCAGTGATATCAACATTGTATTGGTAGGTAGATGGTGTTTTAGCGTCGGCTTGCAAGGAACCATCCATCATGACACTCGAGAAACCACTGCGAATTGCATTGACACACACGGATGGCGATGCGCCATGATCTTGATGCATTACGATGGGTATATGCGGATAGGCTTCAACGGCTGCCTCAATTAAGTGACGTAAAAATGCTTCACCGGCATATTTTCTCGCGCCTGCTGAACCCTGCATAATGACCGGGCTATTACACTCATCAGCCGCCTGCATGATCGCCTGGATTTGTTCCAGATTGTTAACGTTAAAAGCAGGCAAGCCATAGCCATTTTCTGCCGCGTGATCGAGTAGTTGTCTTAATGATACGAGTGCCATTTAATTCTCCTTCAAAAAATTATCTGAATATGATCCTGATTTAATACAAACGCTTGTTCTTTTAAAATCTTTGATTCTTTTCACCGTTGCTATCGTTATTCCTGATCGGCATTGCATGCCGGTCAACTTACGTGGCATCCACACCTTGTCTTAATTTCCATTCGCCGACTTTGATAATCTTCATCGTATTGGTGCCGCCTGACTTACCGACCGGTTCGCCGATCGTCATCACCATAATATCACCATTACGCACGACGCCACGTTTGAGTAGCTCATCTTCAGCAAGATTTAGAATAATCTCAGGATCGTTGAGCCCTTCTCCAAACTCCACCGGATAAACACCTCTGAAAAGTGTCACTTTACTTCGGGTTTCTGCATTTGGACTCAATGCAAAAATAGGCACTTTAGAGCTTCTGCGTGACATCAGCAATGCAGTCACGCCGCTTTGCGTCAATGCCGCAATTGCGCGTATCTGCAAGCCGCTGGCAGTAAACATGGTTGCGCGAGCAATGGCTTCTTCAATCGTGGCAGGGCTTGTGTTGGCCATACGCTTATCATGATTGACCAAATATTCCTTCTCAGCTTCCAGACAAACCCTAGCCATGGCTTCTACGGCTTCAACCGGATATTCACCTGCTGCCGACTCTGCTGATAACATGACAGCATCCGTGCCATCCAATACCGCGTTGGCTACATCAGATACCTCAGCACGCGTCGGAATGGGATTGGTGATCATGGATTCCATCATTTGCGTCGCGGTAACCACTAATTTGTTATTAGCTCTTGCTGCTCGAATCATCTTTTTTTGTAGCGCTGGAACAGCGGCATCTCCCACTTCAACGGCCAAATCACCGCGCGCCACCATGATGGCATCTGAAGCATCGACGATATCATCCAATGCAAGGATGGCTTCAGAACGCTCAATCTTAGCCATGATCATACTTTTACCACCAGCCTCAAGCATTAATTGACGAGCTTGCCGAATGTCATCGCCGGAGCGTACAAATGAAACAGCCAGATAATCGGCATTAAATGCTGCGGCTGTTTTAATATCTTCCATATCCTTAGCGGTCAGCGCAGGCGCACCCAATCCACCGCCTTTGCGATTAATGCCTTTATTATTCGACAGCACGCCACCTTGCTCAACCACGCAAAATACTTGATGCCTTCGAACCATGGATACGCCGAGCACTATGCGACCATCGTCCAACATCAACGTAGCACCTGTCTCCAGATCATTAGGCAGCTCTTTGTAATCTAATCCGACTCTTTCCTGATTTCCCAGTTCACAGTGCGAATCCAGAATAAATTTATCACCTACTTCAAGCCTGATTTTACCGTGCTCAAACTTACCAATACGTATTTTTGGTCCCTGCAAGTCGGCCAAGACTCCGACGGTATGACCCAATCCACGCGCCAAAGAACGTGTCATCTCAGCATACTCAATATGTTGTTCGCGCGTACCATGAGAGAAGTTAATTCGAACAACATCAACTCCAGCTTGAATCATGCGCTCCAGTACTTTTGGGTTACCACATGCAGGACCTAGTGTTGCTACAATTTTTGTTCTTCGAATCATTGTCTTCTTTATTCTTTACGATTAATTGGCGCGCGTTTCTAATATTTCAACAGCTGGTAATTTTTTCCCCTCTAAGAATTCCAGGAATGCACCACCTGCGGTTGATATATAAGATACTTTGTCATAAATATCATATTTCTGAATGGCAGCAATGGTATCGCCGCCACCTGCCAGCGTGAAGGCGCTAGTTTCTGCGA
>Ga0209476_10002755_pt1 | contig 11709 bp, 11 predicted proteins | sample KloWWTrecipitate_FD_187179 | JGI IMG/M metagenome (GOLD analysis project Ga0209476, IMG submission 187179) | Active sludge microbial communities from Klosterneuburg, Austria, studying microevolution and ecology of nitrifiers - Klosterneuburg... | ecosystem: Engineered > WWTP > Aerobic digester...
GCGCCAGCGCCTCTCCCAGCGGGACGGCGAGCCCGGGCGGGAGATCGGCGGCGAGCGCCTTGGCGCGCACCAGATCGGCGGCCGCGAGCTCGTCGAGCGAGGCGATGAGGCCTGCGCGATCGGCCTGCTTCGCGGCGCGCAGGGCGAAGCTGCGGCGGATCCCTGGAAGGGCGAACGCCGCCACCACGGCGGCAACGAGGAGCGCCGCGGCCGGACGCCAGGACGGAGAGCTTCCCGCCTCGGCGACGATCACCAGCACGGCGGCGAGGAGGGCGAGCGCCACCGGCGCCACGGGCATGGAGTGACGAACGGCGTGGCGATCAAACATGCAGCACCTCGTTCTCCTGGGCCAGGAGGACCAACGGTTCGCCGGCGAGCAGGGCGAGACCGGCGGCGCCGGCGGGAAGAAAGTGCCGCAGGCGCGAAGAGAGTGGGCGCACCGCGAGCTCCGCAGCGAGGGTGAGCACGGCGTCGACCACGAGCCGGCGTCCGCCGGCGAAGCGCACCTCGAGCGCGCCGCCTCCGCTTTCGCGGGCCGTGGCATCCCGGCGCTCGATGGTCGCCACCTGGTCCGCGTCCAGTCCCCAGAGCGCGCCGCCGCGGCGGACGATGAGGAAGCCGCCGCTCATGCCTCGACTCCGAGGCGGTCGAGGTCGACGACGAGGACCGGGCGCCCGCCGACCAGTGCCTGGCCGACACCGAGGGCGGCGGCATCGATCTCGGTCACCTCGATGGCGTCGTCGACGCCGAGGCCGACGAGCTCCCGGTCGGAGCCCGAGCCGAGCCAGGTCACCACGGTCACCGGCGGTCGCGAGCTGCGGCGTTCCTCTCCCAGCAGCTGCGCCAGATCGAGCACGGCGAGCGGTTCGCCGGCGAATTCCGCCAGGCCGACCAGACCAGGACCGGCGCCGGGCAGGGGATGGAGGCGCGCGCCGCGGACGACGCGTCGCACCGCGAGGGCGGGTAGCGCTGCGACGCGCTCGCCGACGCGCACCAGAAGGTACGGGGTGGTGGTCACGCTCCGATCTCCGTCCAGTGGCTCACGTTGACATCGAACTCGATCACTGCGACCGCCTCGCCCGCGGCATTCCGGCGGGCGACGGCGACCATGATGCAGAGCTCGCCGGACATCACCGAGCGCTCCGGCGGTGTGACCACGGCGCGCGAGCTCTCGAGCGCCTTCTTGAACCAGGCGCGATCGGCGAGATTGCGGCGTCGCAGCTCCTGCAGAGCGTCGGCGCTGGCGGCCCGCAGCTCGTGCGCGATCTGGGTCGCGAGGACCTTGCCGCGCACATCGACGATGCAGCCGCACTCGACGAACGGCGCGCCGCCGACGAGCTCGTCGATCAGCTCCTGGGCGTTCCAGGCCGCCGCTCGGCCGCCGTCTAGGTTCTCGGGCAGCCGGCCGGCCCAGTTGTGCACGTGGCTCTTGAGTGAGCGCGCCGAGTCGAGGCGGAAGGTCTGCCCGAGGAGCTCGAGATCGAGCCCGATCGAGTGCAGTCGGCCGGACGTGGCGGACAGCTGCGAGAGATCGCGCGACATGCGCTCGACGACCTGGTGGAGCTCGCGCAGGGTCGACAGCACCTCTTCCGTGGCGGAGGTCTGCTGGCGCGTCACCGACGAGATCTGCCGCGCCGCCTCCGAGCTCTCGCGCAGCGAGGCGCGCAGAATGCCGAGCGCGCCGGTCGCCGCGCGCGCCTCTTCGAGCACTCGCGCAGCCTCCTTGCCGCCCTCTTCGGTGGCGACGACGGTCGAGCGGATCGCGCTCGCGAACTCCTCGATCTGGCTGCGCACCGAGGCCACCGAGTCGCGAACACGTTCGGCGAGAACGCGCACTTCGCCGGCGACGACGGCGAACCGACGGCCGCGGCCGCCTGCCGCCGAGGCCTCGAGCGCGGCGTTGAGCGACAGGAGATGGGTCTCCTGGGCGATGTCGCTGATCAGCTCGAGGACGCGGAAGATCTCTCGCGAGCGCGTTCCAAGGGTGTCGGCGCGGGCCGTGACGTCAGCGATGCGGCGCTCCACGGCGCCTACCCCTTCGACCGCCTCGGCGACCGCCTCCGCTCCCGCCGCTCCTTCGCTCTCCGCCATGAGAACCAGCTGGTTCTGGCGCTCGGCATGCTCCGAGATCTCGGCGGCGGTGCGCGAGAGCTCCTCCATCGCTGCGGTCACCTCGCCAGCGGCGGCGGCCTGCTGAGCCGAGCTCGCCGCGAGCACTGTCGAGCCGTGGTCGACGCCCTCGGCCGCCCCGGCCACCGAGTGCGAGCTGGCCTGGAGCTGTTCGACGCGCGAGGCCAGGCCGGCAACCGCGCGGCCCACGCCAGAGGCGAGGTCGACGTCGAGGGTGCGGGCGAGCTCGGCGGTGCGGACCAGGTCGCCGGCGCCGAGTTGGCGAAAGACGGCGACGAGCCGGGAGCGCAGACCGGACCGCGGATCGCTCGTCCGGAAGGTGAGCTCGTAGGCGAGAAAGAGGGCGGCGCCGGCGCTGGCGGCGAGGTGGAAGAGGGTCAGCAGCATCGACCCGCGCGTCCCGCTAGCGGCGCCGGTGAGCAGCCAGCCGCCCGCGGCCCAGGCGCCGCCGAACAGCAACGCCGAGGCGACGAGCGATCCGGACTCGGTCCGCCTGCCGGCCACCGGGCTCATGCGACCCTTCGACGGGTCGTGGTCGATCCGCTGCGCGAGTGCACGGTCGAGGCTCCTTCGAAGATCCTGCATCGTCGCCCAGAACGCGCGCCGATGCAAGGCCGACGAGCGCTCGTCGCCCCTTGCCGCACCGCGATCGGCGGCGCTCACCACTGCCCGAAGGTGTTGTTGAAAGCCCGCCACCCTTCGTCTACACTGGCCCGGCCCGTGAAACCCAAGAAGATCCTCGTCGTCGACGACTCCGATCTCATGCATCGCATGTACGGGGTGATGCTGCGCGGCGGCGAGCTCCTCGGTGCGCGCGACGGCGAGGAGGCGCTTGCGACCCTCGCCGCCGATCCCGCGATCGATCTCGTCCTGCTCGACATCAACATGCCGAAGATGAACGGTTTCGAGGTCCTGCGCGAGCTCGGTGTGCGCGGGCTGCTGCCCGCGCTGCGGGTCATCGTGGTGACGACCGAAGGGCGCGACGCGGACGCGCAGCGCGGCCTCGCGGCAGGCGCCGCTGCCTACTTGACCAAGCCGTTCCGGGCCGAAGAGGTGCGCGCCGCGATCGCCGCGCTGGCGGAGCCGGCATGACGCCGGACCCGGCCTCCGTCGCGCACGAGCAGCTCGTCGACCAACTGCGCGACGCTCTGGGCCGGGCGAGCGAGCTGGTCGCACGGTTGTCCACGACCCTCGCCTCCGCAGCGCGCGGCGAGGCCGAAGACGAGATCTTCGAGCCGGCGCCGGCCGCCCATCCGCTCGAGCGCGAGCTCGACGAAGTCCGCCTCGACATGCAGGAGATCTCGGTGCGACTGGTCGATACCGAGCACCAGCTCGATCGGCTGATGAGTCTCTACGTCGCGACCTACCAGCTGCACGCCTTTCTCGATCCGCGGCAGGTGTCGAGCGCGATCGCCGACATCGCGGTGAATCTCCTCGGCGCCGAGCGTTTCGCCCTGCTGCTGCTCAAGGACGACGGCCACGACTTCGAGCTCGCCTTCTCGCAGGGGACTTCGACCGACGGCACGCCGGGATTCGCCGGCGCGACCTACACCGGCGGCGATTCGCTCACCGACGCCGCGCTGGCGGAGGGCGCGCTCAAGCTCGGCCCGACGGCGACTTCGACCACCGTCGCCGCGGTGCCGCTCAAGATCCAGGACCAGATCGTCGGCGCGCTGGTCGTGCTCAAGCTCTTCGACCACAAGCCGGTGCTGCGGCCCGACGATCGCGACCTGCTGGACCTGCTTTCGGCACACGCCGCCTCGGCGCTCTTCGCCGCCCGGCTCTTCGCCGCCAAGGACCGCAAGCTGCGCACGCTCGAGAGCCTGGTACGGCTGGCTCGCCGCGACGAGTAGGTCCGCCCCCGAAATCCTCTCCGGGCCGGCGCCTGGCCCGCGATAGAGTTTGCCGCCATGTTCCTGCGCAAGCTTTTCCGGCTGCTGCTGTTGCTTCTCCTCGTCGTGACGGCGATTCTCGCCGGTGGCTTCTATTGGCTCAAGTCGCGCGGGCTGCCGCAGCGGCAGGGCTCCGCGATGCTCTCCGGCCTCGCGGCGCCGGTCGACGTACGCTGGGACAGCTGGGCGATGCCCTACGTCCGGGCGGGCTCGGCGGTAGACGCGACCGCGGCGCTCGGCTGGCTGCACGCCAACGACCGGCTCTTCCAGATGGAGATTTCGCGGCGCGCGGCCGCGGGGCGCCTCTCCGAGCTCTTCGGCGAGCGCGCGCTCGGCTTCGACAAGAAGGTGCGCCGCCTGCGCATCTACGCCGCCGCCGAGAAGCTGGTGGCTTCCGCCTCGCCGGAGAGTCGCGAGCTCCTCGCCGCCTACGCTCGCGGAGTGAATGGCTGGATCGAGCAGCACCGGGGGGATCTGCCGCCGGAGTTTCGTCTCCTTCAGACGACGCCCGAGGCCTGGCGGCCGGCCGATTCGATGGGCATCGTCTTCCTGATGGCGCGCCAGCTGTCGGCCATCTTCGAACCCAACGAAGAGGAGCTGCTGGGATTCCTGCGCGAGTTCGGCCCCGACCGTGCGCGCGAGCTCGCCGGCACACCCCAGGCGCAGGTCGCCGACGACGTGAAACGGCTTGCTGACGAAACCCCTGCCGCCGGCGAGCCGGCGGCGGCCAATCCGGAAGGCTCGGGGCTCGGCAGCAACAACTGGGCGGTCGCGCCTGGCCGCACCGCGACGCACTCCGCGCTGGTCGCCAACGACCCGCATCTCGGCCTGGGGATCCCGGGGGTCTGGTTCCAGGCGTCGTTGCGCGCACCGGACTACGAAGTATCCGGGATGACGATTCCCGGCGTGCCCGGCGTGGTTCTCGGACGCAGCGCCAATCTCGCCTGGGCGATGACCAACCTGTACGTCGACGACGTCGACCTCTTCGTCGAGCGGCTCGACGTCACCGGAACGAAGGTGCTGCGCGGCGAGGAGTACGTGCCGATCGCGGTGGAGAGTGCGACGATCCGCCTCGACGACGGCGAGGAGGTCGCCTTCGACATTCGCTCGACCGACCGCGGGCCGCTGCTCGAGCCCGATCCGGTGCACGGCCTGCCGGCGCGCAGCGTCGCCTGGTCGGGCTACGAGCCGGCCGACCAGCTGCTCGCGCTGATGAATCTCGCGCGCGCGAAATCGATCGCCGAAGTCCAGGTGGCGGTGGCGCCCTACTCTTTTCCGCCGCAGAACCTGGTGGTCGGCGACCGAGACGGTCACATCCTGTGGACGCCGATCGGGCGCGCGCCGAACCGCTTCGGCTGGGACGGCCGTTTCCCGGCGCCGGGCTGGAAGAGCGAGTACGGGTGGGCGGGACTCGTGCCGGCCGCCGACAACCCGGCGCTCGTCGATCCGACGGACGAAGCGATCGTCACCGCCAACAGTTTCCTGCCCGTGCCGCTGCCGGCCTGGTTCCAGGGCGAGTTCGACACCCCCTACCGCGCTGACCGTATCCGCGATCGCCTGGCGACGAAGCGCGACTGGACGCCGGCCGAGCTCGCCCTCCTGCAGACCGACGCCACCTCGCTGTGGGCGAAGTGGCTGGTGCCGAAGCTCGCCGGCGACCACGCTGGCGACGCCGCGCGTGCCTGGGTGGCGCTCCAGGGCTGGGACGGCGAGATGGGGGAGCGCGGCGCACCGGCGCTTTTCGCGCTGGTGGAGCGCCACCTGCAGCGGGCGGTCTTCGAGGACGAGGCGAAGCAGGCGAACCTGGCGCGATTCGGCACCCGCTGGCGTCTCGTACGGCTCTTCGACGGCGAGATGTCGAGCGACTGGTTCGACGACGTTGCGACGCCGGCGAAAGAGAGCCGTGCGGCCACCGTCGAGACGGCGCTCGCCGCTGCCTGGCAGGAGGGCTCGCGGCGATGGGGCCCGGATGTGGCGGCGTGGCCGTACGCCGGGATCCACAACCTGAAGCTCGACCATACGCTCGGCACGGCGCCACTCGTCGGCCGCCTCTTCAACCGCGGACCGTTCCCGCTCGGCGGTTCCGCGACGACGGTGATGGCCTTCGGCGGACCGTGGAAGGACGGCGAGCTCGATGTCGAATACGGCGCGTCGATGCGCCTGGTCAACGACCTCGGCGACCCCGACCGCGGGATCTCGATCCTGCCCGGCGGTCAGGCGGGCCACCCCTGGGACCCGCACTACGCCGACCAGCTGCCGCTCTACCTGCGACACGAAACCCGCCCCGTCCCCTGGACGGACGGTGCGATCGATCAGGCGACCGTTACCCGACTGCAGCTCGTTCCGGGGGCCGAATGAAAGACATGAAGCAGCTGCGAACCCTGACGATGTCGTCGGCCGGAAGGCGCCGGGCGGGGGCCGCCGCGCTGTTGCTCTGCGCGACCTGGGCTTGGGCCTCAGCTGTCCGCGGTGCCGAGGGCGCGAGCGCTCCGGCTCCGGCCAAGGGGCACCTCGTGCTCAACGGCGGAGGCGGGGAGTCGGATCCGTTCTGGCCGACGATCTTCAGGCTCGCCGGGGGAAAGGATGCGGCGATCGTCATCCTGCCGACCGCCTCCGAGCGCGCCGAGACCGGGCAGGAGTACGTCGATGAGCTCAAGGCAATGGGCGCCACGGGGATGCAGGCGATCGAGCTGCGCCGGCGCGAGGACGCCGCGAAGCCGGAGTTCCTCGCCGCCATCGCGGCGGCGAAGGTGATCTTCTTCACCGGCGGCGACCAGGCGAAGATCACCGCCGCGATCCTGGGGACGCCAGCCGAGGCAGCGATCCGCAAGGTTTACGAGGACGGCGGCATCCTCTCCGGAAGCTCCGCGGGGCTCGCCTGCATGAGCCGCGTGATGCTCACCGGCGAAGGCGACTTCACGGTAGTGCGCGGCGGCAACGTCGAGGTCAAGGAAGGCCTGGGCTACGTCACCGAGGCGATCCTCGACCAGCACTTCGTCGCCCGGCAGCGCCAGAACCGCCTGATCTCGGTGGTGCTCGAGCACCCGGAGCTCCCCGGCATCGGCGTCGACGAGCGCACCTCGATCTGGATCCGTCCCGACCGCACCTTCGACGTGATGGGCGAGGGCTGGGTGATGATCTTCGACGCTCGGGCGTCGGTCGTCCGCACGGACGGCGCAGCGGCCAAGCCGAAGCTCGCCACCGATGAGCTGGTCACCCGCATCCTCGTCTCCGGCGACCGTTTCGACCTCAAGTCCGGGTCCCTTCTGCCCAGGAACTGACCGCGGCAGCAGGAACGTCCGGGCGCCCTTGGGCTAGACTCGCCGGAACCGAAAAAGGGGGAGTTCGTCCATGAAGCTCGCTCACAAGCTCGTATTCGCGCTGTTGGTCGCGACATCGGTCGGCATCACGCCGGCTGCAAACGCCGGCGGCCCGCCGTTCGCAGCCTCCCTCGCCGAGGGCAAGAAGCTGCCCCTGCCCTATGGCATCGGCATCACGCTCTACGACCAGGTTCAGGACTACAGCCTCGACAGCCTGACACTGGGGATCCCCGGCTTCGACAATGTGCCGCTCGACCGCTTCGCGATCGACAACCGGATCACCGACTACAACGTGCAGATGGACGTCTGGCTCTTTCCGTTCCTCAACGTCTTCGGACTGATCGGTACGATCGACGGCAGCACCGAGGTCGACTTCAGCGATGTGCCGCTGCCATTTCCACTCGGCAAGGTGGCCATCGACTACGACGGCACGGTCTACGGCGGCGGCGTGACCCTCGCTGCGGGTGGAGATGTGTGGTTCACATCGCTCACCGGGGTGGCGACGAAGAGCGATCTGTCGGGCGACTTCGACTCGAGCGCCAACTCGCTGGTGGTGATGCCCCGTCTGGGAGTGCACAACGACCGCGGCTCCATCTGGGTCGGCGCGATGTACCTCGACACCGAGGAGAAGCACAGCGGAACGATCACTTTGCCTTTCCTCGGACCGGTGCCGTTCGCCGTCGACCTGACACAGAAGAACCGCTGGAACGCGCTGGTGGGCCTGCACGCCAACGTGGCGGAGCACTGGACGGTCGAGGTCGAAGGCGGGTTCGGCGCGCGCAGCAGCGCCTCCATCACGGCCGGCTGGAGGTTCTGATCGCGCAGACGCGTCGGGCCTCGGAGCTCGCCCTGGCGGCGCTGGTCCTCAGCGGACTCGCCGCCGCGGCGGCGGGTTACGAGACCGACCAGTACTCGAATCGACTGCAGCCGATCGCCGACGCGCAGCCGACTCTCGAGCGCGTCGTCAACGAGGCGCTCGGCCATGTCGCTGCCGGATGGCGTGGCGGCGCGGACCGCTACGCCTTCACGCTGGCGATCTTCAACGAGCTCGGCGGGCTCTATTGGGTCGACCGGATCGAGCGCCTGGCGATCGAGTCGCCGGAGATCGAGCGCCTGCCGCAGTTCCGCCACGACAGCATCTACAACGGCCTGCCGTTCACTTCGCGGCGGGTCAACTACATCTTCGGCGTCGGCCGCACCATCAAGCTGGCGGGGGTCCTCACCGGCAGCGACAAGCTCGGGCACTTCTTCTCGCAGGGCAAGAAGTACTACATGTCACGCCTCGCCGGCTGGCGGGAGGAGCACATTTTCGGGCGCGGCACGTTCAACGAACGCTGGCTTTTCGGCCAGCTGACCACGAGCGTGTATTCGAACGCCGATCTGGTGGCGAACTACGAGGGCTACCTCTTCTACCGCAGCCTCTTCGAGGACGGGATCGTCGCCGGCAAGTCCGCCATTGTGCGCTTCGCCGGCGACCGCGCGGTGATCGAGCGCCCTTTCTCGTGGAGCGACCACGTCAACGACTACTGGGACGAGGCGCTCAACCCATCCCACATGAGTCCGGCCATGGCGAAGTCGATCCAGCAGGCGATTCTCGGTGTCTGCCCTGACTACGAGCGCGCTCCCGAGGTGTTCCGGGTGCGCAACGAAGCGGCGCTCGAAACACGCTACGCCGGCATCGGACTCAAGCCGGCGCCCGAGAACAGCGTCCCCTTCGTCTGCAGCGCCGCGGCGGCAGCGAGCGCCAGCCGGTAGGGCCGACGCCGCCGCGTGCGCGCCTGAGCAACCCGCCGGCGCGGCTTACCAGCGCGCCTTGCGGGTGCGCTTGAACGAGGGAGCGGCGCCGGCGCGTTCGACGTAGGGCTCGACGCCGGGCGTGGTGCATCGGGGCAGCGGTTGGGAGATCGCCGCCTCGATGTCGCGGACCTTCTCCTTGTCGATCCAGCTGGCGATCGAGGACACCAAGCCGGTGGCGTTGCCGCGCGCCGTACGCCCGGCGCGGTGGACATAGTCTTCGACGGTTTCCGGCAGGTCGTAGTTGATGATGTGCTGGATCCCGGGGACGTCGAGACCGCGCGAGGCGATGTCGGTCGCGATCATGATCCGGTGCTGGCCTTCGCGGAAGCCGTCGAGCGATGCGATGCGCTCCTTCTGCGACAGGTCCGAGTGGATGCGATCGACCGGGTGACCCTCGCGCAGGAGCGCGCGATAGAGCCATTCGGCGTCCGTCCGCCGGCGCACGAAGACCAACGTCGAGCCGAGCTCCTGGTTGAGCAGCGACAGGATGCACGGTTTCTTGTTGTCCGGATCGACCAGGTAGAGGCGGTGCGAGATGCCCGAGGCGGCGCGCCCCGGCGGAATGATGTCGATTCGCAGCGGATCCTTGAGAAAGCGTTGCGCCAGCCGTTCGATCGGCGGCGGCATGGTGGCGGAGAACATCAACGTGTGGCGGACCTTGGGCAGGTAGGCCAGGATGGCGTTGATCTGCGGCATGAAGCCCATGTCGAACATGTGGTCGGCTTCGTCGAGCACCAACTCCTCGACTTTGTCGAGCTTCACGGTGCGGCGCTCGAGGTGATCGAGGAGCCGCCCTGGAGTGGCCACGACGATGCACGGCTTCTTGGCCAACTCGTCCATCTGGTGCTTGATGTTCAGGCCGCCGATGAGCGACACGGTGCGCAGCCGGTGGCTGGCGCCGAAGTAATCGAGAAAGGCCTTCGTCTGCAGCGTGATCTCGCGCGTCGGCGAGAGGATGAGTCCGCGAATGCCGCCGCCGGGCTGAATGCGCTGGGCGAGGGGGATGGCGAAGGCGGCGGTCTTGCCGGAGCCGGTTTCGGCGAGGCCGAGAATGTCGCGTCCGCCGATCGCCTCGGCGATGACGGCAGCCTGGATCGGCGTCGGATGGGTCCACCCGAGCTCGCGCACGGCGAGCCGCAGCTCGGCCGTCATGCCCAGATCATCGAAGGTGCGGGAGGTCTCTGGAACGGGGTGTTGCGGTAGGAGGGCTTCTTGCATTCCCGCCCATTCTATTCTGCTTCTGGAAAGAGCTCCGTCTGGGGGGTCTCGGGGGCCTCGTCGAGGAAGTTCGAGACGCCGACGCCGGCGAGGCGGAAGCGGGTCGACTCGCGTTCGCCGAATTGGTCGAGGAGCGCGACGGCGATGCCGGCGAGCTCGCGGGAATCGGCGGGCGGGACCTCCGGCGTGCGGCGACGCGACAGCGAGCGGAAGTCGCCGGTCTTGAGTTTCACCGTGACCGTCCGTCCGCGGCGCCCGCGCCGCTGGGCAGCCTCCCAGACCTTGAGGGCGAGTCGTTCGATCGAGGAGGCGAGCGTCTCGAGCGGCAGGTCCTGCTCGAAGGTGGTCTCCGAGGAGATCGACTTCACCGGCCGTTCGCTGACCACCGGGTGGTCGTCGATGCCCTGGGCGAGCTCGTGCAGGCGGCGGCCGAACTTGCCGAAGCGCAACTCGAGGTCGACCAGCGACCGGCAGCGCAGGTCGCCGACGGTGGAGATGCCCATCGCGGAGAGCGCTTCGCCGGTGGTCTTGCCGACACCGGGGAGCTTGCCCACGGGCAGCGGGGCGAGAAACGCCTCGACCTCGTGCGGCCGGATGACGAAGAGTCCGTCGGGCTTCTTCCAGTCGGAGGCGATCTTGGCGAGGAACTTGTTCGGCGCGACGCCGGCCGAGGCGGTGAGCGCGGTCTCCTCGAGGATCTCGCGCCGGATGACGCGCGCCGTCTCGGTGGCGGTCGCGAGACCGGTCAGCTCCTCGGTGACATCGAGGTAGGCCTCGTCGAGCGACAGCGGCTCGACGAGGGTGGTGTGGCGGAGGAAGATCGCCCTCACCCGGCGCGAGACCTCGCGGTAGCGGGTGAAGTCGGGGGGCACGAAAACCGCCTGCGGACACTGTCGCTGAGCAGTGACCGCAGCCATCGCCGAGCGCACGCCGAACCGTCGCGCCTCGTAGGAGGCGGCACAGACCACCGACCGCGGTCCGGTCCAGGCGACCACGACCGGCTTTCCCCGGAGCTCCGGCCGGTCGCGCTGCTCGACCGAAGCGTAAAAGGCGTCCATGTCGACGTGGACGATCTTCCTCATCGAAGCGCAAATCTAGCGTAAATCAGCGCTGGGGACACACATTTGGGACACACATTGGGGACAGACAAACGGGACGCACAAAAGGGACGCACAAAAGGGACGCATGCGAGTGACTGTCCCGATTGTGTGTCCCCAATGTGTGTTCCCGCCTACTCGCGCTGGGGCTTGGCCATTACGGTCGTGAATCGCTCCAGGGTAACCTCGCCCGGCGGCTGGCCGCGGCGCTTCGAGACGTCGGCGCCGCGGGCCATGTGGACGGCGACGCGGCCG
>Ga0209476_10002761_pt1 | contig 11699 bp, 8 predicted proteins | sample KloWWTrecipitate_FD_187179 | JGI IMG/M metagenome (GOLD analysis project Ga0209476, IMG submission 187179) | Active sludge microbial communities from Klosterneuburg, Austria, studying microevolution and ecology of nitrifiers - Klosterneuburg... | ecosystem: Engineered > WWTP > Aerobic digester >...
GATGCCGATCTTGCCGACGTAGCTCGAATAGTCGAGCGCCGAGATCTGCATCTGCAGCGGGCCATCGGGATCGTCTTCGCGCGCCGGCACCTGGCGCAGGATCGCCTCGAACAGCGGCTTCATCGACAGTCCCTCCGACGCGGCGTCGCCGGGACCGTCGACGCCGTCCTCGGGCAGGTCCTTCAGGCTGTCGACTGCGAACCCGTTGACCGCCGACGCGTAGACGACGGGGAAATCGAGCTGCTCCTCGGTGGCGCCGAGCTTGTCGAACAGGTCGAAGGTCTGGCTCACCACCCAGTCCGGGCGTGCGCCCGGCCGGTCGATCTTGTTGACGACGACGATCGGCTTGAGGCCGAGCGCGAGCGCCTTGCGGGTGACGAAGCGGGTCTGCGGCATCGGCCCCTCGACCGCGTCGACCAGCAGCAGCACGCCGTCGACCATCGACAGCGCGCGCTCGACCTCGCCGCCGAAGTCGGCGTGGCCGGGAGTGTCGACGATGTTGATCCGGGTGCCGGCGTACTCGACGGCGCAGTTCTTGGCGAGGATCGTGATGCCGCGCTCGCGCTCGATGTCGTTGCTGTCCATCACGCGTTCGGCCACCTGCTGGTTGGCGCGGAACGTGCCGGACTGGCGCAGCAGCTGGTCGACCAGCGTCGTCTTGCCGTGGTCGACGTGCGCGATGATCGCGATGTTGCGGATGGCGAGGGTCATGGGTTCGGTCCGGTTCGGGAGGTATCGGGACGGGCGGCGACGAGCCGCATTGGCACCAGCGCGCCCTGGCGCAGCTCGGCCACGCCGAGCAGCCGCTGGTCGCCGTAGACGCGCACGCGCAACGCGTCCACGCCCTGCAGCGAGTCCGGCGCGCGCAGCTTCTGTCCGTGAAGGAAACGCGCCGAGCCGGCAGCGTCGAGGTCGACACGCGGCACGCCGGCCAGCAGCGAGTCGGCCGGCGCAAGCCGCGCGCGGCGGGCCCCCGGCGCGAGGGCCTCGAGCGCGTCGAGCGTGATCGCGTCGTCGACCGACAGCGCGCCGACCCGCTCCCGGCGAAGCGCGCTCAGGTGCGCGCCGCAACCCAGGCGCTCGCCGATGTCGGCGGCCAGCGTGCGGACGTACGTGCCCTTGCTGCATCGAACCCTGATCGTCGCGCGCCCGGCGGCGAACGCAAGTGTTTCGATCGCGTGAATCGTCACGCGCCGCGCGGCGCGCTCGACGGTCACGCCGGCACGCGCGTACTCGTAAAGGGGACGGCCGTCGCGCTTGAGCGCCGAATGCATTGGCGGCACCTGCTCGATCGCGCCGACGAAGGCGGACGCCACGGCGCGAAACGCCGCCTCGTCGCAGTCGACCTCGCGACGCGCGAGCGGCCGGCCTTCGGCGTCGCCGGTGTCGGTGGTCGTTCCCAGCGTCAGCTCGGCCAGGTAGGTCTTGTCGGCGTCGAGCGAGTCGTGCGCGAACTTGGTCGCCTCGCCGAGCAGCAGCGGCAACAGCCCGGTCGCCATCGGGTCGAGCGTGCCCCCATGGCCGGCCTTGCGGGCGTTGAGCAGCCGGCGCGCGCGCATGAGCGCGTCGTTGGAGCTCAGGCCCTTCGGCTTGTCGAGCAGCAGGACGCCGTCGACCGGATCACGGGGCTGTTTGTGCGGTTTCATGTTGCGAGGAGACTCCACCGTCACCGCGCCGACGCGCCCCGAGAACCGAAGCGGCCGACGCCGGCGCCGCCCTGGCGGTGCTTCAGTCGTCGGCGTGGCGCCTGTTCGCTTCGTCGATCAGCTTCGACATCGCCATGCCTCGCTCGACCGAGACGTCGTGGACGAAGCGCAGCTCGGGCGTCGTGTGGATGCGGACGCGGCGGCCGAGCTGCGAGCGCAGGAACCCGGCGGCGTGACGCAGGCCGCCGAGCGTGTTCGCCACCGTGGCCTCGTCGTCGGGCAGCACGCTGAAGTACACGGTCGCGTAGGCATAGTCGGGCGTCAACTCGACGCCGGTGATCGTGACCATCCCCACGCGCGGGTCCTTGACTTCGGCGCGCACCAGCTCGGCGAGCTCGTGGTGCACCTGCTCGGTGACCCGCACGCTGCGGCTCACGCCGCCCGGTCGATGAATCGTCATGACGCCCGCCGCCCGCCTCACAGCGTGCGCGCGACCTCCTTGATCTCGAACACCTCGAGCTGGTCGCCCTCCTGGATGTCACTGAAGTTCTTCAGCGACAGGCCGCACTCGAAGCTCTCCCGGACCTCGCGGACGTCGTCCTTGAAGCGCTTGAGAGAATCGAGCTCGCCGGTCCAGACGACGGTGTTGTCGCGCAGCAGGCGCACCTTCGCGCCTCGCCGCACCACGCCCTCGAGCACCATGCAACCCGCAATATTGCCGACCTTGGGCACGCGGATGACCTGGCGGATCTCGACCAGGCCGATCGCCTCTTCCTTCTGCTCGGGTGAAAGCAGCCCCGACATCGCGGCCTTAACGTCGTCGACCGCGTCGTAGATGATCGTGTAGTAGCGGATGTCGATGCCGTTCGTCTCGGCCAGCCGCCTGGCCTGCTGGTCGGCGCGCACGTTGAAGCCAATGATCACCGCCTTCGAAGCGGTCGCCAGGTTGACGTCGTTCTCGCTGATGCCGCCGACGCCCTGGTGCACGATCTGAACCTTGACCTCGTCGGTGGAGAGCTTCTGCATTGCATGCGCGAGCGCCTCCTGCGACCCCTGCACGTCGGCCTTGACGATCAGCGCAAGCGTCTTCACTTCGCCTGCCGTCATCTGCTCGAACATGTTTTCGAGCTTCGCCGCCTGCTGCCTGGCCAGCTTGACGTCGCGGAACTTGCCCTGTCGGAACAACGCGATCTCGCGCGCCTTGCGTTCGTCGCCGAGCACGATCACTTCCTCGCCGGCCCCCGGCACGTCCTGCAGGCCCTGGATCTCGACCGGGATCGACGGTCCGGCCTCGGCGACCGGCTTGCCGTTCTCGTCGAGCATGGCCCTGACGCGCCCGAACGACGAGCCGGCCAGCACGACGTCGCCGCGCTTGAGCGTGCCCGACTGAACCAGAACGGTCGCCACCGCGCCCTTGCCCTTGTCGAGCCTGGCCTCGATGACGAGGCCCTTGGCCGCGCCGTCGCGGACCGCCTTGAGCTCGAGCACCTCGGCCTGCAGCAGCACGTTCTCGAGCAGGTCGTCGATGCCCTGACCTGTCTTGGCCGACACCGCCACGATCGGCACCTCGCCGCCGTACTCCTCGGGCACGACCTGGTTCGCGACCAGTTCCTGCTTGACCCGGTCCGGGTTCGCCTCGGGCTTGTCGATCTTGTTCATCGCCACGACCATCGGCACGCCGGCCGCCTTCGCGTGGTTGATCGCCTCGATCGTCTGCGGCATCACGCCGTCGTCCGCCGCGACGACCAGGATGACGATGTCGGTCGCCTTCGCGCCGCGCGCGCGCATTGCAGTGAACGCCTCGTGGCCCGGTGTGTCGAGAAAGGTGACGACGCCACGCGGCGTCTCGACGTGATAGGCGCCGATGTGCTGCGTGATGCCACCCGCTTCGCCGGCGGCGACCTTCGCGCGCCGGATGTAGTCGAGCAGCGAAGTCTTGCCGTGGTCGACGTGGCCCATCACCGTGACCACCGGCGGACGCGGCTCGTGTGCAGCCTCGCCGTGGTTGACGTCCTCGACGAGGAAGGCCTCGGGGTCGTCCAGCTTGGCGGCCAGTGCCTTGTGACCCATCTCCTCGACCAGGATCATCGCGGTGTCCTGGTCGAGCACCTGGTTGATCGTGACCATCTGGCCGAGCTTCATCAGCGCCTTGATGACCTCGGCCGCCTTCACGGACATCTTGTGGGCGAGGTCGGCGACCGTGATCGTCTCGGGCACGTGCACTTCGCGAACGATCGGCTCGCTCGACGCCTGCGACACGGCGCCGGCCACTTCGTGCCTCGCGCCGCCGCGATGGCGGTTGCCGCCCTTGCCGCGCCAGCCGGCGTCGGCGGTGTCGCCGCGCGTCTTGATGCCGCGCTTCTTGGCCGCTTCCTCGGACCAGGTCGACGAGAGCTTCTCGCTCTTGACGTGCTTCTTCTGGCCGTCGCCCGACGGCGCCGCGCCGGGGCCCGGACGGCCACCCGCGGGCCGGTGCAAGGTCCCGCTGACGCCGGCCTTGCCAGCTGCGCCCGGCTGCGCCGCGGCAACCGGCTGCCCGGCACGCGCGGCCGGCGCGACCGGCGGGGCTTCTTCGGGTTTGGGCTGGGGCTTGCGCTGCAAGCTCATCAGCCGATTGATCTCGGCGACCTCGTCCTCGACCGCCTTGCGTGCGCGCGCCTGCACTTCCGCATCGGCAACCGCCTTGCGCGCCGCCTCGCTGGCGGCCCGCGCCTCGGCCTCGACGCGTTCGCGCTCGGCGCCCTGCGACCCCGTGTCGAGCGCGGCCGCGCGCTCGGCCTCGCGGCGCGCGTCTTCCTCGCGGCGCTGCGCCTCGGCCGCAGCCTCGGCTTCGCGCTCGCGCTCGCGCTCGAGGCGCTCCTGCTTCTCGCGCAACTCGGCGGCCTGTCGCTCGAGCAGCTCTCGCTGTCGCGACTCCTCGGCCTCGCGAAGCCGCCGCTGCTCTTCGTCGACCACCGAAATCGGCGGCGGCGGGGCTTCGACGGGCTCGGGCGCGGGGAGTTCGACGGCGGCGGCATCGCCGATGTCGCGCTTGACGAACACCCGCTTCTTGCGCACCTCGACCTGGATCGTGCGCGCCTTGCCAGTCGCGTCGGCCTGCTTGATCTCGGAGGTCTGCTTGCGCGTCAGCGTGATCCGGCGTTTCGGACCTTCTTCCGCGCCATGCGCGCGGCGCAGCGCGGCCAGCAGCTGCTCCTTGTCGACCTCGGTCAGCTCGTCGTCCGGAGACTGCTTGTTGACACCGGCAGCCTTCAGTTGCTCGAGCAACGCCTCGGCCGGCATCTTCAGCTCCGTCGCAAACTTCGCCACGTTCGTACTCGCCATGCTCTTCCTTCCCGGAACGGATTCCCGGACCACTCTGCCAAACTGCGCCGTCGACTCCCGATGCCCCGTCGCGCGCCTCGGGCGCCGAACCGGGGCCGCGCCGCGGCCCTTTGCCCTGCTACTGCGCTACGCCTGCGCCTGCTCCTGCGCCGCCGGCGGCGGCGCGGAGTCCTCCTCGAACCAGTGTGCGCGCGCCTTCATGATCAGGTCCTTCGCGCGCTCGTCGTCGATGCCGGTCGCCTCGACCAGTTCGTCGACCGCCAGCTCGGCCAGCTCGTCACGCGTGTGCACGCCCGCGTCGGCCAGCCTGGCGGCCAGTTCGCGGTCCATGCCCTCGAGCGACAGCAGGTCCTCGGCGGTCGTGCCGATCTTCTCTTCGGTCGCGATCGCCTCGTTGAGCAGCGCGTTGCGCGCGCGATTGCGCAACTCGTTGACCGTGTCCGAGTCGAAGGACTGGATCTCGAGCATCTCGTTGATCGGCACGTACGCGACTTCCTCGACGGTGGTGAAGCCCTCGTCGATCAGGATGTCGGCGATCTCCTCGTCCACGTCGAGCTTGGCCATGAACAGCTCGCGCACCGACTGGCGCTCGCCGGCGCTCTTCGCCTCCGACTCCTCGGCGCTCATGATGTTGATCTGCCAGCCCGTGAGCTCGGACGCGAGCCGCACGTTTCGCCCGTTGGTGCCGATCGCCAGCGCCAGGTTGTCCTCGTCGACCACGACGTCCATGCTGTGCTTGTCCTCGTCGACGACGATCGACGAGACGTTCGCAGGCGCCAGCGCGCCGATCACGAACTGCGCAGGGTCTTCCGACCAGAGCACGATGTCGACGCGCTCGCCGGCGAGCTCGCCGGTGACGGCCTGCACGCGTGAGCCGCGCACGCCGACGCAGGTGCCGATCGGATCGACGCGACGGTCGTTGGAGTGCACCGCGATCTTCGCCCGCACGCCGGGGTCGCGCGCTGCGGCCTTGATCTCGAGCAGTCCCTGCTCGATCTCCGGCACCTCGTTGGCGAACAGGTGGCGAATGAAGTCCGGCGCGGTGCGCGACAGGAACAGTTGCGGCCCGCGGCCCTCGCGATTGATCTTCGCGACGTAGGCGCGGACCCGGTCGCCGACGCGCAGGTTCTCCTTGGGAATCATCTGGTCGCGCGGCAGCCGCGCCTCGACCTTGCCCGACTCGACGATCGCACCCTCGCGGTCCATGCGCTTGATCGTGCCCGACAGGATCGATTCGCCGCGGGCGAGGAAGTCATTGATGATCTGCTCGCGCTCGGCGTCGCGGATCTTCTGGAGGATGACCTGCTTGGCCGCCTGCGCGCCGATCCGCCCCATGTCGACCGGCTCGAGCTCTTCCTCGATGAAGTCGCCGACCTGGATGTCCGGGATCTGCTTCTGAGCCTCGGTCAGGATGATCTGGATGTCGTGGTCCTCGAGCTCGCCGTCGGGCACGACCTGCCAGCGGCGGAACGACTCGGACTCGCCGGACATGCGGTCGACCGACACGCGGACGTCGACGTCTTCCTTGAAGCGCTTCTTCGTCGCGGACGCCAGCGCGCTCTCGAGTGCGCCGAACACGACGTCGCGCGCGACGTTCTTCTCGCGCGCGAGCGCGTCGACCAGCAACAATACTTCCCGGCTCATTTCCGCCTCTCCTGGAACTTCAGCTTCGGCACCAGCCGAGCCCGCTCGATCTCGTCGAGCGCAAACACGAGCTTGCGGCCCACGGCCCCGGGGACGGCCCCCGCCGCTGCGGCCTGCACCGCCTTCGCCGTACCCGACGCGCCCTTCGCAGCGGGTTTCGATCCGGCCTTGCGGCCCTTCGCGCCACCGGCACCCGGCGCTTCGGCCACCCGCTCGATCAACTCGAGCCCATAGCGTCCCTCGCCCTCGACCGTCAGTACGCCGTCGAAGTTGCGGCGCCCGTCGAGCGGCCGTCGCAGCCTGACGCTGACCTCGGCGCCCGCGAAGCGGTCGAAGTCCGCCGCCTTCTTCAACGGCCGATCCAGCCCCGGCGACGACACCTCGAGCCGCGCGTAGTCGACCTCCTCGACCGCCAACACGTGCGACAGCTGTCGACTGACCTGCTCGCAGTCGTCGAGCGTGATCCCCGCCGGCGAATCGATGTACACGCGCAACAACCCGTCCTGCGCGAACTCTACGTCGACGATCTCGTAGCCCATGCCTGACAGGGCGCGTTCGATGATCGCCTGCGTCGACGTCATCTGTGCGGACACTCGCGAACCCCCTGCCGGCACCCAGCCGGCCCCTGCCGATCCGCCGCCGACACCATGCCCGCGCGACCGGAAAAAAAAATGGGCCTCGCGAGCCCATTTCTTCGAGCACGCCGCCCGTGCCCGATGCGCTGTCGCCCCGGATGACGTCGTCCGGAACGCTGCCTCACATCTGCCGAAGCGGCGATTTGTTAATAGAAAATTATAGCGCGAAAACCCCCGCGCAGTCACGCGCGATTGCGGCCCCGACCGCGATCAGCCGTCGCCGCGCGACCCGCCGCCGCCCGAACGGCCACCGCGCGAGCGCCCGCCACGTCTTCCGCCCCCCTTGCCGGACGCAGGCCCGCGCGGCTGCCCCGGGCCGCCGCCGGATCCGCGGGGACCTTGACCGCCGGGGCGAGGCCCCTGCCCGCCGACGCGCTTGCCCTGGCCACCGCGCGAGCCGCGACCGTCGCGCCCGCCCGGCTGCCCCGAAGGCCCGAATCCGCCGTACGCGCCCGCAATACCGGACGGCCGCCCGGTGTCCATCGGCCCGGTGAAGGTCGCCGCGCGCCCCGCGCGGACGCGCGACTTGTTGAATCCGCCGCGCTTGCCGCCGCCTGCCGGCGCTCCAGCTTCGCCCTTGCGCACCACGCGAGTGATGCCTTCGAGGTGCGCGTTGGCCGACCTGGGCTGCCATTCGTCGTCGTCCATCGGATCGTGGACGGGCTCGGCCGAAACCGGCAATGCACGATTGCCGATCGAGTCGTCGGGATGCTCGTCGTCCCAATCTTCATCCGCGCCGGTGTCGCCGACGTCGTCGGGCGATCCGCGCGCCGGCGTGTCTTCGTCCATCTCGTCGGCGAAGGCTCGCTCGTCGCCGTCAGCGTCGGGATCGGCTTCGAGCACGCGCTGTGCCCCGCCCTTCCCCGCCTCCTCGGCCGGCGCGCCGGCACTGCGAATCGCCTGCGCGAGCGCCTGGACCTCGGCCTCGCCGAGTTCGGCCCAGCGGCCCCGCGTCAATCCGCGCGGCAGCGCCAAAGGCCCGAAGCGCAGTCGCACCAGCCGGCTGACGGTCAGGCCGACGACCTCGAACATCCGCCGCACCTCGCGGTTGCGGCCCTCGGCGATCACTGCGCGGTACCACGCATTGGCGCCGTCGCCACCGAGGTCCTCGAGCGTCGCAAACCTGGCCGGCCCGTCCTCGAGCTCGACGCCGGCCAGCAGCGATTCACGCGCCACGTCGTCGATCCGCCCGAGCACACGGACCGCGTACTCGCGTTCCCAGCCGTAGCGCGGATGCATCAGTTTGTTGGCCAGGTCGCCCGAGGTCGTGAACACCAGCAGGCCCTCGGTGTTGAAGTCGAGCCTGCCGACCGCCACCCAGCGCGCGCCTTTCAGTCGCGGAAGTCGCTCGAACACCGTGGCGCGCTGGCCCGGATCGTCGCGCGTGCAGATCTCGCCCGGCGGCTTGTGGTACAGCAGGACACGCGGCGCCGCCGGCGCGGCGCGCCGGCTGATCGCGCGGCCGTTCACGCGCACCTGGTCCGTCGGGCCTATGCGCTGGCCGATGTGCGCCGGCTGCCCGTTCACCGAGACGCGCCCGGCGAGGATCAGTTCCTCCATGTCGCGCCGAGAGCCGAGACCGGCGTCCGCGAGCACCTTGTGCAGCTTCGGCTGGTCCTCGGCGGGCGCGCGACGCGTCGCGCGCTGGCGGGGATCGGCGGCGTCGAGGCCGATGGCCTTGCCGCTGGCGTAGGCCGGCAGCGGGTCGGCGTCGACCGTCGCGCGTCCCGGCACGCTCTCGCCAGCCTGCGCCGTCGCATCACCTGCCGGCGGCTGCCCCTCGGCACCCTCGCCGGCATCGCGTCGACCGCCCCGGCCGCGCCGCGACCCCGACCTGTTGCCGCCGCGGCGTCGATTGAACTTGCTGCGTGGTTGCCTCGACTCACGGTCGTCGCTCGCCTGCCCGTCGACGGCGCCGACGGCTTCGCCGGCTCCGGCCGACGGGGCCGGTCGTTGCCCGGCCTCTTCGCGCTGCGCCGGACCCTCGGTGTCGGCTGCCGTGCGATCGCGCTGGCTGTCGCTCGGATGTTCGCTGTTCAAGGAATCCCTCTCTGGTTTCGTTGGGGAGGGTGGTCGATCAGGCCGATGCGGGCCGGTCCCGTCCGTCGTCACCCGATTCGGCATCGGCAGTCTCGCCGATGCCTGCAGCCCGCTCGACCTCGCCGGCGGACCGATCGATGTCCTCGGCGAGTTCCGCCTCCGCCGCCTGAGAATCCGCGCGATCGGTCAGGAATTCGGCCTCGACGGCGTTCGCTTCGACCGCACCCGGATCGATGGCGGCAGCCTCCTCCGCGTCGGGCGCCGCGTCGACCAAGGCGTCGCCCAGGGCGTCAACCGATGCGATCTGCGCAGACGTGCCCTCGACCGTGTCGCCGCCAGGCTGGTCCTGCGCGTCCTGTTCGCCTTTGCCGGCGAACTCGATGACGCGCTGCGCGATCGCCTCGGCTGCTCCCGGCGTCTGGCCCGGATCGAGCAGCGGCGGCAACTCGCCCAGCGCGCGCAACCCGAGGTCGTCTAGGAACTGGCGGGTCGTTCCGAGCAGTTCGGGCCGGCCCGGCACGTCCTTGTGGCCGATGACCTCGATCCAGCCTCGATCCTCGAGCGTCTTCACGAGTTGCGACGACACGGTGACGCCGCGGATTTCCTCGATGTCGCCGCGCGTTACCGGCTGGCGGTACGCGATGATCGCCAGCGTCTCCATGAGCGCGCGCGAGTAACGCGGCGGCTTCTCGGGATGCAGCCGCTCCAGGAACGGCGACATCTGCGGCGTGCTCTGGAAGCGCCAGCCGGTGGCCAGCGAGGCGAGCTCGACCCCGCGCCCGTGCCAGTCCTGGCGCAATTCGTCGAGCAGTGCGCGCACCGTGTCGGCGGCGACCTCCTCGTCGAAGAGGCGACGCAACTCGGCAATGCTCATCGGCTGCTGGGCGCACAGCAGCGCCGCCTCGATGACGATCTTGGCTTCCTGCGTATTCATCGGAACGATACGGATCGGCGCTGGGTGGCGCTCATCGGCACGGCTCGTGCGAAATAGGTCGAACGGGCAATTCGCCGTGCTCGCGGGCACGGCCCCATGCTTCAAACGGGTCGAGCCTCGCCCAGGCAGGACGACAGGCTCGGCATCAATCGGGTATCGGGTCGGGCGGCTTCGGGTTCCGACGCCGCCGAACCATGGCGGCGGGTCCGAGCGTGGAACTCCGGTCGAAGCGACGAACCGCTGCGTCTCGCTGCGGGCAGCTTACGCCACCTGCAACTTTCACCATGTGCAGCTTACGCCATCTGCATTGCGACGCCGCAGATCATACACGAAGGAGCCGGTCAGGGTTCGACGCCCAGTTCGCGGCAAAGTCGCGCAACGGTCGCCTTGAGTGCGCACATCTCGTCCTCGAGCCGGGCAACGCCGGCCTCGAGCGCCGCCAGCTTGCCGGGCGGCGCGTCCGCCGTATCACGGGACTGCGTCGCCCCGGTCGCGAGTGCCGCGGATGCCAGGGCGTCGGATGCCAGGACGTCGGTTGCCAGGACGTTGCGTGCGAGCACGTCGGGTAGCAAAGGGCCGGCCAGCAGGCTCGCCCAGCGGTTCTCTCTCGCGCCTGGCTGGCGTGCAAGCTCGGTGACCAGTGCGCTCCCCGGACGGCTGGCCAGTTCCCGCAGGTAACCCTCCACCGACGAGATGTCGGCGAATCGATGCAGCCGCTCGCAGTTGATGCGCAGCTCGCCTGCGGTCTGCGGTCCGCGCAGCACGAGTGTCGCCAGCAACGCAACGGCCTCCGATGGCAGCTCGAGCACGCGCCTGGCGTTCTGCGCGTACCGCATCACGCGCCCGCCGCTCGATTCGATCACCAGCGACGTACGCCTCAGCACGTCGATGGCCGCCTGCACTTCGCTTTCGGACGCGGCAATCACCGGATGGCGGCTGCTCTTCTGGTTGCACCCGGCGGTGATCGCGTTGAGCGTCATCGGGTAGGTGTCCGGAACCGTGCGCTCCTTCTCGACCAGCACGGCGAGCACCCTGGCTTCGAGCATCGAGAGCACGGGAAGCGGACGCGTGGGCATGCAGGGTGGTTTGGCCGTGGACCGAAGCGGTGTCCAGAAACGCGAAGCGCCCTGCAACGGGCGCCTGGCATTGGAATCTGGTTGCGGGGGCAGGATTTGAACCTGCGACCTTCGGGTTATGAGCCCGACGAGCTGCCAGACTGCTCCACCCCGCGTCTGGAACCCGAAAGTATACCAGCGATTGCCGATCGGTCGCAAGTCGGTTCGACGCGCATCGCAACCGGTCGGCGAAGCGCCGCCCCACCCGCTGCTAAACTCGCGCGAACCCCTTCGCCACCATGAAGTTCTGCTCGGTCTGCGGCCACGAAGTCCTGTTGAGCGTTCCGCCCGGCGACAACCGACCCCGCTACGGTTGCGTCCAGTGCGGAACGATCCACTACCAGAACCCGAACATGGTGCT
>Ga0209476_10002762_pt1 | contig 11689 bp, 11 predicted proteins | sample KloWWTrecipitate_FD_187179 | JGI IMG/M metagenome (GOLD analysis project Ga0209476, IMG submission 187179) | Active sludge microbial communities from Klosterneuburg, Austria, studying microevolution and ecology of nitrifiers - Klosterneuburg... | ecosystem: Engineered > WWTP > Aerobic digester...
ATGCGGCGCGTGCCGGCAGGTCGAACTGATGCGGATGGTGGTGTCGTGGCCGCGCCGGAGCCGGCGGGAGAAATAGATTGCTGGCGCGCCCGAGACGATTCGAACGTCCGACCCCTGCCTTCGGAGGAAAATAACCATTAGCTATATAAATCGTTTTGGCAATGCTTAAAACGTTTTAATCTGTTGTATATATAGATATTGTACTGTGACAATTTAATATTACCAACAACGATCAACTACATTTCCTATCAAATGATCACATTTTAGTAGATTAAAGATCGATTGATCCATATGACTACTGCTCGCCATCAGGCACAATGGCGACGTGGGGCAGCGAGACCAAATCTTATTAACACACCAAACCTCGGCAAGGTTTTCTCTGTTATCGGACCGCCCAGCCGATGAGATTGAACTTGCTCTCCGAACTATCGGCTATCTAGAAGTAGTTCCAAGTCTCAGGTCAACACTAGATACTGCCGCAGCCCTGCGTTCCCGCTTCGTAGTACTGCAGGAGACATTCCCAAACCTGAAACCAGTACTTCGCCAATTTATCCTTGCGGCGGATTTGTCGTTGCTAGTTACCCGACTGGATTTTCACGAAAGCGAGTCAAAAAAAGCACGGCGCCGAAATGACAATCTGGACGGATTGCGGGAGAACCCCTGCCGAAACCTAGCAAAGTACCCTTTGAATGGGATAGGGAAGGACCTTCTATCCTTAGCCTGGCTCTATGAGTCACTTCGGGTGACGGACAACGTCATCTTCTTTTTTCCTGGACGATCCCCTCGCGAAGCATTTGCCAAACTGTTCCAGGACTATCCGAGCGAATACCTAAATTTGGTTCAGAAGGGGTTTGAACTCGCCGGTTTCCAACAATGGGCCGATGCAGTTTCTCAACATGCGGTCGAGGCAGACTCATTTCTCTTTCGCGACTTCACATTTTTTCACAGCCTTGCTAACAACTTTTCAGCTATCCAACCAACACCCAAGTCGATTCCTAAATGCCTCCCCGAAAAGCCACCCGTTGTTCAAAATGAACATCGTTCGTTAGCCAAAAGCCATTGGAACGCACTCAGACCATTTGAGCAGAGTGCCCTGAAAGAATACCTCGAAAAGCACCCCTCGTATTACGAGGCTCTAGTAATCGGACTCGGCTTGGCAACGGGAAGAACTGTTCGTGACACCCTCAATTTGCGCTTGGTGGGAAACGAGGCAACTCTCACACACCCTGAAGATCAGTATGTAAAACTGGAATTGCTTGCTGGTTACAACGGGCTATATTACCGAGCAATTTGGGTCATTCCGATCAATCCGCAAATCTCGCTGAAGCTTCCGTTGCCCGAACACTTCACTGACCTGTTACGCGGACTGATCAGCCTCGATACCAATACCCGCTTAATCAACCGTCTTCCACTCACTCATGAGAACTGGGAAACCCGATGCACTGCAGAACTCATGAATACCCTGGACACGGGGCGACTCCGTGCCAACTTGATTCTGCGCGATAGCCTCAGCCGTGCGTGCTATGAAACTTCGGCGAATCCGTCTTTCGGATATTGGCTAACGCTGGGGCGACATAAGGCCAAGCAGCCCTTCTCAATCTCACGAGTGGCATTGTCATACTATCTAAACCCTCAGGGCCTGCGGGCTGCCAAGACCTATCAGGCAGCCTGCAAATCGTTATTCGGAAAATACGGTCGCATCGAGAAGGACATTGTGATTCCCGACGGAAATTTTGGGGTAACTATTGATATGCATCGTGCATCCGCAGAGTTCATGAGACGGCGGATACTGGCCAAGGCTAAAAGCAAGGATCCGATAGAGCTTCACAATGCTTTCACTCAATACTCGTTGCTTCTACTGATCGTTGCCACCGCCCACCGGAAAAGCACGACTCCTTTCTTTTTTCCTTGGGATATATTTCTCGATGAACGGTTAGGATTCATCTCGGATAAATGCATCGTTGGTAGCGAAGCCCGGATAGTCCCTTTGGCCGATGCCGCAGTAGCTCAAACAAAAGCCTATTTCCATCACCTTGAGAAGCTGCATCAGAAACTGGGCGACGAATATACAGTCGCCAAAGCGCACATAGCCAATTTGTTCGATTTGCAGGGAATCGGGCAACTCGCCTCGCTTCCCGATGACCACAAGATTGGGCTGTTTTTCGAAATTTTTCCTGATGGCTCAATTCGCACTATATCGACATGGAAACTGGGTCAGCTGCTCGTTGCCGCGGGTATTCAATTGAGTATCGGCAGCTTCCGCAAAGCCCTTGCCGATACACTTTGGGAAAAACAACTCGGTGGGATGGAAATTGCAGCCCTGCTCGGGCACGCGAACGATCTGCATCCCTTTGGGCCCGCCTCTTCATGGGCCGTCAAGCAGTGGGCTGACAAACTTCGGCCGTTGATTGACGAATACCTGGCGGAGCGCAACTGGGGCCATCTCGAAAGTCCCTTAGTTCACAAAAACACGCGTAGTTCACCACCGGAGATCCGGATGCCATCTCCGATACCGGGCATCTACTCGTATGAAGGTCGGAGGAAAGAACGCATGAGTGCCGAGGAGCGAGCTTCCCTTGCCATTCGAGCCGTTCTCTCTGACGACCTTCTGGAGGACCAAAACTTCACCATAGACGACGATGTGCTGCGGAGCGTCCATGAGGAAATCGACGAAAGCCTTGGCTCCGACGTCGAGGCGAAAAAATGTGTCACTGCAATGCTCGCTTTGGCACTCCAAAAGCTGCGTCGGAGAGGGAAAGAAATCAGCTCGTTCCTGCCTAATCGCTACCGCTTTCAACCATCCCCGATCAAATTGACCTTCGGGCGTAATCTAGCCATCGCCAAGACATTCCGGCAGCAATGGGTAAGCCGTATGGGTCTACCCATAGGTGGCCACTTCGACAAGCTGGAACATATTTCCCATCTGATCATTAGCTTGGTGGTTCTGGATGGCGTACTGGATTCCAAGCGCCTGGAGGGAGCCGCGAACACCATCTTGGAAGGGAAAGGCATTACCAGATATCCCGATGCTCTGACCATCCGCTCCAAAATCGAAAACCGAACACACGAGTATGACTGTTTGATCATTGCCAGCGACATCACCTCCGCGCTCGCATTGGGGCTCGATGCTGCCCCGAGCGCAACTGATTCCCAACTCGATTTCAAAAAGATAACAAAGCGCATCGGGGTCATCTGCACCAAACTAATGGGGCGTGAAATCGCAGGACGTGCTCCGTGGACACTAGAGAGGCTTACCTCGACTTTCGAACCCTGGTGGTTCCTGCGTCAGACCGGGGCAATGTATTCAATCGCTAGCGGTCAACACAATGGCCCGTCCGCTCACGTTAGATCAGAAATCAGCTTACTGGCTGGGTCGGAACCAGCGCCAGCGCATATTCCCAACAATAATCCAATCGACTTGGCACCGGAGATAGTTATTCCAAGCGCTTGTGAAGCGGCATTGCAAGGAATTCGAAAGTTACTTTCTGAGTCCGCCGGGATACTCGAGGAAGGAACCGCTCATTCGCGAAGGCAACGACAGCAGTTGAAGAAATCACTTCAGCATGGAATTCAGGATGACTTGAGTTACTGGAGACAAGAGCAACAAGTCGTAGACCTGCTGCTAGCATTTACAAAATCACTGCTGGAATCAGGAGGCTTTCGGCGATCTAAACTGGCATTCGGATCAATTAGGACCTATCTCGAAACTATCTCAAGACCACTCATCCAACATGGCTGGGAAAAGGATTTTGTAGCCATGAGCATTGCCGAATACCGCGATCTGTACAAGGCGGTCGAAAGCGAGTGCGAAGGGAAATTGACTGATTGGCAGTTGGTGCTACGAATGTTCCATCAGCACCTCCGGAACACCGTCGGAGCCCCTTACCTGCCAGAGATGGCATTCAACAAATCACGAATGCGCAAACGCTGTCGTGGATCTTTGATTACCACTGCTGCTCTAGAGGCAGCCGAGAATTTACTGGCGAGCAGTAATACGTTATCCACTGACCAAAGGAGGGCCGCAAGAGCACTGATGTACGCAAGCATCGGATACGGTGGAAGGCTATCGGAATGTGCCGGCTTAACGGTTGGCGACTTTGATGCCCTCGATGAAAAACACCTGACCATCCAGGCCAACGTCATCCGCGACCTAAAAAACCGCCGACGCGGCCGGTTTGTTCGTCGGGCACTGCTCCGATCTACCCAATATCGTGCAATTACCAGTCAGCGGAAGGTTGCGTCCCTATCCCCTAATGCCGAGCAATACCTGCTCGGAAGCCCTCTCCGGAATCAGAAAATCATTTCGATCGCTCCGTTGACCGGAGCGGTCAAAACGGCAATTCGCGCGGCTTCATGCAATGACGCAGCTGTATTCCACGATCTACGGCACACGTTTGCTTCCAAATTGCTCTTGGCTGGGCACCCGATTAACTCTGCGCATCCCGCGCTATTAAGGATGGTGGAACGCCTGTTGGGTGAGGTAACTGCCGATGCTGGACTGGCACGACAGGTTACAGGAACAGCGGCAGACAACCCTTTTTTTATTGATGATGCCGCTCAGGTACTTGGCCATGCCAATATAGATACGCTCCTGAACGTCTATTTTCATGGCGCCTCGATTCTGCTTGCAGACGCTGCGTTCGTCGCTAATCGCGATCTCCATATAGACGACGGGCGGCTGGCCAACATGCTTGGGAAGGAGCGAACAGCCCTGGTCAAACTTCGGTCGAGGCGAGCAAATAATCAGGAAGCCACTGATTCGAGCAGCCTGATCCGGCACTACCTAGGGAAAGCATCTATCACTACCACTTCGACGAAAGACACGATAAAGAAGGAAGACCTTGGACCGCAGCCATTCAACGTTGCGGACCAGTTTTCCCCTGTTCTCCTTGACCGGCTTCTATGCCATCGAAAAATTGCCGGACTTCCTTTGATTGATTTGCCAAGGATAGCGAGACAGTGGGAGATTCCCATTGAATTAATGAACTGTGTTCTCCAGCGCTATAGCGAATTGGTTTGCGAAAGCGGTTTTGATGACTTTGAACCAGTTAATTCCGAATTAATCAGCAGCCCCCCGTCTCGCAGCGAAGGAGTCCTTCGCGGCAGGCAGGAACGAGAAGCTACGCTTCAGAGAATTGGTGAATTGCTCAAGAGAAACGAGCGATTTTATGAATGCGTTAATGCAACAACACAGGCCTGGAGAACTAACGTCGATGGCCGAATGCCCATGCTTGTCTGCAGAGACATTGATAGCTTTAAGCAGGCCCTAGAGTTGCTTAAAGCGCTGGGGGCTAGAGACGAACAATTAGTCTTTGAAGCCGTCGGAAACCTACAGTCACCTTTACTTGGTGTGTTCCAGAAGGGTCATACTCTCGCTGCTTCTCATCCCAGCGGCAGATTCAGTAGAGGGCCAAAAAATGTGAAGGTCGAGGAAATCGGAATTTCAATTTCTCAGTTGGCAGGATCGACGATCCCTGATGGAAGAGATTTCCATCGTCTCATGGCTGTTGCTTGGTGTGCTCTTTCCCCCCTGTCAGCAGGATAATCAAGCGGGACTTCGATTACCGTGCTATTTCCTTATTTTCGGGGTCACCCTTAGGGAAAAGCGAAGGTTGGGTTGGCGCTTTATCAAATGGCTCCAAAGCCAGAAGCAGGGTTTCAGCCAACACATTCTCAGCTTCCACCTTGTCGCGATAGACATAAGCATGGAGGCTCCAGAAGCCTGGCTTAAACGGCTTCTTATCCATTGCGCCTCCATCAACCGTTGAGGAGGCTGCAGACGATTCCCCACAGGCTGGCGTAGCCAACCATGAGCGAAATGAAGAGATAGCGTGTCTTTGGATCGGTCAGCATGATCCCGTTCCTGCTGAATGTAATGCCAGCACCCGCACCCAGCAGACAACCCACGATGAACTGCCACTCCGTCATCGATAGCATGATCGCTGACTGCTGGTGAAAAGCTTCGATATACATGTCATCTCCTTTTTTTAGTAAGCCAGACCAAGGCTACAGAGATGATCAGGGTTGTTTTTTGTTATTTTACGTATAGGGAACTGCGCGGAATGTGGAGGACGAATTAATCAGAAACCGGAGAGGGCCGCGCCATGCCGGCTTGCTGGGATAGGATTCGGTTTTTCCAAAGGTATTGACCGTGCCAGACCGAAATCCCGCCCGCCTGACGGTGCCCCTGTCCGAAGAGGAAATCGACGAGCTCGACGACTTCCTGATGTCGGATGCCGTCACCGACGAAGCGATGATGCTGGATCAGCTGGACGGCTATCTCACCGCGATCATCATTGGGCCGGTAACGCTCAGAATGCAGGACTGGCTGCCGGGCATCTGGGGGCCGGGCGAGGAACTTGCGCCCGAATTCGAGACCCTGGAGCAGGCCCAGCGCATCCTCGACCTGATTACCCGGCACATGAACGGCATCGTCTGGAGTTTCCAGGATGATCCGGACGCCTTCGAGCCGCTGTTCAACATCGCCACCTACGGTGACGATAGCAAGGAATACCTGGACGCCGAAATGTGGTCTCATGGGTTCATGCAGGGCATTGCCCTCTGCCGGGCGGACTGGCAGCCCCTGTACGACGATGCGAAGGCGGCAGCAGCCTTGCGCCCGCTACATCTCCTGGGGGCGGACGAGGTCACCAAGGAAGAAGATAAACTGACCCGGACACCCGCCCAGCGCGAAAAACTCGCCAAACAGATCCCGGCCGGCCTGGCGGCCATCCATCGCTACTGGCTACCGTACCGCAAGGCCGTGCATGAGCGCATGCTGGCAGCGACGTACCAAAGGGAGCATCCCAAGGTGGGCCGCAACGATCCTTGTCCCTGCGGCAGCGGCAAAAAGTTCAAGAAGTGCTGTGGCGCTGCGACGACACTGCACTGATGCGGGACATGGAAGAAGCGTCAGGCGCCTGATTCGGCCAGGACGGAACACGAATTGGCCGTCCTGCCAATCCCGGCCTCATGCGAAGATCCGCAGAAGTCAGGACTGCCGACTCAATGCAATATGGATATATTCCCCTCATGTATAAGCCGGCGTATCTGCGTGGGATGTCTCGTTCGCCTACAATGCCGGGAGGAATATTTCAGGAGCCCCGATGAGCAAGCCAAAGTACTTCATTGAATCCGGCAAAGCAGCCAAACTGCTTCGATCGAAGCTGGGCATGAATCAATCCGATTTCTGGAGCAGGATTTCCGTCACACAATCCGGCGGTTCCCGTTATGAGTCGGGCCGAAATCTTCCCAAGCCCGTCCGGCTCCTGCTCCACCTGGCTTATGCGCCCGAGAAGCAGGCCATGGCCATCCTGAAAAAACTGAGGCAGACCGAGAAGGGCTGAGTGGACAGGTCGGGATAGCCAGGCGTTTATACCAAAATATACATGCCACGTATATTTGACGATGGCATTTGCCAAGCAAGTTGCGAGAACATTGACCCATGAAGCTCGGAGAGCCGAACCTGACACTCATACACGGTGGACGGGACGAGATCGAGCAAGAACTGGTAAAACTCGTCTTGACGACCTTCCCGATTCCCGCAGACGAATACAACCGCCTGCGGTCGATGCTTGAGCCAAGGTCCGGTCGAGTTTCCATTGTCTCGGCAGAGGCGGGGGTTTCTCAGTCGCCCGATGCCGGGAACGGAGTGATGCAAGATTGAGTCGCGCCTCATGCGACATGGGACGGATCCACATCGAGGCGAGGTTTTCCTGGCCTATCGGTGTGTAAGCGGCTGTCTTAAGTTCCCCACTATCTGCGGGGTGCTCAGCGGGCGGATGTTGTTGCCGTCGGGATATGAATTGCGCCTGCGTCAGGCAGAGATTCGCCATGCTGCTCCCTGCGGATTAGTGCTGAGTGCCCGCCCCCGGTCCGGATTTGCGATCCTTAGGGTAGCGGCAGGAGTTGCTCCACGCGAACCCACTGCATTCGCGGCGTTACATTCTCCCATTGGACGTAGGCCAACGGTGGCTTCACCTCGATAACCATTCCGTAGAACGGCGAGTAACGAGCTGGCATCATCTTCACCCGGTCACCGGGCCGAAGACTCAACTGGAATTGCTTCAAAGCCTCCAATTCCGCTTGCCGCTGGATTTCTTGCTGCCTCTGCGCTTCCGCCTGCCGGGCCGCGGCCTCCGACTTTTGCTTCGCACGAGCCTCCTCCTGCTCCGTGGCGAGCGGCAGTTTCTCCTTTGCCTTGGCGACCAGCGATTCCGGATCGGACGCGCCCTCGTAGCGGGCGATGAACTCGCGCAGCTGTCTGGAAGAGAGTGCACTCGCAAAGGCTTTCCGGTACTCGATCAGTGGCGCCGATTCCCGGGCGAATTCGATGGCTTTTGATTCACTCACCGCCGCATCGAGGGCTTGCCGGTCTAGGGAAACGGTGAATCCCGTATTGCCCGAAGCCGCATCGGAAACCGTCAGTATCCCCAGGCTCAGGACACCGCGCAGAACCGTCGCCGCGGCCGTCGATCCTGTGTTAGCGGAGAAGAAGGCCGAATTGCACTCCAGGTAGCCGAACTGCTCCCGGTCCTTCATCTTGGTCAGGCAGAGCTTGCTCCCCTTGGGTAGCGGCTGGGTTAGCACATGGAGGGAACCGTCCGCCAGCGTGACCTCGATTTTCTCGGTGGCAGTATCTTTGACGTCGCCCTCCAGGCTGGCTGACCATCGCTCTTCGGCACGGTGCAGAAATACCGTGACGGCCCTGATCGATGTCAGTCGCGAGCTTGGCGTTGTCGAACCATCGCCAATGGATTCGGGTATTGGGGATTGCTGAGCCGCCGCTGGCATGCCGATCAGCAACCCTGCAAACAGAACCTCACAGGACAGGCGTCGCATGATCAGCGTGCGCCGCTGGTTTTCAACAGGGCGACGATGTCTTGCCGCCCATTGCTTTCCGCAATGGCCAGGGGGGTTGCTCCCGGGGCGCCGGCATTCAAGTCGATACCGGCGCCGGTGATGAACAGATCCACCGCCAAGGCATCACCGCGATGTATGGCTGCCAGAAACTGCTCCTGGCTAAAGTACTGGAGCCCCATGGCCGTGAGTTCCTTGCGTGCAACGGCAGCTGCAAGTTTCCGCTCGGGCTGACCCTGTGGCGGCAGTTGTGCCGCCAGCTGCTGGCGGGCCATTTCGCGCTGTTGCGCCAGGGCCGCCTGCAACTGGGCCATCGCCGGCGGCAAGGGGGCAGGCATCATCGCCGTCGTCTGGGCCGGGGATGTTTGCGCGGGCTGGGCGGGTTCCGTCGTCGTTGCCTGAACCTGGGCAGTAGCTACGGCCCGTGTTGCAGGCCGGAGAATATCGTCCTCCACCAGTGTCCGGCCGGCCAGGTCCCTCGGATGCAACTGCACCAGCTTGAAACCGATCCCGGCCGTCTGGAGTCCGTTTTCGAGCTTCGCTAGGAGCTTGTTGATGGTGGCGCTGCTGTCGCCCAGGCCCATGGCGCCACCTATGGCCCGGCCAAGCATGGCCGCGAGCACATTGGGATTGGCGTTGCCTGCCCCGGACTGCTGGCCGTAGAGGGCGAAGTAGTTGATCCGGAGACCGCCGCTGTAGGGGAACAGGCAGACACGGTGATAAATCTTCTCCCCGTACTTCGCCATCGAGGTGTCGAGCCCCTCAATGGAGAGCAGTTCGCCAGCGCAGTCCGGTTTCGGCCCTCCGCTCAGGCGCTGACCGATGGTCATCTGGCTCGGGTAGTCGGGGTAGGGGGAAAGGGGGATGCCGTAACGAACCTGGGCATTTCGAGCATAGGTTCGGAGGGCGTCAAGCACGATCCCCTCGATGGCGTCCGCCTGACGGGTTGTGCCCGGCAGATCATAGACGGCGTAAACCGCCTTCTCCCGGTAAGTTGAACCGCCGAGCTCGGCAATCGGGTTCTGCGCCAGCACGGGCATTCCGGCGATCATGGGCGCCAATGCCAATAAGCAACATAGTGGTTTCATGGCTGTTCCTGTTGGTCACGCCACCATCCCCTGTGGAAGGGACGGGGCGAAGGGCAAAAAGAATGACAAGTCAATTTTACCAAAAAGAGAGTAATAAACAGTAGAGTATTATTCTGTAGATACAAAGCCCGTAGGCGGTCACTCTCCGTCCTACTATGGGCACAACAAATCAAACGGTTGGAGAGGCGCGCCGGCGGATTGCCGAGAATGTCCGGTGCCTGCGCAGGGAGCGCGGGCTGAGCCAGGAGGAAATGGCCGAGCTGGCGGATTTCCATCGAACGTATGTGTCGCAGCTGGAGCGCTGCGTTACGAATATCTCCGTGGATGGGCTGGAGCGGTTGGCTATCGCCTTGGGCGTCGATGTCCTCGATTTACTGGCGCCCATCGAGACATCGACCTTGAAATCCCGGAATGCCAAGCCGCGGACAGTCGCGCGCGCTCGACGGTAACCCAGGCGCTTTGCCCGCCACTGTGTTTTGTGGTTTAGCGCCTGTTCTGCCGGATTGTCATCGTGTGTTTCGTCCTCAGGGTCTCTCGCAGGTAATCGAGGATGCGGAGCGTACGGCGCAGTTGGGCCGGTGGGCGATTTCATTATGATCTCGGACGGCCTGTTTCATTTTGCTCACATCTCATGTATGCCATCAGCCGAATAGAGTCCAAACCCGGCATCTGGTGCTGGTCGGTGCATTTCCGGCGGTCGGGGAAGTCACACTACAAGAGTTTCTACGATCTGAAGATGGGTGGCTCGAAGAAGGCACTGGCCGCCGCAATCAGGTGGCGCGACGATCGGCTCGCCAAAACGCGGGCCTTGGGCAAACGGGAATTCCACCAGCTGGTGCGCGTAAATAATCAGAGCGGGGTTCCCGGCGTCCAGTTCATCCACCCCAGAAAGCAGCCGCTGGGCTCATGGCAGGCCAGGTTGAAGTTGCCCGACGGGAAAGAAGTGACCCGGACATATGCAGTGAAACGATATGGCCATGACGAAGCGTTCAGGCTGGCGGTTAAAGCGCGGCGAGAACTGCTCGAGACAATCGAGGACAAGCCTTATCTTCTGCACCCAACTGCCAAGAGGTACGAAGCAAGAAGGGTCGGGGTTGTTTCATCACGGAAATAAAGTCTATTTGCATTGAGGCAGGAAACCCCGTTTCAACGAAAACTTGGAACTGAGCCGTTTTGTGCAAGACAGGGTTGCCCGACACTGAAACCCAAGGGTCCGTTACGTGCAATATAGGGTTGGGCGATGGAAGCCCAATGACGGCAATGCAGCGTGACCTGCCGCAGGTCCAATTCACACAACTCGGCCTTTCCGCCGTCGGGAGTTGCTCCGCAATGCGTCGGCAATCTGTCGGGTAGCTGCCGGTGAAGGTTGGCTTAGTCTGAACGACGGCTTGCCTCGGCGGCGAGAGACTGCGCCCCCTGCGCCGTCTGCCTCATGCCTGTCGGTTCTGGCACATCCAACCACCTGCAGGCACGCGTTCAGATGCGGCTACCGGCGCTCCAGTGGCCGGAGCAAACCGGCCAGTTTTCTGACCGCTGCTTCCATCTCATCCGGGGTGTAGGCCGCGAACCCCATGAGGAAGCCGGCCTTGTGCTTGTTCGACGCATGCAGTGCCGCCAGCCCCAATAGATCGATTCCGGCCCGGCGTGCGGTATCGATGGCCTCGCGCTCCGGAATATTGCGGATCAAGATGCAAGGCATCTGCATTCCACCGACCGGCACTCTCGGTTCGACGAAATCGGCC